>Ga0070741_10000346_pt1 | contig 174062 bp, 144 predicted proteins | sample Coa_R1_4_FD_66440 | JGI IMG/M metagenome (GOLD analysis project Ga0070741, IMG submission 66440) | Surface soil microbial communities from Centralia Pennsylvania, which are recovering from an underground coalmine fire - Coalmine... | ecosystem: Environmental > Terrestrial > Soil >... | reverse complement strand
GAGTAATCGCATGTCCGACCGTGATGGAGTGAATGAGGACCCGATATCCTACTTCTCCCGTTTGTCGACAAAGCTCAATACCTTTTGGATGCGCAATACATATCCCTTTGCCAGCTTGGGGAATGGTGTTTCAATTCATCACTCATGCCAAATTTCGAGGGCTATGTCGCCATATATAAGCATGGGTAATGAAGTTTATCTTGCTCCGGATGTTTGGTTGAACATCGCACCTGGGTCTGAAGGATCAGATCAGAGAATCATCTTGAGCAAGGGCTGCAAAATAGGACGGAGATCGACGATATCCGCTAAAAATCAAATTCTTCTCGGAGATGACGTTCTCCTCGCTCCCTCCGTGCTAATCATGGATCACAATCATCAATACAAGCATCCAGATATGCCTATCCATGCCCAAGGACTCACGGAGGGTGGAAGAATCAGCATAGGTCGGAATTGCTGGCTCGGATATAACTCCGTTATTTTCTGTGGTGCCGGAGAGTTAAGCCTGGGAGAGAACAGCGTGGTTGGAGCAAATTCCGTAGTAACAAGAAGTTTTCCCCCGCTTAGCGTAATCGTTGGGAACCCGGCGATATTGATCAAGACATATGATCGGGCATCCGGATGCTGGAGACGCGTAAACGAGCACGGCCCCGAACAAGCACTTTCAAGGAGCTTCAATGCGGACCGAAGTCGCTGAACTTTCAACATCTCTAAAGGCCTGCTGTCCCATCTGTGGAACTGGTAGAGTGGAGAAACTGTTGCAGGCTCCGGATCGTTACCACGGGAGACTGCAACTTTATGAACTGCTGCGTTGTCCGTCGTGTTCTCTTGTATGGTTAAGCGAACCTCCATCGCCCGATAAAATGGGAGAACATTACGGTATTGACTATGACCGTTCCGTTGCGTCCGCAGGCGATTCACCCGATCGTTGGAAAGGACGTCGCGATGTTTTGTCCCACAGTAAATCCGGTGGCTCCCTTTTGGACCTCGGCTGCAGTTCTGGAGGTTTCCTTAGCTCAATGAGGAGCGCATCATGGAAGCTTTACGGCATTGAAATGTCGGAGGAGGTTGCAAGAAAGGCTGAAGCCAGCAGCGGTGCTGAGGTCTTTGTTGGAGACATATTAGATGCTCCATTTTCCCCAAACAGTTTTGACGTCATTACCTGTTTTCATGTGTTCGAGCATCTCTATCAGCCTCGGGATATACTCGAAAGAGTTGCGAATTGGCTAAAGCCAGGCGGGATCTTTTACGCCATGATGCCCAACATCGATTCCGCTGGAGCGCATATTTTCGGGTCATATTGGTATGCCTTGGAGCTGCCACGTCATCTTTATCATTTTTCGCCAACTTCACTGAAAGGCCTTGCTAGCTCAGTAGGCCTGCAAGAAGTCTCGGTCACCACCCACCGGGAAGTCTTCATCGAGCAGAGCACGCGGTACATCCTTGATGAAATGTGTCGAAGAGCGGGAGTTCCGCGGACACCTTTAGCTAGGGCTAAGCCTAGGACCTTTCTTCGCAAAGCATCGCGTAAGATGTTCCGCTTAACCCTTCTTCCGATTCTGAACGCACTCGCTGCGCTCGCCGGAGATGGTGAAAGCATCCATGCGATTTTCGCTAAGCCGAGCAAAACGATGACAGTTGAGAAGTGAAAGCGGATGCCAAACCAGAACCACGATATTGGCGGCGGTGCCACTGTAAGCCTTTTGAGCCCAATCGTCCTGATTGGTATGCTCGTCGCCATAATTCTGATTCTGGTTTTACCGCGTAAGTATGCCATTGTCCCATTTCTTCTTTGCACGTTTTTTGTCCCTCTAGGACAGCAAGTGGTTTTAGGCGGGGTGCACTGGCTGGTTTGCCGGATCCTTGTCCTATCCGGTCTTGTTCGGTTAGTTGTGATGAAATTCAACTTGAAGGGATCGCTTATTTCCGGCGGATTCAATTCTGTCGATCAAGCGTTTTTTGGATGTGCGCTGTTCCAGGCAGTGGCCGTCACTCTCTTGTACATGCAGTCTCAAGCTCTAATTAATCAACTCGGGTTCTTAATCGACTGGGCAGGTACTTATTTTCTTCTTCGATGTTTGATCCGTGATCGAAACGACATCTACACTACACTGAAAGTCTTAGCCTTCGTTACGCTCATCTTGGCCGTATTCATGGTCCGTGAACAATACACCTTACAAAATGCATTTGGTGCTCTTGGGGGAGTGCAGAGCGTACCGGACGTACGAGAAGGGAAAATACGTTCGCAGGGCGTCTTTCAACATGCATTAATGGCCGGTACCTTTGCGGCAACTTTGCTTCCACTTTTTCTCTTGTTGTGGAAGAGCGGAAAAGCAAAGTCAATTGCGACTATTGGTTTAGTTGGCTCAACAATCATGACGATCACATCCCAGTCAAGTACGCCATTGTTGGCATATGTCGCTGGAATCATTGGCGTATGTCTTTGGACAATACGCAAACAGATGCGAATGGTCCGTTGGGCTATTGTGATCACACTAATCAGTTTGGCTCTGGTTATGAAGGCTCCGGTTTGGTTTGTTATTGCTCACATCGATTTGACTGGCGGTTCTTCCGGCTATCATCGCGCGGAGCTAGTAGACCAATTTATAAGACACTTGGGGGACTGGTGGTTGATCGGAACCAACAATGCCGCCAACTGGGGTTTCGACATGTGGGACACACAAAACCAGTACGTCAACATTGGGGAAACCGGAGGATTGGCGGCCTTTATATTATTCATCACAATGATTACCCGAATGTTTAAGAGACTTGGGAAAGCTCGAAGAGCAGTGGCGGGTTACAACAAACAAGAATGGCTCGTTTGGTTCCTAGGTTGCGCATTGTTTGCTCACCTGACTGCTTTTTTTGGAGTGAACTATTTCGATCAGTCAAAAGTGAGCTGGTTTGCCTTAATGGCGATGATATCTGCAGTAACCAACATACAAACGCCGACAACGAAGGTTACGCCGAAAGTTTTGAACTACGAGGAAATCTATGTGCCCGTAGGTTAACCATCAATACGCAGTTGAGTAAAACCCGAAATATATCATCATCATGCCCACGAAATACGTCGTCATCACTCCCGTTCGCGATGAGGAAGAGTACTTGCCGCTGACGGTTGAAAGCATGCTTCGCCAGACGATTCGTCCGGTGGAATATGTCATCGTCGACGATGGATCAAAAGACCGCACCGGAGAAATCATCGACGATTATGCCCGAAAGTATTCGTGGATTCGCGCGGTTCACCGAAAGGATCGCGGATTCCGCAAGTGGGGAGCCGGCATCATCGAAGCGTTTTACGAAGGCTTCAACGCGCTCACCTGCAAAGATTGGGATTTTATGTGCAAACTCGACGGAGACCTCTCCTTCGAGCCCAACTATTTCGAAGCCATGTTCGACAAATTTGCCGAAAGCCCCAAACTCGGCATCGCCGGAGGCTTCCTCTATCACAGTGAAAATGGGCAAAAAACTTTGGAAGGTCACCCAACTTTTCACGTCCGAGGTGGGACAAAAGTCTATAAAAAAGCCTGCTGGGAGGCCCTGGGTGGACTTTGGGTCGGCCCCGGTTCTGACACTTTAGACGAAGTGAAAGCGAACATGCTCGGCTGGAAGTCGATGAGTTTCCATGATTTACAAGTAAATCATCATCGCTGGACAGGAGCAGCTTATGGAAAGTGGGGAGGCATAGTGAAGAACGGAAAGACCGACTACGTCTCCGGTTATCATCCTTTGTTTTTATTTGCGAAAGCTTTCGCCCGGCTTCGGCAACGGCCTTACATACTCGGAGCTCTAGCTTTGCTTTACGGATATGTCTCGGCTTACTTTCAACGCATTCCTCAAGTCGATGATCCTAAATTAATTCGCTATCTTCAAGGTCAACAACTCGCCAAGCTCAGTGGTAGAGAAACGATCTGGAAGTAAACCACATCCCGATGGAACTCTCGATCATTTATGTGAACTGGAACTCGCTGGATTATTTGCGCGAGTCTATTGCCAGCGTTAAAGAACATACGCGCAAAGTTTCGTTTGAAATCGTGGTTGTGGACAATGCCTCGCCAGAAGGCGGAGTCGATTCTTTGAAGCAGCAATTTCCGGAGATCACAATCATCAAGAGCGCTAAGAATCTTGGCTTTGCGGGCGCCAATAATGTCGGGTTTAAACATTCTAAGGGCGATTATGTGCTTCTTTTGAATCCGGATACAAAATTAATCACACCGTCCATCGACATCATGATGGAGCACATGAGGTCCTTGCCTGACGCCGGCATTGTCGGCTGCAAATTACTCAATACAGATCTTTCAGTTCAACTGAGCTCGATACAAAAGTTTCCAACCATTCTGAATCAGGCGCTGGATGCGGAATACCTGCGACTGCGCTGGCCCCATTGCTCGCTTTGGGGAATCGCCCCGCTTTTCTCTGACAGCGTGAAGATCATGAAAGTGGATGTGATTCCGGGAGCGTGCATGCTGATTCGGCGAGAAACGTTCGCGAAAGTGGGCATGTATAGCGAAGACTACTTCATGTATGCGGAAGATCTGGACTTGAATTACAAGCTCAAGCAAGCCGGATTCACTAATTATTACGTAGGCGAGACTGCCATTATTCATCATGGAGGCCGCAGCAGTTCGCGGCAGAGCGTGAGTTACTGGGCAACGATCATGAAATACCGGGCGATGCTGAGGCTGTTTCGAAAGATGCGGGGTGGAGTATACGGCTTCACCTACCGCATAGTGATGGGTTTTGTTGCCCTGATGAGATTAGCAATTCTCGGACTACTGCTTCCTTTCGAGACTATGAAAAGAAAGAAAGGGTCTCTACGATTTTCCGTTACGAAATGGAAGGCAGTTTTGAAGTGGGCTCTGGGTTGGCAAGACCTGGCATTCGAAAATCGATAAATTTAAGAATAAGACAGGGAGGTTTTTGTGTGTGGTATTTGCGGAAAACTGAATTTTAACCGGGAAGAGAATGTTTCGCCTGCGCTCTTGAAGAGTATGGCGAAGTCTATTCATCATCGAGGCCCAGACGATGAAGGATATTATTCTTCCGGTCCGGTCGGATTCGGCTTCCGGCGTCTTTCCATCATTGACTTAAACACTGGCCACCAGCCTATTTCCAACGAGGACGGTTCGGTATGGATTGTATTTAACGGAGAAATCTACAACTACCAGGAACTCAGAGAACAACTCCGGGCAAAAGGGCACATTTTTAAAACACAAACGGATACGGAGGTAATTGTCCATCTCTACGAAGAATTCGGTGAGAACTGCGTTGAGAAGCTTCGTGGAATGTTTGCCTTTGCAATTTGGGATGACCGGCAACAGACTTTGTTTTTGGCCAGGGATCGGGTCGGCATCAAACCGCTTTATTATTGGTTAAGTAACAAGTCACTTGTCTTCGGGTCAGAAATTAAAGCGATTCTGGCGGATCCAGAGGTGAAGCCGGACGTCGTTCCTGGAATGATCGACCGTTTTCTGACTTTTTATTACGTTCCCGGCGAAGAAACTCTGTTCCGCAATATTTCAAAACTTGCGCCGGGACATTCCATGACCATCAAGAACGGCAAAGTGCAGGTAAAACAATATTGGGATTTGCGATTTTCTCCCAAAGCGCAAAACTTCGAAGAGGCTGAAAAAGAGCTGCTGAACTTATTCGAAGAATCAGTTCAGTTACACATGATCAGCGATGTGCCTGTTGGCTTCCTTCTCAGCGGCGGCGTTGACTCTACAGCGATGCTGGGTTTCGCCGTGGGGAAGACACCTCATGCACTGAACAGTTTTACACTTGGTTTTTCCTCTCCCGGCCTGGCTGACGAAAGGCCTTACGCAAAACTTGCTGCTGAAAGGTACGGAGCCATCCACCATGAGATGACAATTACTTCGCAGGAATTTGCAGACTTTCTGCCGAAGTTTGCATGGTATATGGAGGAACCAGTTTGTGAGCCGCAAGCGGTGGCCTTGTATTACGTCTCGCGGCTGGCAAAAGAATTTGTAAAGGTCTTAATCTCAGGTGAAGGCGGAGATGAAGCTTTTGCCGGTTACCAAACCTATCGTGGTGTGCTTTGGTTAGAGAGACTCAAAAGTATTTTAGGACCGCTGAATGGCGCCGTCTCGTCTAGTCTTTCAATGATGAACCGTGCGCTCGGTTTGAAGCGTCTTAGCAAGTACGGCCCTTTGTTCCAACTTCCGTTTGAGGATTACTACTACAGCAGAACCTCCAGCCCGTTCAGCTATTTCAGTACTCATGCCAGCGAGCTGTACTCAAAAGATTTTTTGGAGCACGTGGATCACAAGTTTTCAGCTGCCTCCGTAAAAAGATATCTGGGCAGGGAAGTCGCCGAGAGCAAGGTGAACAGGATGTTGTATGTCGATACCAAGACCTCGCTGCCTGATGACTTATTGCTGAAGGCAGACAAAATGACGATGGCGAACTCCATTGAACTTCGGGTTCCATTGCTGGATCACAAGCTGTTGGAATTTGCGGCGGGCCTGCCCGAGAATTTCAAAGTTCGCGGCCTCACAACGAAATATATCGTCAAGACTGCTTTGCAGAACCGCCTACCTAAAGAAATTCTTCAGCGTAAAAAGGCCGGTTTTCCTGTCCCGTATGAGTTGTGGCTGAGAACTGAGTTAAAGGATTGGTTACAGGATATTCTGTTGGATCGGGAGACGTTGTCGCGGGGTTATTTTAAAAAGCCGGCAATCGAGAAGCTAGTTGTAAAGGATTCTCAACAGGGTGGCCATTCGAAGGAGTTACTGTCTCTGGCCGCGCTCGAGCTGTGGCATCGTGCATTCCTGAAAAATGAGACGGTGGATCCTGACGAGGCCAGCGATCCTGTCCTATCCGTTGCCGCAAACTAGGATGTTTTGAGATGTTCTTGCAAAAACAGTTGAGTCAAATCGGTTAATGTACGAGACAGAAGTAAATCATAAAGTTGAATCGGGGGCGCAGCTTCCAGCCGACGTGATATCTGCATTGGAAGAGCTAAAAGGCAGAGTCGTAGCCCGCACGGTTCTTCCGTGGAGCGAGCACTGCACGGAATGTGTCTGGCCAACCTGCTACACCAGTTGCGATCTGTATAGTCCGCGGGAAGATGGCAGGTGTCGAAGGTTTGTGGACGGAATGGTCCGCGTTGAAACCTCGGCGGCGTTCAGTTCCTATTTGTTGAAGATTCGTTTCAAACGCTGGGGAAAGCTGTGGTCACCTGGTTCAGTTCGACTGTTTTCTGCGGACAAAGCGCAACAGATTGAGAACAGGGATCGACGTATCGGGAGTGTGCTCTATCAGATAGCTTTACCTTCGAAGATTAAACGAACGCTTAGTGGCAAGCGTTACAGTTTTAAAAAGAGAATGGCGCAGCAGCCGGGCAATGGCGAGATGCCCACGTCCTTCATGTTGGAGTGTTACAATCCCGGCGCTCATGCTGTCCGGCTCTCGTTGACGATGCGCGCGGTTGACGAGAATGTCCGTATTCCATTTCAAAAGCTAATTGAACTTACGCCCGGGTTTCATCGAACACAAATATCAATGGAAGAAATTCGTGGCGTTCTCGATGTGCAATTGCCTTTTAATATTGAAATTATTCCGAACGACGAAAGCCGCGAAACTACTCTCTATTTTGGATTGATGGAGTTTGTCCGGGAGATTCCGAAAAAAATTAAAAACATTGAAAAGCCCGAAAAAGCAAAGAAGATTAAGTGCGTGGTGTGGGATCTTGATAACACAATGTGGGACGGCACTCTGGTCGAGGACGGAATAGCAAAACTGAAATTGAAACCCGAAATTATCGATGTTATCCGCAGGCTAGACGACCGGGGTATTCTCCATTCCATCGCAAGCAAGAATAATGCCGAAGAAGCGTTGCAGGTATTGAAGAATTTTGGGATCGACGAATATTTTCTTTGTCCGCAAATTTCATGGCAACCAAAGAGCGAGGCTATCCGGGCGATAGCAGCGCAGTTAAACATCGGCATCGATACTTTGCTTTTTGTGGACGACTCCAAGTTCGAATTAGAACAAGTACAGGCCGCGCATCCGGACCTACGCGTTTTAAGCGCAGAAAAGTATTTAACAATTTCTGAAATGAATGAATGTCAGGTTCCAGTAACGAGTGAAAGCAGGGAACGACGGAAGATGTATCAGGTGGAAAACAAACGTCAGGATCTGGCGCAAAACTTCGGCGATGACTACATGGCATTTTTGAAACACTGCGACATCCGCCTGAATTTGCAGGCGATGACGGAAGCGAATATCGAGCGGGTGCACGAGCTGACACAGCGCACCAATCAAATGAATTTTTCAGGGAATCGCTATGACCGGGATGTCCTGAGAAAGATTCTGCAAACGGGGTATCTAGACACATTCGTGATTGAGTGTGAAGATCGATTTGGCAGCTATGGCACGGTTGGATTTTGTATTGTGGATAAGCGCGAGCCACGAATGACCGATTTGATGTTTAGTTGCCGCATTCAATCGAAACGAGTGGAGCACGCATTTCTGTCCTACATTATTCGAAAATATATAACTGAATGTGGGAAGGACTTTCACGCAAACTATCGAAAGACCTCCAGAAATGCGCCTTCCGGGCGAGTGTTTGATGATCTCGGGTTACAAGAATCTGGAATAGAAGACGGCGTTTCATTACTTTTATTTCCGCAAAAGCGCGTTGTTCCTGACGACGGAATCATTCATATTAGCCTTAATAGAAATCCGCTGGTCCTCGCGTGAAATGAGTTTGCGCTCTCAACTGGGTGATGCACGACGCCAACTATTGTGTTCTCTCCATTCGCGATTGGTGCCTTTAGCAGGTGGTCCTATTGTTTCGTTCGGCTTTGATGATTTTCCTCGCAGTGCTTATATGGCGGGCGGTGAAATTCTGAAGAGCTTCGGAGCGAGAGGAACCTACTACATCTCACTAGGCTTGATGAACACATCAAACGATCTTGGGGAACAATTCAGATTAGATGATTTGCATTCTCTGGTGAAAGACGGGCACGAATTGGCGAGCCATACGTTTAGTCATTTGTCCAGCCGCAGAGTTTCGTTATCTGCGTTCCTGGAGGACGCGCGAAGAGGTCGGAATGAGCTTCGCAATATTAACGGCGGTGCGGATTCAGCAAACTTCGCCTATCCATATGGAGACATTACGTTAGCGGCGAAAAAATCTTTGGGTTCGGAAATGGCGAGCTGCCGCGGAACTACTGGTGGTTTAAACGGGCCAGAGGTGGATTTAAATCTGCTGCGAGCTAATAGCCTCTACGGCGATATTGATCAATTTGAAAGAGTACAAAAATTAATCTTGCAGAATGAGAAGCAAAGTAGTTGGCTGATTTTTTATACGCATGATGTTCGTCCAAATCCTTCTCGCTTTGGATGCACACCTGCGCTATTTGAAGCTGCCGTGTCTTTCGCGGCAGGCCGAGGCTCGCGCATGATGACGGTGGCCGAAGTCTTAAAGAGCACGACTAGAATCACGACGGATCGTTTGGTGCCAGTCAGCGTTTAAGGTCGATATAAACTTTCATGCCGTCCAAACAACCAATTCGAGTTTTGTACAGCTTTCCGCACAAGATCGGAGCAGGGAGAATTTGCTATACCGCCTGGCAGCAAGTATGTGGTCTCGCTGAGGCAGGTGCTGATGTCGTGGCTTTCCCGGGAGCGATTGAAAGGGTTTTGCCAAAAACGGTCAAGGTTCGCCCTACATTGGCGCGGGGAAAAGTCCGTATTCCCTACAAGCTTCTTGGGACAATGCGGGCGCTTGCATTACATGATTACATTGTGTCTCGCCGGATCGAGAAGCTGGGGAAGAAAATAGACATCGTTCATACATGGCCGACGGCAGCATTACAAACATTAAAGGTGGCCAAGAGATTGGGAATCGTGACAGTGCTAGAGCGACCCAACGCTCACACGCGATTTGCCTATGAAACCGTTCAGCGAGAATCCAAACGGCTCGGAGTGACTTTACCGCCCAACAATGAATACGCGTATAAGGTCGATGTTCTGCGCAAGGAAGAAGAAGAATATCAGCTCGCAGACTATTTGCTATGCGCTTCCGAATTCAGCATACAAACTTTCCTCGATTATGGTTTTAAGCGCGAGAAATTAATGAAGCACCAATACGGATTCGACGAAAAAGCCTGCTATCCGGATATGGGTCGAACAGCAGATCCTCAGCGTGGACTGACGATGTTGTTTGCCGGAGATGCGGCAGTGAGGAAGGGAGTCCACTTCGCACTTGAGGCATGGCTGAATTCGCCGGCACATCAAAACGGCACATTTCTAATTGCTGGTGGTATGTTGCCCGCGTACGCTGAAAAGCTTTCATCGATGTTGGCTCATCCGAGTGTTCGCGCGCTCGGTCATCGAAATGATATTCCAGAGTTGATGCGTAAGAGTGACATTCTCGTCCTTCCAAGTATTGAAGAAGGTTTTGGCTTAGTTTGTGTGGAAGCGATTGGCAGTGGATGTGTTCCGCTAGTGTCGAGCGCTTGTACGGATATCTGCAAACACATGGAGAATGCTCTGGTACACGAAGCCGGGGATGTGGCAGCACTCACAAGACACATCACGCAATTGCATGAAGATCGTTTATTACTGGCGAAATTGCGCTCGGCGTGTTTGAGAGTTGCGCCGAAAATTACCTGGACTGCCGCTGGCGTTAAGCTGCTTGAGGTTTATCGCGAGATCTTGGACAAAAAAGGGAAAGATAACGATGTATTTGAATCTAATTCGTGCCTGACCGAGGCGGGATCAGCTTACGATTAAGGCTAGTGATGTGGCGTAGTGCAAGACTGGCCAGCACCTGATGGAAATATACGAGCTCGATCCAATTCGTGATCCGCGCTGGGAAAGATTGGTGCAAAGGCATGGACACGGTTCCGTTTTCCACAGTCCGAACTGGCTTGCGGCATTGCAGCATGTCTACGGATATGAGCCGTTGGCAATTTCTACTTCTTCTCCGACACAAGAGCTGACTAATGGGCTTGTCTATTGTCGCGTGAAAAGTTGGCTGACAGGACCGCGTTTGGTGTCGGTACCGTTCTCGGATCATTGCGACGCTCTTGTCGATAACTCGGAAGAGCTGGATTCGTTGGTGCTGCATATGAAACGCAGCGTTGACGAAGACAAGTGGAAGTACATAGAAATCAGACCGGCCAGCTTGCATCCTGGTATTCAAGTCGGGCTAGGGAAGAGCGATACATATTATTTTCACGTTCTGGATTTGGGGAGGAAAGCAGAAGAACTGTTTCGAAGTTTTCATAAGGATTGTGTGCAGCGAAAAGTGCGCCGCGCAGAACGAGAGCAATTACGCTACGAGGAAGGAAGCTCAGACGCATTATTAGAGCAATTTTACAAGCTGCTGGTTATGACTCGCCGGCGCCAGTTCTTGCCGCCACAACCGCTGGATTGGTTTCGCGGACTCATCGCTTCGTTTGGTGAAATGCTAAAAATTCGGGTTGCTTTCAAGGGCGATGTTCCGGTTGCCAGCATTCTCACCGTTTCTTACAAGGATACGATCACCTATAAATACGGGTGCAGCGACGCAAGATTCAACAATTTAGGAGGCACGCCCTTCCTGTTTTGGCGAACCATTCAGCAAGCGCAGGAGGGCGGATTTGAAAAATTGGATATGGGAAGATCAGATACAGATAATGCAGGACTGGTTGCCTTTAAGGAGCATTGGGGAGCGCCACGTTCTGTGTTGAGCTACTGGCGTTATCCCAATCGGCTCCATGTCCGCCAAAGCACCTGGAAACAAGACCTTGCGAAACAATTGGTTTTGATTGCTCCCGATGTGTCATTAACAGCCGTCGGGAGGCTTTTGTATCGTCATATCGGCTAGGTTCCTTGCTAAATGAACATTTCAACCCAGAACGTGACTTATCAATAAGAGAGCGCCTTAACAAGATTAGATGAGTATGAACGTTTGCATGATTTCCTATTCAGTGTATGAGGCCGATGGCCGAGTCATACGCTATGCGGAAACGCTGGCACAACGCGGAGACCACGTCGATATAGTCGCTCTTTCGCGTGGCGATCGAACCGCGCCCGAGGTCATCAATGGGGTGAATGTATACCGCGTGCAGGGCCGGACTCACGATGAAAAAGGAAAATTTTCTTATCTGTTCAGAATTCTGGCTTTTTTCTTCCGTGCAATGGTGTTTGTGATACGCAGGGAACTCAAGTCACATTATGACTTGGTGCATGTTCACTCCGTCCCAGACTTCCTGGTGTTTGCAGCATGGTTTCCGAAATTGCGGGGCGCCAAAATTATCCTTGATATCCATGATGTCCTTCCCGAGTTGTACGGCAGCAAATTCAACGCGAGTGAAACATCTACAACTTTTAAGCTCTTGCTGAAAGTAGAACAAATTTCCGGAGCCTTCGCCGATTACGTCATCGTCGCTAACCATATATGGCAAGACAAAGTAATCGCACGCTCAGTCCCGGGCCGTAAATGCGCGGCAATATTGAATTTTCCGGATCGTTCGATGTTTCGTCAACGTGGGCGGACTCGGAAAGATAATCGATTTGTCATGATCTATCCAGGTACGCTGAACTGGCATCAAGGGCTGGACATTGCAATCCGTTCATTCGCTCATATTAAAGACCTGGAACCTAATGCTGATTTCTATATTTATGGGGTGGGTCCGGCTCAGGAGTCGCTCGCCCTATTAGCCAAAGATCTCGGACTTAATGGACGAGTGAAACTGGAAGGGTCTCGCAAAATCGAAGAAATAGCAGAATTGATGGAAAATGCTGATCTTGGCATTGTGCCCAAGCGAAACGATTCTTTTGGAAATGAGGCTTTCAGTACAAAAATTCTAGAATTCATGGCCATGGGAATACCGGTGCTTGTTTCAAACACAAAAATTGACCAGTATTACTTCAACGATTCGGTAGTGCGATTCTTTCCGGCGGGAAACGAAGCAGGGTTGGCTGATGCAATGCTGGCAATGATCAGAGACGAAAAGTTGCGCACTACCCTCGCCCGCAATGCCTCGGAATTTGTTAATAATTATGACTGGCAGAATAATAAAGGTAAGTATCTGGATATTGTGAGTCAATTAATTCCGAATGGGACTGGTATTCGACAGAGTTCCTAGCTTACTTCGAGCGGCAATTTAGAACTTGACTCCGCATCATTCCGCCTCTAGTTGTTGGCAACCATGAAGAAATGGGCAATGGAGTGGCCGAACGTATTTTTGTTAGTTTGGGTGCTTCTTCTTGTGGTTTTAATTCAAGTTCTCCCACAAGTAGACCTACCTGACACAGCTTTTCAGGGCGGCACGTCGCCGATCATAATTCATGCGCAATACACATCCGCTCCTTCTACTGGAACGATCAGCAGTCCAGTTCGAGATGCATTTGCCCGAAATATCCGGGAACGCCATCTTCAGCATAGCCCGGTAGCGATTGGCTCAACTCGAAGTATTCTTCCAATCCTATATCGTTCTTTACGCTGTTAAGAACTATTGCGAGGCTGCAATCGACTAACGTTTGATGGAAAGATGGCCAACAAGCCGCTTCGTCAGACGTGCCCGCCGAGTAGAAGCTCAAATTCAGGAGCCATCGGCCTTGAAGCGAATTTTTGACCAGCCCTGTTTGCTATTGTGAGGTAAACAGTTCCCCCTTTGGGAGTCCCGTTGATGAATCAATCTCTTGCTCAGTACTTTCGATGTCCTGAGCGTTACATCCCGCTTGCTTTAAAGGGAATACCCTCCGTTGGCAACGGATATTTCAGTTTTGGCAAGAATGTCATTTGCTATGGAAAGTATTGTGATCGCGTTCCCTCACCCATTCCCGATAACGGGATTTTCGATGCATTAAAGGATACGGCCATTGAACGAGGCACAACGTACCTTCCTTTTGATGCGAACCAGGTAGTCGATAGCCTTCGACGGGAGCTCTACGCAACCGACTCACGAAACAACGTTTCCGCGATGCAATCGACAATTGCGGGATTGTATTACTTCATTCGTCCAATTTTGCCGGTCGAGATCCGTAAGTATCTGCAAAAAGTACGTTTGAATGATTGGCAGGAACTGCAATTTCCACATTGGCCGGTGGACCGGACAGTAGAAAAGATTTTCCAGCAAATACTACTTCTCTCGCTAAAATCGCAAGGGTTGCGAGAGATTCCGTTTATCTGGTTCTGGCCCAATCGCGCTACAAGCTGCGCGGTGATGACTCATGATGTCGAGACGAAAGCTGGCAGAGGTTTCTGCTCAACCTTGATGGATGTGAATGACGAATTTGGAATCAAGGCGTCTTTCCAGGTTGTTCCGGAGCGTCGATATGAAGTGCCGTCGAGTTATTTGGATTCCATTCGTAACCGCGGATTTGAAATTAACGTTCAAGATTTGAATCACGATGGGCGCTTGTTTAGAGATCGGGAAGAGTTTCTTCGGCGCGCTGCAAAGATAAATTCCTACGGTCGCGAATACGAAGCAGTAGGGTTTCGCTCCGCGATTCTGTATCGAAGACAAGAATGGTATGACGCACTCCAGTTCTCATATGACATGTCGGTGCCGAATGTGGCGCATCTGGACCCGCAACGCGGAGGATGCTGCACGGTTATGCCGTATTTTGTTGGTGACATGCTGGAGTTGCCAGTTACTACGACGCAAGACTACTCACTCTTCCATATTCTCAATGATTACTCGATTGAATTGTGGAAACAACAAACGGAACTGATCATGCAAGAGCATGGTTTGATGAACTTCATTGTGCATCCCGATTACATCATTGACGATCGGGAAAGAAAGGTTTATGAGAGTTTGCTTACCTACTTAGCCCAGTTAAGGTCTGAGAAAAATACATGGATTCCGCTTCCGCGGGAAGCGAACTATTGGTGGAGGCAGCGCGCGCAGATGAATCTGATCGAAACCGCTCATGGCTGGCAAATAGAAGGCGATGGCAGCGAACGTGCATGCGTTGCGTATGCCCGGGAAAAAGAAGGGCGACTGGAATTCTCATTTGAGTCGAAAGAGAAGAGCGAAATTTCCATAAAGATTGGCGACAGGCATTCACCCGCTTGAACACAGACTATGGCGCGTGAACCATGCAGCCATAGCATAGAACCCCTTACATTTAATGGCGAAAGGAGAGTGTTTCATGACGACGGAAGTCGCTGTCGCGCGCGACACTGCAGCTGGGCATATCGAATGCGATCCCGCGGAATTTCGGCAGAAGTTCAATAAGCGTTCCTTCGAACTTAGCCACCACTTATCTGGCCATCCTTTATTTCAAATTCCCAGGCTGATTGAACTGTCGAAGACGCTCGCGAGCACGGGCAGTGTTTATTACGATGCTGGAGAGGTGCGCGTTGATCAACGTTGGGATGAATCGCCAGCCGGAAGCTGGTCAGTCGATGAAACCATTCGGCGTATTCAGGATGCAGGCGCCTGGATTATTCTTCGGCGGGCAGAGCAGGACCCGGAATATGGCGCCTTGCTGGACGAATGTATGGACGAGATACAGACCCTGTTGGGAAAGAATTTGAAACGGGAGATGAAGGTGCAGGATGCCATAGTCTTCATTACTTCTCCCAATCGCGTGACCAGCTATCACATCGACCGGGAATGCAATTTCATTCTTCAAATTCATGGCGAGAAGGACATCAGTGTCTTTGATAAAGATGACCGTGTGGTTCTAACGGAAGAAGAGATCGAGCGCTTTTGGATGGTGGACAACAATGCCGCTGTTTATAAAGAGCAATTCCAGAGCAGGGCTAAGGTTTATCGAATGGGACCAGGCAAGGCGATTCATGTACCGGTAAACGCGCCACACTGGGTGAAAAACGATAACAACATTTCTGTAACTTTGAGTGTAAATTTTCAATTTCGCGAGAACTTTCCAGCGCACGTTTATCGCGCCAATTACCTGCTGCGAAAGGCCGGCTTGGCCCCGACTCCTCCTGGAAAATCGACGGTTCGGGACGGATTGAAAATGTTTGCAATGAACGCTACTTATGTCCCCGCGCGCGGAGTACGGCGCCTTTTTCACAAGATCCGGCCTTAGGTATTTCTGCGGGTTGTCTCCGAATCAGCTGCTCCAGCGGCTTTTTATCCACCTGCATAAAATATTTCCGCATTCAGAGTTAGGCACTATAGACACGACAACATTTTTGTCAACTAACAGGGGGAGCGGTGAGTTCTAGCACGAAATTGAATAATGGCGAAACAAGAGGCGCAACTGCGGGCAGGGGCGTGGCGCTGGCCGAATATGATGTGGCAATCATTGGTGCCGGACCCTATGGACTTTCCGCGGGCGTTCATCTGCGCGCGAAAGGTTTTGGTGTACGGGTGTTCGGAGAACCGATGGACTTCTGGGCTACAAAGATGCCGCATGGAATGTTATTGCGATCGCCGCGCGTGGCATCAAATCTTTCCGACCCTGATCATGCATTTACTTTGGATGCCTACGAGTCAGCGTCTGGTATCCCGCCATCAACGCCATTGCCTCGAGAAACATTCGTCGAATATGGCCGCTGGTTCCGGCATCAATTGGCAGACAAGCTGGACCGAAGATCAGTCACCAAAGTCGAACGGGAGTCTTCAGGATTCAGAGTCGTTCTCGAAGATGGGGAAGCGATCCGATTCAAACGCGTGGTAGTGGCTGCCGGAATCGGTCCATTTCAGAGAAAGCCCGTGATATTTGCGAATTTATCGGCGTCACTAGCCTCGCATTGTTACGAGGGGCGTGATCTCCGTGATTTTCGTGGCAAACGGGTTGCGGTGATTGGGGCGGGGCAAAGCGCGTTGGAGTCAGCAGCTTTGTTAGCGGAAGCCGGAGCAGAGGTAGAGGTGCTTGCCAAGAATTCATCTATCCGATGGATAGGAATGCATTCTTGGCTCCATCATTTGGGTCCGATTTCTTCATTGCTTTATTCCCAGCACGACGTTGGTCCTGCGGGAATAAGCCGGCTGGTCGCATACCCACACCTGATGTACCGCGTTCCTCTGAGGCTGAAAGATAAAATCCGAAAGCGCGCAGTGCGTCCTGCCGGGTCCAGATGGCTGCCTGCACGCCTAACTAAAGTTAAGCTCACTACGGCCCGCTATGTAACAAAGGCCGAGCCGCAAAACGAAGCAATAATTTTGAAATTGGATGACGGTTCTGAACGTAACGTCGACCATGTGCTTTTGGGCACGGGATACGATGTGGATATTTCCCGCTACGATTTCCTACCGTCAGAAATTGTGCAGAACACACGGATGATGAATGGATACCCGTGCCTGACCAGAGGTTTCCGCAGTTCGGTTCCGGGTTTGCACTTCATAGGTGCTACTGCAGCGCGGAGTTTTGGACCCCTCTTGTACTTTGTAGCAGGAACCGAGTTTGCTTCGCGAGAGCTGACAAGGCATATCTCTCGAAATCGGGTAGTTGCTCGATAGAAGTTGTGAAACACCATTATAAATTGATCGCGCCTACAAGCGCTAAATGAACGAACAAGAACAGTCAATTGGCGCGCTGGTGGTCGGCGGGGATCATCCTGGCCTTGGAATAACCCGTAGCCTCGGGCGGCGCGGCATCCCCATTTATGTCATCGACGATCAACATTCGGTATCGCTTTTTTCCAGATATCCGAAAAAAGTAATACGAGTGAAAGATTTGCGAGATGAGCGAAAGACAGTTGACGCCGTGCTCGAAGCGGGACGGAAGTTTGGTTTGAATGGTTGGGTATTGTTTCCGACGAGAGATGAAACGGTCGCGGCCTTTTCACGCTATCGAGAAGAACTAGCCGAAGTCTTCAAAGTCACAACGCCCGCATGGGAAACAGTACGCTGGGCTTGGAACAAGAAAAATACGTACGACTTGGCATTGCAGCTGGAGATTCCAGTACCCCAGACTTGGAATCCTCGTACGGAGAGTGAACTTTCTGCGCTTCATGGCAGATTGCCTCTGGCGATCAAACCGGCGGTCAAGGAAAACTTTTTCTATGCAACCGGCGCCAAGGCATGGCGGGCAAACACGGTAGAAGAATTACATCATTTCTTTGAAAAGGCAGCCCGACAAATAAAACCTGAAGAAATTATGGTTCAGGAAATAATTCCTGGAGATGGCCGGCAGCAGTTTTCGTATTGCGCATTCTTCCGTGAGGGGCGTGCGCACAGCAGCCTGGTTGCGAGAAGAGGACGGCAACATCCCAGAGAGTTTGGCCGTGCCGCGACCTATGTGGAAAGCATAGAACTTCCCATTATCGAAGAGCTATCGGAGCGATTCTTAAAAGCCATCAACTATTATGGACTGGTCGAGGTCGAATTTAAGCAGGATGCTCGCGATGGGAAATACAAGCTGTTGGATGTAAATGCCAGGGCGTGGGGGTTTCATAGTATTGGCGGACCTGCGGGAGTTGATTTTCCTTATATGTTGTATGCTGACCAGACCGGCGGCAGCACCGAGCCTTGTCGCGGAATACCCGGCGTTGGATGGTTGCGCGCGATTACTGATGTTCCCACCGTTTGTTCTGAATTACTACGCGGAGAACTTGGTTTTGGTTCTTATCTGAAGTCGCTCAAGAGTACACGCATTGAATCGGTGTTTTGCCGTCACGATCCTTTGCCATCTGTAGGTGAGCTGCTACTTCTGCCATATTTGATTAGCAAGAAGTACTTTGTGAAGAGTTAGTATCCATTACCAGCCTCGCCGATTGCTAGAACATTCACGACAGATTTAGAAGAAATTCAGAAATATACAGATCTTATTGCTCCTATCTCTTTACTACGAGCAGTCTTTATTTCCGAAAACACAGGAGAAAACCATGGTATTAGCTCAACATGACGTCGCGAACTTACCGATTGAAAAGCGGCACCGTCCTTCTTATACGGAGTTTGCCCACGACTTTCTGAATGCCAATAAGCCGGTCATCATTTCGGGGGCACTCGATCAATGGAAAGCTATGCAGTGGACGCCGGAATATTTCAAGAAGAATTTCGCTGACTTGCAATTGGGGATTGATGGCAAAGAATATCGCATGGCGGATTTTATCGACTTGGTATTGAACTCCAACGAAAACAAACCAGCGCCATATCTTCGCAATGCCCTGATCGATCGTGTCATTCCCGCGCTGCTGCCCGATATTCAACCTATGCCAGAATATTTTTCACCAAATTGGCTGGTAGGGCCACTTTCGCAATTGCTGCGTTCCAGGCTGCACGGGGGCAGCTCCGAGCTATACATTGGCGGCAGGGGAGGGAAGTTTCCGTTCTTGCATTACGATACATGGCACACCCATGCTTTTATCAGTCAGATCTACGGCACCAAGGAATTCACTGCATACGCACCCGATCAAGCGCCGTATTTGTATCTGAAGCCCGGACGTAAGAATCAATCACTGGTCGATATTGAAAATCCGGACTATGAAAAATTCCCTTTATTCGCAAAAGCAATTCCCATGCGCTTCCGGCTGGAACCGGGCGAGATCATATTTATCCCTGCGGGCTGGTGGCATACGGCAAAAATGCTTTCGCCTTCAATCTCAGTTTCAGTGAACCGTGCGAACGCTTCGAACTGGAGCGAGCTTACAAAGGATATGTGCTCCGGAGCGCCATTGCCGATGAAGCCGGTTGCGGCAGTTTATCTGACGGGGATGCGTGTGTTCCGAACGATTTACGGTTCTTAAGAATGGTTGCAGACTAATTAGAAAAAGATCAGTTAGATGTTTTTTAGCTTAAATCTCGGATATTGCATCGCTAGCAGCTTGCCGGTTGTACAAGGCTGTCTGCTGGCATTCCTGCCACTTGCGGCTTTTCTGACAATTTTTAGGGTCTTGCGATTGCGAGGAGAGGGGTGGCGGGCAGCGGCATTGGGATCTGCGACGGTATGGGGTGTCCTTCTCGTCTTGATTACCGAATGCCTGAGCGTACCGCGGCTGATTACGCGTCCTGCATTGGCATTGAGTTGGTCGGCAGTCACTTTGGGATTTCTATTTTATGGCTGGCTGCTGCAAAGGGGCGCGTCGGAATCGCCAAAACTTAGAACTACGGACGAAACCCCCGGCCAAACCTTTACCAGGCTTGACTGGATAGCCATCAGCGGCACCGCAATTTTGCTTGGGTTGATCGGACTGACTGCGATCCTTAGTGCCCCGAATACTTGGGATGCCATGGCATATCACATGTCGCGAGTCGCACAGTGGATGACGAATCGCGACGTAAATCTTTACCCGGCTTTTTACAGCGCACAACTATTCCTGTCGCCATGGGCTGAGTATGCGATTTTACATTTGGATGTTCTTTTTGGAGGCGATCGCCTTGTAAATCTGGTTGAGTTTCTGAGCATGATTGGCACCGTTGCAGGTGTCTCTCTAATTGCGGAGCAATTAGGCGCAGGCCGCCGCGGACAGTTACTTGCGGCCATTGCATGCGCCACGCTTACCGAGGGTGTGCTCGAAGCATCAGGGGCGATGAATACATACGTAGGCGCCTTTTGGATCGTCGTGGCCGTTTACTATCTTCTCCGATGGAGAAACGAGCAGAGTTTGACGGTGATCCTGGCTCTCGGATCGAGCATGGGGCTCGCCATCTTCACGAAAGGCACAGCTTATCTGTTCTTGCCTTGCATTTTGTTGGCTTGCTGGTGGAGCAGCAAGGCACAAGCTCGGAAGCTTCTGCTGATACGCTTACCGATTTTATTGGTTGTAGTGCTCGTGCTGAATGGACCACTATTCATTCGCAATTACAGACTCAGCGGCTCTCCCCTCGGATTTTCTACACCTTTGGGCAATGATCCGGAACGGCAATATTCCAATAGCCATATCTCTCCATCGGTGATGTTTGCCAGTGCAGTTAAGAATCTCGCACTGCACGTTGGCACACCAATGGATGGAATGAACCGACGCATCAGTTCAGTAATTCTTGGTACTTTTCGAATTCTAAGGATTGACCCGAATGACAAAGCCTCCACCTACCGTGGAGGTTTTCATTTGAATGGTCCATCGAGCCATGAGGCTCGCGCCGGCAATCCTTTGCAATTGGCTTTGATTGGAATTGCAGCAGTACTGCTCTTCAGCAAACGGTTCGGCGATAAGATCACACGCTGGTATGCGATCGGCCTAGTTGGATCATTTTTGCTTTTTTGCGCAATGATTCGGTGGCAGCCTTGGAATAGCCGCTACCATTTACCTCTGTTTGCGCTCGGTCTCGCCATGGCCGGGGTGGTCATCGAGCGAAGCTGGCCGCGCATTGCAGTCGAAGTCCTAGCATGTTTTCTGGTCCTCTGCGCAATACCTTTCACGCTAATGAACTCGATAAGGCCGCTTGCTCCATGGATGCCTACCAGCATTTTGCGTGAACCCAGGCTGAACTCCTACTTTGCGGATTCCCATCGCGGGTGGATTCACTCCTATGTTTCTGCGGCGGAATTTGTTAAAGCCAGTCATTGCGACAATATTGGAATTGACTCATCACTTGAAGATTTTGATTATCCAATGTTCATGCTTTTAGACGCTGGTCATGGAGAACGGCAGGTTCGCTATGCTGAAGTTAGGAATTTGACGTCAGTCTACGCCCGGCCCGATAGCAAAACTCCTTGCGCAGTGATATGCCTTCGTTGTGCAAATGCCTCAGCAAAATGGGCGGAATACAAACAAGTGGGCGGAAGAGCATCCGTATTCGACGAGATTGCAGTTTTCAATGAGAACGGAAATATCGCCGATACACAAGATTTTGTTTCGCCCACTCCACTACAGGCTCAGCAAATCCTGAAAGAGCTGGATGACTATCGTGAATCGCCTCGTGGTGTGAGTTTTGCCGCTACTGAAGCTAGTGTAAGAAGTGCGGGCCGCGATTGGCCTAATAAAAGGGCCGATTTGAAGGACCGATTAGATGCTCTTTACACAAACAGTTTGACGCTCTGGAGAGTACGGGATTCCGTTGATCCGTTGCGGCGACGAGGAGAACCGATTGACGATTTAAAAATCGATCCTGTCCAGTTGATGGCAGCATCTCAAGTTTTTACAAACTGGAATCAGACGCTCCCTAAAAGAGTCGCCGAAGTCAACGGACTTGTTGACCAGCTGTATTCTTCATGGGAGACCAAAGCCACTCCAGTCGCGTTGTCGAACGGACAGCAGAGTGGTTGTCGAGTGGATGTAAAGACTGAGACACACTTTAGGAAAGTGGCTTCAGTAGCTCGGACGACAACGGCAGTCGAACAAACGGTAGATTTCCCGGGATGCTCCTGTTTGCCAAAACACTCCAATGGAGAAGTACTGTTGGCGCGTAAGAGTTTTGGGGCATACGATTCGGAAGCAGAAAATCTCTCGAAATGCATGACTACAGTCTTTCGAGTGCCGCTCGCGGCAGCGCCTGTCTACAATCCTCAAATTGCCGCCGTAACGCGCTGAGTCAATGTCGATACTTTAGCAATCGCTCGTTTCTATTTTGAAGTATAAGCCACTGTGGGACGAGAACGATGCCTCGGGATGAAACGGAATCCTTCCGGAGTGGCTTGGAACAGGCCATTGATCTACCAGGTGATAGCCAAGAGCACGAATCGAATCAATAAATTCCTGACGGTTGAAAACATACATAGGATGAAAGGCTACGCCGCCATTCTGTAGAGTCACGAAAGTGGGCTGATCATGTAGCGGCGCTTTGTTAATCAGAATATTCTTGGGTAACGATTTCAATCTGGAAAGACTTGCTGAGAAAGACGGCGAGTCAACATATTGAAGAGAACCAGCCGCGAGTAGAACGTCGGCTCCATCGGCGTTTTGAAACTGATCCGTAAAAGTTAGCTGATGTTTGCCCTGCTCAAGGGCAATTTTTTTTCCTGCACGAATAATTTCCGGCAGATCGCAAACTTCCCACCGCAATTGAGGAGAATACTCCACATATTGGGCGTAGGCATAAAAGTGTGTTCCGCAATGTCCACCATAATCAAAAATCCTGCTTGGTCCGCGCAAGAAGGGAGCTAGCCAAAACAGGATTGGGTAATCGAAAGAAAATATTTTTGAGCGGCGGTCGGCAAACTCTTTAGCGTAATCCTGAGTGGAAAAACCCAGGGGTTTTGTACTCGGAGCAGAGCGCCCAGCTTCGGCAAAGCTAGGAAACACTCCACGGAAGCATCCGTACCCGTTTGTCGCAAAACGGCGTTCATAAAAATGCTTTAATACGTGACGTATACCCGGCCAAGTTTCCAGGCGTGAGAACCAGTCCGTAATACCGGGTTTGATCGCGTCGTTTATAGAGAAATCCTGAATAAACACCGGGTCGAACAACAAATCGGGTTAGCTGACGATTCGATGTTATTCATCGATATCATACAAGTACAATTGAAGAAACGGGGAAAACGTTCTCATTAATCCATTTACCTGTCTAAGAGATACCTTGAAACCGAATCGAAAGATCCAAAAAAATTACGAGTGGATATTTGAATAGACGAAAATTCTTGCAGGCCGGCGTGGCAATTTTGGTAACTGGCGGCGTGGCTGCCGGGGCTGATTCGTTATTTATTGAACCGAATCGGCCTGTGCTGAACCGAGTGACTGTGCCCTTAAGGCGATTGCCCGAAGAGTTCGACGGATTTACCATTGCGCAACTGAGCGACTTTCACTACGACGAACATTTTTCTGCTGTGCCCATCAGGACTGCCGTTGAAATTGTTAATAGCCTAAATCCCCATTTAGTTGTGCTGACTGGGGATTTTGTGACCGAGCCATTTCTTGGGCATCGCCTTCACAGAAACCTGAAAAAAGCGGCGGAGGCGGCTGAGCCATGCGGTGCATTGCTGAGCAAATTAAAAGCTGAATTTGGAGTAATGACGGTCATTGGCAATCACGATGGAAATACAGACCCGGACCGGGTGAAGGCTATTTTACGGTCGCAAGGTTTGCCGGTGATGTACGACGAATCCCATCCCCTTGAGCGGGGAGGCAAGAAGCTCTGGATCGCTGGCCTCGACGATAATCCTGACGAAACCGACCTGATCGCCGCTTTAAAAAAAGTACCTTCTGATGAGGCCGTAGTCGTTTTAATCCACGAGCCCGATACGGCAGATTTTGTCTCAAAATACCCGGTGGATTTGCAGCTTTCCGGGCACTCTCACGGTGGCCAGGTAAGATTGCCATTGATTGGTGCCCCCTATCTACCGCGGCTGGCAAGAAAATATCCACGTGGATTGCGCAAAGTGGGCGGATTAACTCTCTACACAAACATAGGAATTGGCACGATTGGTGTACCGGTGCGTTTGAATTGTCCCCCTGAAGTTACTTTGTTCACTCTTCGAAGTGTTTCCGCATGATTTTTTCAGAGTGCTCACGGCGTAATTTGAAGAAGAGCGAGTTGCACCGTTTCTGTTCTTAGGTAGGATTCGCACCAGCACTATAATGACTCGCCGCAACAATTTCGATTGGTTAGGCAAACGAGATGGCATTTTTGCATTGTTAATTGCCGTATCTTTAGTGATTTGCTCGCGGTCGGTTATCGGCCTTCTTCGAACCGCGTGGCGGACCGACGAATACACGCATATTCTGCTCGTCCTGCCCGTCAGCCTGGCATTGATCTTTCTAGAGGGACGCAATCTCAAGAATCTGCCGACCTTTGCTCCTGGCGCGGGATTTGTCCTATTTTTGCTATCAGCAGCCACATGGTCGGCGATCCATTTATATCCGACAGCACTTGGCGCGGATATAACGCGAGCACTTATGATCTTCGCGCTGGTTTTGTTTTGGCTTGGCAGCATTGTTGGATGTTACGGGTTCCAAGTCTTCAAAGCTCTACTGTTTCCAGTTTTATTTCTATTTCTGCTGGTCCCGATACCTGGCTCTTTACTTGATAAAATCGTTGTCTTCTTGCAGCAGGCCTCGACAGGTGCCACATTCGTGCTCTTCAAGCTAAGCGGCATGCCAGTGATGAAAGACGGCTTCATTCTGTCATTGCCGACATTACAGATTGAGGTCGCAAAACAATGCAGTGGGATTCGCTCTAGTGAAATGCTGCTTATCACGGGGCTCATCTTGACCCATTTGTTTCTGCGGACGCTTTGGAGCAAGGTTGTTTTCGTGGCCTTCATTGTCCCAATGGCCATTGCAAAGAATGCGATTCGGATATTCACGCTGGCCATGCTGGGCATTCATGTAAACCCTGACTTCCTCGAAGGGCGACTTCATCATGAAGGGGGAGGAGTTTTTTTTGCTCTTGCTCTCGTGGTGTTGCTCGCGCTTTTATGGGTGCTACAAAGAGTGGAGGGCAGAATCGCGAGACCGCAGTCGACCACCATGCACTTGGAAACATTGGCAAGATCGCTTGATTAAAATCAGGACCAGCAGAGAATTCAGAGCAAATTATTTAGCGCAGACGAGCCATCAGATATTGCATATTCTTCATGTTGTGGGTGCACGGCCTAACTTTGTAAAAGCAGCACCTGTCTTGCGTGCTATACGAAATCGAGGAGTTCGCCAAACTCTAGTCCACACCGGTCAGCACTATGATCGGGACATGTCGGATATATTTTTTATCCAGCTCGATCTTCCCCATCCAGACGTCAATCTTGAAGTAGGTTCTGGCAGTCACACTTGGCAAACCGCTGAAGTGATGCGCCGATTTGAACCTGTGGTTCTGGAGCGAAAGCCAGACCTGGTGCTGGTTTACGGAGACGTGAACTCCACGATTGCCGCCGCATTGGTGTGTTCGAAGCTGTTGATCCCGGTTGCTCATGTAGAAGCCGGGCTTCGCTCCTTCGACACCACGATGCCGGAGGAAATAAATCGTGTCATAACTGACCGGCTCTCCGATTTTTTGTTTACTCCTTCCGAAGACGCAGATGCGAACCTTAATCGAGAAGGTGTGTCGGAAGGAAAGATTCATCGTGTCGGCAATGTGATGATTGATTCTCTTGTGCGGCTATTGCCGGCTGCGCAGGACCATAAAAGAAATGGGTTGCCGGACCGCTACGCTGTCGTTACCCTTCATCGCGCAGCTAACGTGGACAATAACGAGAATTTGGAAAAAATTATTGATGCGCTGGTTGAGGCGAGCGACCGGCTGGAGGTGATCTTCCCGGTGCATCCGAGGACGCGACAGCGGATCAATCAATTCGGGATAGACACGAGGCGATTGCGTTTGTCGGAACCCCTTTCTTTCATTGAGTTTCTCGCCTTGGAAAGCCGTGCTGCGTTTGTAGTTACGGATTCCGGCGGGATTCAAGAAGAAACGACTTATTTGGGCGTACCTTGCCTGACAATGCGGGCCAATACCGAACGTCCGATCACGGTTACGTCCGGCACAAATGTTCTGGTTGGAAATGACAAACGCAAATTGATCTTCGAAATAGAGAATATATTGTCGGGCAAGGGTAAGAGGGGAACCATTCCGCTTTTATGGGATGGTCACGCAGGCGATCGAATTGCGAATATTCTGTGCGATTCCTAATTCATGATGAGATTCTGGAATTATTTACTCAGGGCACTTTCCTTTTATTTCTGAGCTCGCCAGAAACGAATTTAGTACTCCACGCTTGTTGATATGATTACTGAAGTGAGTTCTTAGAGAACGTGACGCGACCCGGTTCCGCCGTTCTGATTTAGAATTGTTAGAATCTCCACGTATTCGTGAGGCTTTTATAGCTGTCCACAACATGCAGACAAATCCAATTATCGTGACTGGCGGCGCCGGATTCATCGGCTCCAATTTCATTTTGCAATGGCTGGCGACTGAGCGTTGTCCAGTCATTAACCTCGATAAGCTGACCTACGCTGGGAACCTTGGAAATCTGGAAAGTGTTTCGACGGATACGCGGTACAGCTTTGTTCACGGGGATATTGGCGACCGGGCGCAGGTCGCTGATCTATTGCAGCGTTATCAACCACGCGCGATTGTCCACTTTGCGGCTGAGAGTCACGTTGATCGATCCATTCATGGGCCGGACGATTTTGTGCGCACTAATGTCAACGGAACTTTCAGTTTGCTCGAAGAAGTACGCGCATATTGGTTTGCGCTCGAGAACGAAGAAAAAGCAGCCTTCCGTTTTTTGCATGTTTCGACAGATGAAGTTTACGGTTCTTTGGGCGCAGATGACCCTCCTTTCACTGAGACTTCGACTTACGCGCCCAACAGTCCGTATTCTGCCACTAAAGCTGCGTCGGATCATCTGGTTCGCTCTTATCATCACACCTACGGCTTACCGACTTTAACGACCAATTGTTCGAATAATTATGGCCCGTTTCAATTCCCAGAGAAGTTGATTCCGCTCGTAATTCTGAATGCTCTCAACGGCAGGCCGCTACCCATCTACGGGGACGGAAAAAATGTTCGGGACTGGCTCTTTGTGGCCGACCATTGTGACGCCATCCGTACTGTGCTTGGCGATGGCAGGGTTGGAGAAACCTATAACATAGGCGGATGGAATGAGAAGAAGAATATTGAAATTGTTCATACCATCTGCTCGGTCCTCGATGAACTCAGGCCATCTGATCCCGTTGTGCCCCATCGCAAACTTATAACCTATGTGCAGGATCGGCCTGGCCACGACCGTCGTTATGCTATCGATGCCCATAAGATCGAATCTGAATTGAGCTGGAAACCGAAGGAAACATTCGAAACCGGAATCCGCAAAACTATCGATTGGTATCTGGCAAATGATGCGTGGATCCGCGAAGTGACCAGCGGTAACTACCGTCAATGGATTGCCACCCAGTACTCTGTATAGCGCGCGTCATCTTAATCAATGACTTCAACCAAAACTGAAAACTATAAAGGCATTATTTTGGCGGGCGGATCGGGTACGCGACTCTATCCCGTGACCCATGCGGTTTGCAAAAGCCTGCTTCCCATCTACGACAAACCCATGATCTACTACCCGCTTTCGACGTTAATGTTGGCGGGTATACGTGACATTCTGATCATTTCCACTCCCGAAGACGTGCCCAGGTTTCAACAGCTCCTGGGAGATGGAGCGCGCTTCGGCGTGAATTTTAAATACGTCGTCCAGCCGCGGCCAGAAGGAATAGCTCAGGCTTTTATTGTTGGCCAGGACTTTATTGGATCTTCGTGCTGCGCTCTTGTCCTTGGCGACAATATTTTTTACGGCCATGATTTTGCCAAGAGCGTAATGAAAGCTGGCGAGGAAAGCAAAGGAGCCAGAGTATTTGCTTATCCGGTGCATGATCCCGAACGCTATGGAGTAGTGGAGTTTGATGAGTCGGGCAAGGCGCTCAGTCTGGAAGAAAAGCCTAAAGCTCCAAAGTCCCGCTACGCGGTGACCGGGCTATACTTTTACGACAATCAGGTTGTAGACATCTCGAAATCTTTGAAGCCTTCCGCGCGAGGGGAACTTGAAATCACCGATGTAAATAAGGAATACATGAAGCGGGGCCAACTCGCCGTTGAGGTTATGGGAAGGGGCATGGCATGGCTGGATACTGGTACCCACGAAGCCATGCTGGAAGCTTCTCTATTCATCCAGACGATTGAAACCAGACAAGGGCTCATGGTTTCCTGTCCGGAGGAAATCGCTTATCGCTACGGTTACATTTCCGCCGATCAACTGGAAGCCACCGCAGCCTCAATGAAAAATAATGGATATGGAACTTACTTGCTACAACTCCTGAAAGAAAAGGTATTTTGATTTGTCTTTTAAGACTCTAATAATCGCGGTTCCCGCGCCAGCTATATCCATCGGTTTGGCGCGATGAAGGTTACACAAACTTCACTTCCGGGTGTTCTGCTCCTTGAACCAAGAGTTTTTGCCGACGAGCGTGGTTTCTTTTTGGAGAGCTATAACGAAACCAAAATGGCTGAGATTGGAATCCGCGAGCGCTTCGTGCAGGACAACCATTCCTACTCATCTAAAGGAGTACTGCGAGGCCTTCATTATCAACTTCGCCATCCCCAAGGCAAATTGATCCGCGTCGTCTCGGGGGAAATCTTCGATGTAGCGGTAGATCTTCGTCGTGGCTCACCGACTTTTGGCAAGTGGTATGGAGCCATGCTTTCCGCAGAGAACAAGCGCATGCTTTGGATACCGCCAAGCATGGCGCATGGCTTTAGTGTGCTATCCGACAGAGCGGATGTCCTCTACAAGGCCACCGATTTTTATCATCCCGAATCGGAAAGAACTATTTTATGGAATGATCCTCAACTGAATATCGGTTGGCAGATTAAGGGTGAGCCTATTGTTTCTGCCAAAGATCGCATGGGTGTCGTATTTTCTGTGGCCGAAGCTTTCGAATAGATAACTATATTCGACTTTGTGCGCGAATCTTCACGATCAAAATCCTTCCGGCCTAATCCCGCTAAATTCTGAATACGCGAAACTCAACGCCCTTGGAACTGAACTGTTAGTTCCACCTCATGAGTATCCGGTTTGCCATTGCACATGGCGGGAGTGAACGACCACTGCTGCACTTGGGTTATCGCTTCCGCGTTTAGCTCGGGACGCTCGGAACTCTGCACGACTGCATCGTGAATTTTCCCATCGACACCCACCACACTGCGCACTATCACTTCAGTATTTTCCCCGCCGTTGCCCGCTCGTGGTTGCGGCATAGAAATGCCAAAAGGACGACGAAAAGTTGTACAGAGCTGGTGCATTTGCGCGTTGGCCGGAGCAGCGAGAACATTTTCGCTGGCCTCATCCAGCACCGTCATGGTTTGCGTCACTTCCATTTTCTGCGTACCCGCATAAGAGTAGCTGATCTTTCCCGGCATCAGCGATCCGGCAAAAGGGAAGAATTCGCTGTACTCAATCAACTCCACGCCAAGTTTTTCTAATAGCAGCGCGCCATTTGACTGGTCCACGCAGATTTCATTATTGTCCGTTTTTTCGCCTCGAATCGTATCGAATTCAATGCACCGGGCTCGGTGCCCACTGACATTTCTGCCGATGATCTCGTGAATGACATCTTCGCCATTGAAGCGCACCAGCAGAATCGGTGCGATATGCATTAAATTCGTAATTTCTGGCGGTGCAAGAGCGGCAGGCGTCCCCGCAACTGCAACTTGTTTCTCTGTCCATACATTAAGCAAGTGGTAGCTGCCAAAGCTGTACTCGTCGCGCCTGCCGGTGCCTTGCACTACTACACGGGTAAAACTGCCTTCCTGCATTGCTGGCTGTCCACCGAATACGCGAAACGTGTCGACACGCTCGAGGTTGGGAAGTTTGGGAGAAGTACTCACACGGTTCGCCTGTTCCAGCAGGCGGACGGCTTCTTCTCTCACTTTAACGTCTTGGCAGAAAGAAAGGCTGGATACAACAAGAATTACCAGGAGTGTCAGGGCCCATTTCATAACCTAACCTCCAACAGCGTGCACATTTCCTACAAGTGCCGCCCATTGAGGCCTCAGTATACCGTTGGAAGATGTTTCTGGCATACCTGAGGGAATAAGAAATGTTCCCACGTGGCGTCGTTAAAAATTTAGACGCTGGAATACTCTACTCCATTTTGCCAAATGCAGTTTGGGCTCTCTGAAGATTCTAGACGATTCGAAAGTTACGCTCTCGTCAAAAACATGGACATGGACGTCTTTCCCCATGGTTGAAGACAGCGGAAAAGGGCAACCTTTAGTGCGCCAATGCCTGATTTGCTCCCTCGCTCCAGCTCACTTTCCTACGGAACCATTGCCGAAGCCTGGTTCGAGTATCCGCTTTCTCCATTCCCGTCTATCGCTGTAGCCACATAGTAGTAGGTTGCGCCTGACTGTACAGAACTGTCCACATAATCAGCAGCGGTCAGAGGAGTCGTAGTCTGCTTGATATATGGTCCTCCCGACTTTGTACCCCTGTAAACGTTGTATCCGGTTACCTGCTGGCTGTCGGTCCACGACAGGTTTACGGAGTGGCTTGCCGCCTGCGTTCCCGTACCGCTCAGAGTCACAGTCGGAGTGTTTGTTGCGTCACTGATAAACGTAATCGTCCCCGGGAATTTTCCGGCTGCTTGCGGACCAAAAGTTACGGTGAATGGAACGCTCTGTCCTGCCGGAATGGTCGTCGGGAATGTAATGCCGCTCATGGTGTAGTCCTGAGCAGTCTGATCAATTGTCGAGACAGTGATACTCGAGCTTCCCGCAGTAAGAGACCCGTTCTGAGCTGCGGTGCTGCCCACCGCCACGCTGCCGAATGGCATAGTAGTCGGAGAGACCGCGAGTTGACCCGCAGCTAGGCCATTTCCGGTGAGGGGGACAGAAAGATTTGTATTCCCAGCATTACTTACTATAGAAAGGCTTCCGCTTATTGTGCCACCTGTCGTGGGGGCAAAAGTGATGCCAAGCGTGAGGCTCTGCCCCGCCGCTATGACTACAGGCAGCGCAGGGGCTGTGCTTAGAGTAAAGCCGGTTCCACTAACGCTGGCCTGCGACACCGTGATCGCGTTTGTAGTGGACGGATTAGTAATAATTAATGTGACGTTTTTACTGCTCCCATCGGCAACCGCTCCGAAATCCAGCGGATTGGGAGAAGCTGTAATGTCCGTGGGCGTGTTCTGCCCTCCCACTCTGGCATTTTTGGTGGGCGCAATGCTACAGCCGACGAGCATTGTCGTAGCCAGGAATACCGCGCCTAAAACGTAAGCTTTCTGCATAGACCGATATACCTCTCCACAACATTATTTCGGCAAGACCTCTGGTCTACTAGAGTCCCGAAATACATGTTCCTGTGGAAGCTTTAATCAAATACTTAGGTAATTCGGCCAGTGAATAGAATGGCGCTAAAAACAAAGCTGAACGGTTCTGTGTTGCGGCGCTAATTGTTTAATAATTAATTGGATTGTAAATTGATAATGCACATTGGTTTTGCACAGGGGTGACTTTAGTAACCGTTTAAGTCCGGGGGGATTTTATGAAAGAAGAAGGGCGGGAGAGATCCCGCCCTTCTTCTTTTCTCGTCAACGTCCTTGATCGTGCGTTACGGCACAACCGCCTGGACTTGGTTTGAATATCCACTTTCCATGCCGTCAGTTCCCACAGCAGTGGTGACGTAATAATACGTTTGCCCTGATGTTACGTTGCTGTCCACATAGGCTGTACTGGAATCGAGAGAGTTATTCACTTTCGAATACGGACCACCTGTTTTACCGCCCCGGTAAATGTTGTATCCAGCTATCGATCCCTGGCTTGCATTCCAGGAAAGATCGACGCTGTGAGAGGTTCCGCCCTGTCCGTTGCCTGTTAAGGTTTGGCTAATTGGCGAATTTGACGCGTTACTGACGAACGCCAAAGTGGCAGAGGCTGAACCCGCGGCTTGTGGAGCAAAAGTTACCGTAAAAGAAACGGTTTTGCCCGCGGAAATAGTGAAAGGGAACGATACTCCGCTCAGAGAGAATTCTGAGCTGTTCAGCGTGGCCGAAGATACGTTAACTGCTGTGCCCGACGCCGTTAATATTGCGCTCAATTGTTTTGTATTTCCCACAGTCACACTGCCGAATGGCAAGGTGCTGGGGGAAATCTTCAAGACTCCAGAACTTGTTCCCACACCGGAGAGCGGAATCACAAGATGAGAAGAATTGGCAGTTACTGAAATGCTGCCCGCAGCATTCCCGGCGACTGTAGGTGCAAATGTAGCTTTGAAAGTAAAGCTTTGCCCGGCTGTCAAATCCAGGGGAAGATTAAGGCCGCTGAAACTAAATCCGCTCCCGGAAACGGTTGCTTTAGAAATGGTTACGGCAGACTTCGTGGGATTGGTCAGAGTTATTGTCTGTTGTGTGTTGTTGCCAACCTGTACATTGCCGAAACCGACGCTCGATGGTGAAGCGGTGATGAAGCCGTATAAGCCGCTTCCGGTTCCGTGGGTATAAAGCTTTAGTTTGGCTCCCGAGCCGGTAATGGAAAACGCAAATTGTCCGTCCAGATGTTGGGCAACTTGGGGAGCAAAGGCAATTGTGAATTGTTGGCTTTGTCCGGCACTTAGCTTAATTGGAAGGTTCAACCCGCTTGCACTGAAGCTGGTGCCACTTCGAGATATCGAAGAGATTGTAACCGCAGAAGATCCATGATTGGTCATATTGACAGAGATGTTTTTACTCTGCCCCACCAAGACCCCACCAAACCACAATGTGTCGGGCTTGCAGCTCAAAGAAACGCTGGCATTGGCGGCAAAGAGTAAGTGTGAAGATGCAAGGCTTATTCCGAGACAGAAAGCCATCAGGATTAGCGGTATTCGCGTACGCTGGGGGAGGTGGCGCATGAACAAGAGTTTCTAGGTTTTCTCGCGAGAGACATAGGTCTGAGAAGTGCATGCTAGTAACTCGTTAGTTTGAGAACTCCCAGAATAGGACTTGCGGGATTAACCTCAATATGTTATCCGGCTGAAAACGCAGCCGGGGCACTTTGACCTTGCGTTACGGGGTTGGCACCGTCGCGGGGACCTCATTTGAATATGCACTTTCGACCCCAGCGGTATCGACTGCGGTCGTCACGTAATAGTAGGACTGACCAGCCGTGACTGAGTTGTCGGTATACGCCGTAGATGCATTCAGTACAGGGTTTATTTTGGAGTACGGTCCGCCCGTCTTGCTTCCACGATATACGTTGTACCCGGTTATGCCTTGACTGTTGCTTGGATTCCAGGATAGATCGACTTGATGTTGCGGCGGGGCTGAACCAGTTCCAGTTAACGAGGCTATAGCCGGCGAGTTTGCCGCGTTGCTGTTGAAGGACGCAGTAGCGGTCGCGGTTCCACTCGCTTGTGGAGTAAAGGTTATGCTGAAAGACGTGCTCTGACCGGCTGCCAGAGTGAACGGGAATGACAAGCCGCTCAGCGAAAATTCCGATGTACTCATGGACGCGCCCGAAACTATTACGCTTGAGCCCGTCGCAGTAAGACTCGCGGTAGTGCTTTGACTTGCACCCACGACAACGTTGCCAAAGTTATGGCTGGTTGGGGTGACGGATAATTGTCCACTGGCTGTACCTGTGCCGGAAAGAGAAACTGTCACGTTTGAGTTCGATGCATTCGAGACGATTGACAAAGAACCAGTCACGCTGCCCGCAGACGGTGGAGTATAGATCACATTAAATGAGACGCTCTGTTCAGGGGTAAGGATTAATGGCAGACTCAAACCGGTGGTGCTGAATCCACTACCGCTTGTGGTTGCCTGAGAAATGGTTAAGTTCGATCCCCCGGTATTGGTAAGAGTCTCGGGCTGAGTACTGGCATTCCCTACCTGCACATTTCCGAAGGCAAAGCTCGAGGGATTAGTCGCGAGAGTGGCCGGGGTCACACCAGATCCCGATAGAGATATCGCGACGGTCGCAACATTGCTGAGGATTGATACGCTGCCGTTGGCATTCCCTGCTGATTGGGGAGCAAAAACGATACTAAAATTCGCGCTCTGGTTTGCGGTCAATGTTAGTGGCAAACTCAGTCCGGTTACGCTATATCCAGACCCGCTCAGCGAAGCCTGAGTGATCGTCACGCTCGATCCGCCTGTATTGGTTATGGTTTCCGCAAGTGCCTGGTTTTTACCGGTCTGCACATTTCCAAAGTTAAGCGACGAAGGGCTTGCGCTTAGAGCTCCAGAAGAAACTCCGTTCCCGGACAGCGGAATTGCCAGTGTCACAATATTGCTGATAAGAGCCAAGCTGCCATTCGCGCTTCCTGCTGATTGTGGAGTAAACACGACACTGAAATTCGCACTCTGGTTCGAGGTCAAAGTCAATGGCAAACTCAATCCGGTCACGCTATATCCGGAACCGCTTAATGAAGCTTGGGTAATAGTGACACTCGACCCGCCGGTGTTGGTCACGCTTTCTGCAAGAGTTTGGGTTTGGCTGGTCTGCACATTTCCGAAACTAAGCGAAGAAGGAGCGGCTGAAAGTGCTCCGGGAGTCACGCCCAAACCTGATAGCGGGATGTTTAACGTGGGGTTTGAAGCATTACTGGTAACAGCTATATTTCCCGAAGCGGTGCCTGCAGACTGTGGACTAAAGCTAGCAGTCAGAGAGACGCTCTGACCAGCGGCAATAGTGAATGGGAAACTGAGGCCAGAAATATGGAATCCCGCACCGGTGGCTGTTGCTTGGCTTACCGTGACACTCGATCCACCTGAGTTGGTCAGCGTCGCCGACTGATTTTGCGTATTTCCCACCTGAGTATTTCCGAAATTAATATTGGCCGCGGAGATCAATTGCCCAGGTGCCGCTCCCGTACCTGTGACTTGAATGACTGTGGTTTGACTACCAATGCGTGCATGCGAGCGAATGTATTGTCCACGTCGGTCGTTTGCCCAATCCGCAGCCTTTGAAATCAACGTTATATTAGCCGTAGCGGACCCATTCGAACTCGGCGTGAAAGTTACATTAAAGGGTGTGCTCTGGTTTGCTCCGAGGGTCACTGGCAAGTTTATGCCGCTAAGTTGAAAACCGTTTCCGCTTATGCTGGCTTGCGAGATCGTTACATTTGTGCCGCCGGTATTGACAAAGGTTCCCGTTAAAATTTGGCTGCCGCCCACCATCACGTTGCCAAAATTTAAGCTAGCGGGACTCGATATCAGTTGACCGAGGACAACGGCAATTCCGGATAATTGCAATGTCGCCGGTGAATTAGGTGCATTGCTCGAAATCAAAACTGTTCCGCTCGGCAGGCCTGGCGCGGTCGGCGCGAATAAGATAGAAAGACCAATTTGTTGGCCGGCAGTCAATGTCACAGGGAATGCAGGGGCCGAGATGGCGAATCCAGCTCCCACCACCTGCGCTTGATTGATGGTAATGCTGGAAGAACTGGCGTTGGTAAGAGTATCAGTGACGGTGGTGCTGTCGCCGACTACAACCGTTCCAAAGTTTGGTGTTGAGTCGCCAACCACTAGCCCAGTGGGGTTCTGGCCATGGGGATGTGCGAACATCACCTGACAGCCAAGCACTGCAACGAAAGTAAAAAGAACGAAAATTGTGTTCCAACGCGCGCGGAGATCCTTCACGCAAGGCCTCTTGTCTGGTCGTACCAAGCTTCGATACGACGGGGGATTTAGACCGGCCGCCTTTCACTTCACAACAAGAAGTGCTTTGCGACTGGAACAGTGTGCGTGGAAAGTCGCGAGTGCGATAGGTCGCAAAAGATCAAACGAGCGCTGGAAGATGGACTGCCGGGAATCGGTCTATCTGTCGGAAACAACCTGCAACTGGACGGGAACCTGGGTGGACTCTGGTAACTGAAGTTTTGTGGGAAGAGTTTCCGAAAAAAGAATGCCGGAACCTGGATGGCTCCGGCATCTGTAAATGCAAGCTGCGGGAAAGGCGAACGAAACTAGTTTTTTGCCGCTTGTACTCCGAACCGTTTTCTGGTGGCCGCTCCCAAGGTCAACAGCACCATTCCAAGCATAGCGAGGGAAGCGGGCTCAGGCGCACTCACGTGTCCGTAACCAATGTATTCTTGCGGCAGACCTCCCCAGCTCTGTGTTCCAGCGACCGGCGTGTATAACACTAATCCGCTGAATGCGCTGTCTGGAGCACTAGCTGCAGCGATGAGATATTGACTCGCGAGCGTGCCTGCACCGCTGCTTAAATAGAACGGATTATTAATAGCATTCTGGGAAAACAAGCCCCAGATTGCCCAGTTACCAACTGTGGCATTAATGGTGCCACCAGTGATGCCTTCGAAAATGAGACCAGCTGCTTTGTAGTCGGAGGGATTGCTGCCAAACAGCCCTGTGCCACTAAGAAGGTTTGAAACGGTGGCTGTCCATGTCTCTCCACTTACGACTTCATTATCAAATGTGTCGCAAATAAGCGGAGTTGAAGGGCCGCCATTGATTGAGAAATTGTATGGATATGTGTAGACTCCGCCACCGTTGTTCCCGCCCGGGCCAATAAACGTCATATTCACTGTGGAGTCCGCGAATGCTAGTCCTGAAAGCAGTAGCGCGGAAATCAGAACGATAAAAAAGCGTGAAAGTCGCTGTGGCATGTATCCTCCCAGGTTGCACTGTGCTTACGTTGCATCTTCGGCCAAGCACAGCCACCATTGGTCTTTTGTAGAAGCAATCTCGATTCCAAGATCGAGGCATTGAAAACATGGCAGTTAGCGCTGCGCGACAATGTTGTGACTGAAATGGTTTTCACACGCTGGAGACATAGGCGGCTGGAAGCGGAATGAGACGCATGGCACGTTAGTAACCTGAGGTAACCTCTGCAAAGAAACAAGGGCTTGCTTCGAGAGTTCGCAATTAGCCGCTTTCAAGCAAAAACCTACCTGCAGATTGTCGAATTCTGATCCGTTACAATTGAAAAGGCATTTTGTTGCGAGGGTGTTTATCCCCTGCTTCTCATGCCGGATTAAGGATGGTATTTAGTTGCCGCTGATAACCCGACGGAAGTTTCTCCAAGCCACTGCGGCAGTGGCTACAACAGGTGCTTTTGCAATTGGTGCAGATGCGACCATCCTGGAACCGAACGATCCGCAGCTTGTTAGGGTTGAAATTCCGCTGACCCGCTTACCTCGTTCTTTCGATGGATTCACCATCGCCCAACTCAGCGATTTCCATTATGACGAGGTCTTTTCCGTCATCCCCATCCGCAAAGCCGTTAAGAGAGTAAACGATCTGCATCCTGATTTAATTGTGCTGACGGGAGATTTTGTTACTGTACCCATGCCTGATGATTTTCTCCCTGAGAAATCCGCCAATAGATATACGGTAAAAGAGGCTATCAGGACCGCGGCTCCCTGCGCCAAACTTCTGCATCGATTGCGAGCCCGTCTGGGCGTGTTTGCGATTCTTGGCAATCACGATGTTTTCTCTGCACCGGATTTCATCACAAAATGTCTCTCAGATCGCGGCATTCCGGTTTTGCGCAATAGCTCGATCCCAATCGAAGTGGGAAAGGCGAGGTTTTGGCTCGCGGGCATAGATGACGTAATGCAGGGCACTCCAGATCTAAATGGTGCGTTAAATTCAATCCCGAAAGATGAGGCGGTTGTGTTGCTCTCGCATGAACCGGATTTTGCGGATGAAGCCTCTCATCATCCAATAGATCTCCAGCTTTCGGGTCACTCCCATGGAGGCCAAATCTGGCTTCCCATCATCGGCGCGCCCTGGTTGCCGCCGTTTGCCCGAAAATATCCGCGAGGAAAATACCAAATAGGCGGGCTGACACTTTATACCAACATCGGGCTTGGTACGATTCGCATACCGATGCGTTTGAATTGCACTCCCGAGATCACTTTGTTTACATTACGTACTGGGCGAAGCAGCTAAATATCGATCTCTCCGGAATAGTTATTCCCATTGCCAACAACTTACGGTCCAGTTTCTAACTCCTTCCACGGCAACTGCCGCGGCATAGCCGCTCCCCGAAGTTATTTCCTGCAAAGACCATGCCTGTGATAATGAATTCTCCGGTTCTCGGCATTCGAGTAATTCGGCGGGACTTCCAGGAGCCAGCGAAACGTCAAACCTGTCCAGTGGAAACGACAGGCCTTCTCCCCTGCCCTTGATGTAGGCTTCTTTGCGAGTCCAGCAATTAAAAAATGCTTCGGTTTGTTTGTCGCTTGGAATCGATAGAAATGTGGCGACTTCTTGCGCCGAAAAAAATCGCTCAGCAATTTGTTGGGTTGCGCGGTCTTCGCCGATGTGCTCCACGTCTACACCAATGGCGCGATCGCGAGTAAATGCGTATAGAACGACTTCGTGAGAATGCGACACATTAAAGCGTAAATCGCTATCCGCAGGATGTTTGATCGCCGGTTTCCCATACTCAGAATAAGAGAAGCGCAATTTCTCAGGAGCTTGTTCGAGGTACTTGCCCAAAAGCGAGCGAAGTATTCCGCGTGCGCTAATGAAGCGTTGTCGATCCCGCTCAAAAATGAAGCGATCAGCTCTTTGGCGTTCATCCGGTGTCAGCAGGCTGGAGTAAAAAGTAAGTTTCTCAAGCGATTGAACAAGACTGGCTCGCCAAACGTGCACATCTGTACTAGCAAGCGTGACGGATTGCGGTGCGGATAGCCATGAATCTTTTGCTGTGCTCCGTCTCGGATTGTAAGACTTTAGTTGCAGAGTCTGCTCCACTATACCGTCGAGAACATCACTGACGTAGACGAGACTTAATCCATCCTAATTTGGAATGCTTCAGAATCTTACGGCTGGTTTCGCGTGTCAATGCCTTTATGCGCTCCGCACGAATTGAGTTGCTATCGCCAACATTCACTTCCACCAAGGTTACCGAGTTGCTCTCCATCGCTGCGCGCAACACAGACTCCGCATCTCCGTCCAGATAAGCATAATTCGCACCAACAGCCTGTGCGAACAGTTCTAGGTTTGGCGTCTGTAAATTAGTGGCATGCGTGTGTCCGAAGCGAGAAATCTGCTGGAGCCGGATCTGCCCCAGAGCACCATCATTAAAGACGATGATCGTGAGCGGAATTTGTTCGCGCACTGCGGTGACGATCTCCATTCCAGTGATTGCGAAGCCGCCATCGCCTATGATAGCGACAATTTTTCTGTTCGGGCAGGAAAGCTTTGCTCCAATAGCTGAGGGTAAGCCGAAGCCCATGGATTGAAAATCCGAGGGCGAAACAATTCCACGTGGGCTTTGCACGCGGAAATGCCTCGAAGATAGCACCTGGTGTAATCCTGAATCCGTCACCAGGCAAGCGTCAGGTGGCATTGCCTTTCTGAGTGCAGTGAAAAATCCAGCCGGTGTAGAAGGATTCACTCCGTTGACCTTAGGCTCAGGTTCGTTTGCGTAATCGGCTCCTGATTTTTTGTATGCCGATAATTCTTCCGCAGTCCATTCACTGTGTGGCAGCGCCACTGCCGTGAGCGAGCCTAATAATTGGTCGAGAAAAATACCCGCATTCGAATGAATGGCGAGCCGCGCTGGATAATTCGCATTCAGCACTTCCGTGGATGCGTCAACGTGAATCAGTTTGCTTTCCGGAATCCGAAGTTGAAATCCGTGAGTTCCGTTCTGCGAAAACTTGCATCCGATTGCGAGAATCAAATCGCTGCGCTCGAACACGGAGTTGAGGGCGTGCAGTGCAGGTTCAGAATAAACAAATCGCAAAACTTGAGGATGATCTTCTGGAATCACACCACGACCGGAACGAGTCGTAATCACGGAAGCATGTACTAACTCAATTAATTTTCTAAGTTGCCCAGCAGATTCGCTGACACCTTGTCCTACAAAGAGAACAACGCGGCGGCTTTTCTCCAATGCCTGAACAACTTCTTTTATAGCCGCTGGGTCGAGGGAGGGAAGTGATCTGTTTTGAATGTTCTCGTTCGCAGTAAACTCTGCTTCCTCCCAGATCGCTCGATTTTTTACTAGCAAGAGCACGGGGCCCGGCTCCCCAGCGGTTGTAGCGGCATAGGCTTCCCTTACTGCATTTTGTATATCGACGCCGCGATCAACCTCGACAACACGTCTCACCATAGGTGCCAAAAGAGCCCGCTGGTCAACTGATTGGCGATGGAACTTTTTATTCGAGTCTTCAACTGGCTGACTGGCTATATAGAGAAGAGCCGAAGAATCCTGAGAAGCTTCTGCAATCGCGGCAACTGTGTATGCAAATCCTGGCCCTGGGATTGTGGTCAAAACACCGGGTGTTCCCGATGCTCGATAATACCCATTCGCCATGAAAGCAGCTGCTAATTCGTGGGTTGCCAATATCGTGCGAATCGACGACTGGCGCAGGGCTTCAAAAAATAAAACATTCTGCGATCCAGGCAAGCCGAAGACGTGCTTAACCCCGAGTTTCTCGAGTGCCGTGCAGAGAATCATTCCTCCTGACAGCTTTCCCATAATCAATAAAGCAGCTTACAGCAGAGTAATGGTTTATTCACTAATGCAGTCTGGGGGCAATGACTGAGTTTAAGCTTTAGCGGCTAAGATGCGTTCAGACTTCGCGCTGTCCTTGGTTCGGAGCCACTCGATAAGCGTTTTGCGACATGGGGCGGAGACATCCGTGAAGCGGATGCCGAACATGCCCCCTGTGCGTTGCCATACTACTTCTGCTGTCGCTTGGATCATCGTCTGCGTATCCGGGAGTGTACATTCAAAGCTAAAATGAGCAGAGTTGGGAAGCGGTTCGTCGCAACGAATTGCAGCGCCGGTATCACTGAGGTCCTCAATCTTGCCGGAGATTGTTCGGCCGTTCTTATAGGCGAGCTTGATCGGGAAGTCTACACGAACCCGTTTCGACCCACGCCGGCGTTCCCGCGCCATTAAATTTCGAACGGCTCTTAACCCGTGACGTACCCTGTCCTGAGACAGCGGCTTGTAAAGAATAATCTGAGCGCCGTTTTGAAATGCGGCACCCACTCCTGTCGGTGCGCCAGCTAGTATGATGCGAACAGATTTTTCGCAACCGGGATGACTCAGCGCATTATCCAGTACACCGAGAGAGCCTGGCACCTGATCATCCACCACAATTGCATCGAAACGATCTGATGTGAGTGCCTTCGTAGCCTCCAATGGATGGAGACAATGTTCAACGTCCACTCCGAGATCTTTGAAGATACGAGTTACTATGCGTACCGATAAGCCGTCCTCACATAGTAAAAGGGCCCTGAGCATACAAATCAATGCTATGAATTACCGAAGATGTGGGCAAGTTACAATAGTTTCCTGCGTTATCAAAATAAGGTAAAGTCGTAAGTTTTCATGGATGATCGGCGAAAAATTCGACGCAAAACAAACCTAACTCAGCCGAACCCAGCTCCGTGTGCTCGCTGACCTCGCGACAGCATCCAAAATCTTCTGTACCGCAACCCCATCCTCAAAATTTGGATGGAAACGGCTCATCCCGCACGGCTCAGCATCCAATGTATTTAGGAAATCCCCCAAGCTGGCGATGAACGTATGTTCATAGCCAAGGGCATGCCCAGGTTTCCAGAAATTTTGCCAATAAGGATGATCGGGGCCCGTCACCATCAAATTGCGTGAAGCCTGAAGATTCGGAGCATCTGTGGCATCGTAAAATTTCAAGCGATTCATTTCTTCAAAATCAAAGCTCAACATTCCTTTCGACCCATTCATTTCGAAAGTATGGCGATTGCGGCAGCCCACGCCGTAGCGGGTGGCTTCAAAACTTCCAATGCTTCCATTGGCGAATCGAACCAGGATTACGGCAGCATCATCCACGTCGCGTCCCGCAGCGAACGTGTGCGCCATCGCGTTCAGCTCAAAAATAGGCCCGTTTAGATAAAGCGCGAGGTCTACGACATGGGAGAGCAGATCTCCGATTGCGCCTGATCCAGCTTGAGAGCGCGCATAACGCCAGGTGTTCGTCTTTGATGGATCATTCCCCGACTGGTTCAGATACACAGCGCGATAATGATAGGGCTGTCCAAGCTTTCCTTCCGCGATAAGTTTTTTTGCGAAGGTGATCGCGGGAACACGCCGATAGTTAAACCATACGAGGTTAGGAATATTTTTCGCTGCTTCCGCCATTTGCTCAGCTTCTTCTACAGACACGGCGAGCGGTTTTTCGCAAAGAACAATCTTTCCGGCTTTGGCGGCGGCAATGGCAATTGGAGCATGTAGTGCATTCGGAACCGCAACATCAACAATCTGGATGTCTGATCGCGCAACCACTTTCTGCCAATCAGTTTCGATCTCTTCCCACCCCCATTTGGAAGCCATAGCCTCCAATTTGCTCCGATCTCTTCCACAGATTGCTTTCCGATGAAGATCGTAGGAAGAATCGAAGAAGTGACCCACTTGATGAAATGCATTGGAGTGGAGTCGGCCCATAAAGCCGGAGCCGATCATGGCAATATTCAATATTTGCTTTGGCATTGATTTCTCAGGTGATTAATTTGTTCGCTTAAGAAACAGTCAGAGTATCACCCGTTACAAAAGCTTGCTTAATCTGCAACCTTTTTCACTCAATTCAATTATCACTCCAATGCAGTGATCTCAAGCCACACATAATAAACCGCTTAGAATAGGCTGTTCTTGGCGTTCTAATTGCCGATGACAATAGTAACTTAATAGAGTTGTGGAGTTCCTCTTCTCCGCCACCACTCGAGAATGGTTGACGCCAATGTTGCTCCAGAAGCTCTGGCCGCTTCTATTGTTTGTGCATACGTTGGCCTGCTTTGCCTTCCCCGAATTCGTTTCCTCGCGAGGCTCGGAGAGGCAAAGTTCTCTATTTACCCGTGAGAAACAGATCTGGCGGCTGGCAATTCATGAATCGAAGTTCTCGACAGTACTTCATTCTACTAACCAGATAAGGTGTGCGGAGACAGCAATCCCCGAGCCAATTGCCACACCAAATCCTTTTCTAGAGCGGTTCGATCAAGATACGAAACTCAGTATTAGTTTTATTGTTGGCACCGATGGCCGCGTTCATAGCCCTTTTATCCTGGACAGCACCGGGTTAACGGAGGCTGGCAATGCGCTAAGCGCTGTACGTAGCTGGCGCTATCGCCCAGCAACTTGCAACGGAGTTCCCACCGAAGCTGAAGCTAGAGTCGAGTTTTCCACTCGCTAAATACCTTTTCGGCTAAAATGACGCTACAAGGACGATTTCGTTGGATCAGGAAAAGCTCCCAAAATCGGCAAAAAATGCGGCTCGGAAAGACCCTGAGGAAGAACTCACTCCTGACCCCACTGTAGATGAATTCCTGAATCGCATGAAGTACGATCTGCGTCGTCCCAAGCCCGGACAGGAAGCGATCGAGGCTGCACTACAAGCTATGCAACGGCTTACGCTCGAAACCGATAGCGAAGACTCAGCTGATTTTACAGTCAATAATGGGACGGCAACCGGGATTGCCTGTCAGGCTTGTGGCGGAATCAATCCTCTTGGACACAGGTTTTGCTCGACCTGCGGTGTTCCGCTTCCGTCGGTTCAGCATCAATCTTCGACCCCAGTCCCGAACCCCACTCACTCGAAAGAGGCGCCTTCTACTGGGCAGCATCATTATCACCATCATTATCATCATCACTATTTCAATTCGGATGCATCCCAATCGGCGACTGCTGAACGTAGGCCTGCAATCGCGAACGCAAGCGCTGCCTTACCAGCAAATGACGCCACCAGAACTCGTGCCTCGCTGGGCAGCACTGCTCTTAGCCGCAATGAGACTGCAGCCAGAAAAGTAGCGCAGGATTGGGTCAGCGCCTGCAACACCAAGCATCTTGATGATCTGGTTGAACTTTATCTTGCCGACGCTATTGTGCTCCGGCCCAACGTTCCCGCGGTACGAGGCATGGCGGCAATACGCGAGTTTTTCTTTTCCGTCTTGGATGCCGGACTGGGTGAGGTTGAGCTTGAGCCGCTTCGAGTGGAACTGATCGGGGATTCCGCCTATGAAGCTGGCCGCTGCAAAATGCTGGTTCCGAGCGTCCAGGGGAAGCGGCGCGAAGAGCGCGGCAAATATCTCATCGTGATGACCCGCCAGGCGGGAGAATGGAAAATTGTATCCGATTGCTGGTCGAGCGACTTGAGCCTTGCAGCTGGCTCAGAGCCGGTTCCCGCGAAGTCGAATGCTCAGCCTGCCAACCCTCGCATACGCACGTAATTAAGCTGCTACTCCCAAGCTTTTTAATTCTTTCCGTAGTTGCGAAACATTTTCCATCTGTATCGTATGCATCCCCAGTTGACGTGCGCATTCCAGATTGAGGGCCCGGTCATCGATGAAGCAGCATTCTTCAGGTGATTGCTGGACGACATCGAGCGCCAGTTTATAAATCGCTGCCTCCGGCTTGCGAAATCCCACAAAGCAGGAGCTGACAAAAACGGTGAAAATATCTTTTAAGCCGAATTCTTTAATCCGATGAAGATTCAGTTCTCTCGACTCGTTATTGATCGTGGACATTAGATACTTTCCCGACTTTACTAACTGCCTCGCAAACTCAAGCGAATCAGGTTTGGCCTGCGACAACGAAAATATATATTCGCGGAACGCCTCCAGCGTGAAAGGCCGTGAACGATAAAAAACTATCTTCTGTAAATATTCGTCGAGAGTGATCTTGCCACGCTCAAACGAGGAAACCACCATTTCGTGGCGATCATTGAATTCCACTTCATCGAGTTCGAACTCATTGAGAGCGCGCAGCCGCTGCGTCCTATCCCATGCATCAGTGAGTAGCACGCCGCCTATATCCCAAAAAAGTGTATTGATTTTGGCCAAAATATCTCCTTAAAAGCAGGCAAACGATAATCATACATGGGGTAAAAAGAAGGGAATTCGAACTGAACAGTTCAGTGCTGATAGATAGTGGTAGCCGGATGATAATTACGCCAGTCAAACCAAAAATCCTTAATCGCGGGCAGTGGTTGCAGGCATTTTCCCAGCAATGGACCAGCGACGGCGCACCCCTGAAAGTTCCATCGGCCGCCTTGCGCATCGATGAGTGACCAATCTGTAGAAGTAGCTTGGTTCGCAGTATCACGAAATAATTCAAGATCCGTTCCATCCATTCGGCTCACGAATGCGCGAATCGATTTCTTATCGGGTCCTGCAACTAGGACGATGGGTGATCCGCCAAGACGGTCCTGCACTGGTGATTCCGCGAGTAACGTCTTCACCGGATACGCCCGGCTCTCTCCAGCCAATTCAATTCCGATCAAGGTTTCGCGCGACTGCAATGGTGTACCGGGAAAAGAAATTACTACTGGCTCTTTCTGGATTTCGGTCTCCCAATCTTTTTTCTCGTACTTGCCGGCGTATTTCGGGACTGGAGCAAGCACCTGTCCGGTAGGAGATTCCTGTTTCCACAATCCGTACGTCAACTCGTCACTCAATATAGGTTCAAGCTGCTGGTCTTTCAAAGGGCCGAAGATGGCTTTGCCGGTAATTTGCTGCCACCAGCTTCCGGTTTCGTCATCTCTCATCAGAAAGTTTTGGTTATTGATTCCCGCAAGATGGAAATGCAAAGGCTTCCCGTTTACAGTTCGCTTCCACACCAGACCGGTGTGACACAACGTTCAATAGGTGACCGCGATCGGCACTCCCGAAACCACATCGTTGACGATGTGGTGATAGCCCATCTCAAGAATGGGATAAGCGCGAGCCTCAGCACCTAAACGCACCGCCAGCACCATTTCTGAAGCGTCAACTTTTGCTTGACTGACAGATACGAATCCCGGTGCCGCCACGGGATGAAACATCCACTCAAAATAATCGATTCGGGTCATTGCTGTCGCCGCACATGCCAGACACAGCCCTGCTACAAGGGCAGACTTCTTCCAGCGTGAAGCCTGCTGCCAAAGCACCACTGCTAGCAACAACGACGCAGCGGAGGTTACTAGAGTCCAGAAAGGAGCGGCTTGCCTCACCGCCATGGCCAGAACCAAGCCGCGTGCCGATTGGAAACTGAAAGGCCGAATGATGAACGCAGGTATGAAAAACAATCCAAAAGTGATACAGATAGACGCAGCGAAGGCCGCCCATGGAGCTATCAGATTTGCTTTCCTCTTGCTATGTGCAGCGTCGGCCAGTGAGGTCATCGAATCCATTAATAAAAAAAATATCAGGAAACTGCGATTCTACTGGTCTCAGTAAAAATAAAAAAGCCCCAACCCTGCAAAAAGCAGGATCGGGGCACACGCATATTCAGTTTTATTGGTCGGCTCCTCCGCGCGGTGTGAAGTCCTGGCGATAGCTCAGATTGTCCACATCGCGAATCACTGGCGTCCCAGGTGGAAGCCCGGCGGGTGAGGAAAATAGTGGATCGAAAATATAGTTTCGAACCGGTGGAGAATACGGGTTGTTTTTATCTACACCAGTAGCATAGGTGGAGTAGTAGAGACTGACCATCGAGCCTTTGTAGTTGAGACTCTGGCCACCCCAGTTTTCGAGCATCCGCAAGAAGTTATGCAACCCTCCGTCGGTTCCCTGATCGCCGCCAGTAAACCATGCCAATGTGGCGGTCGGGAAATTCATGTTTTTCCCGGCACAAATCGCGGTGCGATAGTATGTCGGCACGGCAGCAGCCACGCCGCCAGCCTTCACTGGATTTTGCATATCAACCATATCTGACCAGTTGTTGGAGAGCATTGTGACCGCATCGGCAATGACTCCCGCGGCGGAATGAGCAGGTTCGGTCGTTGAGTTTGCGGGCGGCCAGGTTAAATCAGGCACGGCGTCCGCGTTGGAGGCAGTGTTGTAATTTCCCCAAATGTACACAGGATTTTCCGACCCAACTGTGAAACCCGGCAACGGCACGTTGCCTAGCGAACCGTCAACCAGCCTCAAAATATGCCGTGCGCCGCTTACCCAATTTTTACGACCGGTATATGTGCAGCTCGCGATGCGATTTGTATAAGGATCTCGGGGAGCGCTGGTGTTGACACCAAAGCCGTTCCCAAGGTTAAGGGCTCCAACATTATCGAGCTTACCGTTGCCATTGACATCTTCTGGAGAAGGTGCAGTAGCTGGGGCAATATATCTTCCCGGCTCGTTGGGCATGAGGTCGCCATCCAATTGTTGGTCCGGCTTTCCAACAGCGCTGCCTGTGTTAATAGAATCTTCCAAACCGGAATCCCCAAGTTTTTGGCCTGCAGCCTCTCCCGATACTGGCCATTCGCTCTTCTGCATTCCTCGACGATCTGAAAAATAAAGAATGTAACCATTATCCGAGGTCTTATCGACGGTTAAGCCAACTGCGTCGTTTTCGAGCCAATATTTCAAATTGCCCACGTCTAGCTCGACAGCGTTCATCACGCCATTTGCGGTGCAACTACCTGCCGCTGGAGCACCATCGCGTGCTTCCCCTTCGCGTTGGTCGTAGAAGTTGATGGGATACCAGTTATAGCGGCTGATACTGTCGGCTTGCGATGTATCTCCATAATATGGAGAACCGGTATTCGCGTCGGTTAAGAGTTCCGGGGGTTTTCCGTACTTGCAAGTGAAGTTAGGCGGAGTTGGCGTATGTGCTGTGCAGCTTGGAGGAACTCCGACTAGGTCAGGAGTTCCTGTCGAATTGTTCGAATTTCGAATTGCCAGTTCTTGCAGGATCAGAATAGCTTTCGGGTTTATTGGGTTTGCGCCCGGAGTTGCTGGATTGATCGCCCCAGGTGCTGTCGGAGCTGTGGCGCCACGAGCAAATCCAAGCGCCAACCATTGTTGTGTCACTGGCGTGACAGCTCCGCTAGGTGCGACAACCTCTACCCGTAAATAACCATCGATCACGTTCCATGTATTCATACTAGCCGGTGATGTTTTGCTAGTTGGAGGCACATAGTAAGGAGACGCAGGGCACACGCCAGTTGTTGTGTTGCACGCCAGAAGATTGACGGCGGGAGCGGCATTGGTGACCGGGACTGTTCCACTCTGGAGCAATGGCGCAGCGCCCACGGGTTGCAAGAGGATGTTAGTCAGAGAGGGGCCGTTTGGCCAATCCGGACGTAAAGTCCCCACGGTGTTGCTCCAAAGAGTGGTATCGGGAATTGCAGTTGATGCTTCTGCGAAGTAAGTGGTGCGGGTCGAAGGCAAGCCCGGTGTACTAGCTGGCACACCCCGAGTGTAATCCGGTCCGCCTCCAGCTTGAGCGACATTGGCCAACCGGATATTTTGCGAATCGGCAGCGCCTCCAGGCAGTTCAGCGGGATCATCGGAAAGCAGAATACGAATCTCCGCCTGTGTATAAAGGCGTGATGGATCGACGGGTGAACCGCCATTTGGAGGCCGACGAATTATTTCAAATTGTTGGGCGTTTGGAGCTCCGGTCACCAGCGAAAGCTGCAGCTTTTTAGCGCCCGCATTATAAACTTTCGGCAGCGCAGGGCTATTGAAATTCCCATTGATCAACCAGGAATTGTAAGTGCCTGCAACGCCTTGCCATACGCCGTTGTAACCCGATCCCGGCCCGGCAACAACACTTCCCTGAGTGAAACCTAATGCCTGGCAGTTGGTGTCAGGAAGAGGAGGAGCGTTGGGGCAACCTCCATTTGAGGTTATAAGGTTAATAGTTCCATTGTGACTGACCGTATAACTAACCCCATTAGGCATCTGTTGACGAATGATGTTTCCATAAGCCGATACTTTGTCATGAAATGTCACAGAGCTTCCATCTCCCGAGAGCAAGTAAAGATCGCCATTGGTATGGACACGCCCCTGGAATTGTAAGTTTGGGCCCGCGAAGAAAGCTAAATCGCTATCGGAAAATATGCCGAACTGGAATACCGGAATAAGCGCCATTTCGGATTGGCGGGTCATACTGACTTCTTGCCCAAGCAGCCGGTTGGCAGTCACCGAAAGTGTGACAGGAAGAGTCTGGGCATATAACCCTTGATTTGGTCCCGTTCGAATAGAGTTAAAGCCATAGTTGGGGATCGTGTTACCGTTTGCGTCTACCTTCGTGGCTGGAGTCAACGTGTAAACAACATATGAAGTCGTTGGGTCTCCCGTTGGCACCAAAGCACTCAATGCTTGTATCTGAGAAACGCTAGGCGCTTGATATTGCGCGAATAGATTAGCCAAATCCGCGGTCATCTTCTCGATGCCACCTTCCGCGGAACGGTAAGCCATTGTGTTTTGCAGATCATTTCCGCCGGCTCTTTGCTCGGTGTTAACCGACATTAATAATCCAATGGCAATTCCCGAGAGGAGAAGCAACATTAACAGGGAAGCAATCAGGGTAAATCCACGTGCATTTGTCTTCTCATTCTCCATCGCGTAGCTCCTTATACCCGTTCCAATGCTTCGCATATATGCCTTCATAATCACTATTGATATTGTTGTGAAAAGCTCAGATTGCGTGCACTAATCGAGGTCTGCAAATCTACGCCCTGGTAACCTTTTGTTGTCTGACCTAAGGCGCCATTTGCACCGGATAGCTGGTTGCGCATGGTAAGGTGCGCAATATTAATAGTGCGAATTTGACTGGGGGTTACGCCGACAGATTGGCCACCATCACAGCTTGCCGCGAGTAAGTTTCCGGCACTGTCGTAAGTGTCGTAAGTGAACTGAAGGTTCACGGTGTTCTCAGCAACTGGTACAGGCGTACGTCCATTCACTTGCCTCATCAACGTGGGTATGCCAGCACCCACACCCAGCGGGTCGGGCGTCATCTTCAGATAGTAAGTAACCACCCAGATACGGGTCGCTACGGTGTTCGTTCCCCCCAAGAGAGAGGTCAAATTGCCTGACGGTGCTGCGGGATAATTAAATTTCAATGGATCTCCAGCACCGAAATTGACGGTATAAGGTCCGAGGCCCGCGCCAGTAATAGCGGGGGTAGTCACTTCGGCGATTGCGTATGCAGTAGTCGCGCCAGACGCACTGGCGATTGTGGATTGAAAGAGGACTAAATCGCCGTTTTGCAAACCGACAGAGGCATTGTTGACCGGTGGATCCGCCGCATTCGCGGTCGTGAATTGCGCACTTGTGCCGCCGGGCTGAATGGTGACAGTGCTGTAATCACTTAAGGGAAATACGTTATCTGAATAAACGATAGTAATCGTGTCGGTTGGGGTGGGATTCCCAGCAATCGTAATTCCGGCCTGACAACCAGGGACCACTCCATAAACGTAGGGGGTTATTACTCCCCCAGGACTTTGCGTGGGAAAAATCCCAGCCGCAGTATTATTCGGCCCTAAATAGCATTGCCCCCCGACGTAGCCACATCCGAAGAGTTGGATCACGCCTGTGCCGCCCGCTCCGCTTTTAGGCGGAAGTCCCACACCGCCTGTCGGAATCCCCGCGCCAGCTAAGCTGATGTCTTTGACGAGCAGGTTGGAGGCGGCTCGGGCATCCTGTTGCAATTCAGATTTCTGCGAAACCGCCCAGGTCAAACTCACACTTTTACTAAATAGCTCAACCGCCGCGCCTAAGACTAAGACACCGATACCCAAGGCGATCATCATTTCGATCAACGTGAACCCTTTGTGCGATTTTTTGGATATCGTGCGCATGCGTTTCCTCTTCATTTGTACTGGGATATATAGCTCACCAGAGAATATGTTTTGGGGAGCTTGAACTGAGGCGTCGTGTATTGCACCGTGACGGTTAATTGCCGCAAGTTGCCATAGGGATTTCCGGGATTGCTAGGATCAGCTACATCCGCGATGGTGATGCTACGTTGAAAGTTAGTCAGTGATGTGCAATTGTCGGGAGGGCAAGTTCCGGCATATACTCCAGTGTTTCCTGCTGTTTCCATTACTTGAGGCAAAGCTGCGGAATCATCCGCTGTACCGATAATTCCATCTACACCTGGTTGATTAATAGCCTGAAGACCAGCGACGAAAATGCCTCCGGAACCAACGTTTTCAATTTGACTCCACGTTACATTGGTTGTGTCGCGAGCAGAGTAGATACTTTCTACCGCTTCCTGTGCCAGCTTCTTGGCGATGGCGTCTTCTCCCGATGTCTGCGTGGCGGTCATGGCAACAGTAAGTACAGCCAGCAAAGAGATAAGCCCCACTGTTAAAACGACCATGGATATAAGACACTCAAGGAGGGTGAATCCCTGTTCGCCTCTATTGACGCGCTTTGAAAAAGCTTGTGTGGTCGTCACATTTGCCTCCAATAATTGCCGCCGTTGGAGAGAAGCCGCCAGCCCCGGAGCCTGCCGGTCGCTCCCCAGAGTGTTATTGCGCGCGAACTGTATAGATCACCCGGGCGGCAGAGATAGACAACGCCATTATTCATGTTCTGATTGATATCTTGTGCCGAGCCATCCGGATAAAAATAAATCTGAGTCTTGGCGCCTGCCGCTATGTTCTGATCAAAGTCAATCGCTGTAGCACCTACCCCAAAAGTATCGGGTGTGAGGGGAAATGCTGCCTGCGAAGTGGGGAATCCCGCCTGAACAGCGAATTGAACATCATTTGGAAGCGTGTAAGTGCTGGTTACTACGCCGGTATCAACCTGCGTAATTGTGATGGTGTTGGGAATTGCGGCATTCGAGAATGTCACCATATAGATTCGACGAGTTCCGATCGCATCTTCACGTGCCTTCCGCATGGTCGCCAAAGTAGTGTTATATGCATTGTCGACGTGAATTCGTTTCATCACAGGCGTCAGGGTGATGAATCCGATGGAGCAGGCAATCAGTAGCACCACCATCACGATCATCAGCTCAATCAGCGAAAAGCCGCGCATTTTCTGTTTCAACATGCTGCCTGTCTTTCTTCTCTGCATATCTCTTTGTGTCTTCGGGGAGGGCTTCGGAAGTGGTCCTGATGTTCGTGTATCAGGATCTCCACTGCTTTGCGCCGTCCCAGTTGAGTCTGGCGTTGCCTACTGCATTAGTCAGTGGGGAGGGTGTTTCTCATATGCGGCAATCCCGCATGCACGCTAATCGTAGGGACAGGATCGGAGAGCGTCAAAGTACCAAAGTCGTAGTGGGAACGACTGGACCTGCGTAACGTAATTTGCGGTGGTAACTCCGGTAATTTTGGCATTCCAGAGAGCAGGGATCCTAAGCTCCCCGCGCTTTTGCTGACAATCCCTTACCGGTTTTGCTAGCTGCGCGTGTACTCGGAACATATATACAAGAGCGCACGTCATAGTGCTGGCTTAGACAGTTGCCGCACAAGTGAAGTTGATGAATTTTGCATTGCACAACCGGAGCGTCGTTTGCGCATAGCTCACAAACCGTACGTGATCGGGTTGGATTTGTAGCTGCCTGTAATTTTTCTCCGGTACTGGTCGATTGAAGAGCCCGAGCTTTCAGGTAGATACCCGTAGCTAGTGCAAGTGCTCCCATGGAGAACAGTCCCGCGCCAGCAGGAACCTCATCCGGGTCTCCATTCTTTCCGAAACTGGTGCCGAGCACGCAAAGCCCGAGGAACAAAACAAAGGCGCCTATCGCAACCGTCCAGTTACCAAGCCGTGACGACATGTGTTTCCTTTTCTAGATGGAGTTTGCCGCCGCGAGGGCCAGGTAACACCTTTGATGAGTACCCATAGAGAACATAACCTTTGAACAAGATCGGCTCCAAATGACGAAGGTCATCTTCCAATTATCGAAGAACAGATGACATAGGTAACTTGTAGCCCTTCAGGTGAGTCTCCTACCATCCACCCATATGGCGCTCACATCGCTTCTGGTGTGCGCGGACGCCAAAGCTGTCCACGTACTCAATCGTTTGCTGCAGGATTTGGGTATGCGGGTGGAACTATGCGGCGATCCGCAGCTGGCGCTGAACCGGTTATCGGAGCAAGCGTTTGATGTCCTTGTTGCCGATTGCAACCATGAATCCGCCGCTATCGAGTTAATCGCGTATGCCAGAAACAATTCTCCCAACAATGCGGCGGCCGTGATTGCATTAGTCGATTCGCGGAACGATGTTCGGGAAATATTCGCGCAAGGAGCCAACTTCGTTCTGTACAAGCCAGTTTCTGCGGAGCGCGCCGCGACGAGCTTGCAAGCCGCGCGCACTCTGATTGGCAATGAGCGTCGATCAAAGCGGCGAGTTCAGGCTGATGCGAATGCCGCCATCGCTTATGCAAATATAGAAAACATTCCAGTCAAACTTGTTGATTTGAGTGAAGAAGGCATTGCGATATTAAGCAAACAAAAGTTACCTGTGCGGAGCAAAGTGTATTTTCAGTTTGTATTGCCTGGAAATGCATCAGTTGCGCGACTTTCAGGAGAGGTAATGTGGCAGGACACTTCCGGCCGAGTAGGAATCCGCTTTGCGGATGTGCCCACAACATCACGGCGGCTGATTAGCGAATGGTTGGATAAGAACGGAAAACAACCAGAGCTGACTCTATCTCTCTCCTCAAATCAAGCGAACACTGGCAATCTCAACAAAGCAAATTTGGCAGCGGGGCTCAGCTTATTGGCTGTTTCAGCGGGGGATCGACGGAACCGTTCGCGCCGCGCTTGTTGTATTGGGGTGGAAGTTTATCGTTTTGGACATACGATCCCACATCGTTGCACTTTGACTGACGTCAGCATCGGCGGTTGCTATGTAGAGAGCAGCGAACCGTTTCCATCCGGCATACCAGTGGAAGTCGTAATTCGGATAAATGAGCAGAAGTTAAAACTAGAGGGGAAGGTGACAAGCACCCATCCCGGTTTTGGAATGGGAGTGCAGTTCACCCAAAGAACTCAAAGCCAAAAAGATCAGGTGCAACAATTGTTGGCTTACCAATCGGCTCCTCCTAAACTCTCACTCGAAAAAATATAAGCGGAACGATTTACGATTGGACTGCAGTCGTCAGCTCTGCTGTTGCCTGTTGGAAATATGCAAGGGATAAATTTAATCCAGTTTGCAGATCAATCTTTGGATTCCAACCCAATAAAGTCCGTGCTTTTGTAATGTCAGGCTGCCGCTGTTTAGGATCATCCGGCGGTAGAGCCTCATATCGGATGGTGCTCTTGGAAGCGGTCGCTTGAATTACACGTTTCGCACATTCGAGAATCGTGAACTCATTCGGATTTCCAATATTCACCGGCAGATGCTCTGATGATTTCGCTAATCGTAGAAAACCATCGATCTCGTCACTGACGTAGCAAAAGCTCCGCGTTTGACTTCCATCTCCATAAACCGTCAGCTCTTCACCGCGTAGTGCCTGCTTCATGAAATTCGGAATGACACGGCCATCATTCAATTGCATACGCGGGCCATAGGTATTAAAGATTCGTACAATACGAGTGTCGACTTTGTAATAGCGGTGGTAAGCCATGGTCACCGCTTCTGTAAAACGTTTAGCTTCGTCGTACACCGAGCGGGGACCGATGGGATTAACATTTCCCCAATAGGATTCCTTCTGGGGATGCTCGAGTGGGTCGCCATAGCATTCCGAAGTCGATGAAACTAAATATTTCGCTCCATACTTTCGCGCAATATTGAGAGCATGAAATGTTCCCAGGGACCCAACTTGTAGTGTCTCGATGCCGTGAACCGTATAGTCCACTGGGCTTGCCGGACAAGCGAAATGAAAAACATAGTCCACGTGTCCGCAATCGAATGGCTGGTTAATATCAATTTTGCGAAATTCGAACCGCGATTCTTTGCGTAAATGTTCGAGATTGGAAAGGCGCCCGGTAAGAAGATTGTCAACAGCAATTACCGAGTAACCCTCGGCTAGCAATGCATCACAGAGATGGGAACCCAAAAAACCAGCACCACCGGTGACTAATGCGCGTTGTTTGTTCATTGTAAATTGAATTTCTTTGCAGGAACCGCCGCGCTGGTCAGTGGGGGATCCGGAGATGCGGCAGGGCGTCCCACGCTGTAATAGGTGAAACCGTGCCCTGCCATTAATGCCGGTTCGTAAAGATTGCGTCCATCCACTATGATCGGATCCTTCAATTGATTGAAGAGCCGCGGCAAATCAAGTGTCGCAAATTCCTCCCACTCAGTCAGAATGAGCAGGGCGTCGGCATCGCGCGCAGCTTCATAAGGGCTGTTGGCGAATTCCACGCCGGAAGTCAGCACCTCTTCGGCTCGCTTCCGCGCAGCCGGGTCATAGGCCGAGATCTTGCAGCCTTCTTGCAGCAATTCCTGTACTAAGAGGATAGCGGGGGATTCGCGAATATCATCAGTCCCACCTTTGAACGCCAAGCCCAGTACTCCTAGCCGCTTTCCTCTCAATGTCCACAGAGCGCTGCGAACTTTACGCACAAACCGCCTGCGCTGTTCTTCATTGATCCGCATCACTTCATCGAGCAAACGAAATTCATAGCCACACTCTCGAGCTACAGCACGAAATGCCATTAAGTCTTTTGGAAAACAGGAGCCTCCGTACCCAATGCCGGGACTGAGAAACCGCGGTCCGATCCGGCTGTCTGTTCCAATACCCTGGCAGACTTGCTGTACATTGGCACCTACCGTTTCGCAAATTGACGCTACGGCATTGATAAAAGAAATTTTCATTGCAAGAAAAGCATTGGAAGCATGTTTAATGAGCTCGGCGCTTTTAGCGCTGGTGACTATAAGCGGTGGTGGAATCTGGCTTCGGTCGGGCTGGGGAATCGCATCCGCACGAAGATAGTATGTGCCATCCGTCAGTGGCGCATAGATCTCACGCAAAACTGCGGCGCACCGTTCATTATCAGCTCCAATCACAATTCGGTCGGGATACAGAAAATCGGTTACCGCAGTGCCTTCACGCAGAAATTCAGGATTGGATGCCACATCGAACTCATCAGGCGCTGCTGCATTGCGCAGAATAATTTTACGAATCCAGTCGCTCGTATATACCGGAACCGTACTCTTCTCGACAATTACCTTGTAGCCATTGATAGCACCAGAAATCGCGCGCGCCACCGACTCTACATAGGAAAGATCGGCTTCGCCCTGCTCAGTAGGAGGCGTGCCCACAGCGATAAAAATCGCTGCGCTTGCTTTTACTGCAGACTGAAGATCATCGGAAAAGGTAAGCCGGTTACCGCGATAGCGCTGAAGCAATTCCGGTAAAAAATTCTCATGGATCGGAACTTCCCCCCTCCGTAACTCCTCGAGCTTTTTTTGATCGTTATCAACCAGGACGACTTGATGGCCAAGGTCAGCGAAGCAGGCTCCCGCGACCAGTCCCACATATCCCGATCCCACTACCGCAATTTTCATCCCCATGCCTCCGAACAAACACGGCTGCCAAACTGCGCAAAACCTACTTTAGCAGCTTTCTTTTCGATGCAGGGAAGTGATCAAAGATATGCCACCGGAGTAGAACAAAATGGGAATTTCGCTAATTTCGATCCTGCGAGCGCCCATCGATCTTTCGGAATGCGGCAATAAACCATAAGGATCACTCGCCTTTCCAGCAGCGATATCCTACAATCGAGAGCTCAATCCCATGCGCAAACTTATTTCGCTTCTACTGGTAACTTCTTGTGCTTCAATTTGCTGGTCACTCGAACGCCAGCCCAATGCTGACTATCACGCCCGGCGACAAGCACTGGCAAGCAAGGCAGCCAACGGAATCGTGCTCCTATTCGCCCCCAACGAGGCCGATGGGCCGAATGACCTTTATGGTTATCGGCCGGATGATAATTTTTTCTATCTCACAGGATGGAGCGAACCAGGCGCGGCTCTACTGATTACCGCAGCCACGGAAGCAAAAGATAACCTCCCGGCACACCCTTACAGCGAGATCCTTTTTCTGCCCGGCAGGAATTATTCTCAAGAACGATGGACCGGGCCGAAGTTAGGCCCGGAGAATTCCGATGCCGCCCGCATTACTGGCTTTGACAAGGTCGAGATTCTCGACAATCTACGAACTGAGCTTGTCGACCTTCTGACCAAACCTCGGACCGCCGTTTACACCGATATTCCAGCCGAAGGAGAAATCTCAAACTCTACCGTCCCACTCCAGTGGCTCAAGGCAGCCAACGCCTTTCCTATCGGCACCTCGTTTCAGGATGTGCGCCCGTCGCTCTCATTGCTGCGTACATTCAAAGATGCGGACGAAATAGAACTCATTCGTACAGGAACCAACGCTTCTATTGCAGCACAGCTCGCTGCCATGCGTGCGATGAAGCCAGGCATCAACGAACGCGAAATTTCGGCTTTGGTCCAATACGAATGGGGTAAGCGTGGATGCGAGCGTCCGGCCTACGCACCTATCGTCGGCGCGGGATTGAACTCGACAGTTCTTCATTATTCCGACGACTCTGGCCCCATCAATGCCGGAGACGTGATCGTGATCGACGCGGCTGGCGAGTATTCACTCTATGCCTCCGATATAACTCGGACCTTGCCTGCCACGGGAAAGTTCACTCCCAGGCAGCGCGAAATCTATGACATCGTTTTAGGAGCGCAAAGAGCTGCCATTGCCGCCTTTGTATCAGGCAAATCGCACCTGCAACGTAAGCAATCCGATACGCTCTATCAAGTTGCTTTCGACTACATCAATTCGCATGGAAAAGACCTGCATGGCGAGCCACTGGGGAAATATTTCATTCACGGACTCGGACACTATGTGGGACTCAACGTTCATGACCCTGGCGACTATAGTGTGCCACTGGGACCGGGTGCCGTCTTCACGATAGAGCCTGGAATTTATATTCCCGAAGAAAAGATTGGTGTCCGTATCGAAGATATTTTCTACGTGGACCAGAGCGGCAAGCTGATCAATTTCACCGAAGCGCTACCGCATACGGCAGAGGACGTAGAACGAACCATGGCGGGAAAATAAAGGAGATTTCAACCTTCTCCCGAGATGGTCATCCTGAGCGCGGTCACACCCCGCTTGCGGGACAAGATCAAGCCGAAGGATCCCTACATCTACCTGCACTCTCGATTTTGTTATTCCGAGTAGCTCATAACCGCACTTTGTGCTGTAAGAGCGGCCGAGGCCTGCTGTTTCCTAAACAAAAAACAGATCATCACAATCCAGACATCGACTGTTTCTTTGGTATCCTAGTACATCGTGCGGATGATCTGGTGGTTTTTGATTCTGGCTTTCAGCGCCGGAGCGGTGTTCTGGGCTGGCGTGTCGGCGTATCTTCGCGTGAAGGGACACATTGCCGGCTCCACGACGACGGATTCAGCTTCCGACACCGCACATAAAGATAAAGAATGACTGGTCAAATACTTGTGACACGCGAGGACTTTAATGGCACGAACAGCGGCTCAGGTTTTAGATACTCAAAACTCAACTCTTGATTGGGCGAGGCAAGTTGCCATCGTCGTTGGGGCTACTCTTTTTATCGCCATATGCGCGCGCATTACTGTGCCTCTTCCTTTCACGCCAGTGCCACTAACCCTGCAGGACTTTGCTGTTCTGCTGGTTGGGCTAGCTCTTGGCGCTCGACGCGGTTTCGCTGCGCTGGTTCTTTACTTGGCGGAAGGTGCATCGGGGATGCCCGTGTTCAATCCGCTGGGACCCGGCGGAATCGCGCAGCTACTCGGTCCGACGGGAGGATTCCTGTTGGTGTATCCATTTGTCGCGGCACTTGCCGGATGGATCCTGTCCACAGGAAAGAGCACGTTTGCCAGAGCCGCCATGGCCAGCTTGTTAGCTGAAATTGTTTTGTTTGCGGGTGGTATTTCCTGGCTTGCTGTACTCACGCACTCTGTGACGCGTGCATTGCAAGCTGGACTGTATCCGTTTATTCCCGGCGCAATAATAAAAATCATGTTCGCAGCCGGAATCGCTTCCGGATCTAAATGGATTTACAACACGCGAATTCGTAAGGCTCTACCGTGAGTGTGCTTTCACCCGAGCCATCCAAAATTATCCCAACTATTTTTTGCCAGCGAAGTTAAGGATACTATGTCGAGCAGTTCGTCCACTTTCACATCCGCCGTCACGTTAAACGAAGTCCGTGAAATTACCGTCGCTCACAGCCCTGATTCCGATGACGCATTTATGTTTTATGGCTTAGCTACAAATAAAGTGCGCTTGCCTGGACTGCGCTTCACGCATACTCTATGCGACATTGAAACGCTGAATCAAAAAGCTAGAGAAGGCGACGGATATTATGACGTCACCGCCATCTCTTTCCACGCGTACCCATATATTCAGGATAAGTACGCGCTATTGCCGAGTGGCGGAAGTGTTGGCGATGGTTACGGACCGATGATTGTGGCGCCTCGCGCCTACACCGAGAGTGAAATCAAGGCCAAGCGCATTGCCATTCCCGGCACGCTGACCACCGCATATCTCGCTTTACAACTTTTTGCTCCAGGCGTTGAAACTGTCACTGTTCCTTTCGACGAAATTATTCCGCAGGTCCTTGCGGGTCAGCACGAAGCGGGACTAATTATTCACGAAGGCCAGCTGACCTATGACAAGTCAGGATTGCATCGCATTGTCGATCTCGGCAAATGGTGGCAGAAGGAGACAGGCCTGCCGCTGCCATTGGGTGGAAATGCTATTCGCCGCAGCCTGGGTCCTGAGTTGATGATGAGCGTGGGGCAGGCATTACGTGACAGTATTCAATACGCGTTGGATCATCGCGAGGAAGCGCTTGCTTATGCAATGCAGTTTGCGCGCGATCTCGATCCGCAACTCGCGGACAGATTTGTGGGCATGTACGTAAACGAACGCACCTTGGACTACGGCCCCGATGGACGCGAAGCGGTCAAGCGTCTGCTCGATATGGGACACAAGGCCGGAATTATCCCGCAAGAAGCCCGCGTGGAATTTGTGGGCTAGGCTTTCTAAGTTGGCGCTAACGTAATATTCCCATCGGATCGCAGTGTTCTTCCCCCTAAGAACGACTGGAAGGCGAGGACAAGAGTGTTCGCCCTGAATATGCTTTAAGTTCGCGGGCAACCCGCGCCACCCCTTCTTGCCTGCATTCCTACATCCAAATCTTCACTTCAAATCTTCACTTTCCCAAGAACGCGAAAAATGGGCCAGCCCTATCCCCACAGCTTTGAAGAATTTTTAATTTCAGCAGTGTCGTCGATGAGCTACAAGGGGGATGATGGATTAGAGAATCTCTCAAACAAATTGCCTTCTCAATCTTGCATCTCAAGACTGTGCCGCGGCGAATTACCAAAATTCGCCTAGGGAGCAAGACCGGAGATGAAGATGAACAAAGCAAAACTTCAGAAATCCTATAAAGAACAAGAGGAGGAGGAATAAGCGCCCGAGAAGGCGAAGCGAGTTGGGGAGGAACATGCCGCCAGAACGCAATATCCAAAAGAGCCTTTGGAAATAGGTGGCGGAGATGATCGCTCTCCTGCGGCTCACTTGAACGCCAGCCAGGGCGGTCCGCACAAACCTGCGGGAAACCTTCGTCAGGGATCGCATCTGCGAGCGCGGCGGCAGCCTTGAGTTAATCCGAATCCATTTAGAAAACGAAGGAGAAACACGTGGCACATTCCACGACACCACACACGCAAACGCAGCAAGACACAAAACCAGATCAGACCGACCTTGAGCAGATCAATTGGAGCAGACGGCGGGCACTGGTCCCGACGCGGAACTTTACAGCAACATGGAAGGTGCGCAAACAGGCGGAAACCGTGCTCGGCGAAATGCTCCCAATACGGCCGGCAATCTCAATACAGAACCCGCTGTTGCAGCTTTTGAAGGTTCCACATCAACGCGCACTCCGGGTGGAACGGGGCAGGGCATCTCGTCGCAGTCAGCCAACGAGGAAAGTTCGTGGCAAGAAAAAGTAGTGAAGGAGCGTCCGGATGCGCAGGCAGGCGTGAATCAGAACCGGAAAAGTTGAAGCACGGTCACGAACACTGCTTGAACAAAATTCAATTGGGAAAAATGAATCTATGATTTCAGTACAGGACTTGGAATCGTTAGGCAAATTCTGGGCTGATGAGGGAGATGCGATTTCTTTCTACCTGCAGCCGCCGATCCCTTCGGAACTCGCACACCGGGAAGAACCGATATTAGCGAAAGATAAAATTCGCGAAGCGCTGGGCGGACATCATGCAAGTTCGAGCACAGTCCGTGCGGATCTCAATCGCCTGCAAGAGATGGCCGCTGCAATGAAGGGCAACAGTCGTGAGACAAAGATTGTCTTTGCATGCGGTCGCCAACAGTTCTGGCAGGAGTACAATTGCCAGGGCGACTTTGGGGTTCGACTCGAGATTTCCCATTCTTTTTCACTTGCTCCTCTGACCGGTCAAGTCACAAAACGACCGTGCTACTGCATTGCACTCGCGGACATGAACCGTGCACGCCTGCTACTGTTCGAGGCAGGCAAAATCAGCGAGCATAGTCAGGTTCTCGATGAAGAAAAAGAAAAAATCAGAACTACCGGAACCAAATCTTCGGTTAGCGCACAGCGCCAGAAGGACGAGCTCGTCAGAAAGCACTTCCAGTTCCTTGCTGACCATTTATTGCATTTTTATGAGCATGGAGATTTCGATAATCTTTTAGTGGGGTGTCGCACGGAAATATGGCCTGAGATCGAGGCTGTGCTGCATTCGGAGCTTAAACGCATTCTGCTTGCACACTTCCATGTTGATCCCGGGCTGGCTTCGCCCCACGAGGTTCAGGAGCGGGCACAACAATTAATTGACGAGAAGGACCGCGAAGATGAGAACGCATTGGTGCAAACTGTTACTGGCGAAGCGGCCCGCGATGGTCTGGGAGCAGTGGGTTTGTCTCCAGTGGCCCGATCGCTTGAAAAAGGAGAAATACGAACTCTGATGTGGACAAATAAGAATGGTGCATCGCCGCGTGGCGCGTCTATTTGTCTGCAATGCGGACACCTGAGACTCGGGACTGCTCAAAATTGCGATCTTTGCCGCGGACCCGTGCATCAATTCCCAGACGCTAAGGAGGCTCTCGTGCGCAAAGCAATTGAAAATAGTATTGAGCTGCGAGTGCTTGAAACAGTGCAGACTCCGCTGCCTGATGACATAGGCGCACTGCTGCGTTTTCGTTCGGATCACAACACCGCACAGGCAGAGGCGGCCGAGCCTGCTGCATAGAGAAGCCGACGATTATTGCGCAAACACTGCACACTAATTATTGCTGTGACGTTTTCAATGGCTATTTTCTCCTGAATGGTCGACCAGGTAAGTTCCAGTTATGTAGCCGAGGGTTCCACCCACCAATACGTCCGAGGGGAAATGTTTCTTGCCAGTGACTCTCGCCAGGCTCACGCCGGTGGCCAGCCCGTAAACACCCACCTTCAGCCACCAATTGCGAGGATAACGATGCGCAACCACGCTGGCAAAAGCGAAGCTGGTGGCTGCGTGTCCCGACGGAAACGATTTTCCGCCCTCCCAAAATTCACCTTCCGTAGATCCAGTGTACGGATATTCACGGTTTAGCAGAGCCTTTATCCCTTCGCCAAGCACGTTCGCCGCGCCCATGGCTTCGAGCGCCGTCCACCCAGTATTGGCAAGATAAGGCGAACGTTGCCCGTGACATCCCGCAACATACATAAGGCCCGCGCCACCAAGCTCTAATCCGAGTCCGATATTTGAAGCCCGCGCCGAATTATTCACAAGAGAGGCGGAATGAATATGGTTTGCGACGTGAGTGTCTATGCCGGTCCCAATTAATACCCCTGTGGCCGCAATGATGGGAAGCTCCCATTTGAGGTTAGCTGGTCGAATCGCATTGCGTGGCGCCATCAACATCCCGTGTCCGAAACTCGCAGCATCACCGGGTAAGCGGCCGATGATTCCTCCGCATCCGCTCGGTTCCGGTGTCTGGCCCCAGGCAGCCGGAGCCGCGCTCATGCATAACAATAGGAAGAAAAAGATGCATAACCTGTCGCACCAACGCATTTTGCTCTGTCCTCCAAATGGAACCAAGCAACATCTCTGATGCAATTTCGCAGCTCTGCGAAGATTGCATTTTGTGATATCTCGCTGCGTTCCATTGTCCTCACAACCCACTCACGATGTATAATCGGCCCGGTCTTTGACGCTGAGGAATGCCGCCCCCCCCCGCCTCTTCGTCAGAGCGCCTGGAATTTCAACGTACCTTAAGGAAAAATCAAACCTCGAAATACAGCAGGAGACCATCATGAAATTGCGTACTGTTGCTATCGCTGTAATTTTTTCCCTTGCTGCTGCAACCGCAGCTTATTCTCAAGCCTGGGTCCCGCTGGTCAATCAACCAAATCCAAATTTAGGGCTCGGCAATCCTCTACTACTGACCGATGGGACGGTAATGATGCATGCGGCTTGCGGACGCGCCTGGTATAAGTTGAGCCCTGATCAATCCGGTAGCTATATCAATGGCACTTGGCAGCGCATCGCTTCTCTCCCCGCCGGATACGCGCCTTTATATTTCGGGTCAGCCGTGTTGCCCGACGGGCGCGTCATGGTCGAAGGCGGCGAGTACAACGCCTCCAACGGAAATAACTGTCACGCCGTTTGGACCAACCTCGGCGCAATCTACGACCCAAAAGCCAATAAGTGGACGTCGGTTGCTCCGCCTTCGGGATGGTCAACTATCGGAGACGCGCAGTCTGTCGTGTTACCGAACGGCACCTACATGCAGGCCAACTGCTGCAACACGCAGCAGGCGCTGCTCGATGCTTCGAATCTGACATGGACGATCACCGGCAAAGGCAAGTTCGACGTTAACGACGAAGAAGGATGGACCCTTCTGCCCGACGGCACCGTGTTAACTGTGGATGCCTATGTTTTCAAGTACCACGCTAACGGCGTCAATTATGAGATCTACAATCCGGCTACAGGAAGATGGAGAAGTGGTCCGCCCAGTGGCACTATCGTCCAGCTCTGGGATTCGTATCCCAATGCGCAACAAGCTTCTCAGGAGGTCGGTCCGGCTGTACTGCGGCCTGACGGGACTGTGTTCGCGACTGGCGCGAATGGCGTGCCAGGGGAAAGCGGACACACCGCTATCTATGACACCAACACCAAATCATGGACTGCGGGTCCTGATTTTCCCAATGGCCTTGATATAGCTGACGGTCCCGCAGCGCTGCTGCCGAACGGCAATGTGCTGATGGAAACCAGCCCAGGCATCTTTAACTCGGGTAGTAGATTCTTTGAGTGGGATGGATCCTCGTTCACCGACGTCACCGCAGGTAATACCGACGCGCCTAATGGTCCTTCTTACATTGGCAACATGCTGGTGTTGCCGACCGGAGAAATTCTGTGGTCCGACTTCGCCAATGTATGGGTCTATCGTCCGAAGGGTAAGCCCGATGCCGCATGGCTGCCGCAGATCACTTCAGTTCCGGCACAAGTAAGCCGCGGCGGTTCCTATAAGTTGTCCGGCTTGAATCTAAATGGATTTTCACAAGGCGCTGCTTACGGAGACGACACGCAGGCGGCCACGAATTATCCGTTAGTGCGGTTCACCAACCGGCTTACTGGGGATGTTTCCTTCGCGCGAACCCACGATCACAGCACCATGGGAATTGCTTATACGGAAACAGCGTCAACGCACTTTGATGTGTCCAGCAAAACCGAGACAGGACTAAGCGAGTTGCAGGTAGTTGTGAACGGCATAGCCTCCGCTCCAGTATTAGTGAACGTGAAGTAACTGCTGGTATCCCATCCTAAGCGCGTTTTTTGTTGTTGCGCTTAGGGTGGGGATTTTGATTTTGTTGGTTTCGGGACGGACACTCTTTCGACTCACTCAGGCTTTTACAGCCTTTAATTTAGGTGGTGCACCCGCGCATCGACAAAATAAAGTTTGGCGAATTCCCTAAATGGCTCTCCATCGACAACTCCAATCAATCCAAGTACATCATACAAGGCCGTACGTACAATTCCGTATACCAGAATGTTCCTACTGGAACATTACGACGATATGTTCCCGTAGGAACACTGCCTTTCTAAACTCCAACAGGAAAGGGTTTCGTGTGGCTCTCCGTGGTCAATGCTATTCCACTGAAGCGCCCCTGCAATAACGACATCAATCCTGTGTACCAGTAGCCGACTACGAACAATACAAGGAACGGCACCGTCAAATAATTTTCATTTTGGACTGCGTAGGCCACAGTTGCTGCGAAATAGGCGCCGATCAATAGCTCGAGCCAGGGGATCCATCCCAAGCGCCTGCGATACTTGGCTGCGGCTACTTTATCCTTTTTCGATTCCACACGATATTTCGGAGTGCGTGCGAATGCCGTCTGCTTGCCCATAAGCGCTTCAATAACCGCGCGAGTGTTGGTGATGGTTAAACCGATTCCTAACGCCATAAGAAATGGGATATACAGCAGAGCTCGTGGCCATCGCCGTGGAAAAAGCTCTCGCTGCGACACGAGATAAAAACTCGAAATCGAGAAGCTCGATGCGATGAACAACGGCAAGTCGATGTAGAGCATCTGGAACCATCCCTGGTAGAAACGGATAATCATTGCGGGCAGCAGCAGAACCGAGAGCACGATCATCAGCGGATAGCTTAGGTTCGATGTCAGGTGATACCAGGCTTCGAGTTTGACATGGAATGGCTGATCGCTCTTGAGAACGCGCGGCAAAACTTTCTTGCCGGTCTGGATCAGTCCTTTGGCCCAGCGCGCCTGCTGCGTTTTGAACGCGGTCATCTCAACTGGCAGTTCTGCGGGACACTCAACGTCTTGCAGATAAACAAATTTCCAGCCTTTGAGCTGCGCACGGTAAGAAAGATCGGTATCTTCGGTGAGGGTATCGTGCTGCCATCCACCAGCCTCTTCAATCGCCTGTTTCCGCCAGACACCGGCCGTTCCATTGAAATTAAAAAAAACATTGCTGCGGGCGCGTCCCGAGTGCTCGAGCACGAAATGTCCATCGAGCAGGATGGCTTCGACTTCGGTAAGAAAAGAATAATGGCGATTAATGTGTGTCCAGCGCGTTTGTACCATGCCGATTTTCAGATCGGTGAAATGGTGAACTGTGCGCAACAAGAAATCTTCAGGCGGAACAAAGTCCGCATCGAAGATCGCGATGAACTCGCCCTTTGCCGTTTTCATCCCCTCACTTAACGCGCCTGCCTTGTAGCCCTCACGATTCGTGCGATGGTGATAGGTGATGGGGAATCCCAGAGCAGCATATTGTTCGACTAGCTTGCCGGCGACTATGACAGTTTCGTCGGTCGAGTCGTCCAGCAATTGGACATCAAGCTTCTCTCGCGGATAGTCGAGCTGGGAAATTGCTTGTAGTAAGCGATCGACAACATATTGCTCATTAAAAATCGGGAGCTGAACCGTGATCCGCGGGAGTTCTGGGAAATGCGCCGCTGGTTCGCTGGTGTGATTCTTTCTATTCTTATAATAGAGATAGACGAGGATGTAGCGATGCACTCCATAAGAGGCCAGCAAAATTAGTACGATGAAATAAGGAATTAACAGGGCAATATCGAAAGCATTGGCCTGATATAGCCCCTGAAAAGTGCGGTCGAGAAAATGCTGACGGATATACTGGCCGACGCCGTGGGGAGTTGCAAATGTCGCTAAGATCTGAAAAGCGATGGACATTCTGACTGGGAAATCCTGTGACTGCCGGAGGATAGCTTTCCGGGAAAAATCATTGTACCGCATGCAAGCGCGGAAAAAACTTTGCTACCACAGGGGGCGCAGTGGAGCACAGGGGAATTGGCGCGGGAGAGCACAGAAGAAATTAATGTGAGTACGTAGAACACTCACGGGATTAAGGGTGGCAGTTTCCTATTGAACCGGGGTGTAGAATTAGTTGTAAGAAATTTGGATATGAGATGGGACCTGTTCCCGTCATCCGAGGCTCTTGATGAATGTCCATATCACCTATAAATTTCACAAAACTGCCTCTCTCGACAAGGAAATCAATCATTCAATAGAAAAGCTGCAAAAAAGACTACAGGCATTTCGTCCTGAGCTAATCCATTTAAAGGGATGCATTGAGGAGAACTCAGCCCGAAAGGGATTCGCGGTCTCTCTCAATCTGCGCCTGCCTTCCGGACAAATGGCGGCGCACGAAACCGCCGCAACAGCGCTGCCTGCAATGAAAGCTGCTTTTGAAGATTTGCTACAGCAACTCAGCAAGCATAAAGACTTATTACGTAATGTCCACAAATGGCATGGACGGCCGCCCTCCGGGATCAGGCAGAAGCAAGTGCCATTTGAGCAGACTTTTGCATCCTTGCCTCCGCTTACAGTTTCTTCTGATGATGTGCGTTCTTATATCAATGCGAACCTGGCGCGGCTGGAACGTTTCGTAAATCGTGAGCTGTCTTTCCGGCAGGTTTCGGGAGATATTCGTCAGGGCTCGTTGGTGAGGGAGGAAGTTGTCGATGAAGTGGTAGCGCGAGCGCTGGGGGATGGATTAGAAAAGCCAGATCGAATCGCACTAGAGCCCTGGCTTTATCGCTTATCGATTCGTGTCATCGATGAATTAGCTGCAGAGGATACGAACGACATATCCGATATTCATTTAGGAGAACCTGCCAGAAGCCCTCATATTAAAGGCGATGATGAGAGTCGATTACAGTTCCATCAGCCGGATGAAAACTTGACGGAAGAGAACGTGATTGCCGATCAAGGAACCAATACGCCGGAAGACATTGCATATAACGACGAAATGGTTGCGCTGGTTGAGCTTGCGCTTCGCGCCGCTAAAAGACAAGACCGCGAAGTTTTTATTCTTCATGCCATAGAAGGATTTTCAGTGGATGAAATCGCCACGATCAGCGATCGAAAGCCGGAAGAAGTCCGGCGCTCCATAGAAGCAGCACGCGACAAGTTGCGTAAATCTCCCCCAATCGCCAACCGCTTTAAAGATGAGCTACTCCGTACTGGAACCGCGTAGCGATTTGTGCCGAATCTTTAATACTACTCACGGAGGATCTCAAGCAGAGACCGATGCGTGCTATTCTGTTCCGCGCTCCTATGAGAGCTAGGAGGATACATGGTAGTTTCGCGCCGTGATTTTATTGCGACCGCGGTAGCTGGTTCGCTGTCTTTGGGTCTGCAAGCTCAGCCGACTCCTGAAACAAATAATCAGCAACAAGCCTCAAGAAAACCTGGTTCCGGTGTTGGTAGCGGCAAAAAGCCAATTATCATATCTGCTGCCAATGGGTTTCCTTATATCGAGGATGCTTATAATTTTTTGGCCGGCGGCGGCGACACTCTCGATGCCGCGTTGCGGGTTGTAAAAGGACCGGAAGACGATCCCAACGACACCAGCGTCGGGTTAGGCGGCTTGCCCAATGAAGAAGGTTTAGTCGAACTCGATTCCTGTTGTATGCATGGGCCTACGCGGCGGGCTGGCTCGGTCGGCGCAGTTCGCAATATCAAAAATGTTTCGCTTGCGGCAAAAGCCGTGATGGAGCACACAGGCCACGTAATGTTGGTCGGTGAAGGTGCTGAAAGATTTGCAGTCGCTGAAGGATTCCCGCGCGAGAATCTGCTCACCGACAGCACACGCAAAATTTGGCTTCTGTGGAAAGAAACACATTCCGACTGGTGGGGGCCGGGACTGGCTGATCCGCAATGGAAGAAGCGTCTATCGCGAAGTCTCGCGCAGCAAGCCGCGAACAATCGGCAGTCCAAAGACGAATGGCAACTTCGAATCAGCCATATGGAAGAAGTTGCAGCCAATCTAGGCATTGCTCCCGAAGAACGTATGGCTGCGATTCGCAAAGTTTTATTTCCTCCAACTGGCACGATCCATTGCTCAGCATTGAACGACAAAGGAGAAATCTCGGGCTGCACAACCACTAGTGGCTTGGCCTGGAAGCTCCCCGGTCGTGTGGGAGATTCGCCCATCATCGGAGCCGGTTGCTATACCGATCAGGACGTGGGTTCTGCCGGAGCGACGGGCAGCGGGGAAGAGAACATCAAGGTAGCGGGAGCGCATACGATCGTTGAGAACATGCGTCACGGAATGTCGCCACTGGATGCCGGGATGGACGCGCTCAAGCGCATTGTGCGCAATTACGACGGAGATATGGAACGGCTCAAATTTGTAGACATGACTTACTACATTTTGCGAAAAGATGGAGCCTATGCCGGAGTTTCTCTCTGGGAAGGATATGAGCCCGGGAAACCGCACAGAATTGCAGTGCATGATGGGACGAAACGCAATGAAAAAACAGTAAATTTGTTCCCTGGAGTTTCTCAGGAATGGCCGCCAACTCCGGCGGCATGAATATTTTCAAAGTAACTGGTTACAGGAACCGCCGCGGAAGCTCTCATGCGCAGTCTCAGTCACGTGTATTCTTCAGGATCCTATACGCGAGAACAGATGAATGAGCGTTAAAGCAGAGCGGGGCGAAGCTCTTCAGCATCACCAGAGAGCTTCGCTTCATATTTGTTTACAACGTCTACAAGGTTTGTAAAAATGCAGTCAGATCCTTCTTCTCTTGATCCGTTAATTTCGTCCCTAGAATCAGATTGAAGAATTCCACTGTATCGTCCAATGTCATCAGTCTTCCATCATGCATATATGGTGGCGAATCCTTGATTCCCCGCAGTGGAAAAGTCTTAATCGGACCATCCGCTGTCGCCATCATTCCATTAATCATCTGCGCCTTATAGAAGCGTTCGGCTTGCAGATTGTGCATGTAGTTATCCGTATAGTACGGAGGTTGATGGCAGCTCGAGCATTGTCCTTTGCCGTAAAAGATTTCCTGTCCGTGAAGTTCGGCAGGCGTGGCCTTCGCCGGATCCAGTTTGCCAAAAACATTTAATTTTGGCGCCGGAGGAAAGTCGAGCAATTCTTCGAACTCCGCCATGGCATGTACCTGGCTTCCCCTATCCAAAATGTTGACTCCCTTCTTTTGAGCTATGACGGGATCACCATCGAAATATGCCGCGCGTTGCTCAAATTCAGTGAAATCTTCCACCGTTTTCAAGGCCCGCTGCGACCCAAACAGCCGTTCATTGTTTACGCCACGCAACGTGGGGGTCTCAATCCGATGGCGAAATTCCTGAGGACGAATATCACCTACCAAGTGAGTTGCACCGTTTGTGTGGCCGTTAGCATGGCAGTCGAAACAGGTTACTCCCATACTCGGTTTTACTGATCGGCGATCTGCAGTGAGGTTGAACTGCTGCTGTGCGAAAGGAGTCACGAGCAGGCGAAGACCTTCCAGTTGCTTCGGATTTAAAATCCCATTGAAGAGCTCATAAAAGTTTTGATTTGTAACCAACTTTCCCTGAGAAACATCGCCCAGGTCGGGCCGAGTGGTCAAATAAATTGGGGCGGGAAACTCGGGGAGAAATGGATCTGGAATATCAAAATCCAGATCAAATCGCGTAAGATCCCGTCCCTCTTGCTGCTTAACTTCCTCGATATGAAAGTGCGGGAAAACCATGCCACCTTCGGGATGGTTTGGATGAGGAAGAGGTAAAAACCCCTTTGGGAAAATGCCTTTATCGCGAATCTGATCAGGACTCATCGTAGCAAGTTGCTGCCATGTCACACCTGATGGCAATTTGACCCGAACTCCGCCCTGAACGGGTTTGCCACGACTCATGGTTACACCCGTAGCCGGATTGTCGCTTAAATCGTAGCGTTCATTAAGCAGGTTTTGTTGCCGCTGCATGATCGTAGGCTTCGCGGCGCTCATCTTCTGCATGACATCCGGGAAATCCTGCTCAACGACAGGCGTGTAGCTGCTTTTTCCTCGTAAAGGAACGGTTTCTTGCTGCGTCTTTGTCTGCCCTTGATCGGGTAGTTGGGCATGAAGGACTCCAAAAATCGACAAAATCGTAATCAATGCGCCGGATATTACGAACATTCGTTTTCTTGTCATGCTATCTCCTAAAAGACGTGAATTGAGGAAACGTGGAACTTGAGGACGTCGTCGCACATATCGAGAGAAACAGTGAGGTTCTTCGAAACATTACTACTCCCTAAGATGATGGTCTAAGACTTATGTTCTATGGAAGACATAGGCGCAGCCTTGGGCTGACTTTAGATAGGCGTATCATATCGATGGCTATACGAAGATAGGGTTAGACTATAGGAGGAATAATAAATGGAACTCCACCAACTACGCTATTTCTGCGCGGTGGCGCGCACAAGCAATTTCACGCGCGCGGCGGAACAGGAGCATGTGGCGCAGCCCTCTCTATCCCAACAGATTTTGAAGCTTGAAGATGAATTGGGATCTCGCTTGTTTGATCGCCTGGGACGCAAAGCGAGCTTGACGCAGTGTGGAGAATCCTTTCTGCTACGGGCGCAGCGCGTATTGAATGAAGTCACTGAAGCCAGAAAAGAGATTCAGGAGATGGCCGGCGGAAACAGCGGGAAGATTGTGCTTGGCACAATTCCGACAATTGCCCCCTACTTTTTGCCAGGCCGCTTATCAAGCTTCGCCAAGCATTATCCAGCGGTTCAGGTGAGCGTAGTTGAAGAGATCACATCCGTTTTAGTTGCGCGGCTGCATGAAGGAAAAATCGATCTGGCTGTGCTTGCGCTTCCTGTTTCGGGAGATGAACTCGTATCTTCGGAGCTGATGCGTGAACCGCTTTATGTGGTTTTACCTGAAAAACATCGATTGGCAAAGAAGAAGGCGATAGAGCTGCGGGAAATCGAAGATGAACCATTTCTCCTTTTAAAAGACGGGCACTGTTTCAGAGATACGGCAATCGCGGCATGTCGGCGAACGCGGATCCGTCCGAATGTCGTTTTCGAAAGCGGTCACTTCTCCACCATACTCGCCATGGTTGCTACGGGGATGGGTGTTTCGATCGTGCCAGAAATGGCAATTGAGAGACGTCCGGGGTGCCGGTTCCTGAGAATCAATGATGAACGTTCTGTTCGGCGAATCGGTCTTGTCTATTTAAAAAATCATTTCCAAACTCATGTTCAACGAGTGCTGTTGCATCACTTGCAACGCAAGGCCATTCACGATGGTGTCGCTCAGTTCGGAAAATGAATCAGGCGAACCGCACCTTAACATCTGGGCCTTTGTCCAAGTGTATGCTGTCGATGAAACGCACCTTCCGCGTCTTGAGTGTCATGATCGCCGATGAGGTTCGCGTGCCTTCTCCAAAAAAGCGAACACCTTTCAATAGTGCGCCGTCTGTAACACCTGTGGCCGCGAAAATTAATTGCTTGCCTGGGGCCAGATCTTCAGCCTCATAAATTTTGTCTTTATCTTTAATTCCCATCTTCGCGATGCGATCTTCCAGTTCTGGTTTGTCGACAATCAAACGTCCCAGCATGTAGCCGTTCAAACATCGAATTGCCGCGGCCGTGATCACGCCTTCAGGTGCGCCGCCAGATCCCATGACTGCATGTACTCCCGTCCCAATTACGGCAGCAGCTATACCCGCCGAGAGATCGCCGTCGCCGATGAGTTTAATCCGCGCTCCGGCTCTGCGAATATCTGTAATGAGTTGCTCATGGCGAGGTCTATCAAGCACCATCACAACTAAGTCCTCTACGCCTCGGCGTAAACGTTTGGCGATATTTTTCAGATTGTGGGCTACGGGAGCATCAAGCTCGACCGCATCTTTGCATGACGGACCGACAACAATTTTTTCCATGTAGCAGTCGGGGGCATGTAGCAGGCCGCCACGCTCGGCTGCGGCCAGCACCGTGATTGAACCAGGAGCGCCGGTTGCGCATAGATTAGTTCCCTCAAGCGGGTCAACCGCGATGTCAACTTCGGGCACATCTGGCCCCGTCGGGAAATCTGATCCTACTTTTTCGCCGATATAAAGCATGGGAGCCTGGTCGCGTTCGCCTTCTCCAATGACAATGACTCCGCGCATGGGTAAAGAGTCCATGCTTTGCCGCATCGATTCAGTCGCGACTTTATCAGAGAGCGGACGATCACCCTGGCCCATAGTGCGGGCCGAAGCGATAGCCGCATTTTCGACTACACGTAAGAATTTTGCCGCGAGATCGCTCTCTAAGTTTTCACCAAAAGTACGGGCTTTGTTTTCGGGTCTGGTTAGCGTCGCCATAAATCCTCCGTATAGACCGGCCTGTGAATATAAACCTAAAGCAGATGAGAGGCAAAGGTGAGAAACGGGTACTTTGTTCGGGGACAACGCTTAGATCGAATCGATTAAACAATTGCGGAGTTGGCGCGAAAATGGGTAATGGGGTTAATTTCCGGGTTGCCGTCATCCGGGGCGCAATTGCTACAGTTTCAGCGCATCCATCTGCGGATTCTCATAGATGTCATCCTCTCGCCTGGATACCGAAGCTCTTTTTCAAACTTTCCGCTTTCCTTTGCTAAAGCCCAGATCAAGATTTCCCCAGCGGGCAAGATTTTCGGCTGCTGGTTGTATACCGGATCTCTGTACGCATATTGCGCATCGACCGGCTTTCCACCTCTTTTTATGGAACATCGCGATCAGATCGCCAAAGAATAGCCCAGCGCTGCCGTTACGGCCGTGTAATGCAAGTACTCTCTGCGGTTCATCGATTCGATAACCCAGATGGGCGCGCTTAAACTCAGAAACTGAGTGTACCGTTCCGATGATCTTTCGGCCATTTCCAAGAATAGTTAGAGCATCATCTGAGCAATGGCAGCGGCTGAGCCGGGATTGGGCAGATCATCGGTTATACGGAAACTCACTCATTACCCAAAGAACGCATGCACTTGGTGAGCACCGCAAACGCTGTTAAAATCATGACACGCGCCAGTGCATTTGAAGTGGGGCTGTAGCTCAGCTGGGAGAGCGCGTCGTTCGCAACGACGAGGCCACCGGTTCGATCCCGGTCAGCTCCACCAAAATTCGTCTACTCATTTCCCAATCTTCAAACTAACCATTATTTGACGAAGATCGTAATCGGGGTTTTTCCCACGCCGCCACAGTTATCCCAGGCTTGTACCACTGTGTTATAGGTCCCGGAAGCTAATGTGATGTTGGTGTCTAACTGGTTCGAATTTACCGTATATGCGGAAACGCCGGGCGCGGTGTATATCCGCATCGCCGCAATTCCTTTTGCACACTGTGGACTTGCGGCTGATGCGACATAGTGAACCGGCGAAGTGACCTGCGAATTGTTCGTCGGTGATGTCACTGTCACAACTGGAGTCGTAACCGTAGAGGGCGTAAACGCGAAGACTTTATTATTGCCGGTTGCGCCAGAAATCCTGGCGTAGCCTGATCCCCAATAGACCACGCCATTCACAATGGACGGGCCATCGAGCACTGATCCACCACTCGCGAAACTCCACAAAATTTTCCCGCTGGATGCATTCAGCGCATACATGTGACCGGCGGTGTCGAGCGACCCGGTATAGGCAACTCCGTTCGCGATGCTCACTGAGGACTCGTCGATCGTTCCCTGCGTTGGGTCTGGCGTTTGCCAGAATCTTCCCTGTGGCTGCATCGAGAGCGCTCCAGGCTCCCCATGTGATCGTTTGTCCGGAGATCAATTTGTAAGAACTTTTCTTCGAATTCGCAATCGCGACGTAGATGTTCTTGCCATCGCTTGCGGTTCCCCATTGAATCCCGCCGAGCGGTCCGGCGGGACCAACCATGGTGTTCCAGACGACTGCGCCCGTGCTGGGATTGAGCGCCCAATAGATTCCGGTCTTCTGCCCAAATCCCACGATATTTTCCAGCAGATTCGGACCAGAGCCACCCATGTCGTAATCAGGTCCGGCAGGATCAGGACACGTAACGCCTTGCTTAGGATGAATGCAGGCTTGTGTCCAAACATCGTACCCGTAGAGATGCTTGCCCCATTTGACTGTTCCGGTGTTTATATCCAGGGCTAATGCTGTATCGAAGTAATCGTGAGCCGGAGTGCAACTGGGATCACCAGGGTTTTTCAACTCGCACTGTTCAACACTGGCTGGGACTGAATAGTTATTTCCGGTTCCGACAAAAATTAGTCCTCGGGTTGTATCGACTGCGGGCTGTTGCCAAATCGCTCCTCCGCTATAGCCAGTTGGCATGACAAAAGTCTGCCAAAGGATTTTTCCAGTATTTGCGTCTAAAGCAAGAACACTACCGCGAAAAGTGCAGCATGGATATCCCGGCTGGTCGGCGAGTCCTTCTTCGATAGACGATGTTCCCACGTACACAGTGCCACCGGCCACAACTACTGGTCCGCTGATGATTGCCGCCGGATGTGGGTCGACTTTTGTAATCCAGAGTAAAGCGCCGGTAGCAGCGCTAACCGCTATTACGCTTGCGCCATTGTGTGATCCCTTAATCAAGTCGCCGAAGATTAATTCATTGTTATAAAAAGCAGGGCTGCCGCGTGAAACGGAACCAGAGACGCCATCGTACTCAGCAATCTGATGTGACCAAATTGCCTTGCCTGTACCTGCATCGATCGCATAGAGATGTCCAGACCAATCGGGTACATATACAACATTGTTCACTACGGTCGGAGTTGCTGAAACGTCAGCGCCAGTAGTGAACACCCACTTTGTAGCCAACGTATTCACATTGGAAGCATTGATCTTGGTTTCGGAAGGCTGGCTGCGAAGATCGGTAGCACTCTGACCTGACATCGACCAACTCTGGGCTGGGCTTTTGTTGGGCCAAACAAAAACCATTAAGAAAAGGGAAGCGATGCTGAGTTTCTTAATAGAACTTGCAAGAATATTCATTGGGACGGCTCCTGCGGCCACAGGCAGCCCCATTCGTCATGACCGCGAGTTCAGCATTGCCGAAAGTTCCTGGGGACGTATATAGGGCTGATACTGTACCGCAGAAGCCTTGATGCTATAGGGCCGACGTAAGTAGCTTCTGCGCAGATGTGGCTAAAAACTTCCAATCATTAAGAGCATGCGCACATCCCGAAAGTTCGATGAAAAGCGAAGGTGGGCATTTTGGAATTCTTGTGACTATAGGCCCCGATGCTTCGCACTTCGCGAGAACTTTCAGCGTTCTTTGCAGTCAGAGAGTTTTGGATAACTAAAGTCAGGCTTCACACAGGTTCCTGATGTACGCAGTAAGCCCTTATGCGGCAAACCCTAAAAGCTACAGCGCATCGAAATCCTCTTTGCAGCCGGAGCCGTAGTCCAAGAGCTGTTAGCTGCTGCAACAGTCAGGAGAACGAAATGCAAGATTTGTCCAGCAATGTAAACGGTGTCTACGAAGAAAATTTATCTTTCATGCTTGATCGGCGCACTATGTTGAAATCCGCGGGAGCCGTACCCGGCGCTACTCTAATGACAAATAGCATAGCGTCTGCAAGCGGGGGTGGTGAACTTCGCCAGACTGCCGAATCAACCAACCGGAGCACTAGCCCGCTGCGCAAAAGTTTGATTGGATTTCAATTGTCCTTCGAACAGTTTCCTGTCCCACAACTTCTTGAGCTCGGCATAGCTTGCGAAGAGGCTGGTTTCGATGTCATCACTTTCAGCGATCACCTGCAACCCTGGCAAGCTAACGAAGGACATGCAGGCCAGGCCTGGCTGACAATGGGAGCGATTGGGCAGCGCACCCGAAGGATATGGATGGGCACTACTGTCACTTGTCCTACATTTCGTTATAACCCGGCAGTAGTAGCCGAAGCTTTTGCGTCATTGAGTTTGCTCACTCCTGGAAGAATCTTTTTGGGTATTGGTTCCGGCGAGGCTCTGAACGAAGAAGCAGCAGTTGGCTCTTGGCCGAATTGGCCGGAACGTTCGGAGCGATTGGTGGAAGCTACGGACATAATCCGGCAGCTCTGGACGGGGCAGCAGATCAGCCACAAAGGTAAATACTATCAAGTGAACATGAAGTTATACGATCCGCCGGCAAAACCAATACCGCTGTTAATGGCTGGCAATGGTCCTAAAGCAATGCGCCGTGTTGGGCAGTATGCCGACGGGCTTATTACAGATTCGAAAACCTGGAAGCAACACAAAGTTGAATTCGAAAGCGGCGCAAGAGATTCCGGCAAAGATCCAAGCCAGATGCCCGTTTTCGTGGAAACGTACGTTGTTGTTGGAGAGAAGAAGGAAGCAGAGCAGGCCGCACAGCTCTGGCGTTTTGGTCCTAAAGCCTGGGATCCGTTCTATAACGTCAGAGACCCACAGGTGGTCGAACAACGCGCAAATGCGGAGGTGCCGCTTGAAAAAGTTACGGAGGGTTGGCCCATTGGCACCGATCCAGCGGTACACGTAAAAGCGATCACCGAACTATTCGAAAGTGGGGCTACTGAAGTTCACATTCATTCGGGACAAGCCGATCAAAAACGCGTGATCGAATTCTATGGCAGGGAAGTAATCCCGCGATTGCGAAAGACGAGTGCCGCAGCATAAATCAGTTTGATGATTGGCAACGCTGCACTCTCAAGTGCAGCGTTTTTGTTGATCGCTTCAGCTGGATTTTTTTCTGGAGCTCGATTTCTTTTTCGAACTTGATTTTTTAGGTGGAACTTTTGCGCCCTTCTTGCGCGCCTCGGAAAGCCCGATAGCAATGGCCTGTTTAGGGTTTTTTACCTTGCCACCCTTGCCACCTTTACCGCTGCGAAGTGTACCTCGTTTTTCGCGGTGCATTGCGCTTTTTACGCTCTTGCCCGCGGCTTTTCCGTATTTACGTCCTCCAGATTTCTTTTTTGAACTAGAGCTCTTCTTGGTTGTAGATGCCATTTGATTTCTCCTGCGGATTAGAGGCAGGAGAATCCAAGTGAGTTGTGCGAGGATTTTCAGCAAAAGCAAGGATTAACAACTCCTTGCTCAATATCCGGTGCAGTATTGGAAGTGCATTGGGTCTTTGGTTTTGCCGTTCCAATCTCCTCCCCATTCGAAACCACTCCCACGAAATACTTCAATGACTCCCGCATCCATATCACCGATGGTGCCTTGTTGATTCGTCACCGGATTTAAATCGATTGCTATGCCCCAACTATGTGTAGAAAGCACAGTTCCGGTTCGTTGCGGGCGAAATGCGAAGCATCCTCCGAAGCTCGTAACCTTGGCTTGCAAGCCGCCGGCCTGAAGCTTTGAAAATACATCCGCGAAAATTGGTACAAGAAGCTTATGGCATGTGAAGGATGCGATTGTTTTGGATGTGTCGAATGAAAGCGTCATTGGAAAGGGCAGATTTACGCGAGCCAGCATCTCGGTTTGCCAGCGTACTTCCAGCGTGCCATCTTCCTGGATGTAATCGTGAATGTTTCCAAACGTGCTGAGTATTTGCGCGATTCCCGCTGGAGCGGACAAAGGAGTAGTCAGATTTGGTATTGCGCTCGATGTTGCAACGACACGTGGTGTTTCCTGCACCATAAATTCTCCTTCTGGTAAATTGCGCCGCAAATCGGGTGAACGATAAGAGCGATGTTCCCGGGGTGTGCCGCACGACTATGCGAGAGCCTTCGCTAAGGGTGAGAGGCAGAAGCTATCGGCTTCTCATCTGATCGCTTGTAGTCGGAATATTTAATGATTTCACGCATCACGACGTTTCTGAACTTGAAATGTATGGTACTGTCAACGCGCGTGTATGCGGGGAACCAAGTGTGACCGTCAATTTGTTGTCGATAGGTGACGAACATCGGTTGAATATCTTGAAACTCCTGTTTCTTGGTATGAACTCGATCAGGAAGACTTTTGCCGCAAGTCTTGACGATTTGAAAATCCCTACTATCGACCCAGATCCTGCCTTGAAAATAGCGCTTGTCTGGTTGGATTTTTTGCGGCTCTACATGAAATACATATGTATTAAGTTCATCGATGCGCTGCTGGCCGGCATAAAGCAGTTTGTATTCTGGAAGCTCCGCCGTTCCCAGAGAAAACGGCATAAAGACTCGTATGTCTTCCAAATCTTCTTGACTAATTTGAATGCCTCGCAAGGTTGATTGTGTGGCGTAGGCTACATTTTCCAAACGCTTCCCATTGCTGTCATACGAGATGTTCGTAACCTCTCTGAATTCACCATCAGCCTCGATGCCGTTCAAAGTTTGTATGAGAACATCCTGCCGGTAGGTGTAGTGGTTTCGCGCCAATCTCATCGCTGTTTCGGCTGCAGCGAACTTTGTGATGATCGCTTGCGGAGTAATGGCTTGAAGCGGAGCCGAATCCAACGGTCCGTTTCCGTCTTCACAGTTAGTGTCAGCTGCGAACGCGGCAAGACTTGCGGTGACGATTAAAATCGAAGATAACGCTACGATCCCCAGAGGTCGGACACCAATTGGCGTGTGCGTCATCAATGAGGTACCTCGGTATTTCGCAGAAACAATACCTTGTAAATGAGCAGCGTGCAACTGCAAAAAATCACTCCCAGACTATAATTGCGGTTTCCTGATCTTTTTCGAGAAAGAGGATTCTTGGCTTACTACGATCTACGCGAATGGATTAAAGCGCTCGACCGCGCCGGCGAACTGAAAAAAATTAAAACCGAAGTCGATCCGATTCTGGAGATTACGGAGATTGCTGACCGCGTCTCGAAATCGGGCACCCCGTCCGGTCACAAAACGAAGGTCGGGAATCCAGGGGGCTCCGCGCTGCTTTTTCAAAATATCAAAGGCCATCCCGGATCACAGGTGCTCATCAATCAATTCGGCTCAGTGCGGCGTATGAAACTGGCGCTTGAAGTTGATGAACTCGACGAAGTTGCGGATCGCATTCGTCATTTCATGGACGTAAAATCTCCGCAAGGCTTTCTCGATAAGGTCAAAATGCTCCCCATGCTCGCGGAAATGGGGAAGTTTTTTCCAAAAATAGTCGCTACGGGTCCCTGCAAAGAAGTCATTAAGCGCGATAACTTTTCTTTGCTCGATTTTCCCATTCTAAAATGCTGGCCCAAAGATGCGGGACGCTTCATTACTCTGCCCTGTGTGACCACACGCGATCCGAAAACTGGCAAGCGCAATGTAGGCATGTATCGACTTCAAGTATTTGATGAGCATACAACCGGTATGCATTGGCAACGGCAGAAGATCGGGGCTGAACATTATCGTGAGCGGATGCGAGCCGCCGCTGCTGATGGCGATCCTGCTCGATCGTCGGCTGCGGTCGACGTCATGGCTCGATCTTCCGGGGGCTCTGTTATTGCGGAAGGAAATCGTCCAGCTGGACGCATGGAAGTGGCTGTCGCTATTGGCACCGATCCTGCGATTACTTTTTCGGCGATCGTTCCCGCCCCTCCCGATGTTGAGGAATATCTCATTGCTGGATTTCTTCGTCAGAAGTCGGTTGAACTCGTGAAATGCGAAACCGTTGATCTTGAAGTTCCCGCCGCTTCCGAAATTGTTTTGGAAGGTTACGTTGAACTCGACGAACTTCGCAGTGAAGGCCCTTTCGGCGATCACACCGGATTCTATTCACTCGAAGATCTTTATCCCGTCTTTCACGTCACTTGCGTGACGCATCGCAAAGATCCGATTTATTCGACCACTATTGTGGGCAAGCCTCCCATGGAAGATGCTTGTATGGGCAAAGCAGTCGAGCGTATCTTCCTGCCCCTGATGAAGCTGACGATCCCTGAGATCGTGGACATCAACCTTCCGGTCGAAGGCGTCTTTCACAACCTAATGCTGATTTCGATCAAGAAGTCTTATCCTGGACAAGCACGCAAAGTCATGAACGCGGTTTGGTCGCTCGGACAAGCCATGTTCACGAAATGCATAATCGTGGTCGATGAAGATGTGAACGTGCAGGACATCGGTGATGTCACGCTGAAAGTTCTCAATCACATCGATCCCGAACGGGATATTCAGTTCATGCTTGGTCCCATTGATTCGCTGGATCACGCCTCACGCTTACCGGATTACGGATCGAAGATGGGCATTGACGCAACAAGAAAGTGGCCGAGCGAAGGCTTTCACCGTCCCTGGCCGGATGAGATTTTGATGGATGAAAAAATCAAAGCTCTGGTCGATAGGAAATGGAAAGAATTGGGTCTTGATTGAGACCATTTTCAGGGAAAAAACGAATCGCAATTGCGATTTTTTCCAAGCTCCGGCCAATCAAGAGAAAGTGGCGGGAGCCGTTTTAACCGAAGGTTGGCTCGGTGCGAGTAGAGCAAGAACCTCATTAGCCGCGCGGTCTGCGGGATGCAGTGCATCGCCATTATTGTGAGCGTGTAACCGGGTTTTGACGGTAGCAAGATCTTCGATCATCTGCTGGCGCGCCGGGCCATCGGGAAGAATTGCCTGAAGGTGATGGACCACGTTTTCAGCGGTAAAGTCCTGCTGAATCAGCTCAGGAACGACCTCTTTTTCAGCGATCAGGTTCACCATGGCGAAGTGCGGGACTTTCACCGTTCGCCGCCCGAGAAAGTATGTGAACGGCGTGACCCGGTAGACCATAACAAATGGCGTGCCCATCATTGCGGCTTCGACCGTGGCTGTGCCGCTGGCGATAATTCCAGCTCGTGAATGTGCCAATGCTGGCAGAGCCTCCGGGACTAAGTGGATGATCTGAGTGCCGATCAGTGATTCTAGAAAGTTGCGGTCAAGAGTTGGGGCTACGGGAAGCAGGAATTCGTATGCTTCGCCAAGTCTGGCAGCTGATTCGAGGATTGTCGGAAGATTCATCCGCACTTCTTTGACGCGACTGCCGGGCATTAGAGTGATCCATGGTTTAGCCGGCTCAAGTTGGTGTACCGCAGCATATTCAGTACGGTTTATCTTCGGCTGCGCAAGATCGGCCAAAGGATGCCCAACAAACTTCGCGTCGACGCCGCGGTCACGATAAAACTTCTCTTCAAACGGAAAAATCACCAAAGCTTTTGAGACGTACTTTCTTAGCAAGCGGACGCGTCCCTGCCGCCAAGCCCAAAACTGCGGACAGACATAGTAGACGACGGGAATACCGCGCTTATGCATCTGGCGGGCAACTCGCCAATTAAAAGCAGGAGAATCGATGACAACGGCGAGGTCAGGTTTTCGCTTGTCGGCTTCGGCGATCAGCATGCGAAATAGACCCCAGATTTTTGGCAGATGGTTGAGGATTTCCGCGATTCCGACCACAGCGAGATCTTTGCTGTCTACGATAGTTTCACTTCCAGCAGCCCGCATGGCTGGTCCACCCACGCCGAAAAATTCCAAGGATAAATCGCGGCGGTGTAGAGCTTCAATGAGTTGCGAGCCATACATTTCACCGGAGGCCTCTCCGGCCGAGATCAAAATTCGCACACGACATTCTATAGGGATTCGTCCGTCTATATGAGGCATGTGTTTGAAAGCAGTGAGACTGAGTTATCAGCAGGTCAATTGAAAAGCTCTGACGTTTCATTCCGAAGCGCGATGTCATCGCCCGAGGAATCTGCTACTCTTTAGCCGAAAGCAGATTCCTCGCCGATAAAGCTGGCTCGGAATGACAAGTGTGACTATAGTTCCGGATGTCAGGAGGCCCTCAAGAATTCAACGCCGCTAATGGGCTAGTCGTCTAATAGGCTAGTCGTCCGCATTCGCGGTGACTACACTGCTCCCCGGCGAGGGCGCCCGCGCCACACTGATTTCCTGGTCTTTGTATTGCAATTGATACAGCTTGTAATAAATTCCGCGCTGAGCCAGCAATTGCTGATGCGTTCCCATCTCTCTCAGCTGGCCTTTGTGCATCACGATGATTTTGTCGGCCTGCTGCACAGTTGATAGCCTGTGCGCGATAATCACTGACGTTCTGCCTTCGACCATCCGGCTCAAGGCTTCGCGTACGCGAAATTCGGTTTCCGTATCGACGCTCGATGTAGCTTCATCGAGAATTAATATCCTTGGATTGTGGGCCAAAGCTCGGGCAAAAGAGATGAGCTGCTTCTGTCCAGTGGAAAGGGTTGAGCCACGCTCGTGTACTTCTTCTTTAAAGCCGTTTGGTAGCGTGCGGATGAAGTCGGCAAGGTTTACATCTTCGGCGGCTGCGAGTATGTCCTCATCTGTAATCCAGTTTGTCCCCAGGCGGATATTCCCCTCCACTGTGCCGGTGAACAGAAACGGATCTTGCAGCACCACGCCGAAACGGCGGCGAAGGTCGGCCAAATCCATTTCTTTGACATCAACGCCATCGATTCTGACCGCACCCTTCTGCACATCATAAAACCGCATCAACAGTGAAATAATGGTGGTTTTGCCCGCTCCAGTGTGTCCGACAATGGCCGCGGTTTCTCCTGGCTCGATGGTAAAGCTAACATCGCGAAGGATCCAATCGGGTGTAGAGTCTGGCGTACGGGCGAGGACGCCCGTCGTTACATCAGGTGAAGTGAGAACATCCCGGTATGCGAACCACACGTGATCGAAATCTATGCGGCCCGGGCCATCTGGTGTCTGCGTAACTAATGGAGAAACGATTTCGGCTGGCGTATCCAATAGCTTGAAAATACGTTCGCTGGATGCCATGGCCGATTGCAGAATGTTGTACTTCTCGCTGAGATCTTGAATAGGCCGAAAGAAACGCTGCGCGTATTGAATGAAGGCGAACAGAACTCCGAGCGTGGTTACGCGGCGAATTACATCGTTGCCGCCAAACCAGATCACGCTGGCGATTGCTATTGATGACAGAATTTCGACGACAGGATAGTACACGGCGTGAGCCATGATGGCGTCCTGCCAGGCGTCCATGTGGATTGTGTTGACTTTAGAAAATTCCTCAGCCGCGCGTTTCTCGCGATTGAATAGTTGCAAGACCATCATCCCACTGACATGTTCTTGCAAATACGCGTTAATGCGGGCGATAGCGACACGAATACGCCTGTATGAATCGCGCACTCTAGCGCGAAACATATTGGTAGCAATGAAAATGAAAGGAATGACGGCAAATGTAATCAGTGCCAGCTTCCAATTCATGTGCAGCATAATCGCGAGAATTCCCAGCAGTACGAAAATATCTTCGAAGATCGAGACCACACCAGAGGTGAACATTTCGTTCACCGAATCGACATCGGTGGTGACCCGCGTGACCAGGCGTCCTACGGGGTTTTTGTCATAGAAGCCAATGTGCATACTCTGCAGATGACGGAAAATCTCTTTGCGCAAGTCGAACATGGCTTTTTGACCTGTCCACTGCATGAAGTAGGTTTGCAGGAATTCCAGGAAAAAGCTGATCGACAATGTGCCAACGTAAAGTGCGGCTATCTGCGCAATGCCGGTAAGAGGTTTGCTGCTTAGAAAATGATCAAAGGGCGAGCGTAACCCTGGTACTTTGACAAGATATTTGTCGACAGCAGTTTTGGTAAGATACGGCCCCAGCACGTCCGCACCAGCTTTCAGCACAATGGAAACGAGCGCAATAGCGGTCTGCCACTTGTAGGGTGACAAATATCCAAGTAGCCGTCGCATGAGACGGCCGTCGTATGCTTTACCTAAAACTTCTTCGTCCTGATGGGAAGCCATTCGTCTCGAAAGTCGCTAATTCTACGTTTTACAGTCGATCCCCTTAAGATACCTTATAGATGGGCGGGGAGGCGGTAAGGATGGAAAACGTTTGGCGTCTTAATGTGACGGTAGAGATTCTTCGACTGAACATGCTCTCGAGAGCGAAAGCTTATGCGACGCTCAGAATGACATAAATAGGGATGGAAGAGATGGTATTCTCACGCGATTTTGCGCAATACAATCGCAGAATTCTTCGACCCGAAGCCTACGCAATTGCAAATTGCGTTTTCTATCTTCACTTTGCGGCCGGCTTCGGGCACGTAGTCTAAATCGCACTCCGGATCGGCAATCTCAAGATTAATTGTAGGCGGAATCTTCCCATGTTCCATGGCGATCAGCGTTGCTGCCAGACTGGCCGATCCGCAGGCTCCTTGAGCGTGTCCAATTTGCGATTTCAGGCCGGACATCGGAATTTTACCCGCATGTTCCCCGAGAGCCAGCTTCAGGGCGCGAGTTTCGACGCGATCATTCATCTCGGTGGAAGTGCCGTGCAGATTCACATATTTAATATCGCAGGAAGCGAGTTGAGCCTCTTCGAGGGCCAAAGTGATCGCACGTGCGGGCTCCTCTGGAGAATCACTCATGCGAACGCGATGGAAAGCCTCGCACGTGGAACCGTATCCGGCAATTTCTGCGTAAATATGCGCGCTGCGGGCCCGCGCATGTTCATATTCTTCAAGGATGAACATCCATGATCCTTCGGCGATTACGAATCCATCGCGATCAGCAGAAAATGGGCGTGAAGCGCGTTCGGGCTGGTCGTTCCACGATTGCGTAAGAGCGCGCAGGAGCGTGTATCCCTTAATGATTCCAGGAGTGATGTCGGAATCGACGCCGCCAACCAGAAACATCGGCTGCACTCCTGCCTGAATATGCTGGTATGCATAACCGATCGCGTCGGTAGATGACGTGCAGCCTGCCGTGACTACGTGGCTATAGCCACGAAACCCGAAGCGCATGCTCACTTCACTAGGAATGGTGCCCATGGTCCCGCTCGGGATGCAGAACAGGCTCACTTGCTTGACGTGCCCCGTGTGCCAGAGGCGGTATTGTTCTTCGGAAAATTCCTGCGCTCCGCCGCCGGTGCCGAGAATGACTCCGATCTCGCGCTTTTCGTCCATCGACATCGAAGCTGGATCGAGGCCAGCATCTTTAATGGCCTCAGCCGATGCAGCGACTGCCAGCGGAACGACGCGTGATACATGTTTTCGTTCGCGGGCATCAACCCACGCCAGTTCGTCGAACTCTGGAATTTCTCCAGCAATTTGCACTGGCAATCCCGAAGGATCAAAGCGTGAAATGCGTTTCACTCCCGATTTGCCCGCCAGAATGGCAAGACAGAAGGCTTCTTTCCCAATTCCATTGGGGCTGACTACGCCCATTCCAGTGATCACCACGCGTGGAAGCATCAAGAGAGTGTATCCGATGAACTCTGATTCGCGGGAGCGGAATTCGCAGTTTTATTTTTCGATATCTTTGTCATATTCATGACCTGAGCTTATGGCTTGCAGCCTCCACCGCTTTTGCATCTGTTAAGTGGGATAATTGTCACTTGGACGCGGCATGCCTCTCGGCCTCTACATCTCGGTTCCGTTTTGCCGCACCAAGTGCACTTTCTGCAACTTCGCCTCAGATGTTTTCTCCCGAGCCGTATTCGACCGTTATATAGACCGCGTTCGTTCTGACATGGAACGTTCGCGTGAGATGGCCAGCAAAGCTGATGGTATTGTCCATCAACCTGTGGATTCCATTTATCTGGGCGGCGGAACGCCCACCCTACTGGATAGCACACAGCTGGAGCGATTGTTTGTCACCATTCGGCAAAATTTCGATCTTCAATTTAATGCCGAGATCACAGTGGAATGTGCTCCCGGCACGCTAACCCCGACCGTAATAGACAGCCTAATTCGCTGCGGAGTGAACCGCGTCAGTTTGGGAGCGCAGTCATTTATCAATAAAGAGTCCGCAGCAGTGGGACGCTTACATAATCGCGACACAATTATTGACGACACAGGGCGGCTGCGTTCTGCGGGAATTAGCAATATCAATATCGATTTGATTGCGGGACTGCCGCACCAAACGGCCGAGAGCTGGGAAGAGTCTTTGTCCGAAGTGATCGCTTCAGGAGTGCCGCATGCCAGCGTTTATATGCTCGAGGTGGATGAAGAATCGCGGCTCGGACGTGAAGTGATCGCGGGCGGTACGAAGTACCACGCGCACTTTGTTCCTGATGACGAATTGACGGCCGACATGTATGAACACGCCTGTGGGCGTCTGAATGCCGCCGGAATTCAGCAATACGAGATTTCAAATTTTGCACGCGAAGGGTTTGAGTCTCAGCACAATCTGAAGTATTGGACGCGGCAGCCATATTTGGGATTCGGCGTAGACGCGCATTCCATGCTGCTCACCTCGAATGATGGGGTTGAGGCGATACGGTTGGCGAATCCTGATTCTCTGGAGAGATTCGTTGCGGTAAGTGATGCTGTTCTCACTCCAGTTTCACGTCAGGAAGCTTTGGAGGAGGAGTTTTTTCTGGGGCTTCGCTTGGTTCGAGGCGTGGATTTACTGGATCTCGCCGAAAAATTCGGAGCCGATGCGATTTCCGGCTTCTCGGAAGTCATTAATGATTTTGTTACTGACGGTCTGATGGAGCGCCAAGGAAATTTCATTACGTTGACGCCGCGGGGTCGTTTGTTGTCAAACGAAGTGTTCGCAGGGTTTATCGTGGTATCGGTATCAAATGTTTCTTGATAAAGTTTTGGCAAACTTGCAATCCCAAAGAATTCTCTAAACCAACCGGTCGGTCTGACCGCTTCGTTCTGGTTCCCCTGTCATGTTCTAATAATCCTTCGCCTCAAGCTGCTTTGCTGTTCGATATTCACGGACTAATTTTTCGGAGGAATCTTGGATTTTCAACTCAATGATGAGCAATTGCAGTTAAAAAAGACGGTGCGCGAATTTGCCGAACGTGAAATCGCTCCCAATGTGATGAAGTGGGATGAGGCAGGCGAGTTTCCACTGGAAATCGTGAAGGAGCTCGGCAAGCTCGGGCTGATGGGCATTGTGTTTCCTGCCGAGTACGGTGGCGCGGGCATGGGATATGTCGAGTACGTTACTGCCATCGAGGAGCTGTCGCGCGTCGATGGTTCGGTTGGAATCATTCTGGCGGCGCATACTTCTCTGTGCTCGAATCACATTTTTCTCGCGGGAAATGAAGTGCAAAAGCAGAAATATGTGAGCAAGCTAGCGACAGGAGAATTTATTGGCGCGTGGGGATTGACCGAGCCGTCGTCGGGCTCAGATGCTGGCAGTGCGCGTATGAATGCTGTGCGGAGAGGAAATACTTGGGTTCTAAATGGGACAAAGACTTTCTGCACCAACGGTCATTATGCGGACGTGCTGGTAGTGATCGCAGTGACCGACCGCGCCGCGCACACGCATGGACTCTCAGCGTTTGTGGTGGAGAAGGGAACTAAGGGATTTCGTCCGGGGAAGAAGGAAAACAAACTTGGGCTGCGAGCAAGCGATACTGCCGAGCTGATCTTTGAAGATTGTGTTCTTCCCGCGGAGAATCTCGTAGGAACGGAAGGACAGGGATTCGTAGACGCCATGCGCGTGCTGGATGGCGGGCGAATTTCAATTGCAGCGTTGTCGCTCGGTATGGCGGAAGGCGCATACGAAGCGGCACTGAATTATTCCAAGCAGCGTAAACAATTTGGCAAAGCGATCAGCGATTTCCAGGCAATTCAATGGAAGCTGGCGGATATGGCAACGGAAATCGAAGCCGCCAAGCTGCTTACACTGCGTGCTGCAGCAATGAAAGACGCCGGAATGAAGACGACATTGGAATCATCTATGGCAAAGTTGTATGCCAGCGAAGTCGCGGTGAAGTGTGCAAACGAAGGTGTGCAGATTCACGGCGGATACGGGTTTATCAAAGACTATCCAGCGGAAAAGTTCTATCGCGACGTAAAGCTGTGCACGATAGGCGAAGGCACGAGCGAGATACAGAGATTGGTGATAGCGAGGCAGTTGCTGAAGGACTAGTGTTTGAGCAGCTGGCGGCGACTGTGGCGGATATGCAGAACGTACACCGTCTTATCTTCAATGGTGAAGAGAATCCGATACACGTGCGGAGTATGACCATAGAGCAGATGGCGCACTTCAAAGGGGAAGACAGCGTTTTCTGAAGCTAACGGGCAGCGCTCCGGAAATTCAGCAAGCGATGCGATTGCATCCTGCAGGGCCAGGAACCATCGCATGCCAGCGTCTCCGGCATGCTCGGACAGCAGCCAGTCAAGAATTGCATTTGCGTCTTGCTCGGCTGCCGCTGTCATTTCAACGCGGAAGGTCATGCTTGCGGCGAAGGCCGGCGAGAAATTCGGTGGCGGGTCGGGTACGCCCGGTCTTTACGTCCTCATAACCATGACGGATGCGCTCAGTGGCTTCTGCGAAGTCTTGGCGTTCCCACTCGAGATAGGTGGCCAGAGCATCGTCGAGGGCAGTGGCGGGATCCTGTCCGCGCCGTTTGGCGTACTCTTCTAATTGCGCCTTACGCTCCGGCTTGAGCGGGATTATATCCATGTCGGTCTTAAGTTTACTTCTAATTATCCTAATTATCCTAATTGGGTTCGACGGCTGAGGTCAAAAGCTGTCCGCCTGTTGGGTAAGGAGAGAAATAAAATCATATGTTGAACGGGAATCCACTAATTCTTAGGCGCCTTGATGAGCCTATCGTCGAGGGAGAACGGATATTTGAAGAGTTCAAGAAAAATGAAAAGGGAAGGTCTATTAATCGGGTTCCCACCGTGGACAGTCAATGGAGCGATATTCGCCGGCAGTTGCGGATCGCAATTTCTTCCTTTTTCAATAGGTGCTTTACACTGACAACTTGACCTTCGCCCTCCAACCGCTTATTGATCAGCTTCGCTCTGGCGATCCTCGCGCCCTTGCGCGTGCCATCTCCATCGTTGAGAACCGCTCTCCCGGGTGGTCTGATCTGCTCAAAGCTTTATTCCCGCATAGCGGACATGCTCGCATCCTCGGGCTAACCGGTTCTCCTGGCGCAGGCAAAAGCACTCTCGTCGATCAACTGGCACGGCATTATCGCAAGCAAAATCAAACTCTCGGCATTGTTGCCGTCGATCCCACCAGTCCTTATACCGGTGGGGCAATTCTCGGCGACCGCATTCGCATGCAAGAACATCATGCCGACCCCGGAATCTATATTCGTAGTATGGCGACACGCGGCTCGCTTGGGGGACTCGCACGTTCCACAGCTGATGTTGCTACTGTGCTGGATGCATCAGGCCGCGATCTGGTTCTCATCGAGACTGTTGGGGTCGGACAAGATGAAATCGACATCGTGCGGCTCGCCGATATCACTATTGTGATTTTGGTGCCAGGAATGGGCGACGATGTCCAGACGATCAAAGCTGGCATCATGGAGATCGCGGATATTTTCGTGATTAACAAAAGTGACCGCGAAGGCGCCGAACGAGTCGAGCGCGAGATTCGCGCATTGCAATCGCTGGCGCTACGAAGCGATCACTGGACGCCTCCGATTGTGAAGACGGTCGCGAGTGAGGGTAAGGGGATCGAGGAACTGGCCGCGGTGGTTGCCTCGTACGAGGCGTATCTTAAGAACGAAAACTTGACCGCAAAGCGTAACGTTAAAAACTGGCAACAACGGTTGGTAGAAATGCTTCGCGATACGTTGCTTGAAAAAACTTTGGAGCAATTAGACGGAGATTTGCCGCGCTACGCAGCGGAGATTGCCGAACACAAGCGCGATCCGTATACCTTAGTAGAGGAGATTATCGGTAAGTTGGGAAGAGATTAATGTTCACCATTGACCATCTCGGGATCGCCGTGAAATCCATTGCCACGGCAAAAGGGATTTACGAAAAACTTGGACTGAAGATTTCGGCTGAAGAAATTGTCGAAGGGGAACAGGTTAAGCTGGTGATGATCCCCGTCGGAGAGAGCAGGCTTGAGTTGCTGGAACCCTCATCTGAAAACTCGCCCATTGCTAAATTTCTTACCAAACGCGGGGAAGGTTTGCATCACATATCCTTGCGCGTTCCTGATTTAACTGCGGTGGTTGAGAAATTAAAGAGCGACGGCGTGCGGTTGGTTTCGAACGAAATCAAAGTGGGTGCCGGTGGGCATCGATATATGTTTGTGCATCCCTCCAGTGCTGGAGGAGTGTTGCTGGAATTAGTGGAATCTGCGGACTAGACGACATGCTTCTTCTCGTAGTTGATACATCCGGAAGGCAGGGCAGTGTGGCCCTCGCCGTCTGCCGGGAAAAAACGCACACGTATGAAATTGTCGAGTGTGTTCCCCTCACCGGAGGCACTTTTTCAGCTGAACTTATTCCGCGCATTGCGGCATTGTTGACGCAACACAATCTTAATTTAAAACAAGTTGAGGGGTTCGTAGTCGTTTCTGGGCCAGGATCATTTACCGGACTTCGGATTGGGTTAGCTGCCGTAAAAGGGCTGGCTGAGGTTTTGGAAAGGCCAATAGCCGCTGTGTCTTTGCTTGAGGTCCTAGCCGTTAGCAGTGGAATCAAGGGCAGAGTGCTGGCTATGATTGATGCTGGTCGAAACGAATTCTACCGGGGAGAATATGAGATCCATGAGTCTCGTGCCAAGGTGATTTCCGAAAGGCTACTGACTCGACGAGAACTACTGGAATTTGCAGCAGAGGCGACCATAGTTACATCCGACAAAACTATTGCGGACTTGATAAGAATTGGAGAATTGCCGATTCACGAAGTTGCTCCGAGTATGGAAACAATTGCAAAACTCGGCTATGAGAAGATTGTTGAAGGACAAATCGTGACTCCTGAAAATTTAGAGGCGAATTACATTCGCCGTTCGGATCCAGAAGTACTAAGAGAAAAGCAATTCTTAGCAGGCGGTTCTTAGTTTTTAATTTTGTATTTTCGCGCCATCCCATTTTGTGTTCATCCGACCAGCTACTTCCGCTGACATTGCCGAAATCATCTTTATCGAGAGGGAATCCACGTTTGCAGCACACTGGTCCGAGTCGCAATATCAGCAGGCTTTTTCAAAATCAGCGCCACGCAGGTTAATCTTGGTAGCTTCCGAGAAAGTTCCCAACGAAGAACAAACAAACGCGATAGCAGGTTTTATTGTGGCGAGAGTTGTCGACAGTGAGTGGGAGATCGAGAACATTGTCGTGAATCCGAATTCACGACGCCAGGGTATTGCGATGCAGCTATTGAAGGAAATTCGTGGATTGGCTGAATCGGAAAATGCAGCGAAGATTTTTCTTGAAGTCCGGCAGTCCAACACTGCGGCGCGGGCGCTCTATCAGAAATGTGGATTTAAGAACTGTGGATATCGCGGCCAATATTACAGCGATCCCAGTGAAGATGCCGCTTTATATCTACTAATTTTTCAATAATTTGTCTCATCTTTCTTAAAGAACATTGCGAGCCTTGAACCGACAATTACCTTCTCTGGATTTCCGATTGATACGAGGTAGGTGGTATGTTAGGTTATCTCGGAAAGTTAATCCCGGTTAGGGAGGTCTGCTGGATGCTAGCTTCAAAAGACCAGCTCCTTGCTAGTCATGAGGAATTTCGAAAATTGGCCCAAGAGCATACAACCTACGAACAACGTCTCGATTCACTCACCCAAAAACGCTTTCTAACAGATGACGAAAAGCTGGAAGAAGTGCGGTTGAAGAAATTGAAGCTGCGGCTCAAGGATCAGATGGAAAGCATCGGGCGGCAGTATCAGTTGCAACACAATCAAGTCGCTTAGGTTACGTCCATTCTTGTGCGGCTTTGCCTCTTCAGGGGCAAACTGTCGCGAAAACGGCGCTGATCGGCGCCTTTTTTATTGGTTGACACTCAGATAACCAGATTGCAGATAAGGTATTACCGCTGTTCTGGGCTGCTCTATAATCTTAATTATCTTCTATGGTACGTGATGGTTATTATTACGCGCTTCCGTTGCTCGCTGCCGCCTTACTGGTGGGTTGGCTGGCAACTCCGATCTGGAGTATTCCTGCGGTTCTGTTAGCAGCCTTTTTTCTTTGGTTTTTTCGCGATCCCGATCGGGTCATACCGGATGGAGCAGGAATCGTCGTTTCACCGGCAGACGGGAAGGTAACCAATGTTTCCCCTGCTACTGTCAATGGGGTGACACGCACGCGAATCAGTATCTTCCTCAATGTTTTTAATGTGCATGTGAACCGCTCTCCAATCGCAGGTGTCGTCCGCGATGCGCGTTATCAAAAAGGCAAGTTCATGAATGCCATGAACGCGGCTTCTGCCGAAAATAACGAACAGAACGCGGTTACCGTGGAAGGCGAAGGACACACAATAGTGTTCAAGCAAATTGCAGGCTTGCTGGCACGCCGCATCGTATTCACCAAAAGAATTGGGGACGTTGTACAACGAGGAGAGCGCGTTGGCCTAATTAAGTTCGGTTCGCGCGTTGATGTGTTGCTTGATGCTTCCGCGAAGATCGCGATCAAGGTGGGAGATCAGGTGAAGGGCGGAGCCAGCGTGCTAGCCCATGTGAAATCAGCCTCAGTTATTTCAGGACGAGAAGAATTGGCCTCAATGGGCGGTGAACGAACGCAACAAGGAGCGCGATGATGGATGTCGAGAACTCCGAAGTTCCGAAACGCCGTAAAGAAGACAAACCTTCGAAGCGTCTTCGCAAGGGCATGTACATTCTGCCTTCGCTATTTACCACAGCGAACATTGCCGCGGGATACTACGCAATCCTGCAAGTCACGCATGGAGCCGCTGATTTCACTCATTTTGATAATGCAGCCAAGGCGATCGGCTTTGCCGTGCTCTTCGATGGGCTCGATGGTCGTATCGCGCGGATGACTGGGACCAGCAGTGATTTCGGACGCGAACTGGATTCCCTCGCAGATGTCATCACATTCGGTGTAGCTCCGGCGCTGCTAGCATGGATGTGGGGATTTCGGGAATTGCCGCCCGGAATACTCTCTTCGATTCAAATGGCCGGGAAAATGGCGCAGTTGGGCGCTATTGCCAGCTTCTTATTTTTAGTTGCGGGCGCAAGCCGGCTGGCGCGTTTCAATATCGCTTCCAACCCGCAGCCAACAAATCCCGGGCGCCCGGGAAAAAAATATTTTGTCGGAATGCCGATTCCAGCTGGCGCTGGGGTCATTGCCGCTGTCGTTCATTTTTCCGGAGGGGATCCGCTGGTCTGGTGGGGAAGCGCCATCACCTGGATGCTGATAGTGGTTACGACCGCTTACTTGATGGTGAGTACGTGGCGTTTTTACAGCTTCAAGGATATTGATTTCAACTCACGACAGCCCTTTCGGGTGATTGTTTTACTGGCTCTACTCATCGCCGCGGTTTGGGTTTTTTCGCGCCCAGTTCTTTTTGTCATAGCGTTGACTTACATGTTCTCGGGAATATTTTGGCGTTTGCAGTGGATCTTTCGGCGTAAAGGCGGGTCGCCGCCTCCTGCTTACAAAGAGGCATCACAGATTTCATGAGTTCGAACTTAAAATCCGCTGTTTTGCTGCACAACGATGCGACACGGACAAGCAATCTGTACCGGATCGCAATCGTGGGCGCAAGTACGCTCAAGGGCAAAGAAGTGGCCGAAGTGCTTAACGATCGCAATTTTCCTTCCATCGATATCAAATTGCTGGATGACGATGACACTCTAGGGCAACTGGAAGCTATGAAGGACGAAGTGACCTTCATTCAAAGTGTGCGGCCGGAGCAGTTCGATAATCTTGATTTCGCGTTTTTTGCTTGCGATCAGGAGTGCACACGCAAGAATTGGAAGATCGCGAGCAAAGCAGGAAGTGCGGTAATCGATCTTTCGTATGCGTTAGAGGGCGAACCGGACGCATCCATACGATCGCCTTGGGTAGAGCGGCAGCTTGGGCAAGCCTTAGCCATTGAATTACAACCGCGCCCCGCCGTAATTGCTCATCCCGCCGCGATTGCACTTGCCTTGATTCTTTTACGAACACAAAAATTTGCGGACGTTAAGAAGGCGGTGGCGACCGTATTTGAACCCGCTTCCGAACATGGGCAAAAAGGCATGGACGAGCTCCATGAGCAAACCGTAAATTTGCTTTCCTTCCAGCAACTTCCTAAAAATGTTTTCGACACGCAAGTTGCTTTCAATATGGTAAGCCGCTACGGAGAGAAATCAGCCACTGCGTTAACCGCCGTTCAAGATAGAGTGCTAAAGCATTATTCGCGAATTGTCGCCGATAACGCTCCAGCTCCTTCGGTATTGGTAGTGCAAGCCCCAACCTTTCATGGACATACCTTTGCATTACATGTCGAACTGACGAAGGCGGCGGACATCGCCGAGATTGCACAAGCCTTAGCTGGCGATCATATAAAAATGACCCATCTGGCTGAAGAGGCACCAAGTAATGTCAACGCTGCCGGACAAAGTGATATCCAGGTATCGCTGGTTCCTGATGTGAGAGATGGAAATAGTTTCTGGGTATGGGCCGCATCGGATAATTTGCGCGTTGCTGCAACAACCGCTGTTGAATGCGCGGAGACAATGGCAGCCACTCGGCCACGGGGAAAAATTCAGTGATAAGAAGGCCGGCAGTGCTGGTCACTTTTTTGAGTCTGCTCGCAAATCTCATAGGATGCGGCTATCACACCGCCGGTCACACGGTTACGATTCCTGAAAATGTGCGGACCATTGCAGTTCCGGCATTTGTAAGTCGCACGCAAACTTTTAAGATTGAACAGATACTTACAGCCGCAGTGGTTCGTGAGTTGGTGACGCGTACTCATTACCATATTGTGAATGAGCCAAGCGAAGCGGCTGATGCGACTCTGAGCGGCACCGTGCTTGCGGTTTCCAGCACACCTCTCACCTACGACTCACAAACTGGTCGAGCTGCCAGCGCCCTTGTCGTGGTCACTATGAAAGTTTCTTTAACTGACAACCAGGGCAAGGTTCTCTATCAGAATCCTTCTTATCTTTTTCGCGAGCAATACCAGATTTCAAGCGACCTCGCGACTTTCTTTGAAGAAGACTCGCCAGCCTTCGAACGTCTTTCGCGGCAATTTGCGCAGACTCTGGTTTCGAATCTTCTGGAGGGTTTCTAGAAATGGAGGGCTTCTGATGCGGGCGTTCGCGCAGACGGACCGGTTCGTTTCCGCGGTGCAAGAGCGCAAGTTGCGCCCTGCTTATGTCTTTGTTGGAGATGAAGTGTTTTTCCGCAAGCGTTGCCGCGAAGCGATCCTTGAGCATCTAGTCCCGACCGATCTGCGGGATTTCAGCTTGTACGAATTTGATCTAACCGATATGGATTTGGCGGAAGTGCTTGACCGCGCCCGGACCCCATCGCTCATGGCTCCATTTCAGGTCTTTTTTGTGCGCGGTGTGAAAAGTCTTTTCGGACGCGGGTCGAATGAAGACAAGCTCAGCGCGATCGAAAAATACTGTAAGGACCCGAATCCCGACGCGGTATTGATCTTCATCGCCGATCACATCAGCATCCCTGCGGACGCCCGCCGCATGGACATGACTGACAAAGAACGCTATGAACGCATTCGCGAAACTCTCGGCGAGTATTGCGCGATTGTGGAGCTAGCCCGTGTGGAAGAAAGTGAAGCGGTTCGCTGGCTTAGTGAATACTGTGGTACTCAGGGCGTCAAGATTGAAGCCGATGCGGCGCGTGAGCTGGTAGACGCGCTTGGCGGCGACATGATGATGATCTCAAATGAACTGGAAAAATTGACGCTATACGTAGGGGAAAAAAAGCGCATCACGTTAGGTGATGTTGAAACCATGGTATTGGCTGCCAAACAGCGTTCGTTATATGAATTGACGGATGCAATTTCGGCAAAAGATCGAGTGCGCGCACTACAAATGCTGGATGCAATCTTCTCGACGGGTGGAGGCGAAGAAGCCGCCATCGGTCATTTGTATATGCTCGCCAAGACCTTCCGGCAAATGCTGATAATTCTGGAACGAAATGTCCGTGATCAACGTATGTTGTGGGCAGCACTCTGGCAAGGATTCCGCGTACCTCCTTTCGCAGCGGACGACATCATTAAGCAAGCTCGAAGATATAAATCCAAGCGCGAATTGACGCGAGCCATCCGACTGGTTGCTAAAACAGATCTCGCGTTGCGCTCGAATCCCCCGAGCAAAAGATTTGTGCTCGAGAAACTAGTGCTGGACTTAACGGCAGAGCTCAAACCAGAGGTGGGCTGGATGCAAGAAGAACTACCGGTTTAGAACCCAAACTTCTTCTTCTCTTATTTGAACAGTTCTGTTTAAAGCACTACCATTAAGCTGTATGCCTGTTGAAACTGAGATTTCCTCCTCCACGTACAAGCCCATTCAGGCTCCTCGCGGTAATCAGATTTCCTGTAAAGGGTGGCAGCAGGAAGCTGCCATGCGCATGCTCATGAACAACCTCGATGAGGAGGTTGCGGAGCATCCAAAAGATCTTGTCGTGTACGGCGGAACCGGGCGAGCGGCGCGAAGTTGGGAGGCTTATCACGCGATCATTTCTTCTCTCAAGAATCTCGACGATGATGAGACACTGCTCGTCCAATCGGGAAAACCGGTCGGAATTTTCAAGACACACGAATATGCCCCGCGGGTTTTGATCGCGAACTCTAACCTCGTCGGACATTGGTCGAATTGGGAGAAGTTCAACGAACTCGAACGCGCCGGTCTAATGATGTACGGCCAAATGACGGCAGGCTCGTGGATTTATATCGGTTCACAAGGAATTGTGCAGGGGACTTTTGAAACTTTCTCGGCTGCCGGCGAGAAGCATTTTGGTGGCGATCTCTCCGGCAAGCTGATCGTAAGTGGTGGCATGGGCGGCATGGGTGGAGCGCAGCCGCTTGCAGCCACCATGACTGGAGCGGCTTTCTTAGGGATCGACGTTGATCCTGAGCGCATTCAAAAACGCTTGAAGACCGGCTATTGCGACTTCATGGCAACCACGCTCGATGAGGCGTTGCGCATTCTGAAAGATGCTGTGCGCAAGAAAGAAAATATCTCAGTTGGGTTGGCAGGGAACTGCGCTGAAATTATTCCTGAACTTGCCGAACGTGGCGTAGTGCCCGACATTCTCACGGACCAAACCTCCGCTCACGATCCACTGAACGGATATGTTCCCAATGGCATGACACTACAGGAAGCAATGGAGCTGCGGAAGAATGATCCAGAGGTATACCAAGAAAAGTCGCTGGATTCTATAGCGCAACATGTCGAAGGCATGTTGCGTTTGCAGAAGATGGGTGCAGTAACATTTGATTATGGAAATAATATTCGTACATTCGCCTTTCAGCGCGGCGTGAAGAATGCATATGACTTCCCGGGATTTGTGCCCGAGTATATTCGCCCTCTATTTTGTGAGGGGCGCGGGCCATTCCGCTGCGTGGCATTGTCAGGAGAAACGTCAGACATTCATGTGACTGATGACTTGGTATTGGAACTCTTTCCTGAAAATCGAATCTTGCGGCGATGGATTAATCTGGCAAAGAAGCGCATAAAATTTCAGGGGCTTCCAGCCAGAATTTGCTGGCTTGGATACGGTGAGCGGGCGCAGTTCGCGTTGGCGATGAACGATTTGGTCAAGAAAGGAAAGATCAAGGCGCCAATCGTAATCGGACGCGATCACCTTGATTGTGGCTCTGTGGCATCGCCGTTCCGCGAAACCGAAAGCATGAAAGACGGCAGCGATGCGGTTGCAGATTGGCCTTTGCTCAATGCGTTAGTGAATACGGCAGCAGGCGCATCATGGGTTTCAATTCACAATGGTGGCGGAGTCGGCATTGGCTACTCACTGCACGCAGGCCAAGTAACTGTGGCGGACGGTACAGAAATGATGGCGAAGCGAATAGAACGTGTACTGACTACAGACCCAGGCATGGGAATCATCCGTCACGTCGATGCGGGATACGAAGAAGCTAAAGAATTCGCAAAAGAAAAGGGCGTGAAAGTGCCGATGAATATAAGGGAATAGGCTAGTCGTAGAATTGAGCGGTATATCAGCATGTGCTGTTATCCTTGGTGCAACGGAATTGGAAACCTGTATTAGCGGCCTGCTAAACTACTTAATTGAACTTAGCCAGGAAGAGTGCTTACCAAAACGATTGCGCACTGTTGCTTGTCAACATTGGACAACTTCTTACACTTCGCTCTCCTTCCGATAAACCCGGGCCTCGCCGTGGATCAGGCCTCTCCGAATTAGGGATTGTTAAAGATGCATCCGTGCTATGCATTGGTGGAAAGATTGTTTCCTCAGGCAGAACCAAAGACGCCCTTCGCGACCTCTGGATCAAGAAAAATCGGAAGAGAATAGTTGAGATCGACTGCCAGCGACAAGTGGTTCTACCTGGCTTCGTCGATTCGCATACGCATCCGGTTTTTGTAACGCCTCGCCTTATCGATTTTGAAAAACGTATTTCGGGTGCATCATACGAAGAGATAGCCGAAGCAGGCGGGGGTATTCGGTCGAGCGTGGACGGCGTACGGAAGGCCGCTAGAAAAGACTTATCGAAAAAAGCTCTACTAACTTTCCGTGAAATGGCCACACAAGGGACTACTACAGTGGAAGCGAAATCCGGGTATGGTCTCACGCTTGAATCGGAGCTGAAATCACTCGAAGCTATTGGCGAAGCGGCCAGTCACTGGCCTGGAACAGTTGTACGGACGCTTCTCGGAGCCCATGTGGTCCCTAAGGATTTTCAGGGTCGCTCACCAAAATACGTTGAGCTCGTCTGTAAAGAGATGGTTCCGAGAACGGCAAAGCGCAAACTTGCTCAATTTGTTGACGTATTCACTGAACGAGGCGTTTTCACCATCGAGGATACCGCTAAAATTTTCGAGGCCGCACAAAAATATGGTTTAGGAACTAGAGCACACGTTGGTCAACTAAGTGAAACAAATTTACGTACGCTACTCCAATTTAATCCCGCCTCGTTGGATCATATGGATTATATAAAGCCAAGCGACATTCCTTTGCTAGCAAAGCGGGAGACCGTTGCTACGCTTGTTCCCGGCGCAAACTATTTTTTGGGTTTAAAGAACTATCCTCCGGCGCGTAAGTTAATCGATGCGGGAGTCGCAGTTGCACTGGCAACAGACTACAATCCGGGTTCTTCGCCCACGTCGAGCATGCCGTTTGTGATGTCGCTAGCGTGCACGCACATGAAGATGTCTCCTGCGGAGAGCATTGCGGCCGCAACCATCAATGGTGCATGGGCTTTACGGTTGCAGGATCGTAAAGGATCGATTGAGCCTGGGAAAGATGCGGATTTGGCGATATTTTCAGTCCACGACTATCGCGAAGTCCCTTACTGGTTTGCATCTAACCATTGTGAGCTCACCTTGCTGAATGGGGTTGCCAATCGTGCGGGAGTGCATAGCGAACTAGATCTCAGCGATTTATGTGAATAACGCAGGGGAAATCGTGCTATCAAATGTGGAACGAAGATCGGTCTCAATAACACAGATCTTCTAAAAGCTTTAATTTAACTGAGGACAATATGAAGCGATTATTTTGCGTATGTGGAGTCTTGTTATTTCTAAGTTCTTTTTTGGTAGCCCAACGGCTACCTGAACTCGCAGTGCCTGAAAATTACAAACTGAGCTTCGCGCCAGATTTTGCGAAAGACAACTTCGCCGGTCAAGAAACCATTCAGCTACATATTCTGAAGCCAACTATAAAGATTGTGCTAAATGCAGCTGATATTGATTTTCAGGATGTCAGCATTAGCAGCGCAGGAATGTCCCAGAAGGCTCGTGTTTTCATCGACAAGGAAAAAGAGTTCGCTACGCTTGTGGTCGATAAAGAGATTCAACCTGGCCCGGCTACCGTGCAGATCCAATACACGGGAATCCTCAACAATGAACTTCGTGGCTTCTATCTGGGGAAGGACGGTAGTGGTAAGAAGTATGCCGTCACTCAGTTCGAAGCAACCGATGCTCGACGGGCTTTTCCTTCTTTCGATGAGCCGGCATACAAGGCGACGTACGACATCACTGTAATTGCCGACAAGGGCGAAGTTGCGATTTCCAATAAGCCAGTTATTACGAATACACCAGGCCCTGGAGAAAACAAGCACACGGTAAAATTTGCGACCACGGCGAAAATGTCGACTTATCTGGTTGCAATTGCAGTAGGCGATTTTGAATACGTCGAGGGTTCCGCCGATGGAATTCCCATTCGTGTCTATGCTTTGCCAGGTAAGAAACAAATGGGTACTTTTGCACTGGCAACAGCCGAGCAGTGTATTACGTATTATGACCATTATTTTGGAATCAAATATCCATTTGAAAAGTTGGACTTGATTGGTCTCCCCGATTTCGCTGCTGGTGCCATGGAGAATGCCGGCGCCATTACCTTTCGGGAAATTGCTTTGCTCCTGGATGAAAAGCATGCTTCGATTGGCCAAAAAGAACAGGTGGCAGTCGTAATCGCGCACGAGATTGCACACCAATGGTTCGGTGATCTCGTTACGATGAAGTGGTGGGATGATATTTGGCTTAACGAAGGTTTCGCCACTTGGATGGAGAGTAAACCCGTGGCTGTTTGGAAACCCGAATGGAATCTTCCGCTCGATGATGTGCTGGATGCAAATCGGACTCTCGACGTAGATTCACTGGCAAATACTCGCCCTATACACCAGGCAGCTGACACACCTGCGCAGATTCAAGAATTGTTCGACGGCATTGCCTATGGCAAAGCTGCTGCAGTATTGCGAATGTTGGAAACATATCTGGGACCGGAAACTTTTCGGAAGGGTGTTGTTAGTTATTTAAAACAGCACGAATACGGCAACTCGACAGCAGATGATTTCTGGAAAGCCCTCGCAGTTGCTTCTAAGAAGCCGGTAGACCAGATTATGCCAACTTTCGTCAAGCAACCCGGCGCACCTTTGGTCTCGATCAAAACGCAATGCGCGGAGAATTCTACCAAAGTAACGATTTCACAGCAGCGTTATTTCAATGACAGAAAGCTTTTTGAGCAGGGAAGCGGCGAGCTATGGCAGATTCCAGTTTGTGTGAAAACTGAAGCAAATGGAAAAGAGAAACAGCAGTGCGAGTTGCTTACGAAAAAAGAAGAGAGTTTTACATTGCCAGGCTGTGCGGCTTGGGTATTGGCAAACGCCAATGCGTCTGGTTATTACCGCTCAGGCTATGAATCCGAAGCGGTAGGAGCGATTTCGCGGGATTTCGAAAGTAAACTAACTCCGGCAGAACGGATTCGTATGCTGGGAGATACTTGGGCTTCGGTCAGGGTAGGTTTGCAACCAATAAGCAGCTTCCTTGCTCTTTCAAACGGTCTTGCCACCGAGCGGAAGGCAACAGTTATGGAGCAAGGTACAAATCAACTCACCTTTATCAGCGAACACCTCATAACCGATGCGGACCGCGAATCCTATCAACGATGGGTACGAAATCTGTTGAAACCTATTGCAACGGAACTTGGATGGCAGCCGGGCGCCACAGATGACGATGATCGCAAAGTTTTACGCGCTCGCGTGATCTATACGCTAGGTTATGTAGGCCGTGATCCGGAGACACTGGCGCAAGCGAACAAATTGGCTCTGGAAGAATTGTCCAATGCCGGTACGGTCGATCCGACGATGGCATCCACCGTACTTAATTTGGCCGCATTGACCGGCGGCGAATCGCTGTATGACAAGATAATCGATCGCATGAAAACAGCATCGTCGCCAGGAGAATATTATCGCTTGCTGGGAGCTGTGGGGCGGTTTACCGATACCAAATTAATCATGCGGACCCTGGAATTCGCACTAACCCCGGCGGTTCGTAGTCAGGACATGACTCACCTAATCGCCGCCATAATGGGAACACCAGCAGGGCAGCCAATTGCATGGGATTTTGTACGCTCCCACTGGAAAGAAATTGACGCGGTACAAAAGGGGTACAACAGCGGCGCCATCGTTCAAGCAACTGGTTCGTTTTGCAGTGCTCAACTACATAGTGAAGTGCAAGATTTTTTTGCCACTCATCAAGTGCCAGATGCGCAACGCACATTGCGCCAGTCACTTGAGCGGATCGACTATTGCGTAGATTTGAAATCCCAACAATCAAATCAGTTGGCTTCCTGGCTCGACCAGCGCGGGAGTTCTGCTGGAAGTAACTGAGTACGTGAACCTTTGGGGAATTGGTTTTCTCATCCGAGAAGACGGTTCCCCCATTCTGATTCATATCTATTACAGCAAATACATGGAGAGAAAAGTTTAGATTGAAATCTGATTCAAATATTGTTCTTGCTCCGCATCTCGGTATTGGCTTGTCTTGCCTGAGTGTAGGCCGCAAGCACGCTGCTCATCTGACAAATTCTAAGTTTCCTTCTAGTGTTTCGCGTTGAGCGAATTGATATTGATTGCTATAATCGGTGCTGTCTAAACCTGCAGCATGAACAGCTTGCCTTTGCCGGAACTCCCGCCAAAGTCTATGTCCCACAGAGCACAAGCATTAGATCGTGGGATTAAAGTGGCCAGGTAGCTCAGGTGGTAGAGCGCAGCCCTGAAAAGGCTGGCGTCGGCGGTTCAACTCCGTCCCTGGCCACCATGTTTTCAATCACTTGCACTCTCGTATTTCGCTCCCTGGCTGCAATTCCTTTCTGAGTTCAGTTAATACTCGCGCTCAAACTGCTTAGTTTGTTGACCACTCGTTGCTGGCTCTCCAGGACAAAGCATCGTCAATGGCGCAATCTGGTTAGTTCCATGGATGACTGCCGGACGTAGGCCATACTGGCGTGCCCAAACCTTTCACAAGAGAGCAAATCGCTTCGATCTCCTCGGATCCGCCTCCTGCTCAGTCACCATGTGATCGAGACCAAACACCATAGAGTGTCGGTATCTGAACTGAAATCGAGAACCCACCAGAGAGCATTCTTTGACCTGCGGCTGAGGTGCCGCATCGGAGGTTCGCATTCGGGAAACTGTTAACAGTGACAGCTATTGAGACAACAATCTCGTAACAAGCTAATCAGTATTCGAAAGCACCACCGCTAATGATGAATGAGCCAGGTCGACCAATCCGTATCGAACCACGTTGGCCGGTTGCAATCACGGCAGTCGCAATACTCTTCCTATTGGCAGTGTTGCCCTGGCGTATCAGAATTTTTCCGCTATGGGTGTCCTACATTAGTGCGATCGCGCTGATTGTGCCTATGACCGCGGTCACCTTGAGCACCGCAAAGGGAGAGTGGCTCCGCGTAGAACGCGCTACTACTCTGCTTTTTTGTGCCCTTGCGGAGGGTGCAACAGTCATTGCATTGGTGCGCCTATTGAACGCAATGGTTCGAGGCTCGATGGAGATCGGCGGCAATCGACTTCTCACTTCGAGTGTCGCAGCATGGGCCATGAACGTGTTCACGTTTTCCCTCCTCTACTGGCAGGTCGATCGCGGTGGCCCTGCATTTCTGGGTAGGAGAGAATGGCTTTTCCCGCAAGAAGGGATTCGCGAGAATGCTGCCTCCCATTGGCAGCCGAATTTTGTTGACTACCTGTACCTTGCATACTCGACCGCAACGGCGTTCAGTTCTACGGACGTATTGCCGCTGACATCCCGGGCCAAGATACTGATGATGCTCGAAAGTACGATCTCACTTGTGACAATTCTCGCCGTCGCCGCACGTGCGATCAACATTCTCGGTACTTGAGCAGCAGTGCTTCAAAAACCCGCATTCCACTTTACTGTTGGGACCTGGTGCCATAGTGGCTGGCACATCAAACAGTGGCATTGTTAGCGCGCACCCCCGACGACATCATTGTTTTTGGTGCGTGCACGTCAGCGCGACTCCCGAAAGCTATATTCAGTTCTTCAACGACTTCGATGCGTTGCGGGCCCTTCCGATATATCTGGCTGTTGGTAAATTCAGTAATCCCCCTGCACTCAGCGACCTCAATTGGCTTCAGTTTCGGAGTCGAAGACGTAAAGGAACTAAGAAGCTGCAAACCCGGTGACTGTAAGATTCAGCTCCCAGTCGAAAGCATGGAGGCTTATCAGAAATCAATAGATTGGAACGCGCCTGATATTCACGAACGTGTCAATAAATTGCTGAGGCAACGTACTATCGAGCGTTTAAAGATGTATCAGCGTGACGGCAATCGTGCATTGATAACCTATGACGACAAGGACAAGTCGTTAAACATGGCCAAGCAATTTGAAGCCATTTTGAGTTATGCGCAAACCTTGCCAATCAAACTCCCCGACTTTCGTCACTACCTGCTCAGCTACCCAGACGCAAAACCTGCTAACACCCAAGATGTGTTTTATTGGGCAAATGAGAAGTTCGGACTGAAGCCCACGTTACGCGTGATACACGTTGTTACCAGGAAAGCTCAGTCGGCGAACGAACCAGCATACGCCATCGCCGAAAAGCAGCTATATGCAAGCCACTATTTTCAGACCGCTCTGACTCTCACTTTCATAATCCGAGATGCTGAGACTTCCTCGACCGGTTTTTACCTTCTCAGGGCGATGGGATCGACGCAAGCGGGCTTGACGGGTTTTAAAGGATCAATGATTCGAGGCAAGGCTGTGAAACAAGCCGCTTCCTTTCTCGAAAAGTGGCTAGAGGACGTTAAGAACAACTTAGAAAAGCCTGAAACGCAGTCGGAACCACACTGAGTAGGCATCTCCGCTCGACAAACAAGTCCATTGGACGTGATCACCCCATAGGTGGCAAGTTCTTTTTGTCTGGTTTTTTCAATACGCTGTGGGCCGGGTCCGGCGGATTTTCAACGGCGAGTTTCATACGTTTATTTTCGATCAACAATCTGGAGCATTGCTGATGACGTGCTCCGGGCCTCTCTAAATTTAAACGCAGAAAGTACCAGGATGTGATCCTACCGATGTGCGTCGCCCGGCGCATGACTGGAACGCATCGGGAATAGAGTGAGTCATTTTCGATTCTGTACGTCCGCTGTTTAGCAGATCGATATACTTCTATATACCGTATTTTTCCTCTCCGCGAGTGGTTCAGCTGTAAGACGTTACAGTTGGCGAGTTCCGGTCTGTGCGTCACTCTACGTGACAGAACTTCGACCGGAGCCACGCATGATCCGATATTGCAACGTTGTTGCGGCCGCCAGAGCGATGCCTTATTTCTTACAAATCAGGTTATGCGCTGTTGTCACTGCTTTCTGTTTGATCGTTACGCCTGCCTTTTCAAGGCAAATACAGAGGACCGACTCTGCTGCCATCACCGATGCATTGCTGGCTGACGGGGCGACAGCCGGCACCCAGGAGCCAGGCAGCACCCAAGAGCCAGGCAGCACCCAAGAGCCAGGCAGCGTCCAGAAGCCAGGCAACACACAGGAACCAGCCAGCACACAGGAGCTAGCCAAGGGGCAAGCAGGGTCCCCTGAACCCGAAGATGAGCCGAAGTCTTATATGGATATCTATGGCTTTGTGATGTTGGACATGGGCTACGATGTCAAAACAAATGACCCGAACTGGTTTGACGTAAATCGTCCTTCCAAGCTGCCGGCCTTTCCGGGAGAGTTTGGGAAAGACGGGAATACCTATTTCAGCGTGCGGCAGTCACGCTTCGGCGTAAAGGGAGAGCAATACACATCAATCGGAAAGCTGAAGTACGAATTTGAATTTGATATGTTTGGCGTCGGCGTCGATGCCGGCCAAACCACCATTCGTCCCCGTCAGTACTACGGCGAGATCGGGCCCATTCTTGCCGGCCAAACAAACAGTGTCTTCATGGACGGCGATGTTTTCCCCAACGTAGTCGAGTACTGGGGACCTAACGGGATGGTGTTTCTGCGTAATCCCCAGCTGCGATATACCCCGCTGAACGGAGCAACAAAACTCATGTTCGCGCTGGAAAAACCGGGCGCGTCTGGAGACGCAGGCACCCTCGCCGATCGAATTGATCTTTCCAATATTCACGCGAGATTTCAGTTTCCAGATTTGTCCGGTGCAATCAGCCACACATGGAAAAGCAAGAGCTATCTGCGCGCTGCTGCCATTGTCCGCGACTTCAAGATTGACAATGTAGCTAACAACGTCACCCAGAACGTGGTGGGCTGGGGTGCCAATGCAAGCTCAAATATCGTGTTTCACAAAAATATTCTTCGATTGCAATATACGTATGGCGAAGGAATTGAAAACTACATGAATGACGCGCCGATTGACGTGGCGCCCAGACTCGTCCCCTCCAGCATCATTCAGCCGATAAAAGGGAAAGCAGTACCCATGTATGGCTTAAGCGCGTATCTGGACCACAACTGGTCAAAGAAGTGGTCCAGTGCCATTGGTTACTCGCGATTAGTCATGCACAACACAAACTTGCAGACTCCGGAAGCTTTTCACGCAGGCGAGTACGCAAGCACGAACTTGTTGTATTCACCGTTCAAGAATTTTTTGGCTGGGGGTGAATTCCAATATGGCCGTCGCTACAATTTTTCGAACGGTTTCAACCCGAACGATTTTCGAATTCAGTTTTCATTCAAATACAGTTTCGATTTTCGAGTCCTGGGTAAGACCAGCTAACTTCAAGGCGTCCTCATGCTATCGCTTCATTCTCAATCAACACAGCGAGCCACATACAAAAAAAATTTTATAGGTGGCAGGCCGGCAATATTCACCATCGGCGTGATCCTCGTTGCAGCCATTGCTACTCATCAGGGATGGTCTCAAGCGGCGGCATCATCGTCTACAGCGAAGCCCAGAGTAGAAAAAGATCTTTTAGGACAGAAAGAAATCCCAGGCGACGCTTATTACGGTGTGCAAACTCAACGAGCGCTGGAAAACTTCCAGATTTCCGGCGTTCTAATTAACCACTATCCCGAGTTTATTGACGCACTCGCCCTGGTAAAACTGGCCGCGGCGCAGGCCAATACCGACGTTGGAGCCATGAAACCCGAGCGGCTTGCTGCGATCGAAAAGGCTTACAAGGAGATACTGGCAGGGAAGTATCGCGATCAATTTCTCGTTGATTGGTATCAAGGTGGCGCTGGCACCTCCACAAACATGAATGCCAATGAAGTGATGGCCAATATAGGTCTCGAAGCGATGGGCCACTCGAAAGGTGAGTATCAATACCTTGAGCCGCACGACGATCTAAACATGTCGCAGTCCACAAACGATTCCTATCCCACGGCCATTAAAGTGGCAATCGTCCTGCGGAATGAAAAGCTGATCAAAGAACTGGAACAACTGGCACAATCCTTTCGCATGAAGGGCGATGCATACCTTGAGATTGTGAAGATGGGGCGTACTGAAATGCAGGACGCCGTCCCCATGACAGTCGGCCAGGAGTTTCACGCGTTTGCAGAGTCGCTGGAATGGGAAATAAAGGCATTGAAGGATGCTGAGAAATCACTTTACGCCATCAACATGGGCGGCACTGCGATTGGCACGGGCATCAACGTCCCGAAAGGTTACGCGGAAAAGTGCGCGGCGCATCTTGCAAAACTTACCGGCAAACCGTTCGTCCCTGCCTCTGATCTGATAGCCGCTACCTGGGACCAGCAGGGCTTTGTGGATTATGCGGGTGCGCTGAACAGCCTGGCGGTGAAACTTTCAAAGATCTCCGGTGACCTGATCTTGTTAACGTCGGGACCTCGCGCAGGATTGTCAGAGATAGACCTGCCAGCTTTGCAGCCTGGGTCTTCTATCATGCCGGGCAAAGTGAATCCTGTTGTACCCGAAGTTGTAAACTTGGTCGCTTTCCGTGTAATGGGCAATAACTACGTTACGACGGTAGCTGCTCACACTGGACAGTTGCAACTCAATGCTTATGAACCCATCGAAGGGCTGACGATCCTTGAGTCGCAGGATCTCATTTCCAAAGTGTCAACCCTCTTCCGCACCAAATGTATTGACGGCATTACTGTGGATGAGAAGACGCTCGCTCACTACATGGAGACGACTGTCGGTATCATTACTGCACTAAACCCGATCTTGGGTTATGACAAAGCCACGGAACTCGCGCAAGAAGCCTATAAGACTGACAAAGGCGTACTCGAATTAATTCGCGAACAACACCTTCTGACTGAAGAGCAAATTAAACAACTGCTTGATCCAGTCAAGCTGACCGGTCTCGACAAGAGTAAATACCAGCAAAAGTAGCGTGCCCAAACAGCTGAATGACCTCGAAAGGAGTATCCCATGGAGCAGTCTCGAAGAGTTTCGAGTGTATTTCTCATAGCCATAGTCGGCTTCATCTCGCAAGTTGCCCTTGGCCAGACAAGCAAGCCGAATATTGTGGTTTTGGCGACCGGTGGAACAATCGCAGGTGCTGCGGCCACGGGTGCGCAAGCGAGTTACACATCCGGGAAAGTGACAATCGATGCCATGTTGGACTCCGTTCCCGGAATCAGAGACTTGGCCAATCTTAAGGGGGAGCAAATTGCGAACGTAGGCTCGCAGGATATGTCGTTCGACATTTTACTGAAGCTGGCAAAACGGATTAACGAACTGCTGGCCACGAACGATGTAGACGGCATTGTCATAACACACGGCACCGATACCCTGGAAGAGAGCGCATTTTTCCTCAACTTGACAGTAAAGAGCGATAAGCCAGTCGTTTTAGTGGGATCGATGCGCCCCTCTACGGCGATCAGTGCGGACGGTCCTTTGAACTTGTACGACGCAGTAGCGGTAGCCGGCGATCCGAATGCAAGGGGACGAGGGGTGTTGGTGGTAATGAACGACTGGATCCAGGGAGCACACTCGCTGACCAAGACAAGTACAACGTCCGTGCAGACTTTCATGTCGCCGTTGCGAGGTGTGGTTGGCATTTCTGCCTATGGGAAAAACGATTTCTACAACAACCCTTCGTGGAAGCACACCACCTCAAGTGAATTCGACGTTTCCGATGTCACGCAGCTTCCGCGAGTGGATATTGTCTACGGTGACGTGGACATGTCACCGGATTTGATCGACTGCAGTGTGCGAAATGGCGCGAAGGGTATCGTCATCGCTGGCGTAGGCAACGGCAATATGAATAAGGTTTCGGTTGACGCAGCTGCCCGAGCCGTTAAGCAAGGGGTGGTTGTTGTACGCAGCAGTCGGGTGGCCACGGGTACTGTTGGCCGCAATGTGGAAGTCAAAGACGATGAACTCGGCTTTATAGCTTCCGACGAACTCAACCCGCAAAAATCACGAATCCTGCTTTCACTGGCACTGTTGAAATCACACACTCCAGAGCAGATTCAGCAGATGTTTGCTACCTACTGACAAGAGGTCGTTCGCATGAGGCAGTGTCGCACGACAATAGTTGAGGCGTTGCTGGAACAGCAGATTTTGATTGTTGCTTTAGTGATCATCATGTTGGCATCGGCTTTTTCCAGAGCGCAGGAGGCAGACGGAGATACTCCCCAATCTGCTTCTTCCCAATCAACTGATAAAAAGCCTGTGACAGTAACAACTCCGCCTGACCCGACAATCGAGAACAACATTGATGCGGTTGAGTCGGACGAATCCGAGGAAGCGACGCGGGGTTTTAAAAAATGGAATGAGTTCGATGGCAAGTACATCACCGCTCGGGCGGGGGGCGGTTTTCTGGTGGACTATGCTGCCTTTTCGCAGGACCAGCAAAGTAAGGAGCAATTTTCACTCGTCCCTGGTTTCAAACTTCGCGATTTCCGGTTTCTCCTTTCGGGGAAATTTCCTGAGTTTAAGAGATCCGTTACGTACAGCGTCGGAATCATGTACGACGCTCCCACCCACTCTTGGCTAATGCGGCAAACCGGAATCATGGTCGCACTCTCACAGAAATGGGGGTACTTGTTCGTCGGGCGCACCAAGGAGGGATTCTCGCTCAACAAGGTGATGACTGGTTACGACGGCTGGACGATGGAGAGAGCGCCAATGAACGACGCGACTGTTCCTTTGCTCGCCGATGGTATCAAGTGGATGGGATACAAACCCAAGCATGGTTTTTTATGGAATCTTGGCTACTTCAACGACATTTTCTCTAAGGGGCAGTCGTTCTCTTCTTATTCGAGCCAGGAAGTTGCGAGACTTGCCTGGTTACCTATCCGGACGGTTTCTGATACGCATTCACTCCTTCATATAGGAATTAACCTGCAGTACGGAAAACCGGTAGATAACCAATTCCGGCTCCGCTCGCGACCTGAGGCCTTTCCCGCGCCTTATTTCCTCGATACTGGCAAGTTCCCTGCGACTGCGGCGTTTATGACAGGACCGGAGATCTACTACCGCAGAAAATCGTGGCTGTTCGGCAGCGAATACTGGATTGACAAGATTTCTTCTCCGTCAACCGGCAACCCGTTATTCAACGGTGGTGATGTGGTTGCAACTTGGATCATTACTGGAGAGACACGCACGTACAACACCGTAGGCGGATTCTTTAGAGCCGTTATTCCGCAGCGGCCCGTGTTCAGCGGAGGTCCGGGCGCTTGGGAACTCGTATCTCGATACTCATATACCAATCTCGACAGCGGCACAATCACAGGAGGCAGATTCAGCAGATTTTCAGAACAGCTGAACTGGTACCTCTCCCAATACATACGACTGGAGTTTAACTATGGTTATGGTCACTTAGATCGCTTCGACCGCAGAGGTAACACTCAATTTTTTCAGAGCCGTATCCAGTTTCAGCTTTAAGAATAGCTGGCTCGGCTGATAGGCCGAGCTGGGTCATATTTAGTTGGAGGTAGGAAATGATACTCGTGAAGATTCGGTACAGTAATCCCGTCATAGTAGCTGTGTTATTTTGTGCAGGATTTTCGCTTTTCGCGCAAACTGCAGCAACTCAACGCAGTCCAGTGGCACCCAGCCATGAACAGGTGCAGGCCGTAGTCGATCAAGCTTACGAGAAATTCAAGAGCGACACCGGAGGCAAGAATGCGGACTACATCCCTGCGCTCGCCCAGGTGGACTCAAAGCTATTTGGCGTAGTCGCTATAAGTACAGACGGTCAGATTGTCTCCGATGGCGATATTGACCATCCATTTTCTATTCAGTCGATTTCGAAAGTCTTCAGTCTTGCCCTCGCTATGAATGAGCTGGGGCCTGATGAAGTGTTTGCCAAAATCGGCTCCGAGCCGACGGGGCGCCCCTTTAATTCCGTTGAAGCTGTTGTGGACATGCCGAGTCACACAGGGAATCCGTTCGTCAATGCTGGCGCAATCGCTACAGTAAGCCTGATTTCAGCTCCCAATGCCGAAGCAAAATGGGAAAAGATTCTGGATTTCTACAGCAAAGCTGCAGGCGAGAAACTCTCCTTACTCGAAGATGTTTACAAGTCCGAGGCGGCAACTAACACTGGCAATCGGGCTCTGGCGGCTCTGCTGCTCAAGTACGAACATATCTATGCAGACCCGCTGGAATCTGTTGACGTTTACACGAAGCAATGTTCTGTCGGCGTAACCGCGAAGCAACTAGCGGTAATGGGCGCGACATTGGCTAACGATGGTATTAATCCCATCACTCACGAGAGAGTGATGAAGAAAGAAAATGTTCCGGAGATTCTCGCGACTATGACGATGGCCGGTCTATATGACGGTTCTGGCGGCTGGGCGTGGCACGTGGGACTACCCGCCAAAAGCGGCGTTGGCGGTGGATTCATTGCGATAGTGCCCGGCAAGGGCGCAATCGCGGTGTTTGCTCCACCGCTCGATGAAGCCGGAAACAGTGTGAAGGCCCAGAAAACTATCGCTTATGTGGCGGACCAACTCGGAATTAATTTGTTTTCTCCGCGCTCTGTGGGATTGAAAAGCGGACCCACAGGCCGTCAGTAAAGCGCTCAAGTAAATACTCAATATGGTTCTGCAATGCCTGCTTACCTAGAACACCGCTCAACGCTGGAACGGCTTGCTGCCGTCGTTGTCTTGCTACTTTTGATCCAGTGCTCGGCTGTTGCGCAGCGTTCGGAACAGACATTGAATGAAGTGGAGTTCAACGACTCTCACTTGCACTTGACCAACTACATACAGCAAGGCGTCGACATTCGCGATGTATTGCATGTCATGGGAACAAAGGTTGGTCGTGTGGCACTGTTCGGAATTCCTCTGCAACAAATGTGGTCCTATGAGAATTCAGGGGATTCTGCTCCCACTTATTACTTGCAAACGGATGCTCCACTTTACTACTACTCATTTACTGACGCTTATATCGCAATGGCATACTGTTCTCTCCCTCAAGTGCAACGTACTCGATTCGATCCAATGATTACGGGCTTTAACCCGGCTGACATGTATGCCGTCGATCATATTAACCGCGTGCTGCACATCTTCCCGGGGGTGTTTTCTGGTATTGGGGAATTCACGATTCATAAAGAGTTCGTGTCGTCAAAAGTTGCAGGACAAACAGCTTCGCTTCGCAATCCTGCACTCGATCGGATCTTCGACTTCGCGGCCCAAGTCGGGCTTGTTGTTCTGATTCACAATGATATAGACGCTCCTTTTGCAAAGCCGGGCTCCCAACCTGTCTATCTCGACCAGATGAAGTCCTTATTGTCCCGGCACCCAAATACTACGGTGATCTGGGCGCACACTGGAATGGGACGGGTGGTCCGCCCCGTAGCGGGACATGCACTTGTGCTCGAGTCAATCCTCAAGGACCCTCAGCTCAGCCATGTCTACTTCGATATTTCCTGGGACGAGGTAGCCAAATACCTGGTCGCGACACCAGAGTCAATAAGAATTTCGGCTGCTCTAATCAATCGCTATCCTGATCGCTTTTTATTTGGCACGGATGAAGTCGCTCCAAAAGACGAAGATCAATATCTTAGGGTTTATCGGCAGTACGGGCTGCTTTGGAAGGCGTTGACTCCAGAAGCAAGCGAGAAAGTCCGCAAGAGCAATTACGAGCATCTGTTCGACGAAGCGCGTATAAAAGTAAGGCACTGGGAGAATGAGCAAGGCCTGCTTTCCCGATGCCAACTTTCGCAATAAAATTCATGATTTTCAGGTGCATCACGGAGATGTCATGTCCAGGTGGTTCGTTTCATGTGCTTTTTTAATCGCCCTCTCGGTTCTTGCTCAAAACTCTTCCTCCGGGTACCAGCCTGGCACGATTATGAATGTTGTAAAACATTCGAGTGCATTGGGAGACCGACAAAAGCGATACGACGTTTCTGGCCAAGCCGCGGGTTCTGGCACTTTTGCCAGTGGTGCTACGGGCAAAGTCATTTCAGTATGAGATGGGATTGTAGGGCGAGCGTTCACCTGGGCAACGAGTGTGCAGACCAGCAAACACCCCTAAATCGTAAGGGAGAGAATGGAGAGAATCATGAGACCCATGTCGAACGTACTAGCCATAGCAACTCTGGTTGCGTTTTTCTGCCTGACCTCGTCGGCGCAGGAAAAAGAGGAAGGCGGAAACACTGAGCGCACTCGTGTTAAGGAATCGGGTGAGGTACTAAAGCAGGTTCTCGATATGCCAGACAAAGGCATTCCAAAAAACGTCATGAATGGTTCGAAGTGTGTGATCATTTTGCCTTCCGTTAAGAAGGTTGCTATTGGAATTGGCGGTTCCTATGGGCGCGGGGTAATGACATGCCGCACTGGGGCCGACTATAAAGGTCCGTGGAGCCCGCCTATTATGATGGCCTCGAGCGGCGGCAACATAGGCTTCCAGATTGGAGGTCAGGAAACCGACTTCGTAATCATGGTAATGAACGACCAGGGCGCAAAGTCACTGTTAAATAACAAAGTAAAGTTGGGCGCTGACGCCAGCGTCGCTGCCGGCCCGGTAGGACGAACTTCTGAGGCATCGACAAACGGCAAAATGCAAGCTCAGATGCTTTCGTACTCTCGTTCGCGTGGCGTTTTTGGTGGAGTATCTCTCTCCGGCTCGACTCTAAGACCGGACGGAGATGCCAATGAAAACTTGTACGGCCACAAGACGAAGCCCGAAGATATCATTGCCAACAAAGTTACCATGCCGCCAGAGGCAAATCAACTGATTCAAGACCTGCAGAGTACGCAAACGGCCGAGAAATAAGAACCTCGTTTGCTTACGGCAACACCGTACCCCGCTTCGAAGGCACAATCGCCTTTGTGTACTCCGCGAAAAATAATAGGCGTCAACAATGCCCAACGAAGCCTGACAGCATGCGCAGAGTTCGTCACGTCCAATGACTTCTGAGCGAGATCATGCTCGAGCAGGCGAAAACGAGAGAGGATTCGAAGAAAGCTGCGAGCACGGGCGTGAGGCCCTTCGTCGATCCGCATCGTGGCGACATAGAAGACGACGCGTCCAGCACTAAGCGCCGCTCCCTCTTCTCCCTAGCCGGTAGCCTCCTCGCGGAAATCAGCTTTCCCAAGCTGGCCCTTGCTTGGACGTTATTGCTGATAGTGCCGGCTTTCATCCTGGGAATGGTTCCACTTGTAGTCTCAGCTTGGTTTCGCGAGCTCTCCGGAAGACTTAAGTCACCACTCGAGGGGATCTGGCCTCTTCTGGTTATCGCTGCGCTCGCCGCCATTAGTTGGTTCGGCGGCCGAGCTCTGCTGCGTGCGGCGGAGAAGGGCTTCTGGTCTCTGAACTCGCTTTTGGTTCAGCCTGGATACTTAGCCTGCCGTGAAATCTTACGTCACCTCGCCGAAAGTATATTCATTTCACGAACAAGTAACGTTCAGCTAGCGAGGCTGCGTTCCGTCACCGCTGCCGCGGCTGGACTAATGGTTTGTGGTCTGGCAGCTCTGGTATTGGCGCTGGCCTGGCCTAGGACACACTGGATTGGTAATTTCTCTGACTTCACCTCTCTTCATTGGTTGGCGATGGTGGTCTTCGCTAATAGTGTCGCATTAGTAGCCGCCTATCTTGCCGTCGTGGCACTTGTCTGGGCCGGTGCAGATGCCACAATGCCTCCGCCTCGCGACCTCGACGGGTTCTACACAGGCCCGACACGTGGCCGCGTATGGCGCGTTGCCCATCTGTCGGACATTCACGTAGTAGGAGAGCGCTACGGCTTTCGTGTTGAAAGCGGCCGATCCGGCCCTCAGGGCAACGACCGGCTGCAGCAAGCGATTGCCCGGCTGGCCGCACTCTGTGATAACAATCAGCTCGACTTGGTCCTGATAACGGGTGACTTGACCGATGCCGGACGTTCCGCTGAATGGGCGGAACTCCTTGATGCTGTTGCACTCTATCCGCGGCTCTCCGAACGGCTGCTGGTGTTACCTGGCAACCACGATGTCAATATCGTTGACCGTGGAAACCCTGCACGTCTCGACCCGCCGACAAGCCCAAAAAAACGATTGCGAATCGTTCGAGCCTTGTCCGCTATGAGCGCACTCCAGGGCGGGCGTGTTCGAATAGTGGATCAGAAAAAAGGCGGCTTGGGTATGACCTTGGCAGAAGCCATTAAGCCCTGCTCCGCTGACATGGCTCGATTCGCCGATGCCGGGCGGCCAAGACTTTCCAGGAGGCTGGCTGATTTGTGGGAGAAAGTGTTCCCCATGGTACTCCCGCCCGATCGCAGCGACAGCCTCGGAATCATCCTGTTAAATTCTAATGCTGACACACACTTCTCATTTACCAATGCGTTCGGCATGATCTCAGCGGAACAAGTCCAGCGCCTCAAGATAGCTGTAGACGAATATCCGCAGGCTTGTTGGATCATCGCTCTGCATCACCACGTGACGGAATATCCGCAGCCAGTGAAGGCTCTCTCCGATCGGATCGGTACCGCTCTAATTAATGGAAACTGGTTCATTCGCCGGTTGCAGACTTTAGCGGGCCGGGTGGTTGTAATGCATGGTCATCGGCACATCGATTGGATGGGAGATTGCGCCGGTCTTGTCATCGTGTCGGCCCCATCTCCGGTAATGGAGGTGACCAACGACCTTGCCACTTATTTCTACTTACAAATGCTGGTGAAAGATGCGGACGGACGACTTAGACTGTTGCGTCCGGAGCAGATTAATCTGCACGGGGATCCCGCCTTTTCAAGGAGCGCGATCAATATGCGTCGGGAATATCCTTGTGATGGATCGGGAAGGTCTGCCTAGGGTGTTGCGCAAATTAGTTTGTACAAATCAGTTTGTAAAATCACTGTTCTTTCCCTAGTCTCAGTGGCAGAAAGCTAAACCTATCGAGCGGTCCACCCTTCATGGACAACGTGGATCTGATTTCTAAATACGCTGTAAATTTAGAATAAGGTTTTTTTAAAGGGATTTCTAGCCGAAACCCTGGTTGTCAGCGTATGATGGTGGGCATCCATTCGTTAACAACTTAGGACGGTTAAAAAATAATGAAGAGACCTGGCCGCACCGGCCTTGCCCTTGCCGCAATATTTATCTTCTCTGTTGTTCTCGCTTTTGCACAACATCGCCTCCATAACCAGGCAGATAACCAAACTCAAAATCATCCCTGGATGAATGCGAATCTCTCTCCGGATGAGCGGGCAGAAATGGTCCTCAAGGAGATGACACTGGACGAAAAGATGGAGCTCGTACACGGCAACGGCATGCCAGGGTGGGGCAAACCACGAGCAAATGCTTATCTGGGTAATGGAGGAGCAGGGTTTGTTCTGGGTATCCCGCGCTTGGGAATTCCCATGATTCAGATAAGCGACGCCGCTTATGGAGTACGCAGCAGCGCCGAGAATGGCCGCTACTCAACCGCCTTGCCCTCAAATCTTGCATCGGCGTCAAGTTGGGATCCTCAAGCTGCCTGCGAGTATGGAGCATTGATTGGGCGCGAGTTGCGCGCGCAAGGCTACAACATGACTCTCGGCGGGGGAACGAATCTGACGCGCGAGCCGCGTAATGGCAGGACCTTCGAGTACATGGGTGAAGATCCCATTCTGGCCGGCACGCTGGTGGGCAATAGAATTAAATGCGAGCAGGCCGAACATGTGATCGGCGACATCAAGCATTATGCGGTGAACGATCAGGAGAGTGGGCGCAATGAAGTTGACTCCATTATTGGCAAACGCGCCATGCGTGAAAGCGACTTGCTGGCTTTTCAGATCGGCATCGGAATTGCGCATCCGGGAGCGGTGATGTGCTCCTACAACTCCGTTAATGGCGATTTCGCTTGCGAAAATAAATATCTCTTAACCGATGTTCTGAAGAAAGAATGGAATTTCAAAGGCTTTGTAGTGTCCGATTGGGGCGGAACCCACAGTGCCGCGAAGGCCTCGGCAGCTGGATTGGACAATGAAGAGCCACTCGATGATTACTTCGGTCAGGCACTTAAGCAAGCTGTGCAATCGGGTAAGGTTCCAATGTCAGAACTGGACGACCACGCACGGCGCGTTTTGCGCTCCGAATTCGCGAGCGGGATCGTCGACTTTCCACAGCAAAAGAGCGTCATCGATATAGAAGCTGATTGGGAAACATCGCGCCGGATCGCCGAGCAAAGCATAGTTTTGCTAAAAAATGAAAATGGTGTGCTGCCGCTTGATCGCGCTAAAATGCACTCCATCGCAATCATTGGGTTGCATGCCAATACAAGCATGATCTCGGGTGGAGGGTCAGCGCAGGTAGATCCTCCGGGCCCTGCTTCAAAGTGGCAGGCGCATGTCTGGTTTCCTACTTCGCCTCTGAAGGCAGTACAAGCGAAAGCTCCGGGAGCGAATGTGCAATTTGATTCCGGTGAGAACCCGGCATCCGCTGCGGTCTTCGCCAGGAATGCAGATGTTGCGATTGTTTTCGCGCATCAATGGATAAGCGAAGGAATGGACTTGGCGAACTTATCCCTTCCTGAAAACCAGGACGAGTTGATTGCGCAAGTAGCTGACGCAAATCCACATACTATTGTGGTGTTGGAGACAGGCACGGCGGTAACAATGCCATGGCTCGATAAAGTCAGCGGAGTTGTCGAAGCATGGTATGCGGGCAGTAAAGGAGCTGATGCAGTCGCTAATGTTTTGTTTGGCGACGTGAACCCCAGTGCCAAACTTCCAATGACCTTTCCACGAAGCGAAGCGGATCTGCCACATCCTCGCCTGATACCCCCGCCACCTGGAACGAAAGTTGAGGATGCCGACAGGAGAACATTGTTAACTGCACCAACGTTCAAGGTTCATTACGATGAGGGATTGAAGGTTGGATACAAATGGTATGACGCGGAAAAAAAGCCCGTACTATTTCCGTTTGGTTACGGGCTTTCGTATACGAATTACAGCTACTCTGATATGAAAGTAAAACCAGGCAAGGAAACAACCGTGACTTTTAACGTAAAGAACACGGGTGAACGCGCAGGAGCAGAAATTGCCGAAGTCTATGCCGCCCTGCCAACAGATTCAGGTGAGCCGCCGAAGCGGTTAGTGGGATGGCGTAAGGTGAACCTGAAGCCGGGTGAGAGCTCCGAGGTAAACGTAACAGTGGATCCAATGTATTTATCGATCTACGACGAAGCCAACAACACATGGAAGTTGGTCCCTGGCGATTACACATTCATGGTTGGGGGTTCATCACAAGATTTGCCATTGAATGCGAAGATTAGTATTCCGTAGCTGGGATCTAAGATTATCTGCTGACTAAATATTTGAGAAGTGAAGAATCATGCTCTTCACTTCTCATAATTATTTGTGCTTCCACTTATTGAACGGTCAAGCTGATTGTAGCAACCACTCCGTTGAGAGTTGCTGTGATTGTGGTTGTTCCCTTTCCGGCGGCGTTCACAAATCCGGAACTATTAATTACCGCTACGTTGATGTCAGACGAGCTCCATGAGACCTGATTCGTCAGAGGCAGTGTACTGCTATCGCTGAAGTTTCCGGTCGCAGTGAACTGTTCACTGCCGCCGGAGCCAATGGCGGAGTTGGTAGGCGAGATTGTTATGGATTGCAGAGTCGCATTGGTAACAGATAATGAAGCTGAGCCGGGGATTCCGTTAAACAGAGCTGTGACGGTCGCATTTCCGACAGCAACACCCGTAGCTTCACCCTTTGTGCCACCGACGTTACTCACCGTAGCAATCGTCACTGGAGAAGATGCCCAAGTTACCGATTGCGTGAGATCCTGTGTGCCGCCACCTCCAAACGTGCCCGTTGCCGTAAATTGAATACCAATCTTCTCGGGAACACTGCTCGCTGCCGCGGTTACAGAAATCGAAACTAATGGGGATGATGAGACAAGAAGGCTTGCGTTAGCGGCGACGCCCGCTAATTGCACCGTGATCGTTGCAGCCCCAGCTGCTTGTCCGGTCGCAGACCCAAACGCGGTAACGGTTGCGACAGTTGAGTCGGAAGAACTCCATTGCGCCAGCCGATTAATGTTTAATGTGGTTCCGTCGCTGTAGGTGCCAATTGCTGAGTACTGCAAAGTGGACGCAGGCGCCAGCGTTGAGGTGAGTGGCGTAAGTGCAATAGAGACCAGTGTTGTCGAATTTACATTTAAAGGAGCGAAATTCACCACTCCATTAAAGCTTGCACTTATTTTTGATGTAGTCGATGTACTGGATTTGATCGCAGTAGCAAGCCCCTTGCTTCCCGGGGTATTGCTTATGGTGGCTACTGAGGGGTCGCTCGAACTCCACGCGACATCATTGGTAATAGTTTGTGTGCTGCCGTCGCTGAATGCACCAGCGGCTGTGAAAGCCTGTTGTGTTCCTGGGGCGATCGTCGCATTGGTGGGAGTAACCGAAAGCGACACAATGCTGGCGTTGCTGACGGTTAAATTTGTAGAAGTGGTGATGGGAGTGCCTCCCGTTGGTGTGAGCGAGGCAGTGATTGTGCTTTGACCTGGACTCAGCGCAGTTGCGGTAAACCCTCCATTTTTCGGAAAGGATGCGACGGCTGGATTCGACGAAGCCCAAGTCACTTGCGTTGTGATGTTACGAGTTCCACCGTCGCTGAACGCGCCAATGGCCGCGAATTGTTGTGACGTACCCTCGGCTAATGTCAGGTTTCCCGGCTGAATAGAGATCGACGTTAAATTGGTTAAATTTACGGTCAGCGTAGTGGACTGAGTTGCCGTCCCAAACGTTGCTGTGATGGTCGTGGTTCCCACTTTTCTTGCAGTCGCCACTCCGCTGATGGTGATAGATGCTACGGCATTGTTCGAAGAAGCCCATGTCGTTGTGTTGGTAATATCCTGTGTTGAATTGTCAGAAAATGTGCCTAAGACGGAAAACGCCTCAGTGGTCCCAAGCGGAATACTTGTATCAACTGGGTTCACCGTAATGGAATTTATCGAGGCATTGGTTACTTTCAAAGTCGCGGAACCTTGCACGCTGCCGGACTTGGCCGTAATCGTGGACTGCCCTTGGGCCACTCCCTTCGCCAAGCCTTGAGTGCCAGCAGCATTGCTAATAGTAGCGAAGGCGGGCGCAGATGAACTCCACGACACGCTGCCAGTCACGTCATTTGTACTGCCATCACTGTAAGTTCCCGTGGCCGTAAATTTATCTGCCGTACCCGCCGCAATCGATGAGTACAGGGAAGTGACAGCGATAGATAGCAAGGCGGGCGGATTGATGGTCAAAACAAGAGTGCCCGGTGTAACGCTTCCGAAGCTTGCCTGAATGGTCGTCTTGCCTTGTGCCATGCCTGTGACGAGCCCGCCAACAACGGTTGCGATGGAGGCATCGGATGAGCTCCACGTAGCCGTTTGTGTCAGGTCTTTAGTGCTGCCGTCGCTATACTTGCCAGTGGCTGTAAGCTGCGTGCTGGCAGGTACTGTCAATGATGAACTTGTGCCAGTCACCTGAATGGATTGAAGCGTAGCTTGGCTGGGAGCGGAACTGCCGCTACTTGAAGCGCCACCGCCACAAGCGGTAAATATGGTCGATACCACAATCAGTACAGACACAAACAAAGCTCGGATCTTACCGGATTTCCAAATCGTGACGGTCACAGCAGCTTCTTTTTTCAAGCAGGGTCTCCCAGTAAATTTCGTTTAGTGCCAATGAGCGATGGATGAAAACTCACCAGCATCCATGCAAGGAGAACGCCATTGACCCCGTCGTGCTAAGTGGGAGTGGATCAAGACTTTGAAGCTGTTAGCGTGAGCGCCTAAGAGTTGGAAGGAAATGATTTTCCGCAGTGAAAGAGAAGTTTATTTCCGGTAACCAGTGCTGGAGGTTACAGAGGTAATCATCTACACGTTGCTTAGTTCAAGAGAGAAGAGAGCGGTCACAGGCCTGGAGCTTCCGCTTTTAATTGCAATTTCTGTGTCTCTTTTTGGTCTAAACTGCTGATACTCGATCCGCTTGGCATAAGATCACTAGCAAATAACAATGGAACGCTGGAAGAAATTTCTTCTCCTGGTCTTCATTCTCATAACGGTTGTAGCGCTCTGCACAGCCGTGTTGATCCGGCGCGGCTTCAGGGCCACGTCCGAGCCCTCATCGTTCGAAAAGTTGCTTGCTAGGTCTGTCAGGAATCTGACGATCCCGCGGCACGAACGTAATGAGAAGAATCCATGGCCAGCTACTTCAGACAATCTAAAGGAAGCTCGCGAACATTACATTGCCCGCTGCTCGATTTGTCATGGCAGCGACGGCCAAGGGCAAACGCAAATCGGACGAAGTCTCTATCCAAGAGTGCCTGATTTACTCTCGCCTCAAACTCAGAGTCTCACCGATGGCGAAATTCACTATATCATCCAAAATGGAGTTCAGCTGACAGGAATGCCGGCCTGGAATAACCCGCATCAAGAAACGGAGGATGATAGCTGGAAGCTTGTCCTTTTCATTCGCAATCAACAACCGCTCACGCTCGAAGAGAAATCTCAAGAAAGCAAGACTTCGGATTCAGCGCACTATGTTGGATCGAAGAGCTGCGAAAAATGCCACGCCGGGATATATGAGCACTGGAAAAAGACGCCCATGGCCAATGTGGTGCGTGATCCTCGCGAACATCCCGACGCGATCATTCCTAATCTCGCGACCGATCCATTGGCGAAATTCACGAAGAACGATGTGGCGCTCGTCTATGGCAGTATTTGGAAGCAGCGTTACTTCGCAAAGGTTGGTGACGACTATTTTCCCGAGCCTGCTCAATGGGACATCACGAATCACACGTGGCGTCCATACTTCGTGGCCAAAGGAACAGACTGGTGGGAGCCGTTTTATCCCCCTGACAACATGAAACGGCCAACCGGCCCAACGTGCGATGGCTGCCATTCCGTTGATTACGATATTCACACCAAGAAAGTTGTGGAGTGGAACGTTGGGTGCGAACGCTGCCATGGTCCGGGAAGCGAGCACGTCGAGCATCCGGGCCGAAGCAACATCCTGAATCCAGCGCGCATGGACTATGTTGCAGCCAGTGACACTTGCATTCAGTGCCATTCGCAGGGACGTCCATTGACCGTCCCAATCGAAGGCACGTATTACGACTGGCCGGTTGGGTACCGTACCGGACTCAGGCTACAAGATTTTTGGAAATTAGAAGACCATACACTCGGAGCAGCCAGTTTCACCCATTTCCCCGACGGTACCGCGCATAAGAACCGGATGCAAGGCAATGACTTCGTGCAGAGCGTCATGTATCGCCGGGGCATCACGTGTTTCACTTGTCACGATGCACATGGCACAGACAACTATGCGCAATTGAGAAAATCAGCTGACAAGATCTGTTTAGACTGCCACAGTCCCTTATCGCTCAATGGACCTCGCACTGCCACACTGGCAGAACACACCCATCACAAGGATGGTAGTACAGGAAGTCAGTGTGTTGCGTGTCATATGCCACAAATCCAGACGACTGTCGCGAACGTAAAAGTGCACGCTCATACGTTTAGATTTATAACGCCGGAGATGACGGATAAATATGGAATCCCAAACCCATGCACGTCATGTCACAGCGATAAAACCACTACTTGGGCAACGGAGGCACTGCGCCATTGGCCGGAGCGGTCTCCATGGAGGATCGAGTAGCCAGCCCTGGTTATAAAAGGCTTTAATTTGGACCAACTCACCCGTGCAGCTTGCGACGGCCTAATCGCATCCTAGGCTGGATTGACTTGGAGGTCTTTCCCTCGCATGCGCAGGATGGCTCTACTCGTTCTAACTCTTTTAACAGTCGGACAGTCTCGTTCATTATTCGCGCAGAAACGAGTTGAAGTGGGTGCATTTGTCGATTATCTGAACGTCTCGCAGACCAACACAAACAACTTTGGACTGGGCGGACGCGTTGGCTATCGCGTTCATCACAATGTAATGATTGAGGGAGAACTAGCCTACGATTACGGAATAAATTTTGACGAGGTTTACCGCAATGTTGTGAACGGAAATATCACTGCGATTGAACATACCTCGATTGGCGTAACTCATGGTTTATTCGGACCGAAGCTTCAGTCTTCGGGTGGTGGCTTTCGGCCCTTCCTCACACTGAAAGGCGGCTTCGTGGACTTCCGGCTTAGTCCAAGCTTGCTTCCGTATAGCGATGTTGTAAGTGCCATCTCTGGAATTCGCACCTCCAGTTTGAACGCGGCAATTTATCCCGCGGGCGGAGTGGAGGCAAGCCTGGGCCCAGTGGGATTGCGATTGGAGGTAGGCGACGAGATTTACTTCAGTAACGGTGCACATAATAACCTGCGAATCACGTTCGGCCCAATTATTAGGTTCTGAGTGCGGAATGATTCGTAGACGGAACCACTGATAGTAAGTCAAACAATTCAATTCAAAACTAACTAACCCGACAATAAGCCGCAGTTAAACATAGTCGTAAAACCCTGATTTGCTTAAGAAGCAAAATAGTGGCGTAAAGCAGGTACGATCTCATACTCTGATTTAGCCATCTTAGAATTGACTATGAGCTCACCACGACACTCTAGGGGCTTAGTTTCTTCTCGAGTCTGCATTTTCTTTTCTCTTGGTTTGCTGTGCCTGGTTTTCGTAATCCATTTAGCGAGCTGTGGAGGCTCTCAGCCAACTTCTTCGTCGTCGTCTTCTCCGCCTCCTCCCGGACCGCCGTCGAACTCAAATATTGACGTCGTGACTTATCACAATGACATCGCGAGAACCGGTCAGAATCTGAGTGAGACGATTCTAACGACCAGCAATGTGAGTTCATCGGCTTTCGGGAAGATCGGCTTCTTTTCCGTGGACGGTAAAGTAGACGCCGAACCGCTCTATCTATCGGGTTTAACCATCAGCGGTGGCACTCACAATGTGCTCTACGTGCCCACAGAGCACGATAGCGTATATGCGTTCGATGCCGATACCGGCAGCATTCTCTGGCAAGTGTCGATGCTTGGCTCAGGAGAAAGCACGAGTGACAATCGCAATTGCAGCCAAATTGTTCCTGAAATTGGTGTCACTTCCACGCCTGTGATCGACAGGACCAAAGGTCCGAATGGGGCTATTTATGTTGTCGCGATGTCGAAAGACGGATCGGGGAATTACTTTCAGCGTCTCCATGCCCTGGACGTCACAACCGGCGCCGAGCTTTTCGGCGGACCCACCACAATTCAAGCTTCATATCCCGGGACGGGCGCCAATAGCTCGGGAGGCAACGTGGTTTTCGACCCCAAACAATATGCAGAACGCGCGGGCCTGCTGCTCTTAAACGGCATTGTATACACGAGCTGGACTTCACACTGCGATATTGAACCTTATACGGGATGGGTTATGGGATTCAACGCTACCGACTTGAGTCAAAGCACTGTTCTGAATCTCACGCCCAACGGAAGCGAAGGATCAATATGGATGAGCGGAACTGCTCCCGCCGCCGATAACTCCGGGAATATTTATCTACTCGACGCAAATGGAACCTTTGATACAACTTTGAATGCGAGTGGGTTTCCGGCTCAAGGTGATTTCGGAAATACGTTCTTGAAGCTCTCAACTTCCGGTAACCAGCTCGGGGTCGCAGATTATTTTGAAATGTCGAATGAGGCATTGGAGAACGGGGCGGACAGCGATTTGGGTTCGGGCGGCGCCTTGGTGCTGCCTGACATAACCGATAAATCCGGGAAAGTCTGGCATTTGGCTGTCGGAGCTGGCAAAGACGGCAATATCTATGTCGTCAATCGTGACTCAATGGGGAAATTCAACGCAAACACGAATAAAATTTATCAGGAACTCAATGGAATATTAAGCGGCAGCGTATTCTCCATGCCGGCATATTTTAATAACACCATTTACTATGGCGCGGCTGGAGATCGCCTCAAGTCTTTTTCCATCAGCAATGCAAAACTTCCAACCTCGCCTACCGGGCAAACCGGGAACTCGTTTGGCTATCCCGGGGCTACGCCCAGTATCTCAGCAAACAGTACGAGCAATGGAATTGTGTGGGCGGTCGAAAATAGGAGCCCAGCGGTTCTCCATGCTTACAATACAACGAATTTAGGGCAAGAGTTGTACAACAGCAATCAAGCGGGGTCACGCGATCAATTCGGAGCGGGAAACAAATTTATTACTCCCATGATCGTCAATGGCAAGGTTTATGTGGGAACTACGAATGGAGTCGCTGTTTTTGGGCTTCTGCACTGAGCGATAATCGTCAGTATTAATTGACCTCGTCTTTCATTGTTACTTTCACGTGTTCTAGCACTTTCGCGGTAGTAATCGCCTGACCCACATGGCGTTGTGTATGGTCCGCGACATGTATAAGAAGACCTCCTACTGTAGTTGGTAACTGCTTTTTACCAACTGACCTTTTCTCTTCCAATTCGTGCGATCGGAATTTTTGAATGCGCTTCGCAGCACTTTCCAGCGCGCCGCTAAATCCCGCAAATAGCTCGTCTTTATTTGCTTGCCGTTCTTCAGTTTTCAGTGCCAGCAACTGGTTGTCATTCAGTGACATTCCCTCGGCATAGGTAAGTAAGCGATCAATGCTACCTGCAATGTGCCTGATCTGAAATGCTAGGGAAGGAAGCCCCGCCGGACGTGCATTCAATTCTTCCTCACTCAAGTTAGCGCACCATTGCTCGATATCTTCTTTGGCTAATTGCAATGCATGCAGTACTGCCCGCAATACTGATGGAACTTCTATAAGAGTCTCTCGTAACCAAGGCTCGAGAAGATTGCTTTTGCTCATTCCGGTCTTTCTCCTCGGAATGATATTAAGCGCACAAAGGTGCAGCGAAAAAAAGACCTAGCGAAAAAACGAATATTAGTTTTCCCGGAATACGACGGGGACGTGCGATTGCGAAGGCTGTACACACTCGCGAATTTCTTGAATGGGGGAAGTAATAATTGGCGTCTGGTACTGCGGATGATGAAACTCCAGGTGCATTCCTCGACCTAAAAAACGCAGTTTTAACATTGAACCGCCCCAGGTCGAGCCGGCAATCGCAACTAAAACTGGTTCCGGGCAATACTCAGGGTGCCCGGAAATCAGGACACAGTTTTCCTCCAGAACCACCACCTTATAGCAATGATTTCTGGTGTGAACCTGCAACTCCGTTTCCGGAGCCAGGTCTTTCAAAAATACTCCTCCCTCAATTTCTGATTGAATAATGGAGCGGTTAATTTCATCACCGAAATTGGGATGAGGGATGAACATGAAATCACAAGCTCAAGTTCCATCACAAGCATATCCCCATAAGAGCTTGGAGTACAGAGGAAGAAATTGTCTAAATTTCATCTGCCTGCCTCGACAGAACTAAACCGTTAAATTTAATCCCGCAAGCGGAATCGCTCCGATGTTGCTCAAAATCGAGCTCAGGCTGAAGTTGCTGGTATTAGAGGTCGAAGTAGAGGAAGGGGGGCCGGAACTCTGATGATGATGATGATGAACTTGGCCTGCCGATGCCGAGGCGTTCAAATCCTGCTGCAAGGATGCGTAGGCCTGTTGCGCCCCAGAGAGGTTGCCGGATTGCAGATCCGATCCAAGAGTGCTCAAATCTTGATTTATTTGAAGCGTCGTACCTGCCGGTAAACCAGCGTTGCTGGAATTGCTCTCGATTCCATTGGTTGATTTTGGAGCTGCGGAGAGTTGAGTAAAATCTTGTTGCGCGCCCGTCAGGTTCCCGGATTGCAGATCTTGAGCAAGCTTCTGGAATTGAGTCTTGCTTTGCTGCAATAAGATTTGCAGAAGATTGTTTTGCGTTTGCGCGTTAGAAGAGATCGCAGAGATGGACATTTCAGCCTCCACCTCTTCGAATTGCAAGCTGCTTTCCAAATGCGCAACTCTGCGCTCGCTCCTAAACTACTCATTCAGCGTGGCTGGAATGATCAAATAATTTTGAGCCATCCAAACGGCAGGAATTGCCGTTTGCGACGCAAAGCTAATAGGCATAATGTGCCGACACTAGCCATTACTGCGTGATTTGCTGTCTTAAAACCTCTGGGCCGGATGGAGTTGTTGCATTTGGATTAGTTTCTCCGGTGATAAAAATTTGAAATGACTTATAAGGGCTGACCGTCTTGAATTCACCTTCCAAATTATCATTCACCTTTAATTGGCCTTGACTCTCGGGGTTGCCGCCCTGGCTCTGGATCCACACCACGTAAGTGGTTTGTGGTGGCGTCAGGTTTTCTGGTTTTGCAAGATGCTTCACTTTCAAATCGATAGCATCATTTCCATTCTTGTCTTTATCGATATCAATGTCTCCCGTCGCAGCTGGAACAATGGACGAAGGGTTCAATTTATATTTGTGGGAGGCGGAAGCAATCGTAAGACTCGCAACAACGAGAAGGACCACTCCAAATACTTTGTAGAATACAAATCTCATAATGCTCCTTCGATGCAGATTACAGCCTACGCGTTTATTGCAGGCAATCTGTAGATAACGGGGCTTATAGATAAAAGATAAGGGGCCCAAAACCTCTCCAGATGGTTTGCATCCAACCTCCACGTACATGGGATATATCCCCAGTTCAGGAGGAACTATGAATATAAAAGTTTTGAGAAACGCAGCAATGGCCACGGCGCTTGCAGGGTTCATTTCGCTGGGAGCAGCAGCTCAATCCAGCACGGGATCGGACCAGAGTTCCACATCTTCGGCCAGCGCTGGCGAGAGTGGCTCGTCACAAATAAGCGCCTCGGACAAGACATTCATCAAGAAAGCTGCTGAAGGCGGACTGGCTGAAGTGGAACTCGGAAAACTTGCGGCGGAAAAAGGCTCCAGTGAAGATGTAAAGAAATTCGGCCAACGCATGGTGGACGATCACAGCAAAGCTAACGACCAGCTTAAACAGGTCGCCAGCAGCAAAGGCGTTGATGTGCCCACGGATCTGAACACGAAAGACAAGGCGACCAAAGAGCGGCTTTCGAAACTGTCCGGTGAGAAATTCGATCAAGCTTACATGAGCGACATGGTTAGGGATCATCAGCAAGATGTCGCTGAGTTCCGCAAAGAGAGCAAAATGGCAAAGGATCCAGAAGTGAAGAGCTTCGCTTCTCAAACCCTTCCAACGTTGGAAGATCATCTTAAAGAAGCCCGCAGTATTGCTCCGAAGACGGGAGCCACACAGCAGAGCTCAAATCAGGGGAGCAGCACTTCCGCCCAGAAGTAAAAACGGCTAACATCTCCCGGTCCATTGGGCCCACTCGTGAACAAGAGTGGGCTTTCTTTTAGCGGCATTCATTCTTGTCGGCAGAATATTGCAACCCGCCATGTAGAATCTTTTTTACAAATGAAACGGAAGATTGCCGTAATCACAACTTCACGATCTGACTATGCGCATCTTCGCTGGTTACTGCACGATTTATCCCGACATCCTCAAGTGGACCTACAAGTCATCGCGCTGGGACCGCACCTGTCGCCGGAGTTCGGGCACACAGCAAAGCAAATCGAAAAAGATCGGAAAGTCGCCGCATGGATTGAGTGCTTATTAAGCTCCGACACCGATGTTGGAATGGCCAAAAGTCTCGGACTCGCAATCTTGGGCCTCGCCGACGCCCTCGGCCGAATGCGCCCTGATCTTATTCTTCTGATCGCGGACCGTTACGAAATGCTCGCTCCCGCAGCAGTGGCTTTAACCTTGCGCATTCCAATCGCGCATATCGAAGGCGGCGAGACAACAGCAGGGGCGATCGACGATGCAGTGCGAAATGCGATCACGAAGATGAGTCATCTTCATTTCACATGTACGAAAGCGGCGAAACAGCGGGTGATTGCGATGGGAGAACAGCCGTGGCGGGTTACCTACAGCGGCAGCGTCTCTATCGATAATCTAAGGCGCTCGAAGCTTCTCAGTAGGGCGCAGGTTGAAAAGAAACTAGGTATATCGTTTAATCGAAAAAAAACTATTCTAGCGCTCTACCATCCAGTAACTTTAATGAAAGACACGGTTCAGGAAGCCACAGAATTATTTGCGGCGCTTGAAAAAGCCAAAGAGCAAATTTTCTTTATTTATCCCAACGCAGACGCAGGCAGCCGCGAGATTATTCACATGACAGAGCAATTTATCTCGCGCAGGCCAGATACAAAGTTGTTTATCAACCTTGACCACACAACTTATCTGAGCCTTCTGAATAATGTCGACCTGTTGATCGGAAACTCCAGTAGCGGAGTAATTGAAACCACTTCTCTGGAACTTCCTGCACTGAATATTGGAATCCGGCAAAAGGGCAGGGAACATGCCGCCAATGTTTTAGACGTTCCCGCGAAGAGACGGAAAATCCGAGAGGCGATTCAAAGAGCCATCTCAGCTGATTTTAAAACTTCAGTGCGAGGATTAGAGAACCCTTACGGAGATGGCCACGCCTGCAAAATTATTACCAAGTGCCTAACTACAACTCCGCTCAAGAATCTATTGTTCAAGTCCTGAGCTCTTACTCGGAGAGCTGGCGAAACGCGTAGAGCAGATTCCCTTGAAATCCGAATCTTCGCAAAACTCCAGTGTCATAATCGATCACCAGCCGTTCCTCAATTCGTAAGTGCGCAGCAGCAGCCAGCTTCCTTATTTCTTTCTGAGTAAACACATGCCCATAAGTCGAGCACTTCACATCGTCAATGTCCCAAGTGGGGGTTACGTCTCCATTCCGTTCGCCCGGCCAAAGCTGGTCATATAAAAACCTGCTTATCGTTTTTCCCAGGCCATAAGACTGAATGTTATAGCGATGATTTACATCGACAAAGAGAATGCCCTGCGGCGAGAGCATGCTTCCCAACTGGCGCAGCACCTGGACACGATTTGCGTGCGGAGCTATGTGCCCCAAAACATTCCACAGACACATAATGATGTCGAAGCGTCGCTCCGGCGCAAAACATCTCCCGGCGAACTCGTCAGAACTCAATTCCTCTGCGCGGATCGCCCATACTTCCGTTGCCGCAGGGCAACTCTTGACCATCTCTCGGCTTGGCTCGAGCAAGACAACTTCATCCAAATTCGAGGCTTTTGCAATTCGCAAAGCCCGCGCTCCATTCCCCGCACCCACATCTAATAACGACTGGCTGCCGGAGGGAACTCTGGCGACGATTAAGTTTCCAATACTTTCTAGATATGGCTTTCTTGCAGTTGCGATCTGCGGGTAAATAGGCGCCAGACGGTCATAAGCAGCTACCGCATCGAGAATTTGAGAACTTCGATCACTCACATAAACGTTTCGTTTAGGCATTAAGTTGATTAGTGCGGCACCTTCGGGCTTATTCAACTAGAATGCCCAGTGACGTCTCTTTAATAAGTTTGCTCCTTCCCATCATGCCATCCATCTAATTTTGAAGAAATGCCATTTCAAACTCACACCGCGCGCCTCGTCCGCTCTACTTTCCTTTCCGAGTACACCAAACACCTTGAATTCGAGATGCTTGGCGTACCCCGATTCGGCTTTGTTGCCGGGCAATGGCTCTCGCTAAAACACACCAAACCTGATGGCGAAGAGATCACTCGCGCTTATTCCATTGCCTCTCCTCCACCGGAAGAAAGTCGCGGGCAATATACTCGCTTCGCCCTTTGCCTGAACCGCGTGCAGGATGGCTACATGTCCAACTTTATTTGCGACATGAGAGGAGGGGACGAGATCAGCGGCCAGGGGCCTTTCGGCGACTTCATTCTGCGTCCACCTATGCGTGACACGATCTTCATTGCTACCGGCACTGGGATCGCGCCCTTCCGCTCCATGCTGCATTGGCTGCTGGCGGAAGAATCCCGTCATCAAAATAAGCAGCTATATCTGGTCTTCGGGAACCGGACCGAGAAAGACATCTACTATCACGAAGAGTTTTTGCGAATGGCTGCCGAGCGGGAAAACTTTCATTATTTGCCAACCCTAAGTAGAGGTAGCGGGGAGTGGCAAGGCCTTCGAGGGTATGTCCAGGAGCACGTCGTCGCAATAGCGCAAGGCCGAACCGACATGCATGCCTATGTTTGTGGCCTGGACAAAATGGTGAGAGCCAATCGGGATCAACTAAAGGCACTCGGCTGGGATCGTAAGTCGATCCTGTTTGAAAAGTACGACTGATTGGGTTCGTTCTGCCCAATATCTTTACTTTGTCATCCTGAACAAGCTGTCGTTCACGAAGTGGACGATAGGGCAGCTGAAGGATCCCTATAGCCGCCGGGCGCACTGCAATTTTCAGGCTGGCACGGGGTAAGACACTTCGGCTCCAGGGCTGGTTCGGATTAACTAACAGCCGCTACGCTTAGGATGACAACGGGTACTCGGATCGAAGGTGATCCTATATAGAGGTATGATCGATTTGTGTTGACTGTTCTTCGCATCTCAACTCCTTCTCTTTGCATCTAAACATTGACAATAAATCACTCAAGTCATATTATGCAAATGACTTCAATAGACATTTATTGATTACAAAGCACTTATAGCTTAGGAGGAGTGTTTTATGGCAAAGATTATCGGAATTGACTTAGGTACAACCAATTCCTGTGTAGCTGTTATGGAGGGTGGCGAGCCTAAGGTTATCCCCAACGAAGAGGGTGGCAGGACTACCCCGTCCGTCGTTGGATTTACCAAGACCGGCGAACGATTAGTAGGCCAAGTCGCTAAACGGCAGGCCATCACCAACCCGGAAAACACGGTTTATTCGATCAAGCGGTTCATGGGACGCCGTTATGACGAAGTCACTGAAGAAATCAAGATGGTCCCTTATAAAGTCGTGCAATCTGGCGATCATGTAGCCGTTTTGGCGCAGGGCAAAGAATATACGCCTCCACAAGTGTCCGCCATGATTCTGCAAAAATTGAAAAAGGCTTCCGAAGATTATCTTGGCGAAAAGGTGACGGAAGCAGTTATTACGGTTCCCGCCTATTTCAATGATGCGCAACGCCAGGCGACCAAAGACGCAGGTCAGATTGCCGGGCTTGACGTAAAACGCATCATCAATGAGCCTACGGCGGCCGCGCTCGCCTACGGACTTGATAAGAAGAAAGACGAAACCATCGCCGTCTACGATTTCGGCGGCGGCACCTTCGACATCTCGATTCTCGAGGTTGGCGAAGGCGTTATCGAAGTCAAGGCCACGAATGGCGATACCCACTTGGGCGGTGACAACATCGACCAGCGGATCGTCGACTGGCTTATCGATGAATTCAGAAAAGATGAAGGGCTCGACCTGCGCGGTAAGGGCAACGAAATGGCATTGCAGCGTCTGCGTGACGCAGCGGAACGCGCCAAGATTGAACTCTCCACAACCATGGAGACCGAAATCAATCTTCCGTTCATCACTGCGGATGCCAGTGGTCCGAAGCACCTGGTAAAGAAGCTGACGCGGGCCAAGCTGGAGTCGATGATCGAAGAGATCATTCAACGGTCAGTTGGCCCATGCAAACAATGTATGAAAGATGCCGGAGTCGATGCCAGCAAGATCGACGAGGTGGTGCTAGTTGGCGGACAAACCCGTATGCCTCGCATTCAGGCATTAGTAAAGGACCTGTTCGGTAAAGAGCCGCACAAGGGCGTCAATCCGGATGAAGTAGTCGCCATCGGTGCTGCCATTCAAGGCGGCGTACTTGGCGGGGAAGTCAAGGATCTGCTACTGCTTGATGTGACTCCGCTATCGCTCTCGATTGAAACTTTAGGCGGCGTGGCGACTCCTATGATTCCGCGCAACACGACGATTCCGACCCGCAAGATGGAAACGTTCTCAACTGCGGCGGACAATCAGACTTCCGTTGAAGTCCACGTATTGCAAGGTGAACGGCCTTTGGCACGCGATAATCGGACACTCGGCAAGTTCCACTTGACGGGAATTCCGCCGGCGCCCCGTGGAGTGCCGCAAGTCGAGGTAACGTTCGACATCGACGCTAATGGCATTCTGAATGTCACGGCTAAGGACAACGCGACAGGCAAGGATCAAAAGATCACGATTACGTCATCTTCTGGTCTGAGCAAGGACGAAGTCGAGCGCATGGCCAAAGAAGCTGATTCCCACTCGGCTGAAGACAAAGCCAAGCGTGAAGAGATTGAATCTCGCAACCAGCTCGATTCCATGGTCTACAACGTGGAAAAGATGCTGCGTGAACAGGGAGACAAGATCTCCGGCTCGGAGCGCGGCGATGTCGAAAACGCCATAGCCGATGCCAAGAAGGCGCTCGAAGGCAGCGACAAAGCAGCCATGGACAAGTCCCGCGAAAGCTTGACTCAGGTCTCGCACAAGCTGGCCGAACAGATGTATAAGGCTGCGCAGGCGCCCCCACAGGGAGCACCCGGCACTGGTCCGGCCGCGGGAGCAGGCTCCGACGGTAACGGGCAAGCGAAGAAAGACGAAGGCGTGATAGATGCCGAATACGTCGACGTCGAAGATAAGAAATAAGCTCCTGGCTTGTAGCTTTAGTTCAAACCCGGAATCTTATAGCTTGGCCACGGAGCGCGGATACACAGGAAACAAACTGTGAAAATCCGCGAGATCCGTGGCTGAGTTTTTAGTTTGTGAAAGAAGAAGGAGAGAAGTCAGAACCAAGGGGAGGTTGAAATGCAGTTTGAAGTAAATGGTCATGATTATTTTTTAAATTTTATGGAGGAGGAAGGTTGCTGGTACGTACTTGAGCCGACACTGACGGGAATTCAACGCATCCCCGTTTACGTGGATGGGCCGAAGTACGATCGCATCGGAATCCTGGAAGCCGGGAGACACAAAATCCAAAACTAAATTTCTACTACCGGCGTTACTAAACATCCTGAGTGGATCGAACACTGTCCCTCAGGATGGTATTTTTAGAGAAGCAGCTTGGAGTGAAGTAAAGTAAGCACAATGGCTACCGCAACCAAAGATTATTACGGCATACTCGGCGTTAAGAAGTCGGCATCAGCGGATGAAATCCGTAAGGCATTCCGCAAGCTTGCCCGTAAGTACCATCCCGACGTTAATCCAAACGACAAATCTGCCGAAGAAAAGTTCAAGGCTATGTCTGAGGCCAATGATGTCCTCAGCGATCCCAAGAAGCGCAAGATTTACGACCAGCTCGGCTTCTATTCCGACAATATCGATCAGGCAACGGCGGACGCCTACGCACGAGGTGGAGGCGCACCCGGACCGGGCGGGTTTCCCGGAGACGGCTATCCCGGCCAGCCGAGCGGCGGAGCGGGACAAGGCTTTGATTTTGGCGGATTCGACTTCACCGACATGTTTGAAGGCGCGCGCGGGAAAAGATCAAGCGGCAGCAGCACGGGGGGCGGCTTCAAAGATATTTTCTCCGGTATATTTGGTGGTCGCGGCGGCGCGCCGCAAGAGGGGCCGGAACCCGGTCACGATCTCGAATACCAAGTTAACGTGCCCTTCTGGACGGCAATCCGTGGCGGTGTAATGAAGCTGAACATCACTCGCAGGGAAACCTGTGCGCATTGCCATGGGCAAGGATTCGTCGAAACCCCAGGGACTTGTCCCGAATGTGGTGGAAAAGGTCAGGTCACTCAGACCGGTGGCCGTATGAAGTTTAATGTAACTTGTCCGCGCTGCCATGGAACCGGGCACAACGTCACCACCTGTGCCGCATGTCATGGTGAAGGCAGCATAGAGCGTACCGAACCACTAGAGGTTCGCATCAAGGCCGGGACTCGCGATGGACAACGCATCCGCATTCCGGGCAAGGGCAACGCTGGCACTCATGGCGGACCGGCTGGCGATTTGTATGTCATTATTCGCACCGGAGACCATCCGATCTTTCACCGTGAAGGTGACGACATTCGTCTTACCGTGCCAGTAACTACAACCGAAGCTGCTTTGGGAGCCAAGGTTGAAGTTCCAACTATTGACGGGCGCGCCGTGCTGAAAATTCCACCAGGAACTCAGTCCGGACAAAAACTTCGTCTACGCGAGAAGGGCGTTCCCTCGGCTACTCGCGAAGGAGTGCGCGGTGATGAAATTGTCGAAATCAAAGTAACCGCTCCCATGCCTCGCGATGAACGTTCAAAAGAAATACTGCGGGAACTCGCAAAGTTGAATCCCGAAGATCCGCGGGAAGAACTGTTCAAAAACCTTTAAGTATTAACCACAGGGCACATAAGAGTGCCAGGAAACACTTCCTGAAGAATGCCCCGTTCCGACCAAGCTTTCACTGACGAATTTTATTCTATGTCCTCTTGATTCCTCTCGCAGATGAGCAACATAAAAATTGATCAACAATCCCACTTGTTTGCCGCTCAAGCGCATGTACGAAAGTAGTTGAGCTTGATGGAACAGGGTGAATCGTTACCCGCCCCGTCGCACTTAGGCGTGCCTGCCATTTCGATGAAACTGAGTCTTTTCGGCCGAGTCGAAGGTCGGGTGGCCCATTCTAGTCTTTCCCGCTTTTGGAAAGACAGAGTGGCCTTAGACATTACCGGCCACCCCGTGTCTCGCCGTTTTTGCGAAACGTGGGAATCGCATTGTTTGACGCTTATGTGTAGGGCGGACACTCCTGTCCGCCGCCTTTGACTTTTAAGTGAAGAACGGACAGCCGAGGGCGGCTGTCCTGCGTGAGCGTATTCAGCACAAAATAATACGCGAACCCTTCGGGAAGCTCAGGGCAGTTACGGGGCACCAGACAAACTCGCCCTACTCAAGCCAAAAGAAGACTTGAATGGGCCACTCGTCCCGTCCCACGTTTCGCACAGAACGCGAGAACCTGAGGCATCGGGCACGCGCAAGATCCCTCGACTCGCTGGTGAAAGCGCGAGTCCTCGGGATGACGTTCGTTATCAAATGTGAAACATGGCTCTTCCTCTTACGCAGGATAATAATTTGGTGGAGGTGGCCATCTGGCTGCGGTTTGTGGGAACTTTCATTCCCACTATTGCCCTTCCGATTTCCTGTTACGAATGTCTTCTTGTTTTGATCTTCTCTGGCTGGGGTAATATGTATGCACGTCCGTTATGGAGTCCCCCGCGAACCACCCGGCTCACTCCGGCCGCGAGTTTCGACCCGCTCCGCTCACCCGTCGCCGCAGCGTGCGGCAGAAGGTGCACATCCCCGCCTACGCGAATCTCAATGGCAGCCGTAGCGGGATGGTCCTCGATTTAAATGAAATCGTGGATATCAGCGAAGACGGCATGTGCATTCAGACCTCGACGCCGTTGACGCCAAACAGAAGTCTGCCGGTGTCGTTGGACCTGGCGGAGACCAAGGCTTTCATTCACACTACGGGTCTTGTGGTTTGGACGAACAAGTCGGGACGCGCAGGATTGAAATTTCCCGAGCTGCCGCCCCAATCTCGTCATCAACTCCAGGAATGGCTCTTTGCCAATACCATTGCCGCTTACCTGCACAATGGACCAGAAAGTATTGAACCGGGTGTCCATCAAGACGCGTGGAAAGCGAAACCCGCACCTGCTATTGCAATCCCTGAACAGAAAAACTTGGTGACCGAAGAGGTCGTCCATAAGAAAGAGAGTGCTTCGGCGGATGTCGTAAATGATGCGTCGCTGGAAGTTGCTTCACCGCAGTTTGAGCCTGCCGCGCCTCTGGATTACACGGCGCTGTTGACAGGCCTCACCGCAGTTCAGAGAGAAGTGGAAACGCTCGCTTCCGATCAATCGGAGGTCTTACGAGTCATTACCGGTTGTGCGCTCACGTTTACGCGAGCTACCGGTGCGGCTATTGCCCTGTCGGACGAACGCGAGTTGCAGGCGGAAGTAATGACATGCGTCGCCGTGGCTGGCTGCGATGCTCCTCCTTTAGATTCGCAATTACAAGTTGGGGCAGGCTTTTCTGGTGAGTGTGTGCGCAGCAGGACTCTTCTCAGTTGTAAAGATGCTGAAACCGATTCTCGTGTGGATCATGAAACCTGTCGTGCATTGGGAATCCGATCCATGATCGCTGTTCCGGTGATCGTGAACGATGCTCCGGTTGGTCTTTTAGAGGTGTTTTCCCCTGATCCACATGCATTCACCGATAACGATTGCATGGTACTCGACCGCCTGGCCAAGATGATTGCTGGCTTCATTTTTAAAGCGAATGAGCTTCGCACACAATCTTCGGCCTCCATGCTTTTTGGGCAAAATATATTCCCGTCGATGGGGTCTTTGGCCAATGAAGCTAATCCGAGCGAAAGCTCGGCCGAGTCCACGAATGACAAATATTCCAAAGCTCTGTTAATCGCTGCCGCTGTGACGTTGTTGATCGTTCTACTTTGGTTATTCGCTTCCCATGCAAAGAGCCGGGCTGGCGTTGGTGAATCTCAAGGTATAGCCAGCTCGGCAGCAGAGGCTCCTGCCTTATCGCCTAATTCCTCTCAGACTATTCTAGTAAACGATCTTGAGGGCCTACGTAAGCTGGCCGCGCGAGGAGATGCGACCGCCCAGTATGCTTTGGGTGTGCGCTATGCCACAGGCGAAGAGGTCAAACAGGATGACTCCCAGGCGTTCGCATGGTTCACCAAAGCCGCCGAGCAAGGGAGTGTTTCCGCACAAGCCACCTTGGGAGCCTACTACTGGGCTGGAAGAGGGGTTCCGCAAGATTTAAAGAAAGCTTATTTCTGGGCAGTTCTGGCGCAAGCCGGAGGAGATGTGGGAAGTAAATACCGCACAGCCGTGTTGGCCTCGCGCTTGAGTCGTAGCCAAATTATTGCTGCCCAGCAACAAGCCGATGAGTGGATCAAAGATCACAAATTGTCAGCTAAGAATTGACAGCCAGATATACCGGAAGAAGCTCTACGCTATTAATTCGGGCTTCTCGACGGTTGAAACTGTCCATCCGCCGGGTTTCAACGCGTGATTGATGAAGTAAGCCACAACCCCTGCGCCGATAAGAATCATCCCGAAGGCGAACGAGCTCATTCCCAACACCTGCTCGGTCTCGCTGCGAACGATAGAAAAGCCGAGCAGCAACATCGGAGCTATGCCAACGGCAATCGCTCCAAAAAGACCGCCCGGAACGCGGAAAGCTCGAGGCAGTTCGGGCTCACGAATCCGCAAGAATATCAGTGCCAGGAATTCAAGTCCCAGACTGCATCCGTAGAGTAGGATATCGATTGTCACCAGCCGCTGAAAACCCAACCCCAGGCACATGGCCCAGCCGACCGCGCACACAATAATGGCCACCCAAGGAGCGCGAGTTTTAGGATGCAGCTTGCCGAACACTTTCGGCAACATGCCATCTTGCGCCATCGCCAGTGGCAGACGCGAGTAGCTCATCACCAGCGCATTGAACATGCCGAAAGCGCTAATCATTCCACCTGCGACAAGCCCGATCCGGAGTAGCGGCCCACCAAGCATTCCAGCGATATCCGCCCATGAACCTGTCTCCCAGGCGCTGGCGTGAAGACCAGTCATCCAGACTGCCGCCACTGGGAGGATATAGCTTGCAGCCACAATCGCGACGGCTACCAGCATGGCTCGTGGGTAAGTACGCTGAGGACGCTCAACTTCGGCGGCGATGGTCGACGCATTATCCCAGCCCATGTAATTCCACATTGCAATCAGCAACCCGCCAATCATGTCTACCTTTGAAGTGGTGGGCGCAGTTACTGCATGCAGTAACGCTCCATACTTAAAGGGAGCGAGGAATAACATGAGCACAAACGGCGAAGACAATAGAAAGAACAGCCACAGCGAAGTCGTAGAGACGACCCTCACGCCAGCAATGTTAAGCAGAGCACAGGCTGTGACAACTGCGACTCCCACCATCACGCCACGATGTCCTTCGGCAAACCAGGGGAACATACGTGTTAGATAAAGGACGAATAGGGTGGGATAAATTGCCATATCGAAAATCGAGGCTACCAACGAAAGCCATGCTTCCTGAAATCCCCAGAAGTTTCCCATTGCGCGGCGCACCCATGCGTAATATCCGCCCTCGCTGGGCAGAGCGCTTGAGAGTTCGCCGATCATGAAGGCTGTAGGAAGACTCCAAATAACCGGAGTCAGCAGCAAAATTACAATCGCCCGCCAATATCCGGCGCCATGCACGATGTCTTCTGTGCCGTAAGTTCCGCCTGAAACCATAAAGAAGGTGGCGGCTACCAAAGGCCAGAGCGTGAGGCGAACCGATTTTTTTGGGGGGACAATTGAGGGGGGATTCTGCCGGGAAGCAGTGGATATGCTAGCTGTTGCCAATTTCGATGTGTTCCTCCCTGTGCGATCCTTGCGCTCTCAACATTTGATGCTCTCGGAGCAAGTTCGCATTGTGAGCATACGGCAAATTAGATGCGATGTGGAAAAAATCAGAAGAATTTTTTCTCAACAGGACATAGTACAGAAGTAATCGTTCACACGATTGCCGTACGTTTCTCGCCGACGCACTTCGCCTCGCAATAGATTTAGTGGTGGTGGCATTCGGTTCGCATAAGTCAGAGCTGCGGACGAGGGCATACGCGCTATATAAGAAAAAGCAAGAGCGGCGGACAAGAGTGTCCGCCCCACACAAGCTCGTCACTACCGTCAAAAGCAGATTCCCTTCGGCTTCGCTCAGGGCAGGCTCTCTCACCTTCGGGAATGACAAATGGAGAGTGTGGCCATCCCACGTTTCGCACAGAACGCGAGAACCTGAGGCACCGTGCATGCGCAAGATCCCTCGACCCGCTGGTGAGAGCGCGGGTTCTCGGGATGACGTTCGTTATTAATGTGAAAACATGGCTCTCCTCTTTCTCAGGATGACAATTTGGTAGTTGGCATTCGGTTCGTTGTAAAGTCAAAGACCGCGGACGATGGCGTCCACGCTATATAAGAAAAAGCAAAAGCGGCGGACAAGAGTGTCCGCCCCACACAATTCTCATCACTACCGTCAAAAGCAGATTCCCTTCGGCTTCGCTCAGGGCAGGCTCAAGACGGCTGTCCTAATGAGGAAGATTTATTGCTCGGCCTGAATGCCTCCGTACTGCTTGAGCCACTTCAGCTCTTCTCTGACTTTGATCTTGCCGTGCCAGGGATTTTTATCCAGCGAATGACCTTCGCCCGGAAAGACGAGAAGCGTGCTGGGGATGCCCAAGTTATGCAGCGCATGGTCCAGCAGATAATCTTCGGCAACGGCGACGCGGATGTCATCGGCTCCGGCAACTAGATGCGTGGGCGTGCGGACTTTGTTCATCTGGAAAATAGCCGCTTCATCGTGATAACGCTGCGCTGCCTCCCAGGGAAGTCCGCCAAGATAATAGGCGTCGTCGAAAGTGGTATCGTCATTGCCCCAGTTGGCGACATGCTCGACCGCGCCTGCGCCGGTGACGGCTACCTTCCACTGAGTGGATTGAGTGATGAGCCAGTTGGTCATGTAGCCGCCATAGCTGTATCCGCCGACAGCGAGATGGTTGCGATCGGCGATGCCATCTTTCACAAGCGCATCGACACCTTCGAGAATGTCTTTGCCGGGACGCGAAACCAGCTGCGGAACGATTCCCTTAACGAAGTCGTCGCCATAGCCGCTGGAGCCGCGATAGTTCGGCTCGAAGACCAGCCATCCTTGATTGGCCGCGAGCCGGTCCCACTGATACCAGTCGGCCTCGAAGTGGTTGCCATCGGCATCGACGGGGCCGCCGTGAATGAAGGTAAACATCGGCAGATTTTTCGCTTCAAATTTTCCCGGAGGATACATCAACATGCCTTCGATAGTTGTTCCATCATCGGCCTTCCAGCGGTACGGTTTGCCCTTGGGCAAATCGCGTTCGGTGAACAGCTTGTTAAACGAGGTGATCGGCTTTGCATCCTGAAGTTTGTCGATGCTTTCGGCGAGATAAACTTCGGTTGGCTTTTCCAGAGTGGAGTGAATGAAAACTACTCGCGGAGAATTTTGTGCGGCATCGATGTGGTCGTAAGTCCCGGGCCATCCTGCTTGCCTGGAAAATGGCGCGGAAGATTTTGGCTGCGAGTAGAGCTGAACCTCGGTTCCCAAACGCCCGGTAGTGAGCAATGCGCCCTTATTCAGAAAAGCATAATGAGTAATTTCGCCGGCGAAGTCCGAGGCCCAGCGCTGGGTTGCGCCCGTCTCTGCATCGACCGAGTACATGCGCGGCTGGTTGTCTACGTACTTGCCTTCGACGGATCCAATCTCGACGTTGAAGAAGACGTGCTTGCTCTCTTTGTCCCAGCGAATATCGCGTTCCTGAGCTTCGTTGTGAGTGAGTTGGTGAGGTTGTTGTGATGGAGAAGCGTTTGCCAAATCGATGGAGTAGATTTCGAACTCATCGATTTTTTCCTGGCGTTCGGAGACAGATTCGGTCACGAAGGCGAGCTTGCGGCCGTCGGGAGAAGCCTCCAATTGCTGGACGTGCCAAGGGGTGCTGGCAATCGCGCGCGAGCCGGGAGTCGCGTCGGATTCGTCATCGTCTTTAGTGTTGTCTTTGCTGTCTGAATTTCTGGCGGCGGCTTCGTCGTGTCTATGAATCGCGTCTGCGAGATCCAGGCTGAAGATCTGGTCTCCGCGCTCGGCGGCGCGATACTGATTTACATCTTTCCAGTCTTTTTTGTACGCATCTTTTTGTGCCTTGGTCCAAGGAGTACGGGTTGCGAAGTAGAGCGTGTGAGAATCAGCCGACCAAGCAAAGGCATGAACTTCCTCTTCGCCACGCGTGAGCGGAAACGCTTCGCCGCCCGAGGGCGAAATCAGATAAAGCTGCGCCGTATCCTCTTTAGCTTTGGCATCTTCGGAACTGGATTCGTCTTTATTGGGCGGCTTCCTTTCGGAGGAAAAAGCAATCCAGCGCCCATCGGGCGACCACTGCGGCGAGCTGTCGTGTCCGGATTGCGTGAGCTGGGTGAGCGTTCCGGCACCATTGTCGGTATCAGATAGCCCGCGATATAACCACAGATCGGTGCGAAAGATATTCTGATCCCAATCGGCGCGCTCGGTTGCGATTATGACGGAGCGTCCGTCTGGAGAGATCTTCGCGCTGGGAAAGCTGACCGCATTGAAGAATTCGTCGAGTGTGATCTTGGGCTTATCGGCAGCGAAGGTTGAGATGGAAAAGAAAAGAGCCAGGGAGAGGAGAACCAGGTATTTGGGCCGCATAGAGTTGTGTCGGATGAAGATATACCACAACAACTCCGTTCGTAAATAGAAAGCAGGTCCTGCGCTCTGCTCAGGATGACAACTTATGGGAATTGCTGGGCCGAACTGTCACGAATTCGTGTTGATTATGCTTGACAACCCGCTACGGCGTGGCTACAAGTCATGTTGCTGAAGAATCTATATTTGGGAGAAACGCAGTGAATGCTATTTCGTCTAATCAATATGCTGGAGACGCTGGCCGCGTTCCAAAAGATGAATTATCTCGTCAATTTTCTGCTGTGCTTGAATCGCTGGCTCGGCACTACGAACTTGTTCCTCAAAAAACAGAAGGCTATTCGACAGAACCTGCGGATCGGAATGAGTGGTCTCAGCAAATACGGCTTGCAACGCTCTTAGCCTAGCCATCATCCGGAGCAACTGTTCTTGCTGAAGGCTGAAGGCCCGTAATAACGGTAATAAAATGTCGCGGGTCTCGTTTTCCATAACGACACCTATATCTTGTTTTGCCTGCCGGTTATTTTTAATGGGAACGAACTCGGTCGCCGGGTAGAAATCAGATACCACGCAGCCCATAATGCAATGGAGTAAATAGACATCACCCGGGGATACGAACCTTGACCTGGCATTTTTAATTATGAAGCCAGGATTAGCTACACGGTACGCCGAATCTGACAATTTGCAAGCGAAATGGTGAGGGGCATTTAAGCAGGTCCCATATCGAACAGCCGTGTGGATCGAGAAGCAAAAGCTGTGATTCCGCAAGGGAACTAACCTGGCTGGAAATAGTGACTAAACCGAAATTGTGGTTAAACCTGAGATCCGTGAAGAGAATGGCCGGTCTGTGATTTGTCCGCCAAACTCCGCTGCCCAGCGGCCCGGTAGAGAAGACTTGCAATGTGGACAAGTCCCGTCGGGAGTGAGGCGGTAGTCTTCGATGAGGTATCCGTAACGCTTGATGAGCAACTCACCGCAGTGTTGGCATTTCGTGTCTTCGAGGTCCGCGACTTTACCGGGCAGATTTCCAGCATAGATATAACGCAGTCCTGCTTCCTTGCCAATTTTGGCTGCGCGCAATAAATCTTCCGCACTCGTGTTGGGTGGGCCTGGCATTTTGTAATCCTTGTGGAACGCGGTTACGTGCCAGGGAATATCGGGCGAGACACTGGCAAGAAATTCCGTGAGTCCCTGCAGTTCTTCATCGGAGTTATTGAAACCGGGAATGAGCAAGGTCACGATCTCCAGCCAGATCCCCATGTGATGCAAACTGCGAATAGTTTCAAGGATGGGAGCGATGCGTCCGCCAAGCTCGTGATAGTGGCGGTCGCTAAAGCTCTTCAGATCGACTTTATAAAGATCGATCCAGGGACGCAGATATTCGAGCACTTGTGGGGTCGCGTTGCCGTTGGAAACGAATCCGGTGAGCAAGCCCGCAGCTTTGGCTTGCTTGAAAATTTCGACCGCCCATTCGCTCGTGATTAGTGGCTCGTTATACGTGCTAACTAAAACTTTCGCGCCTTGTTGCAAGGCATCTCTGACGAGCGCTTCGGGAGAGGCGTGCTCCGGAGGCGAAACCGCATTGGGATCGCGCAGTGCCTGCGAGGTCACCCAGTTCTGGCAATAGGAGCAGTGCAGATCGCATCCGAGCATGCCGAAGCTGTAGGCGAGCGCACCGGGATAGGCGTGAAAGAATGGCTTCTTCTCAATGGGATCGCACTGCACTCCGCCGACATATCCCCAGGGCACGTAGAGAGTTCCACCCTGGTTGTAGCGGACCTTGCAAACTCCGGCCTGACCTTCGGGTATAGGACAACAATGTCCGCAGGCAAAACAACGCAACCGATTGCGATCAAGCTTCTCGTAAAGACGGGGATCGGCTTCACGAACGTTGCGGTTGAGGACATCACGAAGAGTAGCCACAGCGGAACCTTAAGAATATTGTAACGCTGTAGGTCGATGAGGTTTGTGGAATATGGAATGACATGGCATTTAAAAACCGAAAGAATCCGTATCTGTTCCGTGAACCCGCCATACAATGTTGAAACTCATCAACATTGGGATGGGATCATTAATCCCTAACTGCAAGGAAGATCGTGGCGAGCTTGGCGGTCTTCGCAGCCCGTAAAAAATCTCGCAGTCAAGCTCAACGCGAACCTGGACGCTACGCTAAATCCGATCTGATCGCCAATATCAATCACGGTGGTTTTATAGGTAGGGATCCCTCGTCCGGCTGGAGAAAACGCCGGCCTTCGGGATGACACCTATAGGAATTGGATTAGGAATTATGTAAATTGCAGCAGATCAGAGCTCGCAATAGGTAGTTGTGTGAAATCTACTATGTTTTATTGATTATTGAGATACTATCTGTCAGGCAAAACTTATGGCTTCCAAGCGCAAATCCAAAGGCGCGTACATGATTTCGGCAGTCGCCGAGATGTATGGCATACATCCGCAAACTTTGCGTCTCTATGAACGCGAGGGATTGCTGAAACCTTCCCGTACGGAAGGCAACACACGTCTTTATACAGACGAAGATTTGCAACGGCTCGAATTTATTCTTTCTCTGGCGCGCGATCTGGGAGTGAACATCAGCGGTATGGCGATCATTTTACAAATGCGCGAGCGCATGGAAGAGATGCAGCGCCAAATTCAGGATTTCGTAAAGTATATTCAGGAAGAAGTACTCTCGCGGGCCAGCGCAGCAGCCGATCCGTCGAAAGGCGCAATGGTTCCGCTGCGCCGGCCATTTATTACTCCGACAACGACCAAAAAGAATAAGAGTTAAAAAGAAGCGGAATCATTTTCCCGCCCGCTTTCAGTCAGCGGCACCGGATCGCCGCTCGGGTATGGGAATAGCATTGACTTGCTCGCGCAGCCGTTGGATGTGTTCGCTCAAGGCAGCCCTGAGTTCCTTGATGGCTTGTTCCATCTCCGCATCTTCTTTTGCCGATATCGCCTTGGCGCACAACTCCTGGATGTGGTTTTCCATGCGGGGAGACATGAGAAAGCATCTCACGTATCGCCACGGTGTTTGATACAGGAAAAGCTGTATTGTCGCCCGATTGCACTGGGCGCATTACAGACTTTGGGATGCTCCCATGACCGGAAAGCCAAGTACGAATCTGAGCGGCACGGTAGAAAAGATCATCAAGTCTGTCAATCCAGCCGACCCGGAAAAAGTTGAAATTGCAGTGGAACAAGCTGAGCATCTTTATCGAGAAGTTCGAGTTGAGAACAAGCTGACTAATTCTGATGGAGAGACCGTGAAGCTAAAACCGGGGGCGCAGGTCGATATCGTGATAGAGGCGGACCGGGAACATACAACAAAACCAGATGAGCCTGAGAAAGATTGAAGAACCCACCTAAGGCTGGATCATCATTATCACCACGGAGGACAGAGAGGACACGGGCGAGACGAAAGCTTCTCAAGTTTTGCATCTTAAGTTCAAGATTCCCCCAGCGCCACACAAAACTGTAGCATGCAGCCGGGTAAACGTTTACTATATGGCGGAATTCCTGGAGGCAATCGATGCGTGGACGACGGCAATTCATTCGTGATACCGCCTTGGGGGCAGGTGCGCTCCTTTTCAGTAGATACTCTCCTTTTAGTTGGGGAGCGGATACCCAAGTGTCCGATTCGCGGATCGAGGTGCTTTTAGGCGAACCGCTGGGAACTATTTCTCCTAATATTTACGGACACTTTGTCGAAAACCTTAGCGGTGTGGTTTATGACGGCATTTGGGTAGGTGAGAATTCCAAAGTCCCAAATGTAAATGGCATGCGCCGCGAACTCATCGAGGAGATGAAAAAGATTAAAGCGCCGGTAGTGCGTTTTCCCGGCGGTTGTTTTGCCGATAGCTATGACTGGCGCGATGGCATTGGTCCCGCAGACAAACGTCCGCGGAGAACCAACTTCTGGGCTGATGGCGAAAGCAGCGCCGCTCCCGCCAGTCATAAGTACGATCCCAATCAGTTCGGGACAAATGAATTCCTGCATTTCTGCAAATTGATTGGAAGCCAAGGTTACCTTGCCGCCAACGTTCGCAGCCTTCCTGCTGAGGAATTTTATCGCTGGGTGGAATACTGCAATTCGCCTGCGGGCAGTACGACTTTAGCGGACACGCGTGCTGCGGCGGGATTTACAGAACCCTTTGGAGTTCGTTTCTGGGGTGTGGGCAACGAGTCGTGGGGTTGCGGTGGCAATTTCACGCCAGAAGAATATGGAGAGCAATTCCGCAGATATACGACATGGGTGCCGCGATATGGCCAGGAATTATCATTCATTGCGTCCGGACCTAACGTGGAAGAGTGGAACTGGACGCGCGGCTTTTTAGAGGAAGTTGCGAAGAAAGGGCCGTCTGCGTTGCACGATGTTTACGGAATTGCGTTGCACCACTATGCATGGAACCTGAGCCGAGGGCGCACCGAAAATTGGATAGAAGGCAAAGGCGACGCGCTCAAATTCGAAGCGGTGGATTGGTATGAGCTCTTGCGCCAAGGTGACCGGATGGAAGGTTTGATTGAAGGCCATTGGCAGGTCATGGGAGAGATTGACAAGGAGCATGACATCAAATTGATCGTTGACGAGTGGGGCCCCTGGTACCGGCCGGGAAGCGAGGCTACTCCGGGGGATCAACTGGAGCAAATGCCAACAATGCGGGATGCCGTTTTTAGCGGCATGACGCTTGACATCTTTAACCGCCATCCTGAAAAAGTTGCGATGGCTAATTGCGCGCAGCTGATTAATTGTCTAAACAGCCTCTACCTGGCGCATGAAGATAAATTTTGTGTTACCCCGGTGGGTCACGTGATGAGCATGTATGCAGCACATCAAGGTGGCCAAGCTTTGCGGACTGTTTTTTCTTCCCCGACCGTCAATTACGAACGCGACAATAAGCCAGCAATATTTTGGGGACTGAAAGGATCAGCTTCTCTTCGAAACAAGGAACTTGTCCTCACTGTGGTAAACCCGCATGTGAGTGAAGCACGGGAGACTGAGATAGGAGTGCGTGGCGCGAGTCTGAACTCCGGACAAGTTACTGTGCTGACGAACGCCGATATTCATGCTCACAATACGTTTGAGCAAAGAAATGTTGTGAGTCCGCAGAGCAAAGATATAAAGGTCCATGGGAAAATGCTCAACTGGACATTTCCACCAGCTTCGGTTACGAAATTGGTTTTGACTTTGGCGTAAAACAAAAACCGTGATGGAGGCATTCTGAAAAAGAGCGTTCAATTCGCCGCTCTGTTTGTGTTTTTCGTAAGCTTCGCTAGTCCCCAGGTATTTGCCGAGTCTGGCAAACCATGGTCTGCGACACGGGCGAATCGCTGGTATGCAAGTCAACCCTGGTTAGTGGGCAGCAACTTTATTCCCAGCACCGCGATCAATGAACTCGAAATGTGGCAGGCGGACACTTTTGATCTGCCGACTATCGATAGGGAGCTGGGATGGGCGCAGGCACTCGGCATGAATACCATGCGGGTGTTCCTGCACAACTTGTTGTGGCAGGAAGATTCTGCGAAGTTTCTAGATGAACTGGATCAATTTCTTGCTGTCGCGGATAAGCACCATATAAAGATAACGTTTGTTTTGCTGGATTCGGTGTGGGATCCGAATCCTAAAGCGGGGAAGCAGCGGAAGCCGCGGCCATTCGTACACAACTCGGGATGGGTGCAGGCTCCGGGCGCGGATCTTTTAAAGAATCAAGCCCGCTGGGATGCTGAACTCAAGCCTTATATTGTAGGAGTCGTCCGGCATTTGGCGAATGATCGACGCGTCCTCATGTGGGATGTAATGAATGAGCCGGATAATGACAACCCTTCTTACAAGCATGAGGAATTGCCGGACAAGGCAGCGAGAGCGCTGGTCCTGCTGAAAAAAGAATGGGGGTGGATAAGGAGTGCGAATCCATCGCAGCCTTTGACTAGCGGAGTGTGGAAAGGGGATTGGAGCAGTGACGCAGAACTGAGCGACATGGAACGCTTCCAATTGCAGAACTCCGATGTCATCACTTTTCACGACTATGATCCGCCGGAAGTGATGCAGCACCGGATTCATTCTCTCCGTCGTTTTCATCGTCCCATTATTTGTACCGAGTATATGGCTCGCCCGAAGGGGAGCACGTTTGCCGTGATTCTTCCTCTACTCAAGAGGGAAAAAGTGGGTGCGTATAACTGGGGATTCGTAAGCGGAAAATCCCAAACGATCTATCCCTGGGATTCTTGGGATAAGGCGTACACGAGTGAGCCCGAAGTGTGGTTCCACGATATTTTCCGAAAAGATGGAAGCCCGTACGATCCGAGGGAGACCAAGCTGATTCAGCAACTGACAATCGCGTCGAATCCTACGAACCAGGAAACTGTACATGCGCAATATCAGTGATAGGGGCTTAGGTTGCAGCCCTCACTGGCTCAGCAAACGTATTCTCAATATGCTATGATGCCCGCGAAACAGTACTCCTGATTCTCATGGATATCCGCGAAATCGCAAGGCGCGCAAAAGTTTCCACCGCGACAGTTTCGCGCGCCATTAACCGGGTTCCTACGGTTGATCCGCAACTTGCAAAACGGGTTTTGAAAGTCGTCGAAGAGCGAGGCTATTATCCCAATTCGCAGGCCCGCGCGCTTGTCTCCGGCAAAAGCCGCACATTCGGTCTGATTGTTTCCGAAATCACAAATCCATTTTTCCCGGAGATTGTGCAGTCATTTGAAGACATTGCGGTGCGGCACAACTACGAGATTCTCCTTACTTCCACCGTGCATGATCCGAAGCGCATGAATCTCGCCGTTCGACGAATGATTGAGCGCAGGGTAGACGGTGTTGCGATTCTGACGTTCGGCACCGAAGAATCGCTTATAGAAGATCTTCGATTTCGTAAAATCCCGCTGGTCTTTATCGATGTGGCTCCCGATGTCACGGGAATGAGCAATATCCGCGTTAACTATTTGCATGGCATTCGCCAGGCAGTACAGCATCTGGCCGCATTGAGGCATACGCAAATAGCATTTGTGACGGGGCCTTTATATCTCAAATCGGCATTGGCCAGGAGAACCGCATTCAAGTCGTCAATGAGAGAGATTGGGTTGGATGTTCCCGCAGAGTTAATTGTCGAGGGAGATCACACCATGGAAGGTGGTATGCGCGCTTTGGTGGAACTGATGAAAGGCCGAAATCGCCCGACTGCGGTTCTATGCTCGAATGACATGACAGCCATTGGCGTCCTGCGGCAAGCATATGAAGATAAGATCGATATCCCGGGAGAGTTATCACTGGTAGGATTCGACGATATCCGGTTGGCACAGTTCACGACTCCTCCGTTGACAACAATTCAGATGTCGCAAACTCAGCTTGCGGAACTTGCATTTAAAGCCTTAATAACGGAAGTAGAGAGAGAGCCGGTTTCGCGAAAGACCTCAAAGACAAAAAGAAATGAATATGAACTGATGACGAACCTTATATTGCGGCGCTCAACCGCTCTTGCTGCGCGATCGAGTTCTGCGGGAAAATTTGCCAAAAAAAGGGAGTGTTGGCCGGAGCGCAGGGATTGTTCGAGAATGCGTTAAGCGAATTAAAATTCAGGGAAAAGGTTTAGGTAAACGATTACTCGCATAAAGGATCTAGTCACAATTTCATGATGCTCCTGGAAACTTTACGCGAGGAAGTATTAGAGGCCAACTTGGAACTAGTCCGCAACGGCCTCGTGTTGTATACCTTTGGCAATGCAAGCGGTATTTCGCGCGACGAGAATTTGGTTGTGATTAAGCCGAGCGGAGTTCCTTACGAAAGCATGAAACCTGAAGACCTGGTAGTCACCGATCTCGAAGGTCAAATTATTGAGGGTAGCTTTCGGCCCTCCTCCGATTTACCCACCCATCTTGTGCTCTACAAGGCATTTCCAAAAATCGGCGGCGTGGTTCACACCCATTCGGAATATGCCACCGCCTGGGCGCAGGCCCGAAAAAACATCCCCTGCTTCGGGACGACTCATGCCGATTATTTTTATGGTCCGGTTCCAGTGACTGATGCCATAAAGGACGAAGATATTGCGTCAGAATACGAGAAGAATACCGGACACGAAATTGTTCGGTCGTTTCATAAGCAAAGCTACGAAGATATTCCCGCGGTTTTGGTCGCCAATCATGGGCCGTTTGCATGGGGGGCCACACCGAAATCAGCAGCGCACAATGCAGTAATACTCGAGGCAGTCGCTCGAACAGCGTACTTCACGACTACTTTGAATGCTGATGCTCCTGCAATCGGACGTCAGTTGCACGACAAACACTATCTGAGAAAGCACGGAAGCGGCGCCTATTACGGTCAATCAAAGGATAAAAAATGATGCCTGCTGTAGCCATGTTTGCTACGACAAGACTTGTGCATTTATCTGCGGTAGATGTTGCGATAATCGTTTTTTACTTCGCGCTGGTTCTGGCCATTGGTTTCTATTTACGCGGCCGTGCGAACACTGGCGAAGATTTCTTTATGGCGGGACGCGAGATGACGGCCTGGGTTGCCGGCTTGAGTTTCCTGTCCGCGAATCTAGGCGCGCTGGAGTTGATGGGATGGGCGGGCTCGGCCTACCAGTATGGAATTCTCGCAACGCATTGGTATTGGATTGGCGCCATTCCGGCCATGCTATTTCTCGCGTTGGTAATGATGCCGTTCTACTACATTTCGAAAACCCACTCCGTCCCCGGATATTTGAAGTTGCGTTTTGGTGAATCGAGCCGGGCCTTGTCCGCCGTTTCTTTTGCTTTCATGACAGTGCTGATGAGCGGCGTTAACATGTTTGCCATGGCCAAGGTCATGCAAATCGTGCTGGGCTGGGATATCAATTTCAGCATCTGGGTTTCATCGCTCACCGTGGCAATCTATGTATCTTTAGGCGGGCTACGATCGGCCATCTTTAATGAAGTGTTGCAGTTTTTTCTCATCTGGGCCGGTGCGCTGCTGATCCCAATTCTTGGCTTATATGAAACTGGCGGTTGGAGCAATCTCAAAGTCCTAATCGCGCATCGAGCTTCGGAGCAATACGTTCACCTCTGGTCGGGATTGGGCTCCTTCACTACCAACCCTATGGGTATTCACTGGACGGGCATTGTGTTCGGTTTGGGCGCAATTATCTCCATGGGCTACTGGACTACGGATTTTCTGGTGGTGCAGCGCATTCTTGCCGCAAAAGATATTCGTAGCGCGGAAATGGCCCCCATTATCGGAGCGGGATTCAAGATGTTTGTACCGCTCATCGTGATTTTGCCTGGACTGCTCGGCCTGGCAGTTCTCCCGATGAAGTTGACGGGCGAAGCCATGGCAGCCGCGACCGGAGGCCATAGCTATAACGACGTTCTTCCGCTGATGCTCGCTCGCTACTGCGGACCGGGGCTACTCGGGCTTGGAATCACCGCGCTTATTGCGGGCTTCATGTCCGGCATGGCTGGAAACGTGAGCGCCTTTACGACCGTTTGGACTTATGACATTTATCGTCCACTGATCAACAGCAAGGGAAGCGACCATCACTATGTGAATATGGGACGCTGGACGACCGTCATTGGCGTGCTCATTAGCGTAGGCACTGCATATTTAGTGATGCAATTTGCCAGCATCATGGATTATGTGCAGGCTTTGTTCAGTTTCTTCATTGCCCCGCTTTTCGGAACGGTTGTGCTCGGAATGCTTTGGAAACGAGCGACAGGCCCTGCGGGTTTTTGGGGATTGCTTTGCGGCACCCTCTCCTCGATCAGTATGTGGGCATGGGTGAAGGTGGATCCTTCCGCGCTTCGCTATGTGGCGCTTTCTCCAAATGCCAAAGCTCTTGCCCAGGATATGTATCAAGCCCTATGGTCCTTTATAGTGTGCGTGATTGTGACGGTAGTCGTGAGTCTGGCTACGAAGCCCAAGCCTGAAGCGGAACTAGCCGGTCTGGTTTATGGCCTGACCGAAGTTCCCTCGATAGGGAATGTGCCCTTTTATCAAAAGCCGCTTTTCTGGGCTGGCGTGGTCGTGGTGGTTTTCTTTATTTTGAACATTATTTTCTGGTAAGTGGAGGTTGGTAAAACATGGTTTCAATCTGGTTTTTTATTGGCATCTCGCTTGCCGTGAATGGCGCATTGATTTTAGCCGCAGGCATTTACCAACTGGTAAATCCGCCGGAAATTCCTGGGGTGGTGCTTTTTAATTTGCATGCGGGTATTTGGTGGGGAGCGACATTGCTATTCATCGGACTCGTTTATTGCCTTCGATTCCGTCCACGCCGGCACGCTTAGATCCGGCTATTTCATAAGGGAGTTCTATGTCGCCGAAAAAAATGACCATGGGCCTGATTGTAGGCAACCGTGGTTTCTTTCCTGATCACTTGGCCAAAAGCGGCCGCGAAGAAATACTCCGAGTACTGGCAGGAGCTGGGATTGACGTGGTTGCGCTGACGCCGGAAGAGAGCAAATACGGTGCGGTAGAAACCCGGGAAGAATCCCGCCGTTGTGCGGAACTGTTCAAGCGTAACCGTGAGCGCATTGATGGAATCATAGTCACTCTGCCGAACTTTGGGGAAGAACGCGCTATCGCCGACACCTTGCGGCTCGCGGACCTGCGCGTGCCGGTGTTGATTCAGGCCACGCCGGATGATCCGAAGAAGATGACCATCGCATTCCGCCGCGACAGTTTTTGCGGAAAGATGTCAGCCTGTAACAATCTCAAACAGTATGGCATTCCATACTCAATTACGAGCCTGCATACAGAGGCTCCTGATTCTCCAGAGTTCGCCGCAGATCTGGCATGGTTTTCTTCCGTTTGCCGTGTAGTAAACGGTTTCCGGAACTTGCGGGTTGGAGCTATTGGAGCGCGTCCAACCGCCTTCAATACTGTCCGCTACAGTGAAAAAATTCTGGAAGCAAACGGAATTTCAATCGAAACGCTGGATTTGTCTGAAGTGCTCGGCCGCATCGAACGCATGAAGGACAACGATGATCTCGCCCAAGCCAAGCTTGCTTCCATTAAAAAATATGTGGATTCAAGTAATGTGCCGGAAGCAGCGCTGTTGAAAATGGCCAAGCTCGGAGCGGTTGTAGATCACTGGATGGCCACAACCGAAGTTGCAATTAGTGCGGTGCAATGCTGGACTTCAATCGAGGAAAATCTCGGCATCGTTCCTTGCACGGTGATGAGCATGATGAGCGACAGCTTGCTTTCCAGCGCGTGTGAAGTGGATATCTGCGGTGTGCTCGGGATGCATGCTCTTCGGTTGGCTTCAGAGACTCCCTCTGCGTTGCTCGATTGGAATAACAATTACGGCTCAGATCCCAACAAGGCTGTTTGTTTCCACTGCTCAAATTTACCGAAGCATTTTTTTCGTTCGGTGAAGATGGACTACCAGGCCATCATCGCAGGCACGGTTGGAATCGAAAATACTTATGGCACCTGTGTGGGAGTGGTGAAGCCGGGCGCCATGAGTTTTGCCCGTTTCTCGACCGACGACACTGCCGGCAAAATGCGCGGATACGTGGGAGAGGGCGCGTTCACCGACGACCCGCTGAATACTTTCGGTGGCGCTGGAGTCGTAGAAATTCCAGACATGCAAAAACTGCTGCGCTTTATCTGCGAACGAGGCTTCGAACATCATGTCGCAGCCAATCTATCTACCGTCGCGTCTGCGGTGCATGAGGCCGCTACTCGCTATCTTGGTTGGGACATGTACTGGCACGAAAAACAATAATGGAGCTTTCTGATGGCGATTGTGGCTGGAGTTGATTTTGGAACTCTGAGCGTGCGTGTTTCTATCGTTGATAGCGAACGCGGACTGCTGAGTTCAGCTGTCGTGGAATATCCTTTGCACAGGAAGCGCGAAGACCCAGAGTACGCAACGCAATCGCATGAAGATCATATGCGTGCTCTGGCTGCGGCAACCCACGAAGCCGTCAGGACTTCTGGCATGCCGGGAGATCGAGTAGAAGCGATCGCTCTCGATACTACAGGTTCCTCGGTGATTCCCGTTGATAAAAACCTTAAGCCGCTTGGCGAATACTATCTCTGGTGCGACCACCGCGCGAAGGGCGAGGCCGCCGAAATTACCGAAGCCGCACACCGTGAGGGGTTGGAAGCAATTAAATGGTGCGGCGGTGTGTATTCATCGGAGTGGGGATTTTCGAAGTTGCTGCACTGGCTCCGCCACAATCCCACAAAACGTTCGGAGTTCGCGTCTGCATTTGAGCACTGCGATATGGTTTCGGCGACCCTGTGCGGCATCACTGACCCAAAAAAGGTGAAGCGCAGTATTTGTGCGATGGGCCACAAATGGTTGTGGAACGCATCTCTGGGCGGTTTGCCTCCACAGGAATTCCTTAGCAATGTCGATCCTTTATTCGCAGGAGTTCGGGAGAAACTCGACGGCGAGTATGCCACGTCCGATCAGATCGAAGGAAAACTCTCGCCCTATTGGGCTGAGCAGTTGGGACTGAAGGCTGGTATTCCGATTCCGGTTGGAGCATTCGACGCGCATTGGGATGCGATTGGCGCCGGTTGCCGTACCGACGATATGGTGAATGTGATTGGCACGTCAACCTGCATCATTGGCATTACCCCTTCGGTTAACTTGGTGCCGGGAGTTTGTGGCGTGGTGCAGGGAAGTGTGCATCCACAACGAACTGGAATCGAGGCGGGACTTTCCGCTGTAGGAGATATCTTCGGCGCTATCGCTACGCGCGCGGGTACAGATGTGAACACGTTGAGTCGTGGCCTGGAAAACTATAAGGCGGGACAAACAGGTTTGCTGCGCATGACGTGGGACAACGGGGATCGCACCGTGCTAGTCAATCCGAATTTGCGCGGCATGACGCTAGGCTGGAATTTGCAAAGCACCGCACAGGATGAATTATTTGCAGCAATCGAAGGCACCGCTTTTCATACGCGAGTGATCCTTGACCGCATGGCGGAAAACGGAGTGGAAATTAAACGGGTAATCAATGCCGGAGGGATTCCGCAGAATAATTCCGTACTGAATCAGGTGTACGCCAACGTGCTGGGACGCCCGGTATTAGTTCCGAATAAAAAGCTCGTCAGTTTCGGCTCTGCAATTTTTGCGTTCCTCGCGGCTGGAACATTCAAGACTATCGAGGAAGCCCAGGACAAAATCTCTCCACCTTACACAGTCTATGAGCCGCAAAAGTCCGAGCAACTTGTGTACACAAACCTCTACGCGCTTTATCGCAAAATCTACTTTGCGTTTGGCCAGCCCGGAAACAGCGAACTCGCAGCCGTGCTCTCGGAGCTAATCCAAACCGCATCTTCCATACAGCAGAATATGCGAACTGCCAGCTAGGGCCGAGGCAAAGGCGCACCGAATAGAACCCGTACGAACCTGCTTAAGCCGCGCATTGGAGAGAGATGTTAATTATACCCCCTCAGAACAAAAGTTTTAACGCGAACTGGATCAGTCGCGGGTTGCTGTCCGGATTCGTTGACGATATCACTCCGAACCCATTATTTCCCGCGCCTGTGGGAGTACCGTTGAAACCAGTCCCAGGCACGCCGAATCGAGGATGATTAAATAGATTAAAGAATTCGGTCCGGAATTCCAGTCCAACTCTTTCAGTTATCGTGGTTCTTTTGAAAGCTGCGAAGTCGAAGTTGTTGATTCCCGGGGCTCGCAGTGTGGGGTCTACGCGCGATTCGTTGCCAAAACCCCAGGCTGGTGGTGGTGCAAAGCAGTTTGTATTAAACCACTGGGTAAGGCTACGATTGCCCGACTTATTGCACCCGGGTATAACGTCGGGACGGACATTCGAAACTCCTAAATTGGCATTCTCAAGGGGCGTCGCATTTCCAGCCCAGGTGATCTTTAGTGGAAAGCCGCGTTGGAAAGTCGTCACTCCATCAATACCCCACCCGGACACTGCTTTGTTGGTCACGCCGCTGGCTCCTCCTAGGAACTTCTTTCCACGACCGAAAGGCAGATCCAGCACGTAGCTAATAACCAAACGTTGAGAAACGTCCTGGGAAGAAAGTGATCGTTCTCCATTCAGATTGTTCCAGTCCTGTACCTGACCCACGCCACCGGTTGAACCCTCCAGCCAACTAGTAAGAGTGTCGGTGTTGCTCAGCAGCTTGGCGTTGGTATAGGCCACAAGCATGGTGCCGCCGCCCTGAAACCGGCGGGTTACCGTCGCCTGTAAGGAGTTGTAGTTACTGCTGCAACATCCATATCCAGCCAGACTTAATCCCGTGTACTGAGGATAGGGGCGATCAAGTTGTCCAATTGGAACAGTTGTGCCTTGCAGCGAGGGATCCGGACTCACTATAGGATTCGGATTAGTACCTGAAAATTGTTGATTAATCGTTGGGTTCTGTCCGGCAGCAGCTTGCGCGGCCGCCTGCGCAATGAATCTGTCCGGGATTTGGTTGATGTTAGTCGAGTATTGCTGTAGATGGACCCCGTGCGAACCCGCGTATGCGACATCCGCAAAGAAACCTGCGGGCAACTGACGTTGAATATTAAAATTATATTGTTCCACATAGCCAGGCTGCGGATGGGTGTATGGAGCCAATGTCGGAGAACCGTTTGTGGCGACGAAGTTCGAGATGTTTCCACTTCTACCTGGCGGAGGCAAAATTCCACTCGCCCCAAAGGGACCGGACGTACAGCCGGTCAGCGTTCCCGGCGCACCGCCGGAACCGAAATTGAAGGTGCAATTACTTTGGTCGAGAGTAGCATTTGGCGTAAGTCCTTGATCTAACGTCGCGTGGAACGGCGTAGTAGCAAGGTTAATTACATCATTGTCCGGATTCAGCCCGAAAGATACATAATTTGGAATCCAAAATATACCGTAACCTGCACGTATTACGGTCTTTGGGTCCGCGCTGAAGGCAAAGCCAATACGAGGAGAGAACTCGGTCTTATTCAGCGGTATGTTATTCCTACTGGAGTTGGGACCGGTCTTGACCAACATGGCGTCGCCGATACACTGAGATCCCGGCGTACCACTGCAACCCGTGACCGTCGCATTGACCGCAGTAGGATCAAAGTAGCTCAAGCGATCATAGCGGTCAGACCAAGGCCCTTGCAGCTCATATCGAAGGCCAAGATTTAATGTCAATTTGTTTGTGACATGCCACGTGTCGTTCCCGTAAAACGCGCGGTAGGTTTGGCGACCCGCAGTTTGAGCAGGAACTTGAGCCGCACCTTCTGTCTGGTTCACGAAGGAAGCAGGGCCGGGTTGAGCTAGGCCTAGTAAAAAGTCAGCAAATGCAAAGCCCCCGGTAGCTGGACTAGTTTGTGTGGGCAACCCGGTGCTGCTCGTCCATGCTCCGGAAAAACCGAAAGCCCCACTGGCGATATTGGTCTGGTAATAATTGTCCAGACCTAACTCATATTGCGCGCCGACCTGGAAAGTGTGTTTGCCGTGTATGACAGTCAAAGAAGGGGAGATATTGTATTGCGTATTATGGTCGCCAATAGCGCTGTTCCCCTGACTTCTTCCTACATCATTTGGGAACGGAAAAGCTGGCGTTGGAGGCGTCCGCATTATAGATGGAACCGCAGCGTTGTAGCTCGCTGGCCATCCAAGTTGCGTAAGATCGTAACCGGCGAGAAGTGGCCCTCGCAGGTAAATGAACCGGCTTGCTGAAATATTCAAGTCACCAATTATGTTTGGACTGAAGGCGTGGTTGACATCAATCGCGAGGGCTTTGGTGTGATAATTTTCAGCACAACGGTCCTGGCACAAGCCGGTACCGAAAGGATTGTTGGGAAGATCCAGAAGTCCAAAGTAGGAGAAGCGACCAAAGAGACGGGTTTTATCGCTAATGTTTTGGTCAACGCGGGCTACGAACTCATTGTTATTTCCACCGCTGCTACTCGCTGACGTAAAGTTGTTGGTAAGGGCACCCGGATTCGTAGGAGCAACAAAATATTTATTCCACAAGGTAAGCGCAGCCGGACTGAATTCTGAAGCAGGAATTATATTTCCGGCGTAGGCGGTTCGGCTGCCATTCGGTTGCACCGTGTATGGATCGTAAAGTTGAATTCCCTGCGCGAGCAATGCAGAAAAATCGCCAGTCTTAAATGCTGGCAACGGCACGGTAGTCACGTTAACAGCACCGGTGCGCAGCCGAAATTGTTCCCAACTCACGAAAAAGAAAGTCTTGTCTTTAATCACCGGCCCACCAACATTAAACCCGTACTGATTTTGAACATATGGAGGCGGTGTGTTGCTCTTACCATTCAATAGCTGATTCTGCTTGAAGAAATAATCATTCGAGTTCAGAACCTTATTGCGGAAGAATTCGTAGGCCTCGCCATGAAATGCATTGGTGCCGGATTTCGTGCTGAAGTTCGAAACACCGCCGGAAAACTTGCCCCATTCCGCGCCCAAGTTGTTGTATTGGACCTTAAATTCGCCGATTGAATCCTGCGTAGGAATTACGATTGGCAGATTGATATAGCCAATGTTGAGAGGTTGTCCGTCGAGATACTCAGCACTTTGATTGGCAAAAGAGCCGCCAACTTGATAATTGCCCCAGCTAAACGGATTCTGTCCCACTGGCGTTCCGCCGGAACCGCCTTGTGCTACGGCAGCCGGAGAAATCGTGATCAGATTGAAAATATTTCGACCATTCAAAGGCAGTTCGTTGGCTTTGCGCTCTTCAACGACTTGACCGAGTGATGACGTTTCCGCCTGAAGCAGAGGGGTCTCGCTGCTCACTTCAACTGTCTGTGTATCAGAACCAATCTGAAGGGCCGCATCGATGCGAGTACTCTGCTGGACTTGCACCTGAATGGGCTGGCGAGTGAGATGCTTAAAACCAGTCTTATCAATATCGAGACTATAGTTTCCCGGAATCACGTTTACGAAGGAATATTCCCCAGCTCCGTTCGTAGACTGAATTCTTTTTTCTGCAGTGCCCTGGTTAGTCAATGTTACTTGGACATCAGCCAAAGCAGCGCCAGAGGGATCGGTCACAGTACCGGCAACCGCTCCGTAGGTACTTTGTCCTTGCAGGAAAAGGGACGAGGAGAAGAGAAACCCGATGCAGAAAAACAGGGCCCAAGAGTTGCGGAATTGCATATCCACTCTCCAGTGCTTTGATAGCGGGAAAACTTGGTGAGTCTGACTCTGAATGATGAAGCTTGTCAATACTTTTCGAGAGTTGCTCAATGATTGCTGGCGAGCTACTTCTAAAGTCGTAAAGCCCGTTTCAACATATGGATGAACTACGAGAAGCACGATATGCTTGGGCGCAAGGAATATTAAGTTGCTGAAATATTTTTTGCGCGCATTATATATTTCGCTATCGGTTGCGTGTGTAGCGGCGCTTACCACACCTGTGTTCGAAGTCAGGGCGCTGCGTGGACTAGACTTCACCCTGCAAAATTCACCTACTCCGAAAAAATACCTCATTGAAACCATGCCTGGGGGAGTGGCCCTGCTTGACTACAACAATGACGGGCTGCTCGATATTTTTTTGGTCAATGGCGGAAAAATTACTTCTCCCATGCAAACTCCAGAGAATTTTGACCGGCGTGACTCGAAATACTGGAATCGTCTCTATCGGCAAAACAAAGACGGAAGTTTCACCGACGTTACTGAACAGGCGGGGCTAGCCAATGCTGGAGACGGAAATTACGGCATGGGTGTGGCAGTTGGAGATTACGACAACGACGGGTATCCCGATCTCTACGTCACCAACTACGGAAAAAACATTTTGTATCACAACAATCGCAATGGCACTTTCACTGATGTGACAGAGGGCGCAGGAGTATCTGGCGGTGGATGGTCAGTCTCGGCGGGATTTTTCGATTACGACAATGATGGCAAACTCGATCTTTTTGTAACCCGCTATATGATTTGGGACACAAAACACAGCAAAGACTGCGGAGGAAGCTTTCATACCTATTGTCCTCCGGAGGACTTTCCTGCAACCAGCAGCATCCTTTATCACAACAATGGTGACGGAACATTTACGGATGTGAGCGAACGCTCGGGCATTGCCGCGAAGAAGGGCCGAGCTTTGGGTGTGGCGTTTGCCGACTACGACAACGATGGCTTCCCTGACATATTCGTAGCGAATGACGGTATGCAGCAGTATCTATTTCACAATAACGGGAATGGAACTTTTACCGAGCGTGGCCTTGAGGCTGGTGCAGCGCTTTCCGAAGATGGCCGGCGGCTTTCTGGCATGGGAGTGGTTTTCCAAGACTACGATAATGACGGTCGACCTGACATCATTGTCACTGAATTGCCACGGGAGATTTATGGTGTATATCACAACGACGGCGATGGCTCATTCAGTTACCGCAGCCTGGAAACAGGGTTGGGTACGTTGTCGAGTGGAAGTTCCGGATGGGGCGTCGGCTTGGAAGATTTTGATAACGATGGATGGAAAGATCTATTCGTAGCGCAAAGTCACGTACTCGACAATGTCGAAAAGATCGATCCCTCGCTGCACTATTTACAATTACCCATGTTGGCCTTAAATCATAATGGCCGCTTCGAGCAAACGGATTCTGGCGTGACCTCGCCTATAGCGGCTCGCGGAGCGGCATTCGGCGACTTAAACAATGACGGGTGGGAAGACGTAGTAGTAACCGCGCTAGGCGATCATCCAAAAATTTTGATTAATCGTGGCGAAAAGCAGCATTGGCTTGTTATCTCGTTGCATGGAACACGCAGCAATCGCGATGGACTTGGCGCGCGCGTCCTCGTGAACGGACAAACAAGGTTTGCCACAATGGCTGGCAGTTATCTTTCTTCCAGCGACAAGCGTCTGCATTTCGGATTAGGAGCGGCGGAAACTGCGAAGGTGGATATCCAATGGCCTTCGGGAATTCGCCAAACGTTAAAAGATGTTCATGCCAATCAATTTTTAGAAGTACGAGAACCGGAGAAACCCTGATGGCACTTTGTCGATAAACGGTAAGTCTGTAGCAAATGCAGATTGCCGTGCGAGCCTTGATTGGCTTTTCCCCTCATAACTAATTAATATGTCCGCCGATGACCCGCGAGACCACGATTGATCCCCGGCAGGAGATTCTCCGCGCCGCTGCCCGTCTTTTCCAGCAACAGGGATACGACGGCACCTCCATGAACGATGTTGCCGCCGCTCTGAAGTTGAGCAAGGGCGGGCTCTATCATCACTTTCAAAGTAAGGACGAGATCCTTTTTGATTTGATGAATCATGCAATGGATATCACACAAGAACGAGTCATCAATCCTGCGCGTGGTATCACTGATCCAGAGGAGCGCCTGCGAACTTTGATCCGGCTGCATATCAGTGTTGTGCTCAGCGTGCGGGACCGGGAGATCACTGTGATGCTGCACGAAAATCATCCTCTTCCGCCGCCTTTAAGAAAGCGCATCAACGTCCGCAAGAAAGACTACGTACACTTCGTCGAAAGCCTGATTGCGGAAGTTCAGACTGCGCGCGGGTCGAAGCAAAACGTAAGCCCTAGGGCGGCTACGTTTGCATTGCTTGGAATGATTAATTGGATTTACCAGTGGTACAGACCAGAAGGAGCGTTGCGGGAAGAAAATCTGGTCCGGCAATACACCGAGATATTTTTCGCCGGGGCGCTGGGATAATTTCGGAAATGTACGGAAATTATCTTTTTCCGTTGCAAGACATACCCAGGATAACACGGCCTTCTGAGCTGATATAAAATTTGCCCAGTCAGCGGGGTGAATAATGTTCGTTCTTCATCGGCCCCTGGGTATTTTTTCTTGCTTCCTCCTTCTGAGTTCTCTTTGCGCTAGTCAAACAAAGCTTCACTTAGCGCCTTTGCCCAATGATCCATTGGAACTCGCCACGGGTTCAACTCAAATTGCCGATACCCCGGAACGGCGCGCATTAGTTTTAGGATTGCTGGAGCGGGCACGCCAAAATAATGCCATGCATACGCCCGGTGGCGCTCCCTTCACACTCAAAGCTTCTTTCAATTCGAGCGGGCAGAACCGCTATGTCGGACCCGGTGAAACAGAGGAAACCTGGATTTCGGGGGAACGATGGAGATGGACGGCGCGACTCGGCGACTATTCCCAACTTCGCATTTCTTACCGCGGCTTACCATACGATGAAAAATCACCAGGTCCGGCGCCGCTTCGATTACAGATGGCTCGCGCAGCGATCTTCTGGCCCGTGGCCGGCAATTTTGCCGCAGCCTCTCTGCGACTGGCTTCCGCTAAATGGGATGGCGTTGATGTGATGTGCATTCTACGTTCCGATGGAGAAGGTTCTAACCCAGAGAAATCAAATACTACAGTTGGGCGGCGGTGGGAAGAAACGGAATATTGCATCGATCCAAAATTGGGGTTGCTGCGGGCGTACTCCGACGCTCCCGGTATCTACACGGTTTTCGACTATAGCGATAGCTTGCATTTTCACGGGCGGACGCTTGCCCGGCAGATCTCAGTAGTCGAAGGTGGGAACACGATTTTGCAAATACATCTGGACAGTATTGAGGACCCAAATGAATCCGAGCCAAATCTTTTTGTTCCGTCTCCACAAATGCTGGCTCGCGGCCCGGGTCCATTCTTAATGGGTCGCATTCATTTTTCCCAGACTGCACCTGCTCCGACCGGACATGCGGGTGAGGTCCAGCCTGTGGTGGTGATTGCCAGTCTTGACAAAGACGGCAAGGTGCTTGAGGCGGAAGCGCTGCAAAATTCAGATTCGAGTTTAAGCAATGCGGCACTGGCGTTGGTGCAACATAGCACATATGCGCCGTCTAGTTCGGAACGACTCACGCAGAGAACTGCGTTCGTTGAAGTGAGATTCGTCGGAAAAGACTGAGCAAATGCCGCTCAGTCTTTCGGGGCTACTGCGTAGTATCCACTGCGGGCCTGGATTTTATAGTCTTTATTATTTGCGCGGATTTCCACTTTGCGGAAGGTTCCATCCCTAACTGGATTGGTTGACGAATATCCAATGTTGTACTGGCTGCGGAGTTCGTTGGCAATCTGGTCGAAGGCGGCTTTTAACTTTTCCATCTTGTTGCCTACTTCAATTACACGGCCACCGGTTTCCTGGGTCAATTTTTTCATTTCGCCTTCGCCGGAATATCCGCCAAAACCGTAAAATCCGCGATCGGCGCAGAGCAAAACATAAACGATGCTGTCGGATTTTTGCGCTGCCTCGACCGCATCTTTGATCCTGAGCTGGCTGCCTTGATCTTCTCCATCGGTGAGCAGGATCATCGCTTTCCGTCCTACTTGCTGGGCGAGTTCGTCGTGAGATGCGAGGTACACGGCATCGTAGAGCAGCGTACCGCGAGGACCATTCGCTTGCGGAACCGGACCGCCGCCCATTCCGGGAATACTTCCTCCTCCGCCTCCAGTATTAATGACAGCGCTGTTAAGTGCGACCTTGAGCAGGTGAGTATTATTTGTGAAGTCTTGCAACAAATTCACGTTGACGTCGAAGTCGAGAACGAAGGCGAGATCTTTGGGAGATAGAATCTGGCTCAGGAAATTTCCGCCAACTTCCTTTTCCATATCTAAAACGCGCATCTGGCTGCCGCTGGAATCAATGAGAATCCCGAGTGTAAGCGGAAGATTCGACTCTGCTGCGAAGTACTTGATAGTTTGAGGTTTACCATCTTCAAAAATTTGGAAATCAGTCTTGGCAAGATTGGGGATTAATGCTCCTCTTTTATCTTTCACATTAAAGAAGAGCTGCACCACGCCGACGTTAACTTTTAAGGTCTCGACCGATTGATCACTTTCGGGAGCCTGGTCGGCTTGCTGATCTTTTCCAGAAATAACAGGCTGATGAACTTCGCCATTGGAATCAGGCGCGTTGCTGGCCGGCTCAGGCGGCGCATTCCTGGGCGCTTGCGCCTGGATCAGGAGGCAGGTTCCTGCGAAGAAAACGAAGGCTGATAAGTAACGCAGGAACCTGAAAGCACAAACTCTTGGCATGAAGTGTTCTCTCGCTAATTTATTGGTAGTCTATTGATAATCTATTCCTTCAACCTTAGATGCACAAAAGTGGCCGTTCTTAGCATCTGAGTATCTGCAACTGAGTTTCGAGGCAGAGGAATACGATTTGACTGGAAATATGAAGAATCAGAAGCAGTTAAGTTGGGTCATTTGTGCAATCATCCTGGCTGGATTAGTGCTTTTTAAGCCGTTTTCTGCCGCCCAGAATCAAGCCCAATCAACATCTCAAAAGCAACAGGACATTCCTGATGCTCCCACTCCGCAAGCTGCTCCACCGGAACCGCCGCACCGACCGGCTACAGATGACCAACGGGATAATCAGCCTACCCCGCCCGTCAATGATGTTCCGACAAAAGGAGCCACAACTCCTTCCAGCGGAACGGGGCCGTCCGGTAATGGTCAGGATCCGAACTGGCCGGGTCCAAACGAACCTGAGCCAGGTTCTACGCCGGGGGCGAACGAGGCTCCTCCGGGAGAAAAACCTCCATTAAATATGAAGACAGTTCCAGAAGGCGGAGCGACTGCGGAAAAAGGCGGCGCACAAGAGGAACTCTATAAACTCTCGGTAAATGTGAATCAAGTCATGCTGCCAGTGCGCGTAACCGACAATTCCGGACGTTTGGTCAATGGTCTTCTGCCAAAGGACTTTGTTGTCTATGAAGATGGCAAGAAGCAGACCATGAATTTCTTCACCAGCGATCCACTTGCGGTTTCGGTTGCGGTCATCTTTGACTTGGGCATGCCTGACGTGGCTGTGCAGAAGGTGAATAAAACATTCTCCGCTCTTCAGGGCGCATTCAGCCAGTATGATGAAGTTGCACTTTATACTTACAGCTCAACTGTAGGCAGACCCTCGGGTTTCGGCGCTGTAAACCGCCAATTGCAGGCGGCGTTAAACAAGTTAGAAACGGAACGAGGTCATAATAACGGTCCTCCAGTCACAAGTGGACCGATGGGGCCCCAGGGGCCTACGATTAATGGCGCGCCCGAACAGCCGGGAGCTCCCATTGTTTACACTCCGGAAAAAGAAGCCCACGTCCTTAATGATGCCATCCTTGCCGCCGCTCTTGATTTGAGCAAGCGCGAAAAAACGCGCCGGAAGCTCATTTTCGTAATCAGCGATGGAAGAGAATATCGAAGTAATGCCAGTTATAAAGATGTGCTGAAGCTGTTGCTGACCAATGGCATTTCGGTCTATGGAATCGCGGTTGAGAGCTCTGCCATTCCTGGCTATAACAAGCTTGAGAAATTGCACCTGCCGCACATGGGTTACAGCGATATTCTTCCTAAATACGCTTCGGCAACCGCTGGTGAGATTTATACGGACTTTTCATCCTCGGCCATGGAGAATACCTATGCGCGTGCCATTGGTGACGCACGGAATCAATACACGCTGGGTTATGTGACTCGCGCGACTCTCAGCAGTGCGTATCGGCAGATCGAGGTCAAAGTGGCGCGTCCCGACGTAAAGGTTTTTGCGGAGGATGGTTATTATCCACTCCCGATTAGGCACTAAGCGCGACTACCAGCTCCAGCATAAATCGGGTGTTCCGCTTAGTAACCGGGGTAACCTGCCAGTAACACTCCGGCGTGTGATATAAAACAGCAGTACCGACCCACATCTTAAAGCAGCCGCTTTTCGTTTCCGGACGGCTTGCTGCACTTTCGAGGGAAAGTCTTGAGTTTTATTAACTTTGCAGCCCGCGAGATCAATTGCAAAATCGTGTATTATGGCGCCGGGCTGGGCGGCAAAACGACGAACCTGCAACACATTTTTCAGAAGACCGCCGAACAACAAAAGGGCAAGATGATCTCCCTGGCAACGGAGACGGAACGAACCCTGTTCTTTGACTTCCTGCCACTCGATTTAGGATCGGTGCGCGGCTTCAAAACCCGAATTCATCTCTATACAGTGCCGGGCCAGGTTTTCTACGATGCCAGCCGCAAACTGATTCTGCGCGGTGTCGATGGCATAGTCTTCGTAGCCGATTCGCAGCAGGAACGAATGGATGCGAACGTCGAAGCTCTAGACAACCTGATGTCAAATCTCAAAGAACACAACTACGACTTCAATAAAATCCCCTACGTCCTGCAACTCAATAAGCGGGACCTGCCCAATGTGCTGCCAGTCGAAACGTTGTCCGCGGAACTGCGCCGGAAGAACGAACCAGTTATCGAGGCAATAGCATTCCAGGGCGGCGGAGTTTTTGAGACCCTAAAAGAGATAGCAAGGCAAGTGCTGCTGGAGCTGAAACAAGGCGGCTAGGACATCTCTTAAACGCAAGCTTTCTGGGCATGAGCCGAGAAACCGTGCTCCCAACACTTGCGAGCTGATCCCTCATTTGAATCCAGACCGTAGTTGGAAGGGAATCGAGCGATGGTGCGCCCGGAGAGATTCGAACTCCCGGCCTCTTCCTCCGGAGGGAAGCGCTCTATCCAGCTGAGCTACGGGCGCGCAGCTCAAGTGTACAACGACGGCAGGTAGCCATCAATTGCGAACAAGGTGAGCGCTACAACCTGACGTTCATATCGAAGGAATTACCAGCGTCCGCCGCCACCGCCGCGACCACCACGGTCCCGACCCCCACCGCCCCCTGGACGTCCGCCACGATCACGCCCGCCGCCACCGCCTCCGCCCCGCTCAACCTTGGGTCGCGCTTCGTTCACATTCAGCGTGCGTCCGCCGACCTGGCTGCCATTCATTGCAGCGATGGCTTTATCTCCCTCTTCGGCATTGGTCATTTCGACGAAACCGAAACCGCGTGAGCGACCTGTATCTCGATCGTTCATGATGCTAACGCGATCAACTTGTCCGTGCGCTGAGAAGAGTTGTCGTAACTCGTCTTCGGAAGTATTGAAATCCAGATTTCCCACAAAGATATTTTTCAAGCGAATGCCTCAAGATGGAGATGAGCTATCTGAGTTCGCTAACTTCGGCGGGAAAGCAGAGGCTGGTTGGCATGCTGAAGTGCCGGAGCGGCTAACAGTCAAATGCGCCGCAAGTATATAGCAGGTTTGTTAAAAATGGGAAGTTAATCACGGAAGCGATGTTTTTCGCAGTCTTTGTTGCGGTCGCGCGCAATAGGCGCAAATAGGTTCAATTTTCGGGACTTTACAGGCCTTTCATGGCTAGCACTCGTCGACCTTCCAGTACTTCTCGCGCTGATATCCCAGCTGCAACAATCGGTTCTTGGGATCGTGCCGCTTGCCGCAATTTGGGCAAGGCATGTAGCGGCTCACCGTCGTACCGCCACGATCGTATTTTGGCGATACCGCGAATGTCGTTCCACAACTGCAAGGGACGAGATACATTCTCAGATCAGATTCAGGGCTCGTGTTTGGTGGCGAACTCGGCTTGCGTTTGGCGCGAGACATGACGAGCTATTCTGAAGTCTTTTTCTTCCGCATGTTGGATTGCAAGACTTTCTTTCTCAAGCGCAGCGACTTTGGAGTGACTTCCACATATTCGTCGTCCGCAATGAATTCGATTGCCTGCTCCAGATTGAGATTGCGGTAGGGCACAAGGCGAATTGCCATGTCCGAAGTGGAGGAGCGCATGTTGGTGAGCTTCTTCTCGCGGACGACGTTCACATCGAGGTCGTTATCTTTGGCATTCTCGCCCACGATCATGCCTTCGTAAACATCAATCGTCGATCCCACGAAGAGTTCGCCGCGTTCCTGCAAATTATAAAGAGCGTATGGGGTGGTGACTCCATTTCGATCCGACACGAGAGCGCCCGTCAGACGATGCGGAATTTCGCCCTGCCATTCTGTGTATCCATCAAATAGCGAATTCATGACGATGGTGCCGCGGGTGTCGGTGAGCAATTGGCTGCGCAGCCCGATCAGTCCGCGGCTGCCGACGCGGAATTCGATCCGCACTCGTCCGTAGCCATGGTTGTGCATATTGACAACTTCCGCCTTGCGCGTACCGAGTTGCTCCATGACTACGCCGACGAACTCTTCTGGAACATCGACAGTGAGTTTTTCGACTGGCTCCATCAGCTTGCCATCGACGCGCTTGGTGACGATTTCGGGCTTGCCTACCATCAGTTCGTAGCCTTCACGGCGCATCATCTCGATCAAAATGGAAAGCTGGAGTTCGCCTCGTCCCATGACCACGAATGAATCTGTGGTGTCGGTGTCCTGAACTCGCAGGGATACGTTGGTCAGCAATTCTTTTTGGAGCCGATCTCTCAAATTACGCGAAGTAACAAATGTGCCTTCGCGGCCAGCGAATGGCGACGTGTTGACCGTGAAGAGCATCGCAATTGTCGGTTCATCAATGGTTATTGGAGGTAGAGGAGCGGGATTTTCTATTGTCGTGATGGTCTCGCCGATAGTGATGTCTTCGACGCCAGCAACCGCAACAATGTCGCCCAGGGTCGTCTCTGTGATATCGGTTCGCTTTAAGCCGGAGAAAGAAAACAGCTTGGTAATTTTGGTCTTCTGAATGGTGCCATCGAGCTTGGCAATTCCAACATCTTCGCCCGTGAACATAGTTCCGTTGAAGACACGCGCAATTGCGAGCCGTCCCAGATAGTCACTGTAGTCGAGATTTGCTACGAGGATCTGAAGCGGTCCTTTCGGATCACCGGTCGGTGGCGGAATCGTCTTGACGATGGTTTCAAATAGCGGTTCGAGATTCTCGCCTCCTCCCTTTATGTCGCGCGACGCGGTGCCGATCTTGGCATTCGTATAGAGAACAGGGAAGTCGATCTGCTCTTCTTTGGCATCGAGATCGATAAATAGGTCGTAGACTTCGTTCAACACTTCCTGCGGGCGGGCGTCGGGCCGGTCGATCTTATTAATGACAAGGATAGGTTGGAGGTGTGCCTCCAAAGCTTTGCTGAGGACGTAACGGGTCTGCGGAAGCGGTCCTTCGCTGGCATCCACCAACAACATGACTCCGTCAACCATCTTCAGAGCGCGTTCGACTTCGCCTCCAAAATCGCTGTGGCCCGGAGTGTCGACAATATTGATCTTGATGTCGTGATAATGAACGGCCGTGTTCTTGGCGAGAATCGTAATGCCGCGTTCGCGCTCGAGGTCATTGGAATCCATGACACGATCGACGTGAGTTTCGTTGGCACGGAATGTGCCGCTTTGCTGCAACATGGCGTCAACAAGGGTGGTCTTACCGTGATCTACGTGCGCGATAATGGCGATGTTGCGAATACCTGAACTCAAAAGGACTTCCTTCCTTAGTTGGGGGCGAGCAGGGAAAAGCTGCTGCTGCGAACTTTACTATGCCGGAAAAGCTGTTCTCGGGGATGCGTGCGTTTTGCCGAGATGGGCTTAACTATTATAAGGGTTGTGCGCGTTCAGTGCGCGTCCGTTGCATTAATTGCGAGCAATTGACATCGCAAATTCGGCTGTACTCGACAACCTTGCTATAATTCGCCTCGATTTATTCGGGCGAACGACTTTGACAAGCCAACATTCGAAAACATCCGACGCCGACTCTGCGCAACTGCAAGCTCTGGGATATTCCTCGAAATTTGATCGCACCATGAGTTTGTGGCAGAACTTTTCTCTTGGTTTTACTTATCTCTCGCCTGTCGTGGGAGTCTATACAGTTTTTGCGCTCGCGATTACTGCTGGCGGCCCTCCCATGTTTTGGAGTTACATCGGCGTTGGCTTCGGACAATGGTTGGTGTGCCTGGTATTTGGGGAAATCGTTTCGCAGTTTCCGATCTCAGGAGGTTTGTATCCGTGGGCGCGACGCTTAGTGGGTAAACGCTGGGCGTGGATGGCCGGCTGGGTTTATCTGTGGGCATTGTGCACAACCATCGCAGCGGTCGCTGTTGGCGGCGCGCCATATCTCGCGCAAGTGATGGGCGTGAAGATGTCGCACGCAGGCGAAATCTGGACGGCGGTGGGAATGATTGTCGCGACGACCTTATTGAACGTCAGCGGTACGAAGTTGCTGGGACGCGTTGCCATGTTCGGATTTGTTTGTGAGCTGGTTGGGGCTGTGCTGGTGGGATTTTATCTTTTGATCTTCGCGCGGCACCAAAACTTTGGCGTGCTCTTCCAAAGTTTCGGACTGGGATCGAACGGACATTATCTTCCCGCATTTCTGGCTTCGAGCGTTGCGGCAATGTTCGCGTATTACGGCTTTGAAGCCTGCGGTGATGTCGCGGAAGAAACACCGAATCCTGGAACTGCAATTCCAAAAGCGATGCGCATGACGATCTATATTGGCGGAGCGGCTGCGATCCTGGTTTGTCTTGCTCTGGTATTGGCAGTTCCTGATATGAACGCGGCAATCTTTGGCAAGGACGCCGATCCCGTAGTAACTGCATTACGTGGTGCGCTTGGGGAAGTTGGATTGCGAGCTGTGATCGCCGTAGTTCTCTTGTTTCGTTCTTTTCGTGCCTGCTCAGTTTGCAAGCCGCAACTAGCCGTCTGCTATTTGCTTATGCTCGGGATGGGATGATTTTCGGCAGCCGCCAATTGAGCCGACTCTCTCCCCGTACGCATATGCCAGTGCTTGCGTTGCTGCTGGCGGGATTTGCGCCGGCATTGATCGCTATTGCCGGATTATTTTTGGAAGATGCGGTACGGACGATCATTGTGTTCGGCTCGGCTGGAATTTATGTCGCCTTTCAGATGATCGTACTTGGAGCTTTGTTCGCGCGGTTCAAAGGATGGATTCCCAGCGGAGAATTCCGGTTAGGCGCTTGGGCGTGGCCGGTGAATATCGCGGCGCTGCTGTATGGTCTGGCTGCGATTGTGAATATGGTCTGGCCGCGCAGCCCATCAGACCCTTGGTATCAGAATTACGGAATGATTTTGACGACGATCATCGTGTTAGTCACTGGGTTGATTTACATGATGACAGCCAAGCCTTATGAACATGGGACAGCACCGGCAGGGGATGCTCATTTGGTTCATAGGAATCCAGTGATGGCGAGTGCCGAGAAGAACTGATCAAAGTTTTGTACAAGAATCTGAACCGAGTTGACAGGAGACTTCATGCGAAAGCGCTTATTGATTGCTTTAATATGTCTCACCACAATTTTTGTTTTTAGCCCTGCTCTTTCCCGCGCCGCAAATAAGAAATCTTCCAATCCGGTAATCCCGGACAAGGCTTATCTACAGAAAATATGGGATGGTTGGGCTACGCTCGATCCTGCGCAGGAAGCTCAGTTCCATGCGCAGGGGCCACACACGTTCTATGACGAGTCACCTCTCAAATACGATAGCTGGTCAGAATTTCAGACGGGCGTGACAAAAATTTTAGACACAATCAAGAGTGGAACATTCACCGTGAATGACGACGCACAACTACATCCCGCTGGCAATTATGTGTGGGGCAACGCCACCGTGAAAGAAGACCTGGTCATGAAGAACGGAAAGAGGGAAATGGGACAGCTGCGTTGGACCGTAGTCTTCGAAAAGATCGACGGAAAGTGGCTGATTGTTCATGAACATATTTCCGCTCCCGCTGAATAGCGGAACTATCATTTGAACTTAGAACGTTGGAGGCGTATTCACCCACAAAACCCAGGTCTCGGTTTTCCCCGGGTTTTTCCAGCTATGAGGTAATGCGCTCTCGAAATAAAAGCTGTCGCCTGGTTTCAGCTTATATTCCTGATCTTTCAGCGAAATTTGAAATTCGCCGCGCAACACGTACAAAAATTCCTCGCCTACGTGAGCGTAAGATTCACCGCTTCCCGCTTGCGGGGCAATGCGGAACAGGTGAGGCTCCATGACAGCGTTTCCCCACGCCAGCAATTCCATGCGGACTCCCGGACCGGCTTCCAATACCTTGCGAAGATTGGGACGTACCACGGGACTGTTGGAGTCCGCCGTGTCGTGAAAATCGAGAATATTGGTTTTGTAAAACCGCGCGAGTTTGCGCAAAGTTCCCACCGACGCGCTCATGTGGGAACGCTCGATAGCGCTGAGAAATCCGAGAGAAATTTCCACTGCATTTGCTACTTCTGCAAGCGAGAGACCACGCCTTACGCGCAGCTGACGCAATCGCGCTCCCAGAGCCGATGCCGCGCCATTGGGAGCAGGTTTTACTTTGCCTTCACTTTTCAACAACTGCACGATTGCGGGAGCATTGAGTCCACGCTCTTTCCGAAGGAAGCGCGCGCGCTTCAAAATTCTTACATCTTTATCGGTATAAAGACGATATTTGCTGGCGGTACGTTGAGGACTTGCGAGGCCAAGACTCTCCCATGACCGGATCACGGAAGGAGAGACGTCAATCAAGCGGGCAACTTCTCCGATTTTCAAGTAAGGTTTCGCAGCTGGCTTCATGAGCTCGGTTAGTTGTTGTATACGATTTTCCTTATCGGAGGTAAAACTATTTTTTTCTTGACAGTAGCTTGGCGAGGCCCATAACCTTGCGGGATTATAGCAAGGTTTATCGGATAGGCAAGAATTCGTTCCAAACTTAAAATCCCCGGTTGTTGGAGGCCTTAATGCATTCGTCAATGCGGCGTTTGTTGGGCTGGTGTTTAGTCTTCGCGGTCTGTTTATGGAGTGCCGCAGTTTTTGCGCAGAGCACTGGTGGAAGAATACTTGGCAAGGTTTCCGATCCTTCGGGCGCAGTCCTCTCGGGTGTCAAAGTCACACTCGTGAATGATGCAACTGCCGCCAGTCGTGATGTCCAGACGAATGAGAGTGGGGATTACGTTTTTGTCGAAGTCGTACCGGGAACCTACCATGTCGAGTACGAACTTGCGGGATTTAAAAAGAGCATCGAGAAGGGTGTGAGCGTCGATGTGAACCAGGTGGTCACATTGAACTCCACGCTGCGAATCGGGGCGAGGGACGAAACGGTAGAGGTCACCTCCGAAGCGCCGCTGGTGGACACGACCAGCACGCAGATGGGCGCAGTTGTAAATGAGCGAGCGGTAAGTCAACTGCCGCTGAACGCGCGCGATACTTACCAGTTGTTGCAATTGCAGCCGGGTGTGCAGTCGCAAACTGGATCAGATCTCTTTTATGGTAGCGATCAGCCGGGCGTAGTATCGGTCAATGGTGGGCGCGGGCGCTCGAACAACTTCAGCGTAAACGGAGGAGATGCGAACGATCAATTTGTAAATGCGCCTGTAGTGCAGCCTTCTCCTGATTCGATCGAAGAGTTTCGCGTCATTACCAATACATTCGATGCGGAATATGGGCGGAACTCCGGAGCAGTGGTCAATGTCATTACCAAGTCGGGCACCAATGCGTTCCATGGCAATGTCTATGAATTTTTCCGCAATAAGGTTCTGAACTCGAAGGGATACTTCGACAACGTAAAACCACAGTTCCAGCAAAACCAGTTTGGCGGAACGTTTGGCGGTCCGATAAAAAAGGATAAAACATTTTTCTTTGCATCGTATGAAGGGCGAAGAATCAGACAGGGAATTTCTTCGGACTCGGTCTCAGTGCTGAGTCCAGCAGAGCGTCAAGGAGATTTTTCAGCGGGTTCAAGCTTTGGCGGATCCATCTCTGACGCCAACGTTGCTACTCTGCTGCAAAATCGTCCTGGTTGTTCATCTGCCATAGCTGCCGATGGAGGCGCACCGATTACTCCAGGCGCTTTCTACGGTATTCATCCTGCCGACCCAAACAATCCTAATGGCCCTCAGCTCCCCGGGATCTTTACTAACACTGTTACTGGTATCGACAATCAGATTCCTATTCCCTGCATGGACCCCACCGCTGTGGCACTGATGAATCGGTACATTCC
>Ga0070741_10000345_pt1 | contig 174144 bp, 171 predicted proteins | sample Coa_R1_4_FD_66440 | JGI IMG/M metagenome (GOLD analysis project Ga0070741, IMG submission 66440) | Surface soil microbial communities from Centralia Pennsylvania, which are recovering from an underground coalmine fire - Coalmine... | ecosystem: Environmental > Terrestrial > Soil >... | reverse complement strand
GATCTTCTCATTCTCGTCTGCCGCCTCATCTCTGGAACTATACTCTTTCCTTACTGAACTTTAATCTCGACGCGCCGATTCTTCGCTCTCCCTTCGGCCGTCTTGTTGTCCGCGATCGGTCTCGTCTCGCCAAAGCCGCGCGTTGAGATCTTACCCGCATCTACTCCACGCTTGGTCAGATAATCCTTGACCGAATTCGCGCGCCGCTCAGAGAGACCCTGGTTGTACTGCTCCGTTCCGATCGAGTCGGTGTGGCCTTCGAGCGCCACTTTCTTATCCGGGTTCTCTTTCAAGAAAGCGATCAGCCGATCCAGTATCTTCGCGCCGTCGGGCTTGATCGCGGTCTTGTCGAAATCGAACAAGACGTTATCGAGAATAATCGTCCGCTCCGCTTTCGGCGCCGGAGGTGGCGGTGGCGGAGGTGGCGGTGGCGGAGGAGGCGGAGGAGGTGGCGGCGGAGGCGGCGGAGGTGGCGGCGGAACCGGCTTCGGAGGTGGAGGCGCCGGAGGTGGCGGCGGCGGCGGAGCCGGCTTCGGCTCTTCCGTGAAGATGTAAGCCAACGCGCCGCAGAGCAATGCGCCGGCTGTGAAGCCGATGCCTGCGCCTGCGCCTTCGCTCAACTGTCTGTCTCTTCCGATGTGCGCGCCGCCTGCGCCCGCACCGGCGCCAGCAGCGCCGCAGACGAGGCCGGCAACTATTGCGTTATTCGTCTTACGATCGAGAGTCGCACAACCGGCAAGAAAAAATATAGTCGTGACAACTGCCGCCAAACGAGTCTTCTTCATACGCATCCCCTCCAGTGGCAGACGAAAGTGGCGCTAGAGTATCCAAACATGTCGCAATTTGTCAAGGGGAAAAATGCAAAAACCTCAGAATTGCTGCCACCGTCCTTTTCTGCTACTTTAGGCCGACAATGGCCTTCGGGAGGACATGATGCGCGAGTCTAAACGCGTCAAAATAGCTCTAGCCGTCGCCCTCCTCATCACCCCAATTCCCGGCTGTAAAAAAAGCGATGCGCCGCAAAGCACGTCCAAAGCGGCTGCCAACGGTGAACATACTCGGCTTTATATCACCGTCCAAGACGTCAAGGTTCGCAGCGGTCCAGGCACACGCTATAAAATAATCGCCGAAATTAAAGGGGGATACACGGTTAACGTGACCGGACAAGAAGGGGAATGGCTGCGTGTTGTATCAAAGCACGGCAAACCGCCAGGTTATATTGATCACCGATTTGCAAGGCCGACGGGGCCTGAGAACGCTCCAATGGCCAGAAGCCCTAGAGGAACGTATAAGACCACTGCAGATATACCCGTCCGTGAAGGCCCGGGCATGCACTACCGTTCCGTAGCTACGATACCTCAAGAAACGAAGGTAATGGTGGTGGGAGCCGAGGGGGACTGGCTCAAGGTTCAATCACAGCACGGTAACCCTCCCGGCTACATCGAAAGGCGCTACGCCGAGCAGGTGCCGGGCTGAGGCCCGTAACGAGCTACCTCTTGACCGGAACCAGCTGAGTAAAGCCGGCGACTGTAACGCTCACCTCAAATTTTCCGCCGTCTTCCTTCATCGGTGAGCTGTGGCGATAGGTAAAGGGTTTGCTGCCGCCCGCCGGCACCTCTCCCTCAACATTGTAGAAGACCGCGTCGCTACGAGAGTCCTCGCCGGGCTTCATCTCATTTTTCCACAGCCACGTGCTGCGAATAAGCAATTGCACGTCGCGAATGACGTTAGGCGACGAGTTGACGACCTCGCCCGCGACGGCGCCGTCTTGCACCTTGACGTTCCGAACTGTAACGGATTGCGGCTGCTGATCGGTGATAGTGACTTCGGCACCCCGCACCTCCCCCACCGCAACGAAAATAAAAGCGCCAACTATGGCGCCGAGAAGCTTTCCACTCATAACCCGTTCCTCCCTTCGTGAGCCTCTTGAACCCGGGAAGATTTTACCCCCCGAAGCGTTTCAGTCAAGCGCCCTCTGCTGCTATATTCAGGTCGCGTCTCAGCCCTCGTCATGAAGAAAAATGTCTGTTATTACCGCGTCATCTACGGCGATACCGATCAAATGGGCGTCGTATACTACGCCAATTATCTGCGCTGGTTCGAAATGGGGCGAACCGAGCTATTGCGCCAGCTCGGCGCTCCGTACTCCTCGATCGAGGATCGCGGGCTTTTCTTTCCCGTAGCAGAAGTATCCAGCCGCTATTTGAAATCGGCCCGCTTCGACGACGAAATCGCCGTGGAGACTTACGTCCAGGAAATTGCGCGAGCGAGTATCGTATTCGGTTATAAAATTTTACGGAAAAATGACGGCGCTTTGCTCGTAGAAGGCTGGACGCGGCACGCGTGCCTCGATCGATTAGGCAAGGTCGTCAGGATTCCGCGGCAGCTCGACGACGTTCTCCGAACGGCGACTGCGGACTAACTGGCTCTCGGCGGCTGGGTACCGTTATTGCCGTGTGCGACCGCGCGGGAGATTTCCTCTCGAACATCAACATCTTTTTCACTCGAAAGACTTCCGGTGAGCACCGCGAATGCCTCGGAGGTCGCGATTTCGCCGAGCGCCCATGCGGCATGCCGCCGCACCAGCGGGTCGTGATCCGCAAGGGCGCGGCCGAGCGCTGGGACCGCTTCGGCGCTCTTCAAATTGCCGAGCGCGACCGCGACATTGCGCAAAAAACCCCGGAGTTTCGCGCGCAGCAGCGGGCTTCCCTTGAAGCGCCGGCGGAACTCGTCTTCCGTAATTGATAACAGCGGTATCAACTCAGGCGCGTACAGCCCCTCGCGCGGCGAGAAGCGGGCGTCGTCCGTCGGCTCCGTCTTTACGTTGTACGGGCAGACTTCCTGGCAGATGTCGCAGCCGAAGATGTGATTGCCGATAAGCGGCCGCAGGTCTTCGGGGATCGCGCCCTTAAGCTCGATCGTCAAATACGAGATGCAGCGGCGCGCATCGAGGATATACGGGCCGACAAAGGCCCCTGTCGGGCAGGCATCCAAGCAGAGAGCGCATCGGCCGCAGCGGTCGCGTATCGGCCGGTCGTATTCGAGGTCGATGTCGAGAAAAAGCTCGCCGAGAAAAAACCACGAGCCTTTTTGCGGCGAGATGAGCTGGGTATTTTTGCCGATCCAGCCGATGCCCGCAACGCCGGCGATGCCGCGCTCGAGCACAGGGCCGGAGTCGACGAACGCCCGCCCTTCGATCGGCCCATCACACATACTGCGGATTTGGTCGAGCAACGCATCGAGCCTTTGCCGCATGACGTCGTGATAGTCGTCGCCCCAGGCATACCGCGAGATCCAGCCGCGCGCGGCGGCCGGAGCCTTCGGCCGCTCGTGCGGGGTAAAATAATTCATGCCGACCGAAACGACGGAGACCGCCCACGGGACGAGCTTTCTCGGATCACGCCGGAGAGCTTCGGTCCGCTGGAGATATCCCATCTCGCCACCGAGGCCGCGCCGCAGCCATGCCGCGAAGGAGTCCTCGCGCGGCGCGACGGTCACGGGCGATATGCCCGCGAGGGCGAAGCCGAGAGATTGAGCCTCGGATTTGATACGGAACGACAGCGCCTGCATATGAGTACGTTCGGGAGGCACTTGTACAGCTTAGCGGGGATGGGCGATGAAGTGAACGGTGAGCGATCAGTGGTACGAAACGTTCCCGCCGCCGTTTTCCTCTTCGCTGTCAAGGAGCGGCTTCCGGCCGGCGAAGCCGTCTTCAATGCGGTGCCAGTAGCCGACGGAATCCTCACCGAAGCGCCAGCACAGAAACACGATTTCGCCGCCGAGAAGGCACGGAAAGTCGACGAGTCCTTCTTCGATGCCCTTACAGATACAGCCGTGGGCGTTGATCTCCTCGACCATGCATTTGACTTCCTGGATGAGGGTTGCAATGGCGGCATTTTGCTGCAGAGACTTCATCAGCTCGGGACTCGAAGGCGAGAGGCGCTCCTCGCGAATCAGGACCTCGCTTTTTTCCTTGAGCGACGTCAAGTTCTTGAGGATACGCTCGACGAGCGGCTTCAACTCCGGCAGAAGCGCATTCGCTTCGTCAACCGTGAAAAGACGCGTCTGTTGCTGCGCGGCCATCGATTACAATCCCATGCCTTTTCGCATCTCGCCCAAAAGGGCGATGTTGTCGGCATGACCAGTCATGCGCGCCGTGATGCGGCCGCGGACCGGGCGTCCGAGAAGATAAAAATCGCCGACTATATCGAGAATTTTGTGGCGCGCGAACTCGTCCGGAAATCGCAGTTCAGTATTGATCACGCGCTCGTTGTCGATCAGGATGCAGTTGCTGAGCCGCCCGCCGTTCACGAGGCCGGCTTTTTCCAGATTTTCGATATCCTTAACAAATCCGAACGTGCGCGCCGGAGCGATCTCTTCCTTGAACGATGTCGCACCGCGGCAGACGTAGGTATGTTCCTGGACCCCGACGGGCTCGGGATATTCGAGATGGTAATGGACACTGAAAGCATCTGCCGGCTCGACGCTGATGGTCTCGCCGTTCTTGTCACCCACGCGGTACGTCTTATCGACGACGATCTCGGACCATTCCGCTTCCTGCTCCTCGATACCGGCCTCCTCGATGAGGCGGCAGAACTCTAATGCGGAGCCGTCCATGATCGGAATCTCGCCCTGAATCTTCACCAGCAGGTTGCTGATGCCGTAACTGTGAAGGACCGCGAGAAAATGCTCGACGGTTCCGACGACGATGCCTTTGCCGCGAAGCGAGGTCGCGTAGCCAGTCGATCCGACGTAATCGAGATGCGCCGGCACAGTCGCGTCGGCGGAGATGCCGCTGAATAGGATGCCGCTGTTCGGAGGCATCGGATGAAGCACAGCGCCGGTCTTGATGCCCGAGTGCAGTCCCTGGCCGGAAAAGACGACGCTTTTCTTGAGTGTTTTCTGTTTGAGCGCGCCGTTTAGCGCGCCATACCGTGCGCGTCGCTTTGCCTTCGCTTCTTTGGGCTTGCTATCGTCTGCGTCGCCGCTGGATTCGCCGAGGGCCCGCTGCACAGTGAGGAGCAGACCGTCCAGCGATAGCGGCTTTTCTATGAAATCGAAGGCGCCGAGCTTGGTCGCCGTGACAGCCGTATGAATGTTGCCGTGCCCGGAGATCATAATGACGTTCAAATCCGGTTCCTGCTTTTTGATGTCCTTTAAAAGGCCGATGCCGTCCACATCCGGCATCCAGATATCCAGCAGCACGAGATCGGGATGCTCGCTCGTGATGAGATCGAGAACTCTCGTTCCGTCCGCGGCCTCGATCACGCGATACCCCTCGTCGCTCAGGATTTCGCGAATCGACTCGCGCACGCGGTCTTCGTCATCGACGACGAGGATTTTTTTCTCAGCGGTTTTGTCTCTCAACGATCCTCCAGACGATTAGATCAAATCACCGCGCGCTTTTGTGCCAGCTTCAGGGTGGCATGATCCCGGACGGGGAGCTCGATGATGAACCGCGTGCCCCGCGGCTCGTTCGGACGCACGCGAATGTGGCCGCGGTGGTCGGCGACAATCGCGCTGACAATGGCGAGGCCGAGGCCCGTTCCGTCTTTCTTGGTAGAAAAATACGGTTCGAAGATCCGCGCCCTCACCTCAGGAGCGAGACCTGAGCCGTTGTCGGCGACTTCCAGAAGCACGATGCCGGCCGAAGGTGAATACGTCGTTGAGATGCGGATATCGCCCGCGTTCTCTTCGACTGCTGCGAGCGCATTATCGAGCAAATTAATGAGCACCCGCTTGATTTGATCGCGATCGAGGTCGAGCGACGGTATCTCGCCCTGCCGGAATTCGAAACGGATACCCTTGTGCCCTTCCTTGTAGAGGAAAAGCGTCTCTTTGACGATCTCATTGAGATCGTTCGCCGTCAGCTCAGCGGCGGGAAGTCGGGCGAATTGCGAGAACTCGTTCACGAGATTTTTCAAGACCTCCACCATCTGGATGATAGTGGTCGTGCATTTGTCGAGAATCGCCCCGTCCCCGTCGAGGAGCTTGCCATAGCGCTTCCTCAGCCGCTCGGCCGAGAGCTGGATCGGCGTCAGAGGATTCTTGATCTCGTGCGCGATCCGGCGCGCGACCTCGCGCCACGCCTCCATGCGCTGAACTTTCTGGATCTGGGTGATGTCTTCGAGAAAGATCATGACTCCGAGCGCATCGCCGTCGTCGCCACGCAGCATGGTGCCCGTCGCAACGGCGGTGAGAATCTGGTCGGGCAGTGCGATTTTAATCTCGCGCTCTACGGTGCCGCCGCCCGCGACCTGCTCCATGATCTCGCGCATCGTCCGGAGCTGCTCCGATTGAAAAACGGCGGCATATGTCCTGCCCACCGCCTGATCCGCCCTGATGCCGAGCATCTGCTCGGCGGCGGCGTTCATCGTGGTGATGGTTCCCGCAGGGTCGACGGATATAACGCCCGCCGCGATGTTGCGGAGCAGCGTCTCTACGTAGTGGCCGCGCCGTGCGAGCTCGACGTTGATCTGCTTTAAGTCGCGCGTCATCTGATTGAACGAATCAACCAGCGTACCGATCTCGTCGTCGCCCGCAGCCTCGATCTGGTAGTCCCAGTTGCCGTGCGCGACTTCGTGCGTTCCTTCCGCCAGGCGCTGAATCGGGACGGTAATGCCTTTGGCGAGATAAAGCCCAAACCACGTCGCGGAGAAAATAATCACGAGCGTGATCAGCAGCAGCGTCAGAATGTAGCTGTTTTTCACAGGACGCTTGAGCGCCGTCAAATGCTTGTACTGCTCGTAGGAGCGCGAAATCTGAAGCGAGCGGTTCGTAAGACTCTTGGGCACATAATAATCGACCACAACGGCGCCGAGAATTTTCTTGTCGGTGCTGTAAATCGGCACGGCGCCGCGGATGATGTCTCCCTCGCCGAACGCCTGCGTGCGGGTGACCTCGATGCCGCGCAGCGCTCGATTGAGAAAATCGGACTCCGGTTTGATCGTCACGCCGGTCGGCACTTGATCGTTGAAAGCGACGACGAGGAGCTGCCGGTCGGGTCCGAAAACCTCGACCGTGCCGAGATTGTACTCGCGCTGTTTCGCCTGGATGAATTCTTTGAGATCGGCCATTCGCTTCGCGTCGAACAGCCCCTCCTGCGTCATCCGCTGGCTCAACTGGCGCGCGTTGAAAAGCGCATTGCTGGCGGCGTTTTGATAATACGCCTGCGCGACTTCGAGCGCACCCTGCAGTGTATTTTCGACCTGCACGTCAAACCAGCGCTCGAAGGACCGCGTCACGAAGCCGCCGGCGATGAAAAAGAGCAGTAGCGTCGGCACCAGCGACAGGGCCACGAAGGCGATCACAAGCCGGACGCGCAGACGCGAGCCGAGAATGCGCCTTTTGCGCTCGAAAACCAGCTTGACGAGGTTTCGGACAACGAGAAAGATCAACAGAATCAACAGAATGATGTTGATATTGACGAGGAGGAAAAACGCGATATTGTTGGCGGCGGAATAGTCCGAGACGTCGGGCAGCTGGACCTCGAAATAAACGAAAATCATCACCATCAACATGGTGACGAGAATGACGATTGCCTCGCGCTTGCGCCGCTTGGTCTCTTCGAGGCGGAGGCTCTCTTGGAGTTCGTGCTCGTCCATGGAAATGCCGCAATTCGGGAACTTCCCGAGATTTATCGGCGTTTTAGGGTCTGGCTGGATTTTACCGTCGGAATAGGTAAAGGACAAGCGTAATAATCAAACTGATAACGATGGACGTGGCTAGTGGAAAATAGAACGTAAAATTGCCACGTTGGATATAGATATCGCCGGGTAGCCGGCCGAGCCAGGGGATCTTCGAGCCGAGCGAGAAGAGCAATCCCACCACGACTAGAACGATACCGATCACAATAAGTGATTTGCCAAGGGGATTCATCGCTAAACCGTCAGTTAAGTTTATCTCGGTGGAACGCCGCCTAGAATAGGGTCGGCTGCTTTTTCGCGGCCTGCCCCGGTTTGCGCCCGAAATGATCGTAGGCTAGCGCGGTTGCGACACGGCCGCGCGGTGTCCGATTAAGAAAGCCCGCTTGAATGAGAAAGGGCTCGTAGACGTCCTCGATCGTATCCTTCTCTTCGCCGATGGCGGCGGCAAGCGTTTCCACACCGACGGGACCGCCGGCGAACTTGTCGATCAAAGTGAGCAGCAGCATGGTGTCCATCTTGTCGAAGCCCATCGGATCGACCTCGAGCATCTTGAGCGCTTCTTCGGTGACCTTCTTCGTTATCCGTCCGCTGGCTCTAACCTCGGCGTAGTCGCGCACGCGGCGAAGCAGGCGGTTGGCGATCCGGGGCGTGCCGCGCGAGCGGCGCGCGATCTCGGCCATGCCATCTTCGTCGCCGGCGACACCCAGGATCGACCCCGAGCGCCCGAGGATTCGCGTCAAGGCATCGGGCGAGTAAAAATCCAACCGGAAAATCGCGCCGAAGCGGTTTCTGAGCGGTGACGTGAGCAGACCCGAGCGCGTCGTCGCGCCGACCAGCGTGAAGCGTTTCAAATCCAGCTTGATGGAGCGCGCCGACGGCCCCTGCCCGATCATGATGTCGATCTGGTAGTCCTCCATAGCCGGATAGAGGACTTCTTCGACGATGTGGTTCATGCGATGAATCTCGTCGATGAAGAGTATATCGCCCTCTTCGAGATTCGTGAGCAGCGCGGCGAGATCGCCCGGACGCTCAATCACCGGGCCGGACGTCGCCTTGATGTTGACGCCCATCTCGCGCGCGATGATGTACGCGAGCGACGTTTTACCGAGGCCCGGAGGCCCGTGAAAAAGTACGTGGTCGAGAACATCCTTGCGACCGCGCGCCGCGGCGATCGCGACCTTAAGATTCTCTTTCACCTGGTCCTGGCCGACATATTCATCAAAGCCGCGCGGACGCAGGTTTACTTCGAACTTTAAATCTTCGTCGGTCCGCGCGGGCGTGATCGGCCGAGTTTCCATGATCAATGCAGAGTTCGGATTTTCGGGCTTTACGGGTCGAAATTCAACGAAAAAATTACTGGCTTAGTCTTCGGAGAGCTTCTTTGAGCACATCGGCGAGATTGCCGCCGTGTTTTTGCGCGATTTCCCGGACCGTCTTCTCGGCGTCTGGACGGCGGTAGCCGAGGTTGACCAGCGCGGAGACCGCGTCGCGCGAGACCTCGGAGCCGCCGTTCGCCGCTGCGCTCGCTTCGGGCGGCCGCGTCGCGGTCGCCTTGTCCCTCAGCTCGACGACCATTCTCTCGGCCAATTTTTTGCCGACACCGGGAATCGACTGAAGACGGGCCTGGTCCCCTTCTTTGAGGGCGCGCGCGAGGTCGTCGGCCGGAATGCCGGAGAGAATCGTGACCGCGAGCTTGGGGCCGATTCCCGCAACGCTGTTGAGCAGAAGAAAAACCTGCTTTTCTTCCGGTTCGAGAAAGCCGAAAAGCTGCAGCGCGTCTTCGCGCAGATGCGTGTGAATATAAAGACGGACTTTTTCGCCGGGCTCCGGTAATCTATAGAAGACGCTCAGCGGAATGAAGATTTGGTAGCCGACGCCGCCGACGTCGACCATGATCTCGCCCGGGGCTTTGACATCGAGAATGCCGCTTATGCTGCCGATCATCCGTTTCTTGGACGCGCCGCACGTACGGTGTTCGGCGCCGCTTCTTTAACGCGAAGCTGGAAGGCGCGTTGATGCAAGTCGCAGATCGCAGCGGCGAGCGCATCGGCGGCGTCGGCCGCGATCGGTCCACTGAGACGCAGGAGCGATCCTACCATTTTCTGCACCTGCTCTTTGCTCGCGTGGCCGTAGCCGACAACCGACTGCTTGATCTCCACCGATGCATACTCGTGTACCACGAGATCGCTCTCGGCAGCGGCGAGCAGCGCGACGCCGCGCGCTTGGCCGAGCTTCAGAGCGCTGACGGCATTCTGCGCGAAGAACACTTTTTCCACGCTCACGCAGTCGGGCCGATGGCGCGCGATGACCTCGCGCAGGCCCTGGCAAATGCGCTTGAGCCGCATGGCCTGTGCCAGCGCTGCCGAACAGGTAATCCTGCCGTGGTCGACGTGCACGAGCGCGCTGCCCGTCATCTCGACAACGCCCCAGCCCGTCGCGACCGTCCCCGGATCGATTCCTAGAATACGCTCGGTGGCGGCGCGTACCGGGCCAGCGCTCATTAACTCGCTTTCTCTAAAAATTCGGTGGGAATATTGAAATTAGCCGCGACGCTCTGCACATCGTCGTGGTCTTCCAGTTCTTCGGTGAGCTTCAAAATCTGCTCGGCGTGTTTTTCATCGACCGTGACGGTGCTTTTCGGCATCATGGTCACCTGGGCCGTTGCGTGCGTGATCTTCTCGCGATCGAGCGTCTCGCGGACTTTTTCGAAATCCTCGGGCGAGGTCAAAACTTCGAACGTGCCGTCTTCGTCGCGCACGTCCTCCGCACCTGCATCGAGCGCTAAGGTGAAGAGGCGGTCCTCGTCGACTTGCGCCTTGTCTATCGTAATGAGGCCTTTCTTGTCGAACATCCAGGCGACGCAGCCGTTTTCACCAAGGTTGCCGCCGTAGCGCGTAAACAGATGGCGAATCTCCTGCACCGTGCGATTTTTGTTGTCGGTCAGCACTTGAACGAGAATCGCGGTGCCGCCGGGGCCGTAGCCTTCGTATTGAACTTCTTCGTAAGCGGCGCCTTCGAGCTCGCCCGTGCCTTTTTTAATCGCGCGCTCGATGTTGTCGTTCGGCATGCTGTTCGATTTCGCCGTCAGCACGGCAGTGCGCAGCCGCGGGTTACCGTTGATGTCACCGCCGCCGGCGCGCGCCGCGACCGTGATCTCTTTAATCATCTTGGTAAAGAGCTTGCCGCGCTTCGCATCCTTCGCCGCTTTTTTATGCTTGATCGAGCTCCACTTGGAATGTCCGGACATAAAAATGACCTCTTTTGTGATGCAATAAGCTAGCACAATCGCAAGGCCCCGTAAACATTCGGCCGTAGCTACCTTCCGCAAGGCCACGCGTTTCGGTATACTCATGGAAGTGAGCGAAAGAAGCCTCATGTTTGGCCGGGATTGGACGCTCCTCTTTGTACTTGTATTTCTATCGCTTCTGACAGCGTGTTCCGTTCCCGTGACCACGACGACGACGCCGGCGCCGCCGACACCTGCCCCAGAAACGAAAGCGCCGCAGCCCGGACCGTCGCAGACGGGATTTGCCTCATGGTATGGGCCGGGCTTTCACGGCAAAGTCACCGCCAGCGGCAAGACCTACGATCAGCACGATCACACGGCGGCGCACCGGACGCTGCCCCTCGGCACGCGCGTTCGCGTGACCAATCTCAGCAACGGTAAATCGACCGAAGTCACGATAATCGACCGCGGACCGTTCCTCAAAGACCGCATCATCGATCTCTCCTACACTGCGGCGCAGGAGCTCGGCATGATCGACAAAGGCACCGCGCGTGTACGTCTCGAAGTGCTCGACGGCCCTGTCAAGGTCGAGCAAATCCGCTCCGAGCTCGACTACACGCTGCAGTTCGGCTCGTTCGCACAGATGGACAAGGCGGTGCGGCTCAAGGAGCTATTGAATCAGGCGTTCCCGCCCTCGGATGTGTCGATCGTTCGCTTCGAGAAGGACGGCAGCACGTTTTATCGCGTGCAAGCCGGCCTCTATAACGACCGCGGCGCAGCCGAGACGCGGGCGCGCCGCATGACGGAACAGGGCTTTTCCGTCATCATCATGGAGAAGTAGCTTAGGCCCGCTCCGGCAGAAGAAAATATCTCCCGCCCTCGCGTCTAACCTTTTTGTCGGCGATCAGCTTCAGCAGGTGGGCTTCAACGGACCACTGCGCCACGTGGTGCAGCGCCGCCGGAGTGTCCGTGTAGATTCGCTCGGTGATGACGGGAATCGTCTGCTCGCCTTCGCCGAGGCAGCGAAGCACTGCGCGCTCGCGCATCACGCGATGATCGATATATTCGCGGATTTTGCCGTAGGGATCGGTAACCACCGGTCCATGGCCGGGAAGCAGCCGCCGGATGTCGAGGCTCAGTAGCTTTTCCAGCGACCGGATGTAATCGGCCATGTCGCCGTCCGGCGGCGGAATCACCGTAGTGCCGCGCCCGAGGATATGGTCGCCTGTGAGCAAATCTTTCAGCGCCGGCTCGTAGAAGCAGCAGTGGCCGGATTCGTGGCCGGGCGTGTGCACGACTGTCACCGATCCGCCGTCGTACGGGATCTCGTCGCCCTCGTCATAGCTAAAATCCTCGCCGCCGAGATATCCCCTCCGCCGGCGCGAAATACCGAGCTTGGCTCCGGTGCGCTTTTTCAGCGCCAGCGCGCCGCCGCAATGGTCGCTGTGGATGTGCGTTAGAAGAATCTTCTCGATCTTCTTGCCGCCCATCGACTCGGCCTGCTCGATGATGCGGTCGATATTCCCGCCGGCCGAGAGCGCGACATCGACGACCGTTATCTCGTCTTTGCCGAGCAGATATTGATTCGTTCCCTCGAGCGTCAGGAGACCCGGATTCGATGCGGTGACATGACGGATGTCAGGCGGAGAAGCCATGCGACGGGGATCAGTATCCTTTCTCGATCAATTGATTATAGAACAATTTGTAAAAGTTCTTGAGCCGCTCAGGCCGCGTGTAGTTGGCGAACTCCGGAGGAATCTTGAATTCCTTCTCAATCTGCTCCAGCGTCTTGCCTGCCGCGACCATCTTCGCCACTTCGTCGCGCATAACGACGAAGTAGCGCTTCTGCTCTTCGAGGTCCTTGACGCCGCGCGCCATGTGCACCGGCCCGTGGCCCGGGACATACGTCTCGACCGGCAGGTTGCGCGCCATCACATTGTCAAGAATAGCGACCCAGCCATTCACGTTGGAATACCAGACGCCGGCCGACTCGCCCTGCCCTGGATGAATCTCGGTATCGAGCAGATCGCCCATGAGCATCAGGCGCTTCTGCGGAACGAAGACGGTTAAATCGCCCGTGCTGTGGCCGCGGCCTTCGGGGGTGATCTGAAAGGTGAGGCCCCCGAAGTAAAGCGTCGTCGGCCCGTCGATCGCGATATCCGGGCGAACCAGCTCGCCCTTCCGGTACGGCTCGTTACCGGGGTCCTTCGAGTTTTTCCGCTCCTCGAACTCCTTCGCTTCCTGCATGAAGAGATCTTTAGCCTGGTTCTTCGCCGCGATGTAGACAGGCTTGTCCTCGCGGAAATGCCATGCGCCGGTCGCGTGATCTCCTGCCGAGTGCGATGAGATGAGATAGCGCACCTTCTTGTCTGTGAGCTTGCGAATGGCGGCGAGCGTCTGATCCGCTGTGCGGATGTCGAAGTCGAAAACCAGCACACCTTCGCCGGTGATGAAGAAAACCGAATTGCTCGAACCGCCGGAGTTCTGCATGAAATAAACATCACCGGCGAGCTTACTCATCGTCATCTTCGCCTGCGCCAACGCCAGCGTGGGCGTCAGAACGAAAACAAACACGAGAGCACGAATGTTCAATCGCTGCATCCCCAACCTCCTCTACGCTTGAATACCGAGAGTTTTAGCGAGCTCCAGTGTGCGGCGCGCGCGCTCGACGATGGGCCGGTCGATCAATTGTCCGCCGAATGCGATCGAGCCGTCGCCGCGCGCATTCGCTTCCTCGAAGGCCTGCAACACCTGCTTCGCGTAATCGATCTCCTCCGCCGTCGGGCTGAACGTCGCGTTTATGGGATCAATCTGCGACGGATGGATGAGCGACATGCCGGAAAAGCCGAGCCGTCGCGATTGCCGCGCGAAGCGCGCGAGCCCGTCGGCATCTTTGAGATCGACCCACACGCCGTCGACCGCCTGTACATGCGCCGATGCCGCGGCGACCACCAGCGCCGAGCGCGCGTAGATTAAATCCTGCGCCTCGCCTTCGCGTTTGGTCGGAAGGCCCATCTCGCGACCGTAGTCCTCGGCGCCGAACATGAGGCCGACGATCCGCGCCGAGGACGCGGCGATCGCCGGCGCGTTCAAGAGTCCACGCGGGCTCTCGACCGCGACCAGCAGCTGCACGCCGCCGCGCGCCATCTGGAGCGTGGGCTCGCGCTCGTTCAGAAACGCCTCGACCTGGCGGATATCATCCGCCGTTTCGACTTTCGGTAGAACCAAGCCGTCGAGGCCCGGCCGGACGACCGCGTCGACGTCGGCGTTCATGCGAGCGTGCCCGATGGCGTTGATGCGCACGAAGCGCGCGGGCGTTTGCGGAGCGCGCTCGCGCCCGAGCGCCTCGGCGATCTGTCGGCGGGCCGTGTCCTTCTCATTCGGCGCGACGCCGTCCTCAATATCGAGCATGATCGCATCGGCGTTCAGTCCCAGCGCCTTGTCGACCATTTTCTGCCGGTGTCCCGGCACGAACATCCACGATCGCTTGAGTTCCATTCGTCCTCCGATAGACGCTTCTTCTTACTGCAACACGCCGCGATTTTCCATCGACTGGAACTCGCGCGCCGCTTGCGATAAGAAAACGAAGACAATGGCGTCGAGCTTCCTTGTACGGCTGCGTTCGATCGACGGATGAAGGCGAGCACGCTGAAGCTTTGCCTCCCGATCACGGCGATGACGGCGCAGCAGACGGCCGTCTCGCTACTGATCCCACCTTTTCTCGACAGCCATCATTACCCGGTGTCTGCGATCGGCTCACTCATTTCCGTCGCACCGATCCTCGCGCTCACCGCGCGTCTTCCCGCGGGTCTCACGTACCGACCAAATCGCGCGCGCGGCCTGATGGTCGCTGCGCTTGTCGTCATGAGCGCCTGCACATTTCTTTACAGCTACGCCGTCGAGCCGCTTCAGTTCGCGCTCGTGCAAGCCTTCAACGGCTTCTTCTTCGGCGCCGCATCGACGACCTATCTCGCGTTTTACGTCGACCATCTAGCGCCCGATGAGGATCGCCATCACGCGATGGGCTATTACACGGGCTGTCTCGCCATCGGCTATTCGATGGGCGGCTTCACCGCAGGCTACATCGCGGATAAGTTCGGCTACGAGACGACTTTTCACTCCGCCGCATGGCTGGGACTTGTCTGCATCGTTTTGCTGTTTCTGTTGACACCGCAGCGCGTCCGGCACAGCGAGAAACCGTCGGTCGAGAAAAAATCGAGCGTGCCGGTGCTGAAGGCGCTTAAGGGAATTGTCGATCCGAAGGTTGCGTCGATCGTCGTCGTCGCATTGTATTTGAATCTTTTACACCAGATGGGCAATGCCTTTGTGCCGCTCTACGGACTCGCCATCGGACTGTCGCTCACGCAGGTCGGCGTCATTCGCGCGTTCTATTCGCTGTGCAACGCCGTCACGCGCCCGTTCAGCGGCACTCTCACGAAAAACATCGGCTACCACACGCTCTCGCGCTTCGGCCTGCCGCTCCAGTCGACGTTCATGATCCTTGTGCCCTTCGTGGAGTCTTTTTCGCCGCTCATGGTCCTCTTTCTACTGGCGGGGTTCGTGCGCGCCATCGTTATCGTCGCGAACTCGATCAGCATGGTCGAGGACATCGACATGACGCGCGTCAGCCGCGGCGTGATCTCCGCGCTCTACAACGCCGCCGGTGATATTGGAAACATCTTGGGCCCAAGCATGGGCGGCCTCATCGCAACTTTCACCGGCGTCGCACACCTATTTTTCGTCGGGCCGCTGATGATCACCGCCACTTTCATCCTATCGCTCTGGGCGTGCAGATTCATTCGACCCGCGCGGCAAGGTTGATTCGCCGCCGCTTTCTCCGGCGACACTCTATCGTAACGCAGAGTCGGTGCTATATTTACATCACACAATTGTCGCGGAGGTCTTATGCCGACCATGCGCCTCGCCGTCGTTCCTCGCCCTAATGCGCCGTTCGAGATCGTCCAGCGCGAAGTTCCCGAACCGCCGGCCGGTTCCGTGCGCGTCAAGGTCGAAGCCTGCGGCATCTGCCATAGCGATTCGTTCACGCAATCAGGCCAGTGGCCGGGCATCGAGTACCCGCGTGCGCCCGGACACGAGATCGCCGGAACGATCGACGCTCTCGGCGCCGGTATCATGGGCTGGACGAAAGGACAGCGGATCGGCGTCGGATGGCACGGCGGTCATTGCGGTTATTGCGATTCCTGCCGCCGCGGCAATTTCGTCATGTGCCAGATCGCAGCGAAAGTTCCCGGGATTTCTTACGACGGAGGCTACGCCGATTACGTCATCGTTCCGGCGGGCGCGCTCGCACGCGTTCCAGACGGCCTCTCGTTCGTCGACGCGGCTCCGCTCATGTGCGCCGGCGTGACGACGTTCAATTCGTTACGTAACAGCGGCGCGCGGCCGGGCGATCTCGTCGCGGTGCTCGGCATCGGCGGGCTCGGCCATCTGGGCGTGCAATTCGCTGCGAAAGCGGGATTTAAGACGGTCGCGATCGCCCGCGGCAAGGACAAGGAAGAGCTCGCGCGACAGCTCGGCGCTGTCCATTATATCGACAGCCAAGCGGGCGATCCTGCGGCAGCGCTGACAAAGCTGGGTGGGGCGAGAGTGATCCTTGCGACCGTCACGAGCGGCAAAGCGATGACGAACCTTTTAGGCGGGCTCGCCATGGACGGTAAGCTCGTCGTGCTCGGCGCGGCGGACTCGCCGATCGAAGCGCCGGCGCCGCTCCTGATTATGGGACGGCGCTCGATCATGGGGTGGCCGTCCGGCTCGTCGATCGACTCCGAAGACACTCTCGCATTCAGCGCGCTCACGGGAGTGCGTCCGATGACCGAAACGTATCCGTTGGATCGCGTGGCGGAAGGCTACGAGCGGATGATAAGCGGCAAGGCGCGCTTTCGCGCCGTGCTCACGACGGCTTAAATATAATCGCGGATCAATATCTCCGCGATCTGAACAGCGTTCAGCGCCGCACCCTTGCGGAGATTGTCGGCCACGATCCACATGTTGATGCCGTTCGGAATCGACTCGTCCTCGCGGATTCGGCCAACCATCGTAGCGTCGGTGCCGGTCGCGTCGAGCGGCATCGGATAGACGTTCTCCTCCGGCGCGTCGACGAGTAGGATGCCCGGCGCCTCCCGAAGAATCGCCTTGACGTCCTTCGCCGAGAGCTTCTTTTCCGTCTCGATGTTGACCGATTCCGAGTGGCCGCAGAAAACCGGTACGCGTACACAGGTGGCGGTGACCTTGATCGAATCGTCGGCCAAAATCTTCTTGGTCTCGTCGATCATCTTCTTCTCTTCCTTGGTGTAGCCGCCGGGAAGGAAGACGTCGATGTGCGGGATGCAATTGAAGGCGATCTGGTGCGGAAACTTGTCCTTCTCGACCTCCCTCATGTTCAAAATCGCCGCCGTCTGGCGGCCCAGCTCTTCCATCGCTTTTCGGCCGGCGCCGGAAGTCGACTGATAGGTCGAGACGACGACGCGCTTGATCCTGGCAGCGTCGTGGATCGGTTTCAGCGCAACGACCATCTGGATCGTCGAGCAGTTGGGATTCGCGATGATGCCGCGTTTTTTGTATTCGGTGATCGCCTTGGCGTTCACCTCCGGCACGACGAGCGGCACGTCCGGCTCCATGCGAAAACGCGCGGTGTTGTCGACCACTACGCCGCCGGCGCGCGCCGCGATCGATGCGAACTTGTCGCTCACCGAGCCGCCCGCGGAGAATAGCGCGATGTCGATATTCTCGAAAGAATTCTCGTCGAGAACATCGACACGAATCTGCTTCGACTGAAAGTTTAGATATTTTCCGGCCGACCGTTCCGACGCGAGAAGCCTCAGCTCGTCGACGGGAAACAAACGTTCTTCGAGGACTTCGCGCATCTGCTCGCCGACGGCGCCGGTCGCGCCGACGATGGCGACGTTGTATTTTTCCTTTTTCATCTCTCTAGCCTATCTTTTCCCTGACGCGTTTTCCCATTTCTTTGCAGCCGATGAGCTTGCAACCGCGGTCTTTGATGTCCGCTGTACGGTAACCTTCGTTAAGCACATCCTCGACCGCCTTCTCGATGCGATCGGCAGCCTTCCCCTGATCGAGCGAATGGCGCAGCATCAGCGCGACGGTGAGAACCGTCGCCAGCGGATTGGCCATGTCCTTGCCGGCAATGTCGGGCGCGGTGCCATGCACCGGTTCGTACATGCCGACTTTGCCGCCCAGGCTCGCCGACGGCAGCATGCCGATCGAGCCCGTGAGCATCGCGGCCTCGTCGCTCAAAATGTCGCCGAACATGTTCGTCGTGATCATCACGTCGAATTGCTTCGGATCCCGGATGAGCTGCATCGCGCAGTTGTCGACAAGCATGTGGTCGAGCGCCACGTCGCCGTAGCCGCCGTCCTTGTGCACGCGCGTCACGACCTTGCGCCAGAGCTCCGTCGCTTCGAGCACGTTCGCTTTATCGACGGAGGTCACTTTGTTGCGGCGCCGGCGCGCGGCGTCGAAACCGACTTTCGCGATGCGCTCGATCTCGGGCGTCGTGTAAACCTCCGTGTTGACGCCGCGCTCGGTGCCGTCCGGCAATTTGGTCACGCCTTTCGGCTGGCCGAAATAAATCCCGCCGGTGAGCTCGCGCACGACGAGCAGATCGGTCCCTTCGACCACTTCGCGCTTGAGCGTCGAGGCCGACGCCAAAGCGGAGAACAATTTCACGGGACGAAGGTTGGCGAAAAGCCCCAACTCCTGGCGCAGCGCGAGCAGCGCGCGTTCCGGCCGGATGGAATAATCGAGGCTGTCCCACTTCGGCCCGCCCATCGCGCCCAAAAGCACGGCATCGCTCTGCTTCGCAAGCTTTAAGATCGAATCGGTGAGCGGCTTTCCGTGCGCGTCGATCGACGCGCCGCCGACGAGCCCCTGCTCGTACTCGACGTTGAAGTCGTAAAGCTTCGCGACCCGGCTCAAAAGCTCCGTCCCCTCGCGCACCACCTCCGGCCCGATCCCGTCGCCGGGAAATACCGCGATTTTAAAATTCAACTCCGCCTCCCCTGTTCTCGTTCAATTTTCAAAACACAACATTGCAAAATTCTTTTACGGCCCCTCGCGCTCGACCATCTGGCGATAATGCCGGCGATACTCGAGCTTGTTGAGCGCGCTGGTGTACGCGAGCGCGCTCGCCATGATGATGTCGGTGTGCGACCCCTGACCCGAGACCGTCACGCCGTTCTCTTCCAGCATGCACGAGACCTCGCCCTGCGCATCGGCTCCGCCGGTGATCGCCTTCACGGTGTAGCGCAGCAGCCGCGCGCGCGAGCCCGCGATCTTCGCGATCGCCTTGTAGCAAGCGTCCACGACGCCGTCGCCGGTTTCGAGATCCGTCAGCTCCTGGTTGTCGACGCGCATCTTCACCGTCGCCGACGGGATCGCGTTCGAGCTCGAGTTGATGTTCAGATACAGCAGCTCGAAGCGGTCCGGCTTGCCCGGCAGCCGGTGGATGTCCTCGGCGATGATCGCCTCGATGTCCTCGTCGTAAACGTCCTTCTTTTTATCCGCCAGCTCCTTGAAGCGGATAAACGCGCGGTTCATGTCTTCTTTGCTGAGATTGAAACCGAGCGCCTTCAGGCGATCGTCAAACGCATGGCGCCCGGAGTGCTTCCCGAGCACGAGCCGGTTGCCGGGAATGCCGATCGACTCCGGCGTCATGATCTCGTAAGTCTGCTTCTGCTTCAGCACGCCGTCCTGGTGAATGCCGGCCTCGTGCGCGAACGCGTTGTCGCCGACGATCGGCTTGTTGATCGGGATCGGAATGCCGGTAATCTGCGACAGCAGCCGCGAGCTCGGATAGATCTGCTCGGTCACGATGCGGGTATCGAGACTGAGATAGTTCTTCCTGGTCTTGAGTGCCATCACGACTTCTTCGAGCGAGGTGTTGCCGGCCCGCTCGCCGATGCCGTTGACGGTGCATTCGATCTGGCGCGCGCCGTTCGCCACCGCCGCCAGCGAATTCGCAGTCGCTAGTCCGAGGTCGTTGTGGCAGTGCGCGCTCCAGATGACCGCGGCGCCGCCGTCGGTGTGCTCGACAAGATATTTAACGAGCGCGCCGAACTCCGACGGAATCGCGTAGCCGGTCGTGTCGGGCACGTTCAGCGTTTTCGCCCCGGCGCGGATGACCTCGCCGAAAACCTGCGCGAGGAATTCCTTCTCGCTGCGCGAGGCGTCCTCGGCGGAAAACTCGATATAGTCGATGTATTTCTTGGCGAAGCTCACGGCCGCGACGGCGGCGTCGAGGACCTCGTCGCGCGACATGCGCAGCTTGTGCTTGAGGTGAATGTCCGAGGTCGCAATGAAAATGTGAATACCGGGATGCTTCGCCTTCTCGACCGCCTTGAGCGCCCGCTTGATGTCGCCTTCCTGCGCGCGCGCGAGGCTTAACACGATCGGCCTCTCGACCTCCTGCGCAATGCGCTCGACGGATTCGAAGTCGCCCTCCGACGAGGCCGCGAAGCCTGCCTCGATCACATCGACTCCCAGTTTCTCCAGCTGTCTCGCGATCACGAGTTTCTCGCCCGCGTTCATGCTCGCGCCCGGCGACTGCTCGCCGTCCCTCAGCGTCGTATCGAAAATCTGTACTATTCCGTTGTCCATGGCTCGCTCCTTTAATAAACGTAAAAAGCTCCCGCGGCTCGGCTGCCCACGGGAGCTTGGATTCAATCCTGGAGAAGGGAACTAGGGCAATGCTGCCAGCGGTTCCCCTCTCTTCTCCCGTCGCCGTTTATAGTACGTTAGGAGCCACAAGAGAGGGCCGGAGAGAGTATACAAGAGAAAACTCGAAAAAAACATGATCTGCGGCGCTGCGATGCAGACGATAATAAATAGAATGGCGGACAGCAGCAACCAGTCCGGATATTTTCTCTTGAGCGCGAACTGCTTGAAGCTGAAGTAGCGAATGTTGCTTACCATAAGCGCGCCGAGCGCGTAGATAACGAGCAGCAGAATGATCTGCTTGTGCGCGGCGCCTTCGCCGCCGAGAAAATAATACATGACGATCGTCGCGACGATCATCTCCGCCGCGGCGGGAATCGGCAGCCCGACGAAGTGGCTTTTTTCGACGTTCTTCACCTGCACGTTGAAGCGCGCGAGTCTGAGCGCGCCGCAGACGGCATAGAGGCACGCCGCGAGCCAGCCCCAGGTGCCCCAGGGCACGAGCGCCCAATAATAGACGAGAACCGCCGGCGCGATACCGAATGATACGAGATCCGCGAGGGAGTCGAGCTCGACGCCGAACTGGCTCGTAGTCTTGGTAACCCGCGCTACCAGGCCGTCAAGACCGTCCAAGATATTGGCAAAAATGATGAAAAGAGCGGCTTGAAAGTATTCGCCGTTGAAGGTCGAAATGAGCGAGAAGAAACCGCAGATGAGGTTACCGGTCGTAAAGAGACTCGGGATGATATAAACGCCTCGCTTAAGCTGCGCTTTGCGCTGGTGGACGCGCTGCTTGAGCGGCATGCGCGGCCTCGCCCTTCGCGGCAGAAGCCGTACCTTCGGACGCATTAGCCGGTCGTCTTCCAGACCGAAATTATGCGGATCGTTCGCTTCGTTCATAGGCTTTTCCGCGCTAAGACGCTCTCTCCACCTGTCACATGCCGGCCTTTACCGACGACAATCTCGGCGCCGGATGGAATGTAGACGTCGACTCGAGAGCCAAACATAATTATACCGAATCTTTCCCCGGCTTCCAAGGCATCCCCGGGCTTTACCCGACATATGATTCGGCGCGCCATGATTCCGGCGATTTGAACCAGTTTCAAAGGCCGGCCGTCGGCGCCGATTAGCGTGAGCGCATTCCGCTCATTATTTTCGGAGCAGTCTTCCTTATAAGCCGGCAAAAAGCAGCCTTTTTGGTATTCGACTTTTTGGACCGTCCCGGACACGGGCGCGCGGTTGACGTGCACGTCAAGCGGCGACATGAAGATGCTGACGCGCGTACAGTTATCCCCTCCGTTCTCGACCGGGCTGATCTCCACGACTTTGCCGTCAGCGGGCGCCAGGATCAGGTCGTTCCCAAGCGGCGATATCCGCTCGGGATCGCGAAAAAATGCCGTGACGGCGAGCGTCACTATCGCGAACACGGCCGCCGCAAACTTCCAACCGAGGAGCAGCGCGATGACGACCAGAAGCGCCGGGATGGCGATGATCGGATAGCCTTCTTTGGCGATACGCATAGCTATCAGCGTTCAGCAGCCAGCGTTCAGCTAAGACTAGGATCTTAAATCCTGGCTGATTGCTGATCGCTGAAAGCTGACCGCTTTAGTTCCTGGATTTGTCGACCAAGCGGTTTTGCGCAAGCCACGGCATCATCGACCGCAGCTTCGCGCCGACTTGTTCGATCGGATGATTGGCGGCCTCTTTGCGCAGCTCCTTGAAATGCGGCTGGCCGGCTTTGCATTCGCCGATCCATTCGTCCGCGAATTTCCCCGACTGGATGTCGGAGAGGATTTTCTTCATCGCCTGACGGACTTCGGGACCGATGACTTTCTTGCCTCGCGTGAGGTCGCCGTACTCGGCGGTGTTGCTTATCGAGTAGCGCATGTTGGCAAGACCGCCTTCGTAGATAAGATCGACGATCAGCTTCACCTCGTGGCAGCATTCGAAGTACGCCATTTCAGGAGGATAGCCGGCGGCGACGAGCGTCTCGTAGCCCGCTTCGATCAGCTCGCAGAGGCCACCGCAAAGCACCGACTGTTCGCCGAAAAGGTCGGTCTCCGTCTCGTCTTTGAACGTCGTCTCGATCACCGCGGCGCGGGCGCCGCCGAGCGCGCTCGCATACGCGAGCCCGACTTTGGTCGTGTCGCCCGACGGATCCTGATGGACCGCGAGGAGACACGGCACGCCCCGCCCTTTCTCGAATTCGCTGCGCACGAGATGGCCGGGACCTTTCGGCGCGACCATGAAGACATTGACGCCCTTCGGGGGCACGACTTTCTTGAAATGGATGTTGAAGCCGTGACCGAAGGCGAGATAATTGCCGTCTTTCAGACCCGGCTTGATCTCTTTCTCATACGCCTCGCCCTGAAGCTCGTCGGGAAGCAATACCATGACGATGTCGCCCCATTTCGCCGCCTCGGCGGTATCCATGACCTTGAGCCCGGCTCTCTCCGCTTTGGGCCACGACGTGCTGCCCTTGCGCAAGCCGACCCCCACTTCGATGCCGGAGTCTTTGAGGTTGAGCGCGTGCGCGTGCCCCTGGCTGCCGTAGCCCAGCACAGCGACTTTTTTGCCTCTCAAATGGTTCAGATCCGCGTCGCGGTCATAATAGACTTGCATTGGCGTTCCTCCAGATTAAGTAGGATAGCTTCGGCCCGAAGGCCAAGTCAAACCGAGGTTCTGCTAATGGCGCTTAGGCTTTTACGGCTTGGGGCCGGCTGGCGACTTTGGCGACTTCACGTGAAATCGCGATGCGGCCGGTGCGGATCAATTCCTTGATGCCGAGCGGCTTCAACAGGTTGATCAGCGCCTCGACCTTCTCGACATCTCCGGTGATCTCGATCGTATAGGTCGTCGGCGACGAATCGACGATCTTCGCCCGGAAGATATCGCAGATGCGGATCGCCTCGTCACGGTGCTCGGGCTTCGCATTGGTATTGATCTTGATGAGCGCGGTCTCGCGGTCGAGATGGCTCGTTTCCGTCAGATCCGTCACCTTCAGCACCTCGACCACCTTATTGAGCTGCTTGATGATCTGCTCGACGATTTTATCGTCGCCGATCGTAACGATCGTAATCATCGAGGTCTCGGGGTCGAGCGTCGGCGCGACCGACAGGCTCTCGATGTTGTAGCCGCGGGCGCTGAAGAGACCGGCGACCCGCGCGAGCACGCCGAACTTGTTTTCGACCAGAATCGAGATGATGTGTTCCATGATGTTTACGAAGGTGACGCCGCGCGGCGGTGATCCCCGGCGCGCGGCTCAGTTTTTTCAGGCGGGCAGTACGCCCTCGTCGTCGGCTTCCATCTTCTTCGAGCCGCCGCCTTTGGTCTTCAAGTCCGGCGGATCTTCCAGCACCATCTCGTGCTGGGCGCCGCCAGCCGGGATCATGGGATAGCAGTTCTCGAATGGATAGATCTGGAAATCCATGATCGCCGGCCCCTTGTATTTGAGACCTTCGCGGATGACGGATTCGACGTCGGCCGGCTTTTCCGCGCGCCAGCCGGGAATGCCGTAAGCTTCGCCGAGCTTTAAGAAGTCCGGAATCTTGCCGAGCACACTGGAAGCGTAGCGGCCCTCATAAAAGAGGTCCTGCCACTGGCGCACCATGCCGTGATGGCCGTTGTTCAGCATGACGATCTTGACCGGCAGCTTATAGATGACAGCGGTAGCAAGCTCCTGGAGGTTCATCTGGAAGCTGCCTTCACTCGTGATACACATGACAAGCTCGTCCGGGTAAGCGCGCTGCGCGCCGAGCGCGGCGGGAAACCCGAAGCCCATCGTGCCGAGACCGCCGGAGGTGATGAACGTGCGCGGCTTCTTGCCTTTGAAGTACTGGGCCGCCCACATCTGGTGCTGGCCGACGTCGGTAGCGACGATGCCCTCGTTGTGCGTCATCTCGAAAAGCTTCTCGATGACATACTGCGGCTTGATCGCCTTGTCGTCCTGCTGGTACTTGAACGGGTGCGCCTTCTTCCATTCCTCGATCTGATTGTGCCAGGGCTTCAGCTGCTGTTTGCGCTCGTTCACGTTGCCGTCGAGCGAGCGGAGGATGATGTTGAGCTGCTTCAGCACCGTGCGCACGTCGCCGACGATCGGGATGTGCGCATGCACGTTCTTCTTGATAGAAGTCGGGTCGATATCGATGTGCACCACGCGAGCGACCGGGCTGAAGTCCGCGAGCTTGCCGGTCACGCGGTCGTCGAAGCGCGCGCCAACCGCGATCAGCAGGTCGGCGTGATGCATCGCCATGTTGCTCCAGTACGAGCCGTGCATGCCGAGCATGCCCATCGATAGCGGATGCGTCCCCGGGAAGCTGCCGAGACCCATGAGCGTCATCGTCACGGGGATCTGCGTGAGCTCGGCCATCTCGAGAATCTCGTCCGCCGCATCGGAAAACAGCGCGCCGCCGCCGACGTAGATCACGGGCTTTTTCGCCTTCATGATCTCTTCGGCGGCCTGTTTGATTTGGTACTTGTTGCCTTCGTAAGTCGGGTTGTAACCGCGCAGACTCACCTTGTCGGGATATTTAAATTCGGCCTTGTCGGTCGTGATGTCTTTCGGAATATCCACCAGCACCGGACCCGGACGGCCGGTGTTGGCGATGTAAAACGCCTCTTTGATGGTGCGCGCGAGATCGTTCACATCCTTCACAAGCACGTTATGTTTGGTGCACGGCCGACTGATGCCGACGTTGTCGGCTTCCTGGAAGGCGTCGTTGCCGATAAGGCTCGTCGAGACCTGGCCTGTGAATGCGACCATCGGCACGGAATCCATATACGCATCTGCGAGGCCCGTGACGATGTTGGTCATGCCGGGGCCCGAGGTCACGAGGCAAACGCCCGCGCGACCGGTCGCTTTCGCGTAGCCCTCGGCCATGTGCGCGGCGCCCTGCTCGTGGCGCGTCAGAATCACCTCGACGTCTTTCTGCTGGTGCAATACGTCGAAAAGCTTGAGGACAACTCCGCCCGGGATGCCGAAAAGCACATCCACGCCCTCTTGCTTCAGTGATTCGACGAATATTTCCGCGCCGCTCTTTTTCATGAACACCCCTTAGGAGTCGCGCTGGAGACCTCGGCCGCCGTGGCGGTAGCTTTCAATAATCTCCATGATTTTGTCTTTGCCCGCTAGTTTCAATTTTTGCAGTCTTTTCTTTTCGACTTCTTCGTAAGAACTCAAGTGAGGTTTGTGCTGGAATGTTTCCAGTTGCTTCTCGAGATCCTGATGCTCCTCGTAGTACCTGCGGAGTTCAGGGTCTTTGTCCAGCAGAGAGACGATGAACTCTTCCTCTCTTCTCTCCATGCGGAAGCCCTCCTTTTATAATTGGTTCTTATTTGGAATCCATTTCTAACGTACGACACCGTTTTTGTCAACGCAAGGCGTTTTTTACGCGCCGATCTTCGCGCCGCGCCGATTGCAGCCTTGCGCGCGCTAAGGAAGCCCGATATAGATGCCTTTTCAGGACACTTTTCGCACGGTTAGGAGATGTCAATGGCTTACGAGAAATACGGTTCGGACGTGATCGTCGACATGATGCGGGCGTACAAAATTCCCTACGTCAGCCTAAACCCCGGCGCGACGTACCGGGGACTTCACGACTCGCTGGTCAACTACGGTAAGAACGAAGCGCCGATCATAACCTGCACGCACGAGGAAACGGCGATCCAGATAGCCCACGGCTACGCCAAGGCGACCGGCAAGCCGATGGCCGCGATCGTCCACGACGTCGTTGGCCTGCTGCACTCTTGCATGGCGATCTTTTACGCCTATATCGACCGCGTGCCGGTGTTCATCATGGGCGCGACCGGACCGATGGACTACACGCGGCGCCGGCCGTACATCGACTGGACGCACACGGCAAACATTCAAGGCAACGCCATCCGCGATTACGTCAAGTTCGACGACCAGCCATACAATGCCGCGAGCATTCCTGAGGCCTTTGCGCGCGCCTACCGCGTCATGATGACCGAGCCGAAAGGCCCGGTTTACCTCTGCTGGGATGCGGGTATCCAGGAGGACAGGCTGCTCGCCGATGTGCCGGTTCCGAACGTCGCGCGTCTGATGCCGCCGTCGCCGCTTCAGGGCGACTTGAAGGCGCTGGCGCAAGCCGCTGAGATGCTCGTGCAGGCGAAAAATCCAGTGATTCTCACCGACTATTCGGGCAGAAACCAGGAATCGTTCTATAATCTCGTGAAACTCGCCGAGTTGCTCGCGATCCCGGTGATGGACTTCGGCCATCGCCTGAATTTCCCCACCAACCATCCGCTCAACCTGACCGACTCCGACATGATCCAGAAAGCTGACGTGATCCTCTCGCTCGACGTGCGCGATCTCTACGGGCCGCTCGTCAAGCTCGACCGCACAACGCGCAAGACCGTGTACATCACGCAGAAGAATTGCAAAATAATCGATATCGGGCTCGCCGACATCAACATCAGCAAGTGGTCGCAGGACTTCATGCAGCTTCAGGAGATCGACGTCCACATCGCCGCCGACACGCTGGTCGCGATTCCGCAGCTCACGCTCATGTGCGAGGAGGCGCTCGGCAAGAACGGCAAGAAGCAGGAAGAGATTCGCGCGCGTTTTGCCGAGCACAAGAAGACGCACGAAGCGCTCCGTGCCGGCTGGCGCGAGGAAGTGAAGAAGCAGTGGAAAGGCGAGCCGATCTCGCTGCCGCGGCTCGCGCACGAGATCGGCGAGGCGATCAAGGGCGAGGACTGGGTGTTGACCGCGAACACACTGGAAGACTGGGCGCTCGGTCTATGGGATTTCGACAAAGCCTACCGCCATCCCGGAAAATCGCTCGGCACATCGACGCAGATCGGCATGTCGACGGGCGTCGCGCTCGCGCATCGCGGCACCGGCCGCCTCGTGGTCGACATCCAGCCCGACGGCGATTTGATGTTCGATCCGGGAACGCTCTGGATCGGCGCGCACGATCAGATCCCGATGCTCGTCGTCATGTACAACAACCGCGCGTACTACAACGACTGGGAGCACCAAATTCGCATGGCGGAGCAGCGCGGCACCGACGAGAAGCTCGCCTATCTGGGCATGGAAATCGACAAGCCGGCGCCGGACTTTGCGACGATCGCCAAGGGCATGGGCTGCTACGGCGAGGGACCGATCACAGACGGCGATAAAGTCGGGCCGGCGCTCAAGCGCGCCATCGAGTACATCAAGAAAGAGAACAAGCCCGCGCTGGTCGATACGATCACGCAGTACAGATAGAAGCGGCGCCATCCCGGCGACCCGCGGCTTCGCAGGGGTCTATCGCAACGGATTCGCGTCTTCGCTTTTCGCCGTCAGGGCGCTTTACCGGCACATTCGCCGGCAACGAATTTCACGGGAAAGACCCCGCCGTCGGCGCCCGTGCGGCTCCGACGTTAGCTTGAAAAACGCTGATCGACACTTCGCCGAGTTAAGTCACCGCGCCCGCGAGCACTTCTTTCATCACCTGGGCAACGTCGGAAATCGCGCGCTCGCCGTCGCCGATGTAAGCCGAGCCGTGCATCGCCGCCACCGTTCGCGGCTTTAGCGCCGCGAGGCGCTTCATCGTCGCGTCCGTGTAGGGCGTATAGGGCATGTAGTTCGCGAACGGCCCCTTCTGATACTCCACCAGTGTCTGCCTGAACCGACCGACGACATCGTTTGTCGTGCTCGGCTCGAGATCGCCGCATTGATGGAATAAGTCCGAAGAAAACAGTGTGCCGTGGGTTTCCTCGAAAAGCAGGCTTGCCTCCCAGCAATGCGGCACGTGTGGCGTTTGCAGCAGGCGAAAACGATATCTTCCCGTCGACAACGTTTCGTCGTCGGCCAGCGCGCGCGCCGGCCGAACCGCGAGCACGTCGTCGACGCTCACCACCTTGGCGATCAGGCTGCAAAGCGGCGTCGCTTGCGGCGCAAGCGCCTGCCACTCGGCGAGCGAGCCGCACTCGTCCGCTTCGAAGTGGCTGAAGCTGATCCAGCGAAGCGTCTCCGGAGGAATCAGCTTCGCGACCGCTTCGCGCACGGTGAGAAACAGCTGCTTCATCCCGGTATGGAATAGCAGCGGCTCGTCGTCGCGGACAAGAAATTGATTGAACTGAAGATTCAGCTCCGGCACGTACGTACAGAGACGGTAGATGTCCGGTGCGATCTCGTCGATACGGGTCATGTCCTTCCTTTCGTGCCGTGAAAATTAACGCCGCTTACGCTTGCGCTTCGCGACTTTCGCCGCCTGTTTTCCCAACGCGGTGCGCGTCCGCTTCGGCAGCTTCGATATCGTGCGCTTCCGCTTCGCGGCGGAAGCGGCTTTCTTGATGTTGCGACGCGCTGCGGCTTTTTGTCTTGCTGATGCCATAACTACCTCCTGCTTGTTTCAGCTTCTTTACGAAAATTTTATACTTGCGCCGCCATCGATCCAACCCTCGGGGGAAGATTTTCTGTAACATTTCCGTTTGCTGCGACTCTTATACAGGCAGGAGGGTACATCATGAACGACAAAGTGTCGAATATTTATTGGCCGGTGCGGGTGTCGTATGGCCTATGCCCTGCTCGCCGGCCTCGATAAATTAGAGTCGGGGAAGAAGTCAAAGGGCTACTCCAGTTCGCAGGAATGCGCTGCGATGGGATGGGAGGCGGATCTTCGGTGTGCTGGTATTAACGCGCTAAATTAAGGTTTTGGTGACTGTCAATCACCCGCGACGAAATACTCGAACTTCCATCCTTCGGGCAACTTAATGAAGCCCGCGCGAGGGTGCGTGCCGCCTATGCCGTCGCATTTGATACGGCTCGCATTGGCGTTACCTCCGTATCGCGTCGTATCCACGTGACATCCCGTACGTAAAACGCGACTCAACTCACGGCCATACTCCGGATGATTTTTCCATTCTTGAATCGCTTGACCGGCGTCACGATCTCCGCCGAAGCTCCAGAGGAACTCATTAATCATAAGACTGCGTAGAGTCTTCCAATCGTGTTGTTCAGCCGCTCGGCTGACGCGATCGATCAGCGCGGTCGCGTCCGGCGGCATCTTACTTGTGTTGGGCGCAGCGGAAACTGCAAGAAGAGAACCGATGACAATACTTGCAAACTTAGCGTTCACGCACGCGTCTTATTCTCATACACGCGAACTTGTCAATTACCCAACTTGCTCCAGCAGTTCACTGCGGATATAAGAAACGTCAACGGAGGACTTCCCATGCGTCTCAAAGATAAAGTCGCGATCGTCACCGGCGCGGCGCAGGGCATCGGCGCGGCGTACGCCCGCGGGCTGGCGCGCGAAGGCGCGGCGGTCGCGGTCGTCGATATTCTCGATCCGAACCCCACGGCGAAGGCGATTCAGGATTCCGGCGGTAAGGCGCTGGCGCTGAAGATCGACGTATCGGACGAGAAGCAGACGCAGGAGATGGCGAACAAAACCCTCGACACCTTCGGCCGCGTCGACATCCTGATCAACAACGCGGCGATCTACGGCACGATCGTGCGAAAGAAATTCGAAGAGATCACGGTCGAGGAATGGGACAAGCTCTATTCGGTCAACGTGAAAGGCATCTTTCTCTGCGTCAAAGCGGTCGCGCCCCACATGAAGGCGCAGCAGAGCGGCAAAATCATCAATGCAACGTCCAGCACGTTCTTCAAGGGCAACGAGGACTTTCTCCACTACGTGAGCTCGAAGGGCGCGGTCGTCGCGATGACGCGCTCGCTCGCGCGCGAGCTCGGCGAATACAACATCAACGTCAACGCGATCGCGCCGGGTCAGACGCTGAGCGAGGCGAACTTGAAGCGCGGCGACAAGGTCGATTCCAACTCGCTGCGCATCCGCCTGCTCAAGAGGCGGCTCTATCCCGAAGACCTCGTCGGGACGATTATTTATCTAAGCTCGCCGGACAGCGATATGATGACGGGACAGGTTCTCTTGGTGGACGGCGGGACGGCGTTCCACTGATATAAAAGATTCTAGTTTCGGGTTTCCGGTGGAGAAGCTGGGACCGACTCTGAGCGACGGATTTGTTTCCCGACTTCCAAACTCGAAACTATTTTTTCTCCTGTAGCTGCCGTTTCCATCCCAGCGTGCGCGCCTTCGCGCCGATCTCCTCGGCCTCGGCGATCATGCCCTTCCGCTGGTAGAAGATCGACAGGCTCGTATAGGCGAGCTCGTCCTCGGGCGCGACCTCGATGAGCTTTTTTGCCACCTCGATCGCCTCGTCCAATTTTTCCTGGTGCGACAACGCCATCGCGAGCGCGTGCAGGCTCTCGGGATCGTCGGGCGCTACCTTCAGCGCGGCGCGGTATTCGGCGACCGCTTCGTCGAGCTTGCCCTCGGAAAAAAGCTCCATGCCGCGGTCGAAGTGCTCTTCTTTCGACATTTGATTCTTAACTATCAAGCTTGTGAGGCCTTCGACAAGCTAACAGCGGAGAAAGGATGGCCGGTTCGGCGGATCGTTAATCGTGTTCCAGCACCGCTTCTTCTTTGCGGCACTGCTTGAGGATCATTTTTTTCAGGCGGTCAGGGTCGATGGGCTTTTTGAAGATGACGCATTGGAGGCCTTCGAGGCAGCTGCGCTTGATGACGTGGTCCTTATCGTAATAGAAGGCCGTCATCAAAATCATCGGCAGCGCCGGCCAATTCTTTTGTACGGCCTTGTAGAGCGCGTAGCCGTCCATGTCCGGCATGACTACGTCGCTCAAGACGAGGTCGAACGATTTCCGCTCGAGCAATTCCATCGCCTTCACGCCGGACGCAGCGGTTTCGACGGCGCAGCGCTCTTTTTGCAGCAGATCCCTGAGCGAGCAGCAGACGCCCATGTCGTCGTCGACCACAAGCAGCTTGAGCCCTTCGAGCGCGGAGGCGCCGATCGTGCCGTCGGCCTCTTCGGGTTTTGGCGGCCGCTTCTCCTTCAGGTCGGCCATCATGTGGCCGTCGTGATATTCCTTCGTGCCGTACTCGCCCTCTTCCGCCATCTCGCTGATTCGGCACGTGATCGCCTGGATTTTCTTGAGCTGCGTTTCGACCGATTCGAGGCGTTCGGACTCGATGACATATTCCTCGTCGCTCGCGACGCGCCCGATGTATTGCTGGAGCAGATCGAGCTGGTTGACGAGCACTTCGAGGGAGTTATTGATCTCGTGCGACATGCCGATCGCGATCTCGCCCAGCGTCTCGAGTTGCTCGCGCCGCCGAATGCCGCGGATGTCCTTCGCGTAGCCGATCGAACCGAGCTCGGCCCCCGCGGCGTCGTAAAGCATCGAGGCCGAGATCGCGACGGGGATTTCTTCGCCCTTTTTCGTCTTGAAAACGGTCTCGAAGCTGCAGACCTTGCCCGGCGCGCCCGCCTCGCCGCCGCGCATCGCGCCCATGACCTTCTTCGCCTCGTCGCGCGAAGGATAGATCTCGAGCACGTGTTTGCCGAGCATTTCTTCCTGGGTAAAGCCGAGGGTGCGCTGGGCGCCATCATTATAAAAAATGACGGTCCCCGAACGATTGACGGCGATGATGATATCCGGGCAGCTCTCAACGAGCTTTTGGAAATAGTCCGGAGGTAGAGACATAGAAACTTTGGTGCTTAGCCGATCATCATAAGGCTTTTGAGCCAGCAAATGCAAGCTTAATTTATTATCCGCAGCAATGTCGGCTCCGTAAGTAGGGATTATTCATGAAGGATATTGCGATAGACCGCTTCGTACCCGTCGATCATGCCCGCGACGGAGAAGCGCTCGGCGACCCACGCGCGGCAGCGCGCGCGATCGATCTTGCCGACGGAGCGGACCGAATCGATCATGGCGTCCTCGTCCGCTGCGACAAAGCCGGTTTCGCCGTGATTGATCAGCTCGGGCATGGAGCCGCGTGGATAGGCGATCACGGGCGCACCCGCGGCCATCGCCTCGGCCACGACCATGCCGAATGGCTCGTCCCACTGGAGCGGAAATAAGAAGCCCTTCGCGCGGCCCATCCAGCGCATGAGCTCGCCGTAAGGAAGACTTTCGATGTGGCGGATGCGCTCGCCGTCGATGTGCGGCTTCACCTCCTTCAAAAAATATTCCTCGCTCCACGGCAAGTGCTTCGTCACGCCGCCGACGATCACGAGGCGCACGCCGGCCTTTTTCGCGATGCGGATCGCCTCGGCGATGCCCTTGCCGGGCGTCATGCGCCCGACGACAAGAAAAAAATCCTCCGGCTCGCGGTTGAACGGGATCGCGTCCAGGTCGACGCCGTTATAGACCACCGGCAGTGCTTCGTCGCCAAGCATATGCGCCTGCGCGCGGCTAATACAGACCGGAAAGCAGTTGGGAAACGTCCTGCGATAGTATTCGTGCAGATCTTTCTCGATGTAGGCGTACGTCATCACCGTCGGCGTTTTCGTCCGGGTGGAGAAATAGGACGCGAGCGTCGGCCAGTGCGCGTGCACGATGTCGAAGCGCTCGGCCTGGCGGTAGAGATTATAGGTGTTGCGCGCCTCGAATTCCTTTTCGAGATAGATCGTCGATTGAGGATCGTCGAGGCTCGCGACGGGGAGTACGGCGTGCAGCGGGCAGTCCACCTTTGAATCGCCGGAGGCGAAGAGCTCGACTTTGTGGCCGCGGCGCGGGAGCTCGCGACAAAGATAATAGACGATACGCTCGGTGCCGCCGTGCGTCTTCGGTGGCACCGGCAGATACACGCTCGTAATCTGCGCGATGTTCATCCGGCGGGAGAACTCGCTCCTATTTTGCCATGCCGATGCTCTTGAGGAAGCCGGACTTCTCCAGCGCCTCGACGAAGGAGTTGTCGTAGAATTCCTTCGGATCGGCTTTTTTGGCGTTGGGGAATTCCTTTTCATCCATATAGGCGAACTGCGCCTGGATCGCCTCGGGACGAACCGCGAGGCTCATCGCCCAATACGGCGCGAACGTATCGTACGTGCCGTCGATCGTCGGCTGGTCGTCGATCTGGACGTATTTCGCGATCGCCTTCTTCGCGACCTCCGGCTGCCTTTTCGCCAGCACCACGGCCTCGGCGATCGCCTGTAAAAACGCGTGCACATTGTTGGGATTCGACTTCATGTAGCGCTCGGTCGTCCCGTACGCGACCATGAAGCCCGGGACGTTGAGCTTGCCGATGTCGACCAGCATGTTGAGCCCCGCGTCCTTCGCCTTCAACGTGTTCGGCGCCGAGAGGACGCCGCCGGCGGCCTTGCCGCCGATGATCGAGCTCAGAATCGCCGGCACGCTCTGCACGTAAAGCACCTGCACGTCCTTGTCCGGCACGAGGTTGTTTTTCTTGAGCGCCTCGCGCGTTGCGGTGTCGAGCGCGGCGCGCGGCGTGCTCGCAGCCACGGCCTTTCCTTTTAGCTGCTGGATTGACGTAACATCCTTCGCACCGAACATCTGAAAGACAAGCTGCTGGATCGTGCCGCCGAAGTATTTCACCTCGCCGCCGCGCATGCGCGCATTGATGAGATCCGGCCCGTCGGTATAAAAATCGGCGTCGCCGGAGATCACCGCCTGGGCGGAGAGCTGCGGGTTCATCAACTGGACTTTCGCGTTGAGGCCGTGCTTTTTGTAGAGTCCAGCCTCGAACGCGACCCAGATCGGCGTGAAAGCGCCGCTCGCCTGCGCATACGTAACTACAACGTCGGGCTTCTCGGGCTTGGCGTCCGCCGCGAATACGGCGCTTGCGATCGTCAGCAACATCGTCGCGAGCGCGACGGTTTTGCTCATGCGGCGAATATTCATCTCGTTCTCCTCTACGCGACCGAAGGACGGCCGTCGATTAATCGGAGCTCCACGGAATAAGTGCCATTCCATTCATTCTCGTTCACGCGATACACGATGTCGATTTTCGCGTCCGCGGCCTCGGGCAGACGATCGCCGAGGCCGAAGGCGACGGCGCCGAGCGTCTTGCCGCCCTGCCTTAGCTTCAACCGCGACCCGCCGCTGATCGATTTCCGCTCGGCGATCTCGACGCCGTTCGTCATGAACATCGGCTCGGGATTGCCGATGCCGAAAGGCTCCAACTCGCCCAACTGCTTCATCAGGTCCATGCCGATCGCGGAGAAATCGAGCTGCGCGTCGACCTCGACAAACGGCGTCAAATCCTCCGGCGCCAGCGATTGACGCGCATAATCTTCGAAGCGCTCGGCAAAGGCCGTGAATTTCTCGCGTCGGATAGTGAGGCCGCCGGCGTATTCGTGGCCGCCGAACTTCTCGAGCAAGTCGGCGCAGGAGCGGAAACCGTCGACGACGTGAAAGCCCCGGATGCCGCGCGCCGAGCCCTTGCCTTCGCCGTTCTGAAATCCAACGACGACGGTCGGTCGGTGAAATCTCTCGACGATACGCGAGGCGACGATGCCGAGCACCCCGGGATGCCAGCCGTCATCGCCGAGCACGAGCGAGCGGCGCTCGCCAATCTCGTCGCCGGCCGTTTCGAGCGCCGCTTCGAGAACCTTCGCTTCCATCGCCTGGCGCTCGCGGTTGTGCGCGTCGAGCTCCTCGGCGATTCTCACGGCCTCGTCGCTCGATGTCGTTGTCAGCATCTGCACGACCTTGAGCGCCGCATCCATCCGGCCGGCCGCGTTGATCCGCGGCCCGAGGCGGAAGCCGACCTGGCCGGCAGTGATGTCGCCGTCGCGCACCCCGGCGACTTTCTTGAGCGCCATGATGCCCGGCCGCGTCGAGCCCCCCATGACTTCGAGGCCGCGGCGCGACAGGACGCGGTTCACGCCCTTGAGCGGCACCATGTCCGCGATCGTTCCTAGCGTCACAACGTCGAGGCAGGTGCGAAGATCGGGCTCCGTACCCTTGAACCAACCGAGGTCGCGCAGCCTCGCCCGCAGACCGATGCACAGGTAGAATGCGAGCCCGGCGCCGCACAACCCCTTGTCGGGAAACGCGCAGTCCGGCTGATGCGGATTAAGGATCGCAAGCGCGGGCGGCAGCGGCACCGGCGGCTGGTGGTGATCGACGACGACGACGTCGATGCCGAGCGTCGCAGCATATACAATCTCGTTGTAATTCGAAACTCCGCAGTCGACGCTCACCAGCACGCGCACGCCGCGCTCGCGCAGCTGCTTCAGGCCTTCTACGTTGATGCCGTAGCCTTCGCCAATGCGATGCGGGATGTAATAGATCGGCTCGGCGCCGATCTCGCGCAGGAAACAGATGATCGTCGCGGTTCCCGTCGTGCCGTCGACGTCGTAATCGCCCCAGACGCCGATGAGCTCGCCGGCGCCTACGGCTTTTGCCAGCCGCTCAGCGGCTTTATCCATGCCAGTCATGAGAAACGGCGACGGGAGATCCGCGCGCAGACTGCAGGAGAGATAACGGCGCGCGGCTTCGGGATCGGCGAAGCCGCGGTGCGCCAGAAGCCGGGCGATCAGCGGCGGCACGTGAAGCGCCTCCGCGAGGCGCGCGACCGCCGCCTCGTCCGCCTGCCGCAACAGCCAGCGCTTCAACATTTTACTTCGAGGGCTTCTTACCTTTTTCCCACAGTAAGATGACAGGACTGGCGATGAAAATGGTGGAATAGACGCCCGAGAAAAAGCCGACCAGCAGCGCGAACGCGAACGGCCGGATGACGCCGCCGCCGAGGATGAAGAGCGCGAACAGCACGAGCAGCGCGGTGCCGGTCGTGATGATCGTGCGGCTCAGCGTCTCGTTGATGCTGAGGTTGATGATATTCTCCAGCGACTCGCGCTTGCTCTTCTTCAGGTGCTCGCGCACGCGGTCGCAGACGATGACGGTGTCGTTGACGGAGTAGCCGACGACCGTAAGCAGCGCGGCGACGATGGTCAGGTCGAACTCATAGCCGGCCAGCATGAGCGCGCCGATCGTCACCAGCACGTCGTGCATCAGCGCGATGACGGCGCCGATGCCGAAGCGAAGCTGGAAGCGGAGCCAGATGTAAACGCCCATCATGATCGTTGCGGCGATGACCGACCATGCGCCTTTCTGGCGCAGCTCGCTCCCGACCTTGGGGCCGACCGACTCGATGCGCCGGATCTCGAAGCCTTTCTGACCGAATTTCTGGGAGAGATTGTTGCGGAGCTGATCGTTCAGCGCGCCGAGCTGCACGGTCGTCTTTTCCAACCGGACGAGGAACTCGTTGGAGCCTTGCTGGCCGAAGTCCTGGATCACCACCTCGCCTTCGCCGAGTTTTCCGAGCGCTTCGCGGATCTCCGGGATCGTGACTTTTTGCTCGAAGCGGAGCTGGACGACAGTGCCGCCGGCGAAATCGACGCCCATGACCGGCCCGCGGAAAATTAGAAAGGCGATGACCGCGAGATTGATCACGGTCGAGACGACGACGGCGATGTGCCGATATTTCGTGAAGGGGATGTTGGTTCCCGGTTTAATCAGTTCCATCGAGGTCCTCAGATGCTGACGCGCGTAAGCTTGCGGGTGGCGATGCGCCAGTCGTAGTAGATGCGCGTCATGTAGACGGCGGTGACCACGGTCGTCAGGATGCCGATACAGAGCGTCACGGCGAATCCCTTGATCGGCCCGGTCCCGAACTGGAACAGGATGACTCCGGAGAGGAACGTCGTCACGTTCGTGTCGATGATCGCGGGCAGCGCACGGTCGTAGCCGGCCTCGATCGCCGCGCGCGCCGATTTTCCGGCGCGGAGCTCTTCGCGTATGCGCTCGTTAATGAGCACATTGGCGTCGACGGCCATACCGGCTATCAACACGATGCCGGCGATGCCGGGCAGCGTGAGCACGGCTCTGAACGCCGCGAGGATCGCGAGCAAAAAAAGAATGTGGAAAATAAGCGCGATGTTCGCCAGCATTCCCGCGCCTTTGTAGTAGACAAGCATGAAAATAATCACGAGCGAGCTGCCGACGATGAACGAGATCACGCCCTGGCGGATCGAGTCGCTGCCGAGCGACGGGCCGACCGTGCGCTCTTCGGCGACTTCGAGCGGCGCCGGGAGCGCGCCCGCTCTCAGGACAATCGCGAGCTCGCGCGCGTCCTTCATCTCGAAGCGCCCGGTGATGGACGCGCGGCCGCCGCTGATGCGCTCTTGAATGACAGGCGCGGAGTAGACTTTGTTGTCCAGGACAATCGCGAGCCGGCGTTTGACGTTTTCGGCGGTGATACGCTCGAAGAGCCGCGCGCCCGTGTTGTTAAGCACGAGCTCGACGTATGGACCTTCGAGACGCGAGCTCGGGCGCACGTGCGCGTCGGCGATATAGGCGCCCGTCATGAGCGGTTGCGCCTGGAGCAGGTACGGCGCTCGATCCTGTCCGTAGAGAATTTGAGTGCCGGGCGGCGGCCCGCTTTTCAGCGCGTCTTCGACGCTGTGGCTATCATCGACCAGCTTGAATTCGAGCAAAGCCGTTTGCTGGATGAGCTTCTTCGCCTCTTCGGGATCCTGAACGCCGGGCAGTTGGACGAGAATTTCCTGCTGCCCCTGGCGCTGGATGACCGGCTCGCTGACGCCGAATTGATCGATGCGGTTGCGAATCGTCTCGAGCGACTGCTCGACCGTCTGGTCGCGCAGCGAGCGCAGCTCTTTCTCCGTGAGCGTAAGAACCATGTCGGCGGTTCCGCCGGAAACCTGCGAGTTGACCACCGCGAGGTTGGAAAACTCGCTCTTCTGCAGGTCGCGGATCTTGTCCGCGCTGGCCGCCGGCGCCCTGACCCGGATCTGAGTCCCCTGCCGCACTGCCTCCGTGATGGGGATATTTTTTTCCTTTGCAACTTTAATGAGATCGTCCTTGATGCGCTCCACCGTGTTCTCAATCGCCTTATCGACTTTGACTTCAAGGACGAGATGGCTGCCGCCCTGGAGGTCGAGGCCGAGATGAATACGATCGGTCGGAAGAAACCCCTGCCACAACTCGGGGAGCTGCGGCTGCCCTTTCGCGTCCGTGGGCACGAAAGAAGGAACAAGATAAACGACCGCCACGATCGTGGCGACGATAAAAATGATGAGGCGGATGAGAACGCTCCGCTGCATGCTTAGGACTCCTTCGCGTCTTTCGCTTTGTCGCCGGTGACAATGTCGGAAATCTGCGGGCGGTGCACCCGGATTCGCACGTTCGGCGCCACTTCCAAGGTCACGATAGTCTCGGTCAGGGCCACCACCTTACCGTAAATTCCCCCCGACGTCATCACCTCGTCGTTTTTTTTCAGCTGCCCGAGCATCGCCTGGTGGTCCTTCGCTTTTTTCTGCTGGGGCCTGATGAGCAGCAGATAAAAGACGGCAAACACGAGTATCAGCGGCGCGAAGCTTATGATTGCGCCCGGCGCGCCCGACCCGCCGGCCATCTGGGCGAATGCCAAATCGGTCATGAGTCCTCCGATCAAAGACAGAATTCAGGAGCCGGCGGCCAGTAATCAGGAATCGGAAACGGCGAATTGTTTTATTCCGGCTTCTGGATGCTGGATTCCGGGTCTTCCGCTTTTATCTGTATCTCCTGCAACTTATCTTCGCGAATCGCGGCGCGCAAGCGGGCCATCCGGCGCTGATAGAAGGCGAGATTATGCAGCGTCATGAGCTGCGCGGCGAGGATTTCGCCCGAGAGATGCAGATGCCGCAGGTAGGCGCGCGAAAAGTTGCGGCAGCCGTAGCAGTCGCACGCTTCGTCGGCCGGCCGCGGATCGCTTGCGTATTCGGCGCGCCGGATGTTCATTTTCCCGGCCGAGGTGAAAAGCGAGCCGTTGCGCGCGTTGCGCGTCGGGAGCACGCAGTCGAAGAGATCGTAACCGGCCGCCACGGCCGCGACGAGATCTTCGGGCCGCCCGATACCCATGAGATAGCGCGGCCGGTCTTCCGGCAACAGTCCGGCCGTGTAGCGGCCGATCGCGCGCAGCGCGGCTTCTTCTTCCCCGACGCCCAGGCCGCCCGCGGCAAAGCCGTCGAACGGCAGCGCCGTCAATTCGCGGGCGCACTCGAGGCGCAGGTCCTCGTACATGCCGCCCTGCACGATGCCGAAAATCGCCATGTCGCTTTTTTGCCGCGCGCGCAGTGAGCGCTCGGCCCAGCGGATCGTGCGCAGCGTCGAAGGCCGGACGTAATCGCGCTCCGCCGGATGCGGGATGCATTCATCAAGAACCATGGCGATATCGCTGCCGAGGCGCTCCTGGATATCCACGACTTTTTCCGGCGTGAGCTTATGGCTCGAGCCGTCGAGATGCGACTGAAACTCGACGCCCTCTTCGGTGATTTTCCGGAGCGCACCCAGGCTGAAGACTTGAAAACCGCCGCTGTCGGTCAGGATCGGCCCGTTCCAGCCCATGAAGCGATGCAGTCCGCCGAGTTTCTCGATCACCTCGACGCCGGGGCGGAGATAGAGATGATACGTGTTGCCGAGAATAATGCGGCAGCCCGCTTCTTGGAGATCGCGCGGCGTCATCGCCTTGACGGTCGCCACGGTCCCGACAGCCATAAATGCGGGCGTCTCCACCTCGCCGTGCGGGGTGACGAAACGGCCGAGACGGGCGTTTGTGAAAGAATCTTTTTTTTCGATGGTAAACTTGAACATTTGTGTTTTCAGTTTTGAGTTTTGAGTGTTGAGTTATCGGAAACTCAAGACTCAAAACTCAGCACTCAAGACCTTTTATATTATGAGCATCGCGTCGCCGTAGCTGTAGAAGCGATACTGCTCGCGGATCGCCTCGTCATAGGCGCGGCGCATGAGCTCCAAGCCTGCGAAGGCCGCGACCATCGCGAGCGGCGTCGACCCGGGAAGATGAAAATTCGTGATGAGCGCGTCGATGACGCGAAAATGAAATCCCGGCGTGATGAAAAGCCGCGCGATGCCGGAATCCGCCTCGATCCGGCCTTTTCGCTCCGCGATCCATTCCAGCGTGCGCGTGCTCGTGGATCCGACCGCGACAACCCGGCCGGCGCGCGCCTTGGCGCGGTTGATTTTCTCCGCCGCTTCGGCCGAGAGCGAATAGCGCTCGCCCTGCATCCTGTGATCTTCGATCTTGTCTTCACGCACCGGCTGAAATGTGCCGGGACCGACATGAAGCGTCAAAAACGCGGTGTCGATACCGGCCGCGCGCAGTCCGTCGAGCAGCCCGGGCGTGAAATGGAACCCGGCGGTCGGCGCCGCGACCGCGCCGGCGTTGCGCGCGTAAACCGTCTGGTAGCGCTCGCGGTCGAATTCGCGGTCGGGCCGCTCGGCGCCGACGTACGGCGGGAGCGGCGTGTCCCCCGCCTGCTCGATCCAGTCGGCGAAAGCTCCAGGGCAGTGAAACTTGACGCCGTAATGTCCCTGCCCCATATCGCCAATTATCTCGGCATGGCCGTCGGCTGTGAACGCGATGCGGCCTCCGACCTTGGGCTTCTTGGCCGACTCGATAAGTGTGATCCAGAGATTCGGCCAATGCGGAAAAGGCTCGACGAGCAGCAGCTCCGCCTGGCCGCCGCTGTCTTTGACGCCGCGCAGGCGCGCCGGAAAGACGCGTGTATCGTTCAGCACGAGCAGGTCGCCGCGCTGGAGAAGCTCACCGAGCGCAGCGAACCGGCTGTGCCGGATCGCCGCACTTTGGCGGTCTACGATCATGAGGCGGGCGGCGGCGCGATCGGCCGCCGGCACCGCCGCGATGAGCGGCCGCGGCAGCTCGTACATGAGGTCGCTCACTTGCATGGAGGTTAATGAAACGAACGGGGTGTTGGAGTATTAGAGTAACGATCAAGATTTTAGCATTACTCCAGGACTCCAGTACTCCACTCTTTTACGTATCGCTTTTCTTGAGGAACGGCGCAAGCAGATCGATCGGCACCGGGAAAATCGTCGTTGAATTTTTCTCGGACGCGATCTCGACGAGGCTTTGAAGAAACCGGAGCTGCAACGCCATCGGGCTCGTTGCCATCACGTCTGCCGCTTCCTTCAGCTTCTGCGAGGCCTGAAACTCGCCTTCGGCGTGGATAACCTTGGCGCGGCGCTCGCGCTCGGCCTCGGCCTGCTTCGCCATCGCCCGCTGCATCTCTTGCGGCAGATCGATGTATTTGATCGCGACCTGCGAGACCTTGATGCCCCATGGATCGGTGTGCTGGTCGATGATCAGCTGGAGATGCGCGTTGATTTTTTCGCGCTCGGCCAGAAGCTCGTCAAGCTCGGCTTCGCCGCAAACGCTCCTCAGCGTCGTCTGCGCGAGCTGCGATGTGGCGAAGAGATAATTTTCGACCTCGCGGATCGCGCGATTCGGATCGAGCACGCGAAAGTAAAGCACGGCGTTGACTTTTACCGAGACGTTGTCGCGCGTGATCACGTCCTGCGGCGGTATGTCCATCGTCACGGTGCGGAGATCGACGCGCATCAGCTTCTCGACGATCGGAATGACGTAGGTCACGCCCGGCCCGCGCGGCTCGACCATGCGGCCGAGGCGGAAGATGACCGCCCGCTCGTATTCGCGGAGGATCTTGATGCCGCTGATGAGCAGGATGACGACGATGATAATGACCGTCGCCGGGCCCCCGAAGCCTAGCATAACGCCTCCTCTTAACTCCTCGTCGGCGACGCGCGGCGTACCTTGAGGCACAGCCCGTCGACGCCTACCACCTGAACTTTTTCTCCCGCCCCGATTTCCTCTTCGCCTTGGGCGCTCCACTGCTCGCCGTGGACGAAGACCCGGCCCTTGGGGTTGAGCGGTGTGCGCGCCTCGCCGATCTTACCGACCATGCCTTCCAGACCCATCGTCTGGCGCCGCTTCTGCGTGCGCAGGACGAGATAACCGATGAAGAGCATATAGGCGGAGAGCGTTCCGACCGCGGCGAAGACGATCGAGCGGCCGACCACCAGGTCGGAGTTCTGCGCATCGAAAAGAAGCAGCGAGCCGATGCCCAGCGAGATCGCGCCGCCGACACCCACGACGCCGAAGCTCGGGAGAAACGCCTCGGCGACGAGCAGTGCGATGCCGAGCGCGATCAGCGCGAGGCCGGCGTAATTGATCGGCAGGATCTGAAACGACGCGAAAGCGAGCAGCAGCGCGATCGCCCCCGCGACGCCGGGGAAAATGACGCCGGGATGGGAAAATTCCATGTAGAGGCCGAGGATCCCGGCCATGAGCAGCAGATACGCGATCTGCGGATCGGAGAGCACATTTATGACGTGCTCCTTCAGGCTCATGTCGAAGCGATCGACGCGCGCGCCTTTTACCGCGAGCGTCACTTCGCGCTCGCCGACCTCGACCTTCTTACCGTCAGCCTGCTTCAACAGATCGTCGAGATTCGTCGCGACGATGTCGATGACGTTTTTCTTGAGCGCCTCTTTCTCCGTAATCGAAACGCTCTTGCGTACCGCTTGAATCGCCCATTCCGTATTGCGGCCACGCTTTTGCGCGATCGTCTCGCCGAACGAGGCGGTGAAATTCTCAAGCTTCTCACCCATCACCCCTTTGACTTCGCCGCCACCGCCGCTTACCGGGTGGGCCGCGCCGATATTAGTGCCCGGCGCCATCGCCGCGATATGCGCCGACAATGTGATGAAGACCCCGGCGGAGCCGGCGCCCGCGCCGCTCGGGGCGACGTAGATCATGACTGGCACCGGCGCGCCCAAAATTTCCTTGACGATCGATCGCGTCGACGTAAGCAGACCGCCGGGCGTGTCGAGCTGGATGACTAGCGCCTTGGCGCCGTCTTCGCGCGCCCGCGCGATACTCTCGCGGATGAAATCGTCGACCGCGGGATTGATGCTGCCGTCAACAGAAATGAAATCGACGTGCGCGTCGCCCGAGCTTTTCACCGCCGCGACGAGCGGCAGCGCGCCTGCGATCAGGCAGAGGAGCCACAGCGCCCTAAGCGCTTTTAAGTGCTTCGATGACTTTTTGGATGTCTTCCCAGACAAGTTTTTTATCTCCGGGATTGCGCAAGAGATACGCCGGATGAAACGTCGGCATAAGCTTGATTTCCTCGTATTCGTGCCATTGGCCGCGCAGCCGCGTGATCGGCTGTTTGGAGCGGAGCAGGCATTGGACGGCGAATCTGCCGAGCGCGACGATGACTTTCGGTCGGACGAGGTCGACTTGTTTTTTCAGGAACGGCTCGCACGCCTCGACCTCGTCGGGCTCGGGATCGCGGTTATTCGGCGGCCGGCACTTGACGACGTTGGCGATGTAGACGTCATCGCGGCTGAGCTTCATGCCCTTCGTGATGATGTCGGTGAGAAGCTGCCCGGCGCGGCCGACGAACGGTTCGCCTTTCAGATCTTCGTCGCGTCCGGGAGCTTCGCCCACGAACATGACTTTGGCGCGCGGGTTGCCGACGCCGAAAACGAGATTCGTCCTGCCGGACCAGAGCTTGCAACGTCGGCAGTCGCCGATCGACGCGCGGAGTTCCTCGAGGCTCTTGCTTTCGCCGACAGAGGAGTCGACAGGAGCGTCGAACACGTTTCCGGCCGCGAGGCTGGACGGGCTCGTTGTCGTCGTTGCCGCGGGTTTGGCAAGTGCGACAATGCCGGCGCCGGCTCTCGTCTTCAAATGCCGCCGCAGCGCCACCGCGATTTCCCGCAATTCCTCACGCTCGTCGGACGGGATTTCCACGGGAGGAGTTTATCATCGTAAGCTCCCGGGTATCAACTAAGACCAATTGGGCCATTTTTCAAAATGCACGTAGATAGCGCATGCGCGCGTCGGTCAAAAACGCCGTCGTCTCGGGCCATAAGTAGTCTGCATACGTGTAGACGAGCCGATGGAAACCGCCGCTGTGATAGAGCAGGGTGATTTCGGCGTAAATACCATCACGCAAATAGAGCCGGTGGCCGGCGTTTTTCGTGGACATCAGCACGACCTTGCCGGTGTCGATATATCCAGGATCGATGTTGATCCGCCGGCCGCCGCTTGCCGCGCGATGGCGGCGCTCGATGTCTTGCGTTTGCAATTTGATCTCCGACAGCATCTCCGGAGAGACCCGGCGCGCAAAGGCGACGAACCGCCGCAAGAGATTCGCACCCATTTCCGGCGCATAATAATCGCTCACCGTCCACGGCAAAGTTTCGCTCCGCGCATCCACTGGCCCGAACAGGTCCGCGAGTTCCTCCTCCGCGGCGGCCAGCAAATCGGTTTCCGAAGCCAGCAGTGCGGCGAAGAGCTTCACCGGCATCGGGTTGCTCTGCGTACCCATAGACCATCAGGCGAGAGCTAAGGACGGTTCGTTTTCAGCGCGTGCAGGTGGTCGAAGATGCGATCGGCGAGCTCGTCTTTGGTCATTAGCGGTAATGTCACCACATTGCCGCCGTGGTCGAGGATCGTGGCGATATTGGTGTCGCCCTCGAAGCCGCTGCCCTCGGCAGCGACGTCGTTGGCGACGATCATGTCGAGATTTTTCTCGCGGAGTTTCTTTTCGGCATTGGCGATAACGTTGTCGGTCTCGGCGGCGAAGCCGACGAGCAGCCGTCCGTCTTTCTTCCTGCCGAGCTCTTCGAGAATATCGGGATTCCGCTTGAGCTCGAGCCGGAGCGCATCCGCGGTTTTCTTGAGCTTCTTGGGCGCGACTTGGACGGGCGAATAATCCGAAACCGCGGCAGCCATGACGACCGCCGTCGCGTCGGCAAAACGCTCCAGCACGGCCGCGCGCATTTCTTCAGCCGTCCTCACGGCAACGACCCGTGTCTTTGCCGGCGGCGGCAGCGAAGTCGGTCCGGCGACCAGCGTCACGGCCGCCCCGCGGCGCGCCGCCGCGCGCGCCAGGGCATAGCCCATCTTTCCCGAGGAGCGGTTCGTGATAAAGCGCACGGGATCGATCGGCTCTTGATTCGGCCCAGCCGTGATCAGGAGCCTCTCACCCGCCAAGTCCTTTTTTTTTAAAAGCCCGCGGATTTCCTCGACGATCGCTTCGGGCTCGGGCAGGCGCCCCTTGCCTTCGTAGCCGCAGGCGAGATAGCCCTCGACCGGCTCCATGAAATGGTAACCTACGCGCCGTAGCTTGCGGATATTTTCCTGCACAATGGGATTTTCGAACATATGTACGTTCATCGATGGCGCGAAAAGCACCGGCGCCTGCGTCGCCATGACGACGGTCGTCAAAAGATCGTCGGCGATTCCAGACGCGATTTTGCCGATGATGTTCGCCGTAGCCGGCGCGATCACGAAGACATCCGCCTGATCGGCCAGGTTGATGTGACCGATCTGGGACTCCTCGGTGAGGCTGAAAGTATCCGTCGCAACGGGCTGGCCGGAAAGCGTTTGGAACGTGAGTGGGGTCACGAACTGAGCCGCCTCGCGCGTCATTGCTACCTGTACCGAGAAGCCGTCTCGCATAAGCAGCCGGACTACTTCTACGGCCTTGTAGCAAGCAATGCCGCCGGTGACTGCGAGCACCACGCGAGGCGCTTGCCGATCATCGCTCACGGCTTAAAAATACCCGTTTTGACGAGGGTTTGCAAACTTTTGGCGCCGGGCTTCCGGAAGGCCGTTTTTTGATCAAAGTTCGTCTTGACGGACGAGGTGAGTTCGTGTACAAGGAGCATGGGTTTTCCTAAACACCGGAGGTAAAAATGACGACGAGCAGGCGGATGGGTTTTTCTTTAATCTTATCGCTGACTATCGCTTTGGCGATGGGCTACGGCGCGCGCGGCTGGGCGATCGAGATCGGCGCCCGGTCGGACAGTGTCACCCCGGATGTCGCGGCGGCGCCGTCGGCGGAAGAAATCCTCGAAGCGCAGGCGGCTCCGGCTCCCGAAGCGGAAGCGGATCTCGATCCGTGGGAAGGCTGGAACGAACCGATGTTTCGCTTCAACAAAAGGGTCGACGAGGTTGTTCTCAAACCTATTGCAACCGCGTGGGATCGCGCGCTGCCGGACTCGTTTCAGCGGAGCCTGCATAACGCGATTGACAATCTTTCTGTCGTCCGCCGCGTCGTGAACAACCTGCTTCAGTGGAAGCCGGAACGCGCGGGACGCGAGCTGGCGCGCTTCACAATCAACTCGACGATCGGCTACGCCGGTTTTCTCGATGTCGCGAAGGATTACTTCGGCATCCAGCAAGCCGACGAAGACTTCGGACAGACGCTGGCGGTTTGGGGAGCGAAGAGCGGCCCCTATCTCGTCCTACCGCTGACGATCACTACCCCTCGCGACGCTACAGGCAGGGTCATCGACGGGTTAATGTTCCCTGGCACATGGGCCATGCCCTGGGGAGCCACTTTTGGGCTATGGGCGGTCGATGGTGTTAATGAGCGCTCTTTGAATCTCGACCGGTTTGAGCGGGTCGAAGAGTCTGTCGTCGATCTCTACAGCGCGGTGCGTAACGCCTACTTCCAGAGACGTGCCGCAGCGATCCGAGAATAACGAGCTTTAACTTCAGAAAAGAAAAGGGCCGGTGGTCTAAGACCATCGGCCCTTTTCTTTTCTGCCGACGTCACGCGCGAGCGGCGGCAGATGGTCGGATTGTCAGACCCGGATTTCCGGTAGCAAACGGATCAGATCTACTTTGGAAAATGGCTTAGCGAGCAAATTCGCGTTGTAATGATCCCTCTCTTCGTCAAGCCGCGACTTAAACCGGCTTAAATCGGCGCTCATGTAGATCGTACGGATGCGCGGGTCGTGCGTCCGTATGTAACGCATGAGCTGAAAGCCGTCGCAGCGCGGCATCTGGATATCGGTGATGATGAGATCGGGCTTGAACAGAAGATAGTTAAAATAGCCGTCGTTCCCATCCGTGGCGGTCTTTACCTCGTAGCCCTGTTCCTCGAGTATCTGTTGCAGAATCTCGGCAAACGCCGAATCGTCGTCGACAATTAAAGCTTTGTGCATCTTCGCTCCTGATCGGGAGGAATAACGCAAGCGCGATGCCAGGAGAATACAGAATGGAAAATCCGCGAATAAAATGGAGTTTTTTGGGGGGACGAAACTAATGCTAAAACCGTGGCGGAGGCGAATGCCTACATACAATACTGAACACTTTCTCGTAAGACTCTAAAATAATTGCAGAATTTCGAGACGGAGGAGATTTCCTCCTAATCAGCGGTTCTTCTTAAAGCTGTCGGCGTTGATTTCGTACTTCTTCAGGAGGTCGTAGAAATCTGCCCGGTATTTCCCGGCGAGTCGCGCCGCTTGGCTGATATTGCCACCGCTAAGCTCGAGCAACCGAATGAGATAGTTCTTCTCGAACGCGCCCTTTGCCTGCTTGAGGGGCCGCCACGGCTCTTCGGCGGACACCTTGGTGCGGAGCAGAATGAGATCCTCAGTGATGACGTCAGTCTGCGTCATCGCAACGGCGTATTCGATCACGTGCTCGAGCTCGCGGACGTTGCCCGGCCATTCATAGAGCATCAGGCGCTGCATCGCCTGCGGCGTAAGGCCTTTGACGTCTTTACCGGTCCGGTCGTTGAATTTATTCAGGAACAGCTCGACCAGCGGGGGAATATCCTCGCGGCGCTCCCTCAGCGGTGGTAGGTATATCGGAATCACGTGGATGCGGTAGAAAAGATCCTCACGAAAATTCCCCTGTCGCACTTCGTTATCGAGGTCTTTGTTGGTAGCGACGATAAGCCTAACGTTCACCTCGACCGGCCTTTCTCCTCCCACGGGATAAAATTTTCGCTCTTCCAGAACGCGCAGGAGCTTCGCCTGAATGCCGAGGGGCATATCGCCGACCTCGTCGAGGAAAAAAGTCCCTCCGTCGGCTTGTGTAAAAAGGCCGGGCGCTTTTCGGACCGCGCCCGTGAAGGCGCCCTTCTCGTGGCCGAAAAGCTCGCTCTGGAGCAGCGACTCGGGCAGCGCGGCGCAGTTGATGGCGACGAAAGGCATGTCCCTCCGGGCACTGCTCAAGTGCACGGCCTTGGCGATCAGCTCCTTGCCGGTGCCGCTCTCGCCATGGACATAAATGGTTGAGTCGGTCTTGGCGCCGCGCGCGACCAACTCGAGGATCTTCTGCATCTTCTCGCTCTTCGCGGCGATGTTCTCAAAGCCGTAGCGTTCCTCGAGCAAGCCGCGCAGCCGCCGCACCTCGGAATTGAGCCGTCGGTTCTCGAGCGCCTTCTCGATCTGGAACAGCAGCTCGCGCGCTTCGAATGGTTTGGTGAGATAGCTGTACGCGCCTTTCTTCATTGCCTCGACCGCGCTTTCGATCGTGCCGTAGGCGGTCAGAATGATGACTGGCATCTCCGGATTCACCCCGTGAAGCTGCTGCATTAGCGAGATGCCGTCCTGCTTTGCGAGCTGCAGATCCACGATCGACAAGTCGAATGCCTGCCCCTTCATCGTGTCGAGCGCCTGCTCTTCGGTCAACGCGGTCGCCACCTCGTAATCCGCAGATTCGAGCCGCATCCGAGCCAGCTCCAATAGATTGCGGTCGTCGTCGACCACGAGTATTTTTCCCTGCTGCATGCCGTTATGGTCTTTCTTTCTGTCGTCTTTTTTCTTCGATCTCGATATCCACCTGCTTCGACTTCTCCAGTGTCTCGGCGAGCTTGTCGTTCGCCTGCAGTACCCCGACCCACGCTTTCGCCTGATCGACCCATGGGCTTTGCGGATACTCGCGGATCACACGGTTGAAGTAACCCGCCGCCGCCTTATTGTCGCGCTTCGGATTGGCAACCGTCGCCGCGATGAGGCCGAGCTGAAACAGAGCCTCGTCCACCGGCGGCCGGTTGCGCGCGAGTGTAATCGCGCGCTGATTTTCTTTGGCTGCGCCGTCGAAATCCTGCTGGCTCAACAGCCGCCTCGCACGAGCCACTGCCACCTGTGCCTGATCCTCCTCGGGTTCGCGATGAACGAAGAGACCGCAGCCCACAAGCGACAGCGCCATCAATTGGGCAACACAAAGATGAATGAGCTGCCTTGTCCGGCTTCGCTTTCTACCCATACCTGACCGCCATGCGACGTAATAATATGCTTAACGATGGCCAAACCCAACCCCGTGCCGCGAAGCATATAAGCCGATTTCGAGCTACCCTGCCGGTACTTGTCGAAAATCATCGGCAGATCGTCTGCCGCGATTCCCGGCCCGGTGTCGCTGACCGCGACTTCGACCGATCCGTTTTTTTGCGCCGCCTGCAAAGTCACCCGGCCGCCGTCGGGCGTGAACTTAACGGCATTGCCTACAAGATTCCTGAGCGCCTGAAGGATCCGATCGGGATCCATCTTGACGAGCGGAATCGGCTCGCGGATACGCGCTTCGATCTTGATTCTTTTCGCTTCCGCCAGCGGACCAAGCTCGGTGACAGCGCGGTCGATCACCGAGGAGAGACTCGCCGGCTGGAGATGATAGGTCATCATGCCGGCTTCCATTTTGGATAAATCCAGCAGCGAGTTGACCAGACTGATGAGCCGCTGGCTCTCTTCGGCGAGGATCGTCAATAGCCGCCTCTGCTTGTCGGTCACAGTGCCGCCGACGCCTTCCAGCAAAAGACCGATACCTTCCTTGATCGACGTGAGCGGCGTCCTCAGTTCGTGCGACATCATCGAAAAAAAGTCCGACTTCATGTTGTCGAGATCTTTGAGACGGTCGCACATTAGGTTGAAGGCGCGCGCCAGCTCGGCTATCTCGGGCGGGGAGGTGAGATCGACCTTGCCCTCGAACTCGCCGCGCGCGATCAAGCTCGTCCGCTCCTTGAGAATAGTGAGCGGCTTGGTGACACTACGTGTGATCAAGAGCGAAATGGCAATGACCAGGATGAGCGCCGCGGCGGCGATCAGCACGGCCACGCGGTGCGCGTCGTCACCAGCGGCGGCGAGGCCGGTTAATTTCCCCTCGCGCCGCTGCTGACCCCGTGCCTTGAGCTTCTCGAGATCGCCGATGACGCCATTAACCGCGTTCTCCTTCTCTTCACGGTAGCTCCTCTCGGAATATGGCTGTTTCGCTTGGACGAAGTCCAACTCTTCTCCGACGAGCTTGCCGTAGCGCTGATGCTGCGCACGGATCGCATCGAGCAGCGCCTTGCCCCGAAGGTCGGCGATGCCGTCGGCGTCGTCGAGCAGCCGGTCAAAATCTTTCTCGAACAGCAGAAACTGGTCGTAGAGCGCGCGGTCCTTGGTGATGAAGAATTTCTTCTCGTACCGGACTTGCGAAAGCATCGTCTCGGCGAGTTTCTCGCCTAGGTCAAGGGTCTTCCGGTCGCGCTCGAGAACCGAGCGCGTAATGTCCTGGATGCGGCGGAGCTGGTATACCGCGTAGAGGCCAACGGCCGTCATCAGCAGGAAGATGGCGAGATATCCGAACACAAGTCGGGAAAAAAGCGTGAGTCTCATGGCGCTTTGTAAGATGCCGCAGTTCAAAGCGGCTCCGGAAGTTCCTCTTTGTCTCCGGCGGCAAGAAGTTTCTGTCCCAACTGCTCGAGCCGCTTCTCGGAGCTCTGGAAGCACGCCTGGGCGTGTCCTAAATGTTTCCCCACCAGATTGAAATCTTCGCGAAACCTGCCGAAATCGCCTTCTAGTCGCCTGAGATATTGACCGATCTCTTTTGCCCGCGCTTCTATCTTCAGCCCTTTCAGGCCCAAGACGATGGCCTGGAGATACGCGTAAAAGCTGTTCGGCGAAACCGGAATCACGCGCTTCGCCATCGCGTAGGCGCTGAGCGTCTTATCGCTCGCGACGGCGTCCTCTTTGATGATCGTTTCGTAGTAAACGTTCTCCGCCGGTATATACATCAGCGCGAAATCGTAGGTTCCCTCGTCGGGAAGGATGTATTTCGCCGCGATCGCATCAATGTGCTTCTTGACATCGCCGGCGAACATCTTTTTCGCCTTCACCTTTTCCTCGTCAGAGCCGCCGTCGAGCATGCGCTTGAAGTTCTCGAGCGGGAATTTGGAATCTACGGGCACGAGCGAGCCGCCGAGCTTGATCGCCGCATCGACGACCGCCCCACTGCGGAAGGTGTATTGCGTATAGTAATGGTCCGCCGGCAAAATCTGTCCGAGCAGGTCGCCGAGAAAGAATTCGCCGAGGCCGCCGCGGAGCTTTGGCGCACGCAGAATCTCTTGCAGCGAAGCGATATCTTTGCCGACGTCGTAAATCTTTCGGTTCGCCTCCTCCAGAGTTCCGAGCGTCTTTTGCACGCTGCCGACGACGCGCGCGGCGTTGTCGAGCCGCTCGCCGAGGCTCTGCTGCGTTTTCTGCATCACGTCGGAATTCTCCTTGAGGCGTTCGTTCACGTTTCCGAGCAGCTGTCCGAGCTGCTGATGGATCATATTCGCATTGCCATCGAGGACTTGCGTCACCTGCCCGCGGAGTTGATCGATCTGCTGCTGGATCATCAGGAACGAGGGGTCGTGCTTTTTGTCATCGAGCAGAGCTCGCAGCCGTCTGAGCCAAAACCATCCCAGCGCGGCGAATGCACAAAGGAGGACGAAGACGATCAAAAGCGGATGCAGCGATTCCACGGCGGACGCTCTGCTACAGAAGACGCAGGGCGTATTCCAGGATCTCGCTCAGCTTGCGGATTTGGGTTGCCCGCATTGACTTCTCCTCGGGCGGAGATAAAAAATATTGATCGAGGCTGTGCTTTAGGTTCCATTCGAGCAGTCCGACGCACTCCTCCATGCTCACGTTCTCGCGCCGGCGCTTCGCCTGTTGAATCCCCTTTAGATGGATCACCTGCCCCATGTTAATAAATCAGCCTAGCTTACGGACCTTGTAGCGTCTTTGTCAAGCAAGAAAATGAATTTTACGCGCGCGGCTGCTGCTGCGTGACGCAGTGGATCGCGCCGAGGCCGATGACGAGCGGAACGCAGGGGATCGCGACGACGTTTCTGCCGGGAAAAAGCTCGCCGAGCAGGCCGAGCGCGCGGCGATCGTTGGGATGATCGTAGGTGGGAACTAAAACCGCTTCGTTGGCGATGTAAAAATTCGCATAACTCGCCGGAAGCCGCGCCCCGCCATACGCGACGCTCCCGGGCATCGGGATGCGCGCGACGTCGATCTTGGCGCCGTTTTGGTCTCTGGCGTCCTGGAGCCGCTCGTAATTTTCCTGGAGCGGCCGATAGTTCTCGTCGGTCGCATCGTCCTCGATTGCGCATACGATCGTCTTCGCGTCGACGAAGCGCGCGATGTCGTCGATATGGCCGTCGGTGTCGTCGCCGACGATGCCGGCGCCGAGCCACAAAACACGATCGACGCCGAGCGAATCTTTAAGCAGACTCTCGATGTCGCCGCGGCTCAAATGCGGGTTGCGGTTGGGGTTGAGCAGGCACTGCTCGGTCGTGAGACACGTGCCCGCGCCGTTCACCTCGATCGAGCCGCCCTCTAGCACGATTTCGTGCGCGAACACCGGGACGTTCAGAAACCGCGCGATCGCCTTCGCCACGCCGTCGTCATCGGCGTAGGACTCGTACTTGTTGCCCCAGCCGTTGAAGATCCAGTCGTTGAAAGCGAGCGGCGCGGCGCCATCGCGCGTCACAAAGGTCGGCCCATAGTCGCGCATCCACACGTCGACGGTCGGAATTTCGATGAGTTCGACGTTCTCCATCTGTGCGCCGATGTGAGCGATCCGCACCGCCGCTTCTTTTTTCTCTGCCGCGTCACGGACCAGCAGCCGGACTTTCTCCCCGCCGGAGAGCGCGCGGACCATCTGCGCCCAGATGTCTTTCACGGCTTCGATCTTTTCGGGCCACGTATCACGATTATGCGGCCAGGAAAGCCACGTCGCTTCGTGCTGGACCCATTCCGCCGGCATGTGGTAGCCCAGCTGCTTCGGGGATTTGATGGTGCCTGCCATTTCGTGATTTATCTTAGGGCCGTTCAAATGCCCTCGGAGACGAGGCGCGCGTGGACGAGCGCAGGCGTCCGTTTTTACTACGTCGAGCGCGACGGTCTAGCGCAACGAAGTATATGAGCTGTTTCAACGGCCCTCGTCGAGAAAGCGCGAGGTCAGGCCGACATAAGCATCGATGCGGCGATCCCGAAGAAAGGGCCAGCTTTGGCGCGCCTCGGCGATTTTGTCGAGATCACAGCGCGCAAGCAAAATTTCTTCGCGCTCCTCTCCTGCCTGCGCGATGATTTCGCCCGACGGCGCGGCGACGAACGATGTGCCCCAAAATTTCAGCTTTCCTTCCCGGCCGACGCGATTGGCGACCGCGACGTAAACTCCGTTCGCGACGGCGTGGCCGCGCTGCACGAGCTGCCACGCGGTGCGCTGCGCCTGGGCGACGGCCGGCGGCTCGGTCGGAAGCCAGCCGATCGCTGTCGGATAAAAGAGGATCTCCGCGCCCGCGAGAGCCGTGAGGCGCGCCGCCTCCGGAAACCACTGATCCCAGCAAATGAGCACGCCGACTTTGCCCGCCTCGGTCGGGAAGCTCAAGAAGCCGAGGTCGCCGGGAGTGAAGTAAAATTTTTCGTAGAACCCGGGATCGTCGGGGATGTGCATCTTGCGGTAGCGTCCGACGATCGCGCCGTCGCGGCCGAGCACGACGGCGGTGTTGTGATAGATGCCGGCGGAGCGCTCCTCGAATAATGAGGCGACGATGACGATGCGATTCTTTTTAGCAACGCGGCCGAGGGCGTCCGTCGACGGGCCGGGAATCGGTTCCGCGAGCTTGAAGTTCTCGGCATCCTCGACCTGGGGAAAATACGGCGTGCGGAAAAGCTCTTGGAGGCAGACGATCTCCGCGCCTTTTTTCGCCGCCGCCGCAATGCGCTGCATGGCCTTGTCGAGATTGGCACGGAGGTCATCTGCCGCGCTCATCTGGACAAGCCCGACAGCGACCTCTCTAGTGTTTTTTTTGCGGGGCACTCTAGGCTCTGCGCTCCAGCGCGCGGCTTCGCGCCTACTTTAGATGCTGCGCGAAGAACGATTTCGTTTTCTCCCACGCGTCCTTGGCGGCATCGGCGTTGTAGCTCTGACGCTCGTCGCAGAAAAAGCCGTGCGTCGCTTCGGGATACAGCTTCATCATGAAGGTCTTGTGGTGGTCTGTGAGCGCCTTGTTGATCTGTGCGACATGCTCGGCCGGAATCAGCGGATCTTTGCCGCCGAAAAAAAGATAGATCGGGCAGTTGATCTCGCCGGTGCGCGCGAGCGGGCTCGGATTGCCCATCGGGATACCGCCGCCGTAGAAAGCGACCGCGGCTTTGACGTCTTTGTTGTGGTGCGCGGCGGATAGATAGGTAAAGCGTCCGCCCATGCAGAAGCCGGTGACGCCGATTGATCCGGCCTTTACATAATTCTGCGCCTTGAGATGATTAATAATGGCGCCGACATCGCTCATGACCTTGTCGTCCTTGAGACGATTCATGATGCCGACGGCCTTTTGCAGCTCTGAATACGGTACGATGCGCTCCGGCTCGCGGTGATACAGATCGGGAGCGATCGCGACGTACCCTTCTTTCGCGATGCGCTCCGTCACGTTCTTGATATGATCGTTGAGGCCGAAGGCCTCCATAAGAACGATGACGGCCGGATGCGCGTCGCCTTCCTTCGGCCGCGCCTCGAAGGTCTCCATCTTCCCGTCCGGTGTATTGAGCTGGAGTGTGGAAGTCGTGACGTCCATTCGCGCCTCCTGTCGCCGTAAATGCGGGTGAAAATTCGTTCTTTGTCTATCAGATTTTATTTTCAGGGTCCAGTGTTTGCAGCCATAAAAGCTATCGAAACGCGATCACGACGACGCCCATGAACATCACCAGCGCGCCGAGCACGATGCGCAACGTCACGGTCTCTACCTTGCGCAAGAAGACGACGCTAAAAAGCACCGCGAAGAGCGGCGTCGTGTTGAGCAGCGGTACCATCGCCGAGACGTCCCCCATGTTCAGTGCCTCGTAGTTCAATACCTGCGCGGTGGTCGAAACCACCGCGGCGGCGGCGAAAAACGGCAGAGCGCGGCGTGTCGGCGCGATCAGCCGCATCTTGCCGCTGCCCGCGAGATAAGCGGCGAACAGCACGAGCGACAGCGACGTGCTGACGGCCGTGCCGGCGTAGGGGTCGGGCAGGAGCAGCAGGCCGGTCTTGCGCAGATTTTGCGAGACCGCGCCGCAGAGCGCCGCGCCGAGCGGCAACAGATAGTCCGTGAACGTCGCGCGCGTCTCGGTCTCGCTCTGCCACAGCACAAGCCAGACGCTGGCGACGATCAACGCCGCGCCGACATATACGTTGACGCTCGGCCGCTCGTGCAGAAATAGGATCGCGATAGTCACCGACAGCAGCGGCTCGACGCCGCGGAGCGGCCCGGCGCGTGCCACGCCGATGCGCGTGATGCCGCTGTAGTAGAGAATCCGCGCTAGCAGCGGCTGGAGGCACCCGCTCAGTAGAAAAAAAATCGTCGCGCGCGATGCGAGCCGCTCGAAAGGAAAATAGGTGGAGAGAACAATCCACATCGCCCCCGCCGAAAACGCGTAGCTGAGGAACGCCGCAGCGACGACATTCGAGGTACGCGCGCCGAGGCTCACCAAAACGGCGTCCGCCGCCCACAGCATCGACGAGAGAATCGCGATGAATTCCGGCCGCATGAAGTAGAGGCACAGTAGCTTAGCGTTCCAAGGCTGACAAGGCTGCCCATCGCCTAGACATTGCCGAAATCATGGCTTATATCTGCCGCATGGCGGCGCCGAAAAACAATTTTCCGAAATCTCTTCCCGCACTCGCGCGCGCGCAGCGCGTCACGGAATGGGCGTCGACGCTGGGCTTTGACTGGCCCGACGCGGGACCCGTGTGGAAAAAGGTCGAGGAGGAGTTCGACGAGCTCAAAAAAGCCGCCGCTTCCGGCGACCGCCGCCGCAGCGGCGAGGAAATGGCTGATCTTCTTCTATCGCTCGTCAATCTTTCCCGTTTTCTCAATATTGAGAGCGAAGACTGCCTTGCCGAGGGGGTCGAGCGATTTCTCCGCCGTTTCGCGCACGTCGAAGCGCGCATTGAGGCTCAGGGCAGGAATCTCTCCGATGCGACCCTGGAGGAAATGGACAGCTTTTGGGAAGAGGCGAAGCGCATGGAGCGGAAATAGATGGCCGACATCCGCATCGTCTTCTTAGATGCCTCGACGTTCGGCGACGTTCCGCTGAACCGCTTCACCGAACGATGGGATTGCACGATTCATAAGCAAACGCCACCCGTGGAGATCTTGCAACGAATCGACGGCTTCCCTGTGATCGTGACCAACAAAGTCCCGCTCGATCGCGCCGCGCTGAACGCGTCCCAGACGCGCACCTTGAAGTTCATCGCCGAGGCGGCTACGGGAACGGACAACATCGACCTCATCGCGGCGCGCGAGCGCGGAATCGCGGTCGCAAACGTGCCCGGCTACGCAGCGCAATCGGTCGCGCAATTCACGATCGCGCTCATCCTCGAACTCGCAACCCGCGGCGGCGGCTACATCGACGTTGTCCGCTGCGGCCATTGGGAAGAGAGTCCGATTTACACCCGTCTCGATTTCGCGACGACGGAGCTTGCCGGGAAAAAGCTTGGCATCGTCGGCTACGGCAACATCGGCCGCCGCGTCGCCGAGGTAGCGCGGGCTCTCGGTATGGAAGTGCTGGTAGCGAGAAGACCTGGAGCGAAGGAGACTGCAGCCGGGCGCCTGCCGCTGGATGAATTGCTGGCGAAAGTCGATTTTCTTTCGCTGCACGCGCCGCTGACACCGGCGACGAAAAACCTCATCGACGCCGCTGCCTTGGCGCGGATGAAATCCGGCGCTTTTCTGGTGAACACCGCTCGGGGCGCACTCGTAGATGAGAGTGCGCTGATCGATGCTCTAAGACAGAAGAAGCTAGGCGGGGCTGCGCTGGACGTGATCTCGCGCGAGCCGCCGCCCCCCGACCATCCCATCATCCAAGCTGCCAAAGAGCTCGACAACCTGCTCGTTACGCCACACACTGCGTGGTCGGCGCGCGAAGCGCGCGAGCGCTTGCTCGGGGAGGTGGAGGAAAACGTTCTCGCCTTCCTCGACGGTCGTGAAAGAAACCGTGTCGATTGAGACTAAGCGATCGATCTGCGCCGGCTGCCGCCCGTAAACAGGCGATAAAGGAGCAGCAGAATCACCGCGCCGATCACCGCCATGACGAAACCGACCGGATCATTTTCGTTATAGAGGCCAACCGCCCTGCCGATAAAGCCGCCGAGCAATGCGCCGACAATGCCGATTATCATCGTAACGATAAAGCCGCCCGGGTCGCGCCCGGGCGTCAGAAACTTCGCCACGAAGCCGACGATTAAGCCGAATACGATCCAACCCAAAATGCCCATGTGGGGTCCCCCCTTTCGAGCTGATTTCAGGATATCGCCGTCGAAGATATGGGGATATCAGCAAAACACGGAATTCGGGATGGAATTTACCGGAGGGGGGTAAAAGCTGTGTGACTTACCTGACCCGCTACCTAAATCAGAACGGAATGTCGTCGTCGAACGGCGCCTGTCCGCCGCCCGCGGCGGCCGTTTCCCCGTGGCCTTCGCCGTCGGCCTCCGGCGCGATGCGCCCACCGCCTCCGCCGCCGAGAAAGCGCACCCGCTGGGCGATAATCTCGGTCACATAGCGCTTCTGGCCGTTTTTATCGTCGTAGGAGCGCGTGCGGATGCTGCCTTCGATGTACGCCTGGCGCCCTTTGGCGAGATACTGGCCGCAGGTCTCGCCCTGCTTGCCCCAGACGATGATATTGTGCCACTCGGTTCTTTCCTGCCGGTTGCCCTCGGCGTCGTTCCAGACCTCGCTGGTCGCGACCGGAAAGCGCGCCACGGCGCGGCCGTTCGCGGTATAGCGCACCTCGGGGTCTTTGCCGAGATTGCCGATTAGGATGACTTTGTTAACCGACATGGTTTTCTCCTAAATCAGTGTTGAATTTTTGAGTTTTGAATTCAAAGAGTTTTCAGAACCTTCCTCACTCAAGATTCAAAACTCAACATTCGCGAGGAGCTTATCCCCGCGCATATTTTTAGTCAATAAAAATTCTCACCCCTTCAGGTCGGGCCCGGCGCGCTCGACGATGATCCGCAGCAGCACGCGCCGCTGCGCCTCCATTGTTTTGCGGTATTCGCTCCAATCACGATGCTCGCCCTTGATCCGGCGGTGCCAGTCGACGAGGGGCTCCATCGCTTCCGGCAGCGACAGGATCTCGGCCCGGCCGTCGATCTGCACCCATCCCAAACCGTGGAACGCCTCGGTAAACACACAAAGCGACGCGCGCGGGTCGCGGCGCAGATTAAGAATTTTGTACGCGGTCTCGCGACTCGTAATAATCACCCGCCCGTCGGCGTCCAGACCGGGCGACACCGGCGACATCTGGAGCGCGCCGCTCCGCCGCCGTGTCGCAAGGACGCCGCGATGATGTTGCGCCAGAAATTTGATCGCTTCGGCGATGTCCATTACTTGTGCGCCTTCAATTCCGCGGCGGTAAACGGCCCCACGCCGAGGATCTGATGAACTTCCCATTCGATGACATCGAAGGCGGTAAACCCGGCCTTCGTGTAGGGATCGCCGGAGGCGATCCGCTCGGCCTCCTCGCGCGACGCCGCGCGAATTACGTAAATGCCGAGCTTGCGGTCGGCGCTGGGTCCGGAAAAAAGAATGCGACCGTTTTGATGCTGCTCTTTCATCCAGACGAAATGCTGGTCGAGAGTCACGGTCCATTCCTCGCGCGGCCGCACCGGCCTGCGCAGGATGAGATACCACATGGCAACCTCCGTCCGTTGGTGTAGCCCGAATGGATTCTATGCGAAGCCGTTGTGCGCGGCAAGGAAGTTCTGCGCTGGAAACGGCCTTTGTTAAGAGCGATAATACGAGCTTACCGGCCAGTTCCAACTGCCGAGTCATGCTATGAGAAAATTATTTATCGTCGCCGGCGCCATCATCGCCGTCATGCTCGTCGTGACCGTTCTTGCGCTCGCGAACCTCAATAGCCTGATCAACCGCAACAAAGACTACCTGCTCGCGCGCGCGCAGGAGTCGATGGGGCGCACCATGACGGTCGGGGAGATAGGCCTTACGCTCTGGGGCGGCATCGGCGTGCGCTTGAAGCAATTCTCGCTCTCCGACGATCCCGCCTTCTCTAACGAGCCATTCGTCCGCGCCGCCGATCTCCAGGTCAATATGAAACTCGTGCCGCTCCTGCTCAGAAGAGAGCTCGAGATCCGGAACATGGTTCTGCACCGGCCGGTGATCAACGTCTTCCGCGACAAAAGCGGACAATTAAACTTCGCTAGCATCGGCGGCAGCGAAAAGGAGAAAAAAGAAAAAACCGAGAAGGAAAAAAAGCAACGCGCCGGCGAGCGTGGAGCGCCCCCGCCGCTGGCGGTTTCCCTGGTGGATGTCGACGACGGCGAGATCCACTACCAAGACGCCGCGGAGGGCATCGATTTTCACGCGACAAAGCTCGACTTCAAGATCAAAGACATCAACTTCGAGCGGCCGATCGAGATGGACCTCAAGGCCGCCGTGCTCGACGCACCTAAACAAAATTTTCGTCTGAAAGGCCGTGTCGGTCCGCTCGGCCCGAAGACGGACTTTAACGATCTTCCGGTCGAGGGCGATATCGAGCTCGACACCATTGCGCTGGAGAACCTGGAAAAGACTCTCCCCGGCGTGAGCAAGAAATTGCCGAAAGACCTGGCGCTCGCTGGCAGCATCGGCGTAAAAAGCCGGGTCACCGGACGTGTCGGGAAAAATGTGCTGCCCGACCTCGACGGCACTTTGAATCTGGCGGGCATCAGCGCGCGCGTGCCGGCCCTCGCGCAGCCGGTTAAAGACATCAACGCAAAGATCAACTTCACGGCGAAAACTGCGGAGCTGCCGGAGACGACGTTCAAGATCGGCAGTTCGCAGCTTCGGCTCGCGGTCAAGGCTACGAGCTTATCGCCCACGAACATGAGCTATCGTCTCTCGTCGCCGCAGCTGAACCTCTCGGACATCAAAGGCCTGTCGAAAGACAGGAAAAAACCCGAAGTCGTGAAAGATCTCAAGGGCGAAGGGACTCTGCTCGTGAAAGACGGAGCGGTCACGTCGCGCGGCAACTTCACTTCCTCTGGCGGCACGATCGCCGACAGCGATTTCAAAAACATTCAGACTTCCGTTTCGTTCGCGGAGCGCATCGCAACGATCGAGAGCTTTTCGGCGGATGCCTTCAGCGGCAACGTGAAAGCCAAGGGCCACTACGACATGCGCGAGGCGACGCCGCGCTTCGCCTTGACCGCGAACGTCAAGGCGGTCGATGTCGCCGCGCTTTCCAATGCCATTTCTCCCAGCGCGCCGAAGAATCTCCGCGGTTTTCTGGATATGGATCTCGACGTTACCGGCGCCGGCAAAAGCTGGGACGCGATCCAGGATGCTCTCAAGGGTCAGGCGAAGATGGAGGTGAAAAACGGCGCGCTGCTCGACGTCAACCTCGCAGAGAGCATGTTTTCGAACGTGCCCGGCGGCATGAGCATCGTGCCGAACGACATCCGCAAGAAATATCCCGAGGTCTTCAGCGCTAAAGACACCGAGTTCAAACAGATGAAAGGCACCGCCGTCATCGCCGATGGCCGCGCGCGCACCGACAATCTCGTCGTCTCCGCCGCCGAGTTCTACACGCTGGGCAAAGGCTGGGTCGCGTTCAACCGCAAGGTCGACTTCAGCGCGGTCCTGACGTTCTCGCAGCCGCTCTCGCGCGATATCGTCAACAAAGCCAATCAGGCCAAAGGCTTTCTCAACGACCAGGGCCAGCTCGAAATGCCTTTCACGTTGTCCGGCAAGCTCCCCGGCGCCAAGCCGAAACCCGACATGAACTACGTAGCGCGCGCCATGCAGAAAGGATTCCTCGGCCAGACGTTCGGCGACATCGGCGGCGGCAAGAAGTCGAAAAAATCCTCCGACGCCGACGAAAACGCGCCGCCCGACGACGGCAAGAAAAAGAAGAAAAAGAACAACACGAAGGACGAGATCATTAAAGGTTTGCAGGGCTTCTTCGGCAATAAGTAAACGCCCGCGGCCTTTTCGGAACCCCCCTTCACACTCCTGCCCACGGCGTAAACCGTCCGACTCCTATCGCGTCTAAGCTGATAGGAGGCGATATGAGCAAAACAAAAAAATTGATTTTTGGCGGATTGATCGCAGCTTCAATGCTGGCGGCGGGAACGCCCGCTTTTGCGGATACGTTTTACGGCTGGCGCGGCGGCGAGATCCGGCGCGATTACACGGATATCGCCGCTCTCAAGCGGCGTTTATATCGTAGCGAGCTGGAGCTCAGACGCGATCTGAGAAACGGCGCGGGCCCGGCGGAAATCGCGTTCGACCGCCGACAAATCGCGCATCATCGGCGCCTGCTTGCCGATGCTTACGGCGATCTGCGGCACGATCGCTGGGGATGGCGCCGCTGGTAAAATAGCGAGGCAGCGAATTCGGGGCGCGCGGCGCCGGATCATCCCGGCGCCGCGGCTCTGATTTCCTGGACGCGCTGCTCGCCGTCGATCTGAAAGCGGCGGATCGCGGGAAAAGCCGCGGCGACGAACGCGAGCAGCGCGAGCGTCGCGACGCCGCCGCTCAGCGCCGACATCGGCGCGCCGAACCACGCGGCGACGGCTCCGGATTCGAATTGTCCGAGCGGCGGTCCGGTATTCGTAAAGATACTATTGATGGACGCCATCCTACCCCGCAGATCGTCGGGCGTCGCGAGCTGATTGATGGTGCCGCGCAAGATCGCACTGATCGTGTCGCCCGCCCCGGCAGCGGCCAGCAGAACAACGGATACCCAAAAAATGCGTGATTCGGCGAATAGCACGGTGCACATGCCGTACACGGTTACGCCGCTGAAAATCCATAGCCCGGCGCGCCGCACGCCGCCCACGAGGCTGAACGCGGTCGCCGACAAGAGCGAGCCGACGGCGCTCGCGGCGTAGAGAACCCCGAGGCCGCGCGGCCCGACGCTGAGAATGTCGCGCGCATAAACCGGCAGCAGCGCTTTCGCCGAGCCGAAAAACATCGCGCCGAAATCCATCAACATCAAGGGGAAGATGACGCCGTGGCCGATCACGAAGACCCAGCCCTCGCGCAGCGAATGTAAAGAAACCGACCGCCAGCCTCTGCCCTCCTGCAGCGGCGTACGGATCGACGCAAGCGTCGCCACCATACAGAGCCAGGAGAGCGCGTCGACGGCGTAGCATGCCTGCGGGCCGAACGCGGCGAGGACGACGCCCGCGAGCGAAGGCCCAGCGATCACCGCGACGTAGCGCTGCGAGCTGTTGAGCGCGAGCGCCCGCGCCAGCGTCTCGCGCGGCACGAGACTGGGCACAATCGCCTGGCGTGACGGATTGTCGAGCGAGTTGAAAAAAGCCAGAAGGATCGTCGCCGCGTAGAGCATTCCCGGCGACGCCCTGCCGCCGTGCGTCAGAAAAGCGAGCGAAGCCGAAACGCAAAAGAGGCTCGCCTGCGTGCACATCAAAAGCTTGCGGCGATTGACGGCGTCGGCGAGCAATCCGCCGACCAGCAGCAGCGCGATCTGCGGCAAGCCGCGCGCAAGACCGAGAAGCCCGATCTGCATCGGCGAGTTAGTGAGCTCGTATATCTGCCATGCCATCGCGACCTGCGTGAACTGGGAGCCCATCGTCGAGAGCACGGACGCGGTCCAGAAAACGCGAAAATCGCGATGACGAAAAGGGCTAAGCGGCCCGTCGACGGCCGCGCTCGAGGTTTTTTTTGTGTGGCGTGCAAACACGAGGTGTCGATCAGAATATTAAGGGCGGCCCGCCTGACCTAGAGCGGCGCTCGCACGAAGCTGCAGCAGCAACCGTCGATTAGTCAAGCTGTCTCCTCGTTGTTGAACGATCGACGATTGGTTTCCGCCGCGTCTACGAGATCCGTCAAGAACCCCCGGGAAGGAAATTCCAGCAGCAGCAATAAGCCGCTCCCAATGGACAGAATGTATTGTCCCACAAAATAATGACTCGTCAATACAAGCGCGAAGCCGTAGATCGCGACGGCCTCGGCCAGCGCGAACGCCACGACTTTTCCGGTCACGTATGACGAGACGAACGCCGCCGCGCGCTCCTCGCTCTCGCCTTTGTGCCCTTGCAGCGCCTGGAGCACCTTGTAGCGCTTGGCGCCGCCGAGAATCGCCTCGTTCGTCAAGAACCGGCGCTTCCACCAGAAAAGCGTCGCGATATCGACGAACGTGAGAAACCAGATAAACATCTTTGCTGTTTGCGCAAACGCATAACTGATCGCGAGCTGCCGGTCGGCGAGGAAAATCTGCGCGACGGCGATATAGATCAGGATTCCGCACGCGAAAATCACCCAGAGCGCGAGCAACACGTTGTGCTGCGCCTCTAGCGCCTGGCGAAATTCCCGACGGATCATCTCACTGGTTGTAGCAGAAGAGGAGCCGTTTTGACCAGCAGCGTGTACGGCGATGTATTTTTTCTCCGTTCTCGTGTATGTGGAGGAGGTCTTCCCCTATTTCTGCATGACAACTGCAAAGCCCGACTCGATTTGGAGCCAGACTTTCGCGCTCCTCTGCCTGACGCAGCTGTTGGGCTACGCCCACAACGCGCTCTTGACGCCGACGATCCCACTTTACATCACTCAGCTCGGCGGCTCTCCGCTCACCGTCGGTTTCGCGCTCGCCTCGTTCGCCGTGACGAGCGTAATGCTTCGACCGATCATCGGTCATATCGCGGACACGCGCACCGAAGCCGGAGTGCTCACGTTCGGCTGCTCCGTGCTCGCCGCGAGCATGCTTTTGTTTCTTGTGCCCGCGGCGCTCGCTACCCTACCCGCGAACGCGCTCCGCGGCATCGGCTGGGCCGGTCTCAATACCGGCGGCTACGCGCTGCTGGCGCTGAATGCGCCGGCGATGCGACGCGCCGAAGCGTCCGGCTACTACAGCGGCGTACAGGGCGGGGCCGGAATTCTGTTTCCCGCCGTCGGTCTATGGCTTATCGACGCGCCATTCGGCGGCTTTCATGCCGTCATGCTGGCGGCCGGAGCTTTCGCGGCCGCAGGCGCCGTCGCGAGCTTCTCGCTCCGCGGCGGCGCGCCCAAAGATTCAGCCCGCCCGTCGGAGGATTCCGCAACACCCCTCAATCCGTTTGCGCTCGACCGCGAGGTTTTGCTGCCGTCGGTGCTGCTCTTCGGCCTGAATCTCACTTATCCCGCGACCACGGCCTTTCTCGTCCTTTACGCGCGCACGATCGGTATCGAGAACGTGGCATGGTACTTCGTCGCGAGCGGGGGGACGAGCCTGCTCGCGCGGCCGCTGCTTGGGCGGCTGGGAGATCGCATAGGCGCCGGCCGGTCGATCGCCGCAGGATTCATTCTCGAGATGATCGCATTGTTGCTGTTGATCGCGGCTTCCGGGCTCGGCATGCTGCTCGTCTGCGGCGTGGTTTTCGCGCTCGGCAACGCGATCGGATCGGCCACGACACTTGCCATCGCGATTCAGCGCGCGCATCCGCAGCGGCGCGGCAAAGCGATGGCGTCGTTCTCGATCGCCTATCCTGCCGCTTCGGGTGTGGGCGCGCTCTGGACCGGGAGCGTCGTCGAGCTCGCGGGATATTTTTGGATGTATGTCGCGGCTGCGGGCTTTGCGGCCACGGGCCTCGCCATTACGCTTGGCAAGTGGCGCAACGTGGAAGGTAAATAAGAGCTAATTCAAGTCGCTTCCGGTACTGCTTACTTTCCGTTGAAACGTCGAACTTCATCTTCGATGTCGTCCAGCTTTTGTTTCTGCTGGAGCCGCTCGATCTGCTGCTGGCGGGTAAATTCGTTTGTCTGCTGCTGAGTGCGTTGAACATTGGCGGACTGCTGCTTCTGAAGCTGCAGCAGATGCTGATCGGCTTGCAGGCGCTTGAGCTGCTGTTCGTTTTGCAGCCGGTTTAAGTCGAGCTGCAACCGATCGACCTCCGACGGCTGAACCGTTGTAGTGGCGCGCGGATCGTTCCGAAGGTCATTCGGCTGGTTGCGTAGGTTGTCAATCTCCCGCTGGACGCGCCCGAGATCCTGCTGTTGCCTGAGCTGGTTTATCTGTTGATCGCGCTGCAGCTGCTGGAGCTGTTTTTCCTGGCGGAACTGGCTCTCGCGCTCCTGAATGGGCGCAAACGGATCGGCGGCCATGGCCCCTATGGCACACTGCACCCACAGAAAGAAGAAGAGGAGGAAGGCCCGGGCCATGTGGTAATCATACCGCGTTGAAGGCAGCGGCGAAAGCTGCAGGAAAGGCCTCGCGGATTGAATTCTTATTAATTTGGCGTGGTAAGCGGGCAGAAATGCAACGCTATCAGGGTGAGTCTAAACTGCCGGTTGTGGATTAGCTCGCGTTCGCCTTGCAGGCTTGGATCGCCTGCCGCAAGCGATCTTCCGTCGGGTGAAAAGCGTCGCCGGCATAATTTCGGCTCTGGAACCCGCGCAAAATGTTGACCCAAATCCCGCAGTCCCATCCGAGCTGTTTCCAGTACTCCATCCCGACGCGATCGGCTTCCAGTTCTTTATCGAGCGAATAGTTCTGAAACCGCACACTCGACGGCAAGCCGATGTCCGCCGCCGTAATGACGCCGTGCGGTGCGCGGTCATAGGCGGGAGTGGCGCCGCCGTGGGCGTGTCCCGAGATCTCGTGGGCGACTTCGTGCGCCAGAATCTGCCTCAACAGCCAGCGCGAATTCGCATTCTTAAACGCCGCGCGCGCGAGCTCGTAGCTGATGTAAATGGAGCGTTCGCCGACGTTCATACCGAGAATATCCTTGCGCGGAAAATCGGCGAGATGGATCCGGTAGCTCCACGATTGATCGCGATCGCCGGCGACGCGGATGATCGGCGCGGCCTCGTCCGCCACTTGGCGCTCGAGGCGATAATCGGAAGCGGTCGGGATTCGGACTGAGGAGCAGGAGGAGCTAAAAAGGGCAGCGAGGGCCAGACCGGCTGGGAGAAAAAACTGCAGCTTTCTCACTAAAGTGACTCCGATCGAAGGAATAGGGTCACTTTACCGGACTGAGGTTTTTACCGCAAGCTTTATGGGGGAAATACCTTAGGGGATAATAAAAAAGCCGGCCCTCAAGGACCGGGCTGTAAGAGGTTGAAATTACTTCGCTTTGAAACGACTGAAAACACTCTCGGCGTTTTGATGGAAGATTTTTTCTTTCTGTCCGGCATTCAGCCACGAGAGGCTTTCGATCATCGGCCGGACATCGTCGTACCATCGGCCGGTGCGCGGATCTTTTTTCGAGCCGGCGCCGGGCCGTTCAGTGCCGAAGAGGCAGCGATCGGGACCGACGATCTTGAACAGCAGTTCGAGCGATTCGACGCTGTAAAGCGCCGTGTCGAAATACAGCTTCTTCAGACGCTCGTCGAAATTCTCGGTGTCGTTGGGGCCGCGCAGCTGGGACCGCCACCGGCCGACCTGATAAGGAACCGGCCCGCCCCCGTGCGAGATAATAAGTTTGAGCTTGGGAAAGTCGTCGAAAACCTTCGAGCTCAAGAGGGAGATGATGGCGATTCCCTCTTCCGTGATGAAGTGGTTATGAAACGACTCGCGCTGGTTCCGGCAGCTCGCGGCATGGACAAGCGCCGGTAGATCGAGCTGCACGAGCTTTTCGTAGAGCGGATACCAGTATTCGTCGCCCATACCGGGCGTCTGCCCGTCCCCCTCGCCGGGGTCGGGATTAATCATGATGCCGACGAAGCCGAGCTCATTGACGCAGCGGTCGAGCTCATCGAGGCTGTTTTTAGGACTGACACCGGCGCATTGCGGCAAACCGCCGATGCCGCGGAAGCGGTTGGGCTCGAGCTTCACCTGGAGGGCGATTGTGTCGTTCACCGCTTCGCAGTACCAGCGAACAATCTTCTCGGGTTTCATCGAATGCATCATGGTGTACGGCCGCGGCGAGATGAACGCCCAGTCCGTTCCGACCTCCTGCAAGACTTCCGCATGGCTGTGCCCGCGCCAACGCGCTTTTTTGATCGACTCTTCGGTGATGCCGGGCGAGCCCTTGCCGTGGAATCCGGCGCTAGCGATGAGCCCCGCTTGGTACGCGCCGAGTTCGCCGCCGGCGACAATATGGTTATGCACATCGATGATCATGCGTGTCTCCTTTTGAACAAATCGATAATTCCCGCAACCTATAGATCACGCACGCCGCTTGTCAAGGCTGCGGCTCGGGTTGGCCTTTTCGAGCGCGATGCGGATGATAACCTGATTTTCCATAATCATCCTCTCGCGGTACTCGTGCCAGTCTGAAAGCGCGCCACGAATCTGTTCATGCCAGTAGATAAGTAAATCCATCGCTTCCGGCAAAGCGATGATCTCGGCGGTGCCGTGAATCTGGATGTATTTCGAGCCGCTGAAGTCCTCGCCCATAACCAGCATCGAGACGCGCGGCTCTCGGCGGATGTTCCTGACCTTGTAGGCGTCGGCGCGCGAATGAATGATGACGCGGCCTTCGGGATCGAGCGCGGGCGTGACGAGCGTCAACTGCGGCCAGCCATCGCGCTTGCGCGCGACCAGCACGCCGCGGTGATTGTGAGCCAAAAATTGCCGCGCTTCGGCGATGTCCATCGTCAGCCCCGGATCTCCCACGATCTGAATTTGTCGATCTCCGACTTGGCGGCGGTGAGCGCCATCGCAATGACGCCCGCGTCGTCGAGAAAGCCGACGCCGGGAACGAAGTCAGGAATCGCGTCGATCGGCATCAGGAAATAAAGCAGTGCGCCGACGAGAATGACAAGGCTCTTCTTCGACACGTCGCGATAATCGCCCTTGAGCCATGCGCGGACCAGCCGAACAATCAGCTGCAAGTCGGCAAAAACCGCCGCGAGAGCGCTGGAATGGGCATTCATTTTTTTAACGCCCTCTTCGAGCACTTGCGCCAACTTCTTGGCGTCGGCGACGACCGTCTCCGCCGTCCGTACGGCGCGTTTCCAGCCGAAAGGTTCCATGCCTCACCTCAAGCGATCACTTATCCCACAACCGCTCGAGAATTTCTTTCTGCTTGTCGGATAATTTTCTTCCCATTCCCACTTGCCGCGCGAGGCTCACGATGAAATCGCGCTCCCAATCGCTGAACTTGGGGTCGTTCGCCTCCTCGCGAAGGCAGGCGACCAGATACTCCGCGCGCGACTTTTCTGTCTTCGGTTTTTCCGGCTCTCGGTGCGTCCCTCTTACCAACCGTAACGCCATCAGCGGTGCTCCCTTTCAAAAGAAAGTTTTTTTACCATAAGCACGACGGCGCGCCGCGTCAAGAAAAAAGTCATCGCCAAGACGCGGAGCGGCCATTGATCGGCAGCCGTTTTTCTGCTTGCCTTTTATTGAAGATCGTTCGTCCGAGCTCAGCGGTGGAAATATCCATCAAACTTTCCCAATCGGACTACGAAAGTCTAAGGGACGGCACGCCCCACGGGTCGGCCGCCCACGAGGCGATCGATAAGGCGAGCCGGATCGAGCACGCCCTAGGCGGCGTGCTGTTCGAAGGCTACTCCATATCCTGCGACGAGGGGCAAGCGCGCGCGATCCTGGACGCCGCGCGGCGCTGCTGTCCGCACGCGGTCCGCGACATCGAGAAGGCGATCGCCTTCGCGCGCTAGCCAACTTTTATTGCACATGGTCATTCTTTTCTGCGGCATTCCCGGGTCGGGAAAAACGACGATCGCAGAAATTCTCGCTGAGCGGCTCGCCGCGCTCGGCCAAGTTCAAATCTTGAGTTCGGATCGCCTTAAGCCACCTGTCTACCGTCGTATATTCGAGGCGCTTGAAGCCGAGCGCGGAGGCGAAGACTTTCTCATTCTCGATGCCACGTTCTACAAAAAAGAATGGCGCGACCGTGTAGCCGATTTAGCGAAAAGCGAGCCGCTCACAATCGTGTATTTACATTGTCCGCGCGAGCTGGCGCTACGGCGCAATCGCGCGCGGCGGCAGAATATCTCGGAGCGCGCGCTGCATATCGTCTATCATCGCATGGAGCGGCCGGATAATCCCGATCTCACGATCGATACGACGAAGACCTCGGCGCAAAAGGCGGCGGAGACGATCTTTCAGCACTTGCGCGCGTACGGGGCGCAAATAGCCAACCCGCCTAGCGTCGACGACTAGCGGTCCAGCTCCTGCCAGCGCGCGTAGGAGACTTCCAGCTCCCTCGCGATGGCTTCGAGGCGTGCGGCAGCGGCGGCGATTTTGTCACGCGCACCGCGGTGAAACGTCTCGTCGGAAAGCGCGGCATGCAGTTCCGCTTGTTCCGCCTCAAGCGCTTCGATTTTGGCCGGGAGCGCCTCCAACTCGCGCTGCTCTTTGTAAGAAAGCTTGCCGCTGTTTGTCTTCGGGCGCTGCGGCGTGGAGGTTGCCCTTGGCGGTTCTTTCACGGCCGCATTGGTCGCTTCTGCGATCCGCTCACGATAGCGCGTCCAATCCTCGTAGCCGCCTACGTATTCGCCGATTTTACCGCCGCCTTCGAAAACCAGCGTGCTCGTCACGACGTTGTCGAGAAACGTGCGGTCATGGCTCACCAGCAATAGCGTTCCTTTGTAGTCCGCAAGCAAGTCTTCGAGCAGCTCGAGCGTGTCGACGTCGAGATCGTTCGTCGGCTCGTCGAGCACCATCATGTTGACCGAGCGCGTGAAGATCTTCGCGAGCAGCAGGCGGTTGCGCTCGCCGCCCGAGAGCGCCTTCACCGGCGAATCGATGCGCGCCGGCGGAAAGAGAAAGTCCTTGAGATAACCGACCACGTGGCGCGACCGGCCGCGGACCGTGACGTAGTCGGAGCCGTCGGTCAGGTTTTCGCGCACCGTCTTCTCGACGTCGAGCCGCCGGCGATGCTGGTCGAAATAGGCGGTTTGTATGCGCGTGCCGCGCACGACTTCGCCGGACGTGGGCGCGAGCTCACCGAGAATGAGCTTCAGCAGTGTGCTCTTTCCCGAGCCGTTCGGCCCAATGATGCCGACGCGGTCGCCGCGGAGGATCGCTGTCGAGAGGTCGCTGACGATCAGATCATTGCCATACGAGAAGCTTACCCGCCGGAGATCGACGACGAGCTTGCCGGAGATTTCGCCGACGTCGATGCCGAAGCGAGCCTGTCCGAGCGCTTCGAGGCGTCGCGCACGCTCGCGGCGCATCGCCTGGAGCGCGCGCACCCGCCCCTCGTTGCGCGTGCGCCGCGCCTTGATGCCGCGGCGGATCCACGCCTCTTCTTCGGCGAGCTTCTTGTCGAACTTCGCCGCCGCGCGCGCCTCGATCTCGAGGAATTCCTCTTTCTTGCGCAGATAATTCTCAAAATCGCCGGGGAAAGAAACGAGCCGGCCCCGGTCGAGGTCGGCGATGCGCGTGGCTAGCCGGCGCACGAGCGTGCGGTCGTGCGTGATGAAGATCAGCGCGCCGCGATAGGTTGCGAGATATTTTTCGAGCCAGGTGATCGCCGCGATGTCGAGATGGTTCGTCGGCTCGTCGAGCAGCAGCAGGTCGGGTTCGCTTACGAGAGCGCGCGCGAGCATCGTCTGACGCCGAATGCCCCCGGAAGCATCGGTCAGCCTGAGATCGGCGGGAAGTCCGAGCCGCGTTAGCACCGTCTCGACCTTCTGATTCACGTTCCAGCCGCCGAGCGCTTCGATGCGCGGGTGCAGTTCGGATATTCGATTCAACGCGTCGGGCCGCGCCGCGCCCGCCGCCTGTGCGGCTTCGTGATACTCGGTGAGGAGCGCGCCCAGCTCGCCGAGACCTCCGGCGACGATATGGAATACCGTCTCGTCGCTGTCGGGCGGCACCTCCTGATCGAGATTACCGATGCGGAGCCCGTCCCGGCGCCAGACTTCGCCCTCGTCCGGGACGGCGGCGCCTGTTATCACGCGCAGCAGCGTCGATTTTCCCGTGCCATTACGTCCCACGAGACAGACGCGCTCGCCCATTTCGATCTGAAAATCGACGTGGGCCAGCAGGGGCAAATGCCCGTAGGCGAGTGAAATGTTGTCTAGGCGGAGAAGAACCACGGAAGTAAAAAGTTGAAAGGAAAAAGGCAAAAGTTTCGGAAGAAAAGCTTTATCTGCTTCGTTGTATTGGCTTGATAGTTACCTGAAATTTCAGGCGATTTCTTTTTACTTTTGGCTTTTGACTTCTTATGCGTGCGCATCGGCCCAATTCTCGCCGGTGTGCACATCTACGGCAAGCCCGCAGCGCAGCTCTGCGGCGTTGACCATCGCTTTTTCGATCAGCGCCCGCGCGCGCTCCAGCTTCTCTTCGGGAATCTCGAAGACGAGCTCGTCATGCACGGTGAGCAGCATCTTGGCGATCGGGTCGCTCCGCAGCGCAGTGTCCACATCGATCATGGCGCGCTTGATGATGTCCGCCGCCGTCCCCTGAATCGGCGTGTTGAGCGCCATGCGCTCGCCGAGCGCGCGCAGGCGGAAATTCGCGGAATGCAGCTCCGGCAGATAGCGCCGCCGGCCGAACATCGTCGTCGTAAAACCGTCTATTTTCGCGCGCTCCACCTGCGCCGCGAGGTACTCGCGAACTCTGGGGAATTGAGCGTAATAACTCTCGATGAAGCTCGCCGCCTCCTCCATCTCGACGCCGAGCCGCTGCGAGACGCCGTAGGCCGACATGCCATATGCGATACCGTAGGAGAATTGCTTGACGCGGCTGCGCATATCGGGCGTGACCGATTCCGGCACGACGCCGTGCACCTGCGCCGCGATGGACACATGAAAGTCATGGCCTTCATCGAAGGCCCGACAAAAGCTCGCGTCCTCCGACAAATGCGCGAGCACGCGCAGCTCGATCTGCGAATAGTCCGCCGATAGAAGAATGTGGCCGGGCGGCGCGACAAACGCGCGGCGGATGCGGCGGCCCATCTCGCCGCGAATCGGTATGTTTTGCAGGTTGGGCGCGTTCGACGCGAGCCTGCCGGTCGCGGCTTTGGTTTGATCGTATGTCGTATGAATGCGGCTGGTGCGCGAATCGACGAGTGCGAGCAGCATCTCGGTGAAGCCGTTCTTGAGCTTTGAGACCTCGCGGTATTCGAGCAGCGCGTCGACGATCGCGTGCGCTCCGGCGAGCTTTTCGAGCTCGGCCGCGTCGGTGGAATAACCGGTCTTGATGCGCTTGGTCTTCGGCAGCGCGAGCTTCTCGAAGAGAATCCGCTGGAGCTGCGGCTGCGAGTTGACGTTGAACTGCTCACCCGCATGCTCCTGCACGGCCCGCTCAAGCGCCATCATCTTGGCGCCGAAGTCGGCGTCGAGTTGCTCCAAATACTTTCGGTCGATGAGTATGCCGTGGTGCTCCATGCGCGCGAGCACGCTGATGAGCGGAAACTCCAGCTCCGCGGCCAGCTGCCAAACACCCTGCGCGCGGAGCCTTTCCTCCAAGAGGGGCGCGAGCGCGCGCACGGCGACGGCCTCGCGCGCGACGGTGCGCTTATCGTCTGCGCCGAAGGCGAGCGCCCCCTGCTCACCCGCCACCGGATCGGATGGCTCTTCGAGCGACACGCCGAGGTAGCGCGCCGCGACGTCTTTCAGCGGATAGCCTGCCGCGGCGCCGGGCTCGATCAGATACGCCGCGATTTTCGTATCAAGATGAAGGCCTTGAAGATCGGCGCCCGCGGCGATCGCCGCGCGAAATAACGGCTTGGCATCGTGTGCGGTTTTCCGCCGCGCCGGATCGGCCAGGAGCTTTGCCAGCCGTTGCGATGCCTCGACAAAAGGCAGCACGCGGGCTCCGCCCGTGGCGTCGGCGATCGCCAGCCATTTTTCGCCCCAGGCGAACGCGAGGTCGCCGGCGCGCAGATCCGACTCCGCGGTCAGGTCGCGGAGGTCCCCGAGTTCGAGCGATGTCGTCGGAGCCGCGGCGGCGTGGATCTTCAGCTCCTTCAGCCTCTCGTGCAGTGTGCGAAACTCGAGCGAAGTAAAAAGTTTTCGCACTTCTTCCTCGTCCCACGGCTGAAGCGCGATCTTCGCCGGATCGACGTCGAGGGGCACGTCGTCGAGCAGCCGCCCAAGATCCTTGTTGATTCTAACCTGGTCGGCGTGCGCTTTGATGGCCGCGCCCAGCTTCGGCGTGAGCTCGTCAGCGTGCGCGATCACCTGCTCTATATCGCCGTACTTCTGGATGAGCTGCGCCGCCGTTTTGTCGCCGACTCCGGGAACGCCGGGAAGATTGTCCGAGCTTTCCCCCTTGAGCGCGACGAAATCGATCCATTTCTCGGGTCCGACGCCGTACCGCTCCAACACGGTCGCGGCGTTGTAGCGGATGATGTCGGAGATGCCGCGGCGCGTCATGATGACGGAAACGCCGTCGCGGACGAGCTGAAGAATGTCGCGGTCGCCGGTGACGATGATGATCTCGCAATCTGATGCGCCGCAATGCTTGACGAGCGTCGCCAGCAGATCGTCGGCCTCGTAGCCCGCGAGCTCGAACATGGGTATTTTCAGCGCGCTCAAGACTTCGCGGATGAGCGGCAGCTGCTGGCGAAACTTGTCCGGCGTCTCCGCACGGCCGGCCTTGTATTGGGCGTAGCGGTCGAGACGGAATTGCGGCGCGCCCTTGTCGAAAGTCACTACGACGGCGTCCGGCCGTTCGTCGCCGAATAGTTTGATGAGCATCGCCGTGAAGCCGTAAACCGCATTTGTCACCTGCCCCGAAGAAGTGACGAGCGTGTCGGGCAACGCGAAAAACGCGCGGTACGCGAGCGAATGCCCGTCGAGCAGCAAGATTTTCCGTTTGTCGCTACGCGTAGATAAAGGCGCAGATTTCACCGATGTTTTGGAATTTTTAGCGGCCATTATTCGGACTGTATCGGTTGCTTAGTCGGACGGCAAACGCGCCGCCGGTGCAACATATCTTTCGACTATTCGTGATATTCAGTCGCGCGCAGCGATGGCAGCCGCCAATGCTTCGTCGAACGCGGCGGGATCGGTATAAATGCGCATCAGTTCGCCGAGGCCGGCGAAGCGCCGGACGAAATCGGCGGTGATCTGAATAAACCGCGAGCTCGTCAGCATGCTCACCTGCCGGAACGCCGCGCGATGGCGGCCGAGCCACTGCGCCCAGTCGCTGCTGACGTCGAGCGAAGCCCCCTGCGCGCGGCGCGCGTCCACAAACAGTTCGAGGGGCGCGCCAACATTGAGGTCCCTCTCGACATCCAGCATCGGCCCGTCACCGAATTCGCCCACATCGCGGCCTGATATACGCAGCACGACCACCGCGCGCCGGGGCCTCTCGATGACGATACTGCAATGCGTGCCGTCGAAGCGAACCGGTTCTGCGTGCGTCCGTTCCATTCTCATCGCTCCCGCCGCGCCGGGCGCAACAGCTGCTTTTCTTCGAGCGCCTTCAAGACGGTTTGGACGTAATTCTTTATCGCCGCGTTCACATTATCCGGATCGTAGGTTCGAACCGTCCCGGTCCAAACGACATCGCCCTTTGCGGCATCGTAGAGCGTGGTCTCAGAGCTATAGACATTGTATTGATAAGCGCTCGGGCCATAGAGTCCATACCAGCTCGCGCCGAAGTGGGGGCCGAAAAAGCCGAAAGAGGTATACGGATAATAATAACCCGGACGGTAATCGACTCTGGGTTGGACCCCGATCGCGCGCGCGAGGATCGCCGCGTCGGCGCCGGCCTGCTTCGCCGCTTTCTTGACCGCTTCTTCATCAAGTTTTTGCTCGTCCGCAATGTACCGGTAGCTCGGCACCGCCTCGATGCCGGCGGCTTGGAGCTGGGCAACGAACTCGTCTTCCAGGTTGCGGCGGATCGCACTCTCGCCGGCGCTACTGGCGACGAGAATTTTCCGGAAAGGCGCACTCGTATATCCGGGGTTGCTCCACTCGCTTACGAGGCGGTTAGTCGTAGAGCAACCAGCGAGGGACATCAAGGAGGTGAGAACCAGGACGGCAAATAGACGCGTCGCTTGCGCATTCATAACGGCTCCATAGTTCAGCAAACGAACATTTTCAGCATATCCATTGTATGCAGATTTGTCGCAGTTGGTCTATTCGACCGACACGAATAGACATGGTAAGAATGCGGGGCATGTCCGAAACCAAACGCAGCGTTCGACTCACCCATTTTTCAATGCTGCGAAGCTATCGCGCCGCCGATCTGCTGACGCTGGGCAACGCCGCGGCGGGAACGGCGGCGATCTTCGCAATCATGAGTTACCTGGAAACGCCCGATCGCTGGCGCGTCTATCTGGCCCTCGGCCTGCTGCCGCTCGCGCTCGTGCTCGATATCGCCGACGGCCGTGTGTCGCGCTGGCAGAAACAACATTCGCTATTCGGCGCCGAGCTCGACTCGCTGGCCGATATCGTGAGCTTCGGCGCCGCGCCGGCAGCGCTCGCCTACGCGCTCGGCATGCGCGGCGGCTGGGATGTCGCCATCCTGCTTTTTTTCGTCGCCTGCGGCGTCAGCCGGCTGGCGCGCTACAACGTCAGTGCCGCGGAAATCGCCGCGGCGGGCGAGAAAGTAAAATACTTCGAGGGAACGCCGATTCCGTCGAGTCTCTTTTTAATCCTCATCCTCGGCGCCTGTTTTCATTGGTACCGCGTGGGCGAGGCGTTGCCACTCGGGGCCGTGCGAATCGCCGGACTGGAATGGCATCCCTTTTCGTCGATGTACTTGTTGAGCGGCGCGGCGATGATCAGCAAAACCTTACGGATTCCGAAACTCTGATGTCAGCGATTTCGTCGCAATTCTTGGATTTGCTCCTGGCGTGCGGCTTCATCGGATTCTTCTTCTTTATCGTCTGAATTCGTTTCCGCCTCGTCATCGTCTTCGGCGCCGGCCCGTTTCGATTTGACCTTCGAACGCTTCTCCGGCGGCGCTTGCGGCTGCGGCGCCGGCTCGACGCTCGGTGCCGGGACCGTTGTCGGTCTTTCGTCCCCGGGCGATGAGAAAAGATAAAACGCGAGAAGAACGAGAATGAGTAATGCGACGATTCCAGCGATGAAACGCGGCAAGAGTGTACCCTTCCGTTGCGGGTACTCATCCTAGCACGCGATGCCCGGCGCCGCCAAACAGTCCGCACTGCTAGGCCGTTGCGGGCCTCAATGCTCGTGAAATGAATTTAAGACCGAGAAAACCCCCGTTCTCTTTCATGCGCGATGGAAACGACGCGAGGTGGCGAACGATCGCCGCCCGCTCGTCTTCGACGAGCTGCGCAACGTTGTAGTGAATGATAAACGAGGCGAGCTCTTCCGCGCGCATCGCCGGCACCGCCGGCTCCTGTACACCTACTGTTACTTCGGGATGGCTGAATGCGAGGATCGCGGATACTGGGGGGATCTTCCGCTCACCATCATAAGTCATCGTTACCAGAGTCTGCCGCAGCGCGGCCGCCTTTCGCTGAGCCGGCCGCCCCGGACTCGGGATTCTCTTGCGATCGACGAACCAGTCGTGTCCTTTGCACTTCACGTCGCCGCTCCAGTTCTTCGTCTCGATCACGAAAAGACCGTTGGGTCCGGCCACGATGTGGTCGATCTCGACCTGACTTTCGGGAAGAATGATGTCGCTGGCGACGACATAATCCCCGGGCAAATGGCTCAGCGCCTCTATAACGCACCCACCGGCCCGCGATAATTTCCACGGCTGCCACATAGGTTTGCTCTCCTTTTGGTCGCGTGATTACCGCGAAACGGATGGAGCAAGAGCGGTGCCAGTGTCAAAAGACGAGAAAATGGAACTCGCGACAAAAGTTTGCATGCCCGAAAAGCGGCAGGCGACGAATGAAATGGAGCGCGCGCGAGCGACGCCCTCTAGGCCGTGCCAAAGGCCGGAACCGCCGTCGGAAGATTGAAAAAATGCCTAAATGAGCGAATTTGAGCAACGTGCCGGAAAATGATCGCCCGTCAGTCCTCGGCTGCTTCGATCCCGTCCAGATATGCGAGGTATGTCTCGGGCAGCCCCCAATGTTTTGCGCCTTCGAGCATCAGGCGCTTGTAAAGCGCGTTCGGCCGCGGCGGGGAGTCTTCTTTCTCGGCGACGTAAATCCAGGCCTCGACCGACTGCGCGTCGTCCGCAACCAGCACCGCTTTCTTTTCCCTCCGGTAACCGTCTTCGAAACCGTCGAGGAGCGCTAGGTCTTCCCCGGCGATATCGTAAACGATTCCCCAGACCTCCGAATCGGCCTCGGGCACGACGTCAGCTGTGCCGCAGAGACGTCGCCGGGACTTCCGTGTGATCGCAAGCCGATGCTCCGGCAGGCGCGCCACGGCGACGAACCGCGCCGACGCGCAGCGCTGCTTCATCTGACCCCAATGCATGTTGGATCCATAAGCGAAGTAAAGCATTTCAGGCCGCACTATACCCTTTTTGACAGACGCTCGTCTAATTCTAATGTGAGTAGTTGTAGCCGGGTGAAGACCCGAGTCTCGTTACAAACTAGGAAGAACAAATGAACAAAGGCAGAAAATTTCTGACGATTACCCTTGCTGTCGCCTTTCTTTTTGCGCCGCCTGCGACGATGCTGGGCCGCTTAGGAAGTTCTGCGGCCGATGCACAAGAATACGGGCCTCCCGAGCCATATGGTGATTATTCTGCGCCGCCGCCTGGTGACGCGTATCCCGATTACCGCGGTGCTCCCGCTACGCCTTACGGCGGTGATCCTGGCCCAACGCCGGGTTATGCCGATTACCGCATATCGCCGGACGAGCTCGAGAACCTGCTCGCGCCGGTCGCACTTTATCCCGACCCGCTGCTCGCGCAGATTCTCGTCGCGGCGACCTTCGCCGACCAGATCGACGACGCCGCACGCTGGATGCGCGCCTACAACGACCCGTACGGCGTCGACGCGCAGCCATGGGACGTCAGCGTCAAGGCCGTCGCGCATTATCCCAAAGTGCTCTTCATGATGGCCGACCGCATCGATTGGACGACCGCGCTCGGTCAGGCTTATGTTGAGCAGCCGACTGACGTCTCGGCGGCCGTGCAGCATTTGCGCTTCATGGCGCGCAATGCCGGCAATCTGGTGACGAACGAGTACTGGGACGTGGTTCCGTCCGGTGGTTTCATCGCGATCGAGCCGATTCAGCCACAATTTATTTTCGTTCCCGACTACGCGCCGGACGTCGTCTTCTTCCGCCACGCTACGTTCGTCTTCGGCCCGGCATTTCCGATCGGGCCGTGGCTCAACTGCGATTGGGATTGGCGCGGCCATCGCATTTTTTACCATGGATGGCGCGGCCCGCGCTGGGTCGAGCGCAGCCGCCCGTTCGTCCGCATCAACAATGTCTACGTGAACGACCGCTTCCGCAGTATTCGTGTGAACCGCGACATCGTGCGCCGCAGCGTTCGCGTGGAGAATCTGAATCGGTTCAATACAATTCATCGCAACTCGAACTTCAACAACTTCGCGCGCCGGAACGACCGTATAATCGCAAACCGGAACTTCCGGCGCGGCGACGATCGGCGTTTCGATAACGGGCGCCGTTTCGACAATCGAGGATTCGACAACAATCGGCGCGACGGCCGCTCCGACAACAACCGCGCATTCGACAATCGGCGCGGCGACCGGAATTTCGAAGGGCGGCGGGACGGAAACTTCCAGCGCGACGAGCGGCTGCGGCAGGGTCGCGACAGCAGCGCGGCGCGGCTCCAAGAGCAGCGCCGGCGCGATTTCGACAATCGCTCGCGACAGGAAAATCGCGGCCGCGAGTTTGAGAATCGTTCGCAATTCCGCGATACCCGGCCGCAAGGTTTCGATCGGAGCGCGGAGCAGCTGCGCGAGCAAAACCGCCAGCAGTTCGAAGCGAACCGCCGGCAGTCTCTCGAGAACCGGTCGAATCAGAGATTTGAGAACCGCTCCTTCGAGCGCCAGCGGGGAGCCGACAATCGCGCGTTTCGCGGCCGCGACGCGGCCCGCGAGCGCCCCGTGAACAACCGCCCGCAGCAGGAGTTTCGGCAGAATCAACGGAACGAGCGCCGCGGCGGCGCGCAAGTCTCGCGCAGCCGTGGCGGCGAGGACCGTAGTGCGCAGAGGAACGCGCCCGACGGACGGCGCGACGCGCGTTAAATACCCGCGCGGCTAAAAGCTCGCCCAGTTGCGATAGTACTTTTCCGTGTAGATTTTTTCCACGTCTACGGCCGCGGCCACGCCGCGGCTCGCGAGATATCGCGCGATCGGCCTGAGCGGCAATCCCACGGCGGCGAGATAATCGCCTTCGATCGCATCAATCAATTCGGATCCCCGTCCCTGGATCGAATACGCGCCGGCTTTGTCGAGCGACTCGCCCAAAGCAAGATATCGCTCGCTCTCCTCTTCCGAATACGCGCGCATTCTGACTTCTACTTCCTCGACGCAGCGCAGCCCCGGTCCGCCGGGATCGACAATCGCAACGCTCGTGTAAATCGCATGGGTGCGGCCGGCGAACGCGCGTAGCATCCGCCTCGCGTCGGCCGGATTCACCGGTTTGCCCATTTTTTCGCCGCCGAGAAGAATCATCGTGTCGCTGCCGATCACAATGCTCTCGGAATGCTGCGCCGCGACGGAAGCAGCTTTGCCGACCGCGAAGTCTAGAACTTCTTCGCCGATCGGCCGGGAGGGCGAAACCACCTCCTCGAACGGCGGCGCGACGACTTCGAATGGAATGCCGAGCAGAGCGATGATTTCGCGGCGGCGCGGAGAAGTCGATGCGAGAATCAACCGCATCGCAGCGCCGCCGCCGGCGGTGAATTCCACGAGGCGCGGATCGGAAACGACTCGGACGCGAGCGCGGCGGTGTAATCCTCGAGGCAGCGCTCGACGTCTTCGAGCACGTTCACGTGCACCATCCGATAGCGCATGTCCGCGGCGCGCGGCACCGCGCGGATATACGACGCGAGCTGCTTTCGCATCGCGACGAAAACGTGCGGCTCGCGCCACGCGGCGAAATGACGGCAATGGTCCAGCAAAACGCTGAAGCGCTCCTCGATAGCGACGTTTGGCGGAAGCGGGACCGAGTCCGCGCAGACCGACTTAACGGAGTCCTTAAGTTCGAGCTTGCCTCGAAAAATCCATGGATTGCCTTGAGCCGCGCGGCCGAGCAGCACGCCGTCGACTCCCGTCTCCGTGACGCGCCGGTAGACGTCGGCGAGGCTCCTCAGGTCGCCGTTGCCGAGGATTAGCGTCGCCGAGCCGCGCGCGGCCTCGACCGCGCGCGCGATCGCGCTCCAATCGGCGCTGCCGCTGTACTGCTGCATCAGCGTGCGGCCGTGGATCGAGATCACCGCCGGCCGCTCTTCGAGCAAATTTTTGATCCAGTCTTCGACCACCACCGCCTCGTAGCCGATGCGCGTCTTGACCGACACCGGAATCTCGCGCCGCTCGGCGGGCGCCTCGGCGCCGCAGCGCATGCGGTTGGCGTTCCTGATGCGCGCGACAAATTCCCCGTCGATGCCGATGGCCGCCAGCGTCTGCCCCGCCGCCCAGTCGCGAATTCCCTGCCGCGCGGCGCGAATGATTTCACGCGCGAGCGCCGGAGTCTGAATCAGACCCGCGCCGCTCCCCTTCGCGGCCACCTTCTTCGCCGGGCAGCCCATGTTGATGTCGAGCCCGTCGAAGCCGAGCTCGCACACGATGTGGGCGACTTTGTAGAACGTCTCCGGCGTGTGTCCGTAAATCTGCGCGGCGATCGGCCGCTCCACTTCCGAGTACGTGAAATCCCGCAGGAGCGACTCCGGCGCGAACGCGGCGGTGTCGACGCTGACGAATTCCGTGAGAATGACGTCCGGCCGGCCGACCGTCGCCGCGATGTAGCGAAACGACGCGTCGGTGACGCCGTCCATCGGCGAAAGGCCGACGATCGGCCTCGGGATTTCATTCCAGAAAGACATGGTCCTAGCGGGCCTCGCAAGTTAACTTTTGCCTTCTATTTATACCTGCTTTTTACGACCGTTTCACCTTCTCGACAAAGCCGCTCTTCTTGATCTCGTCGAGTACACTCGAATCGAGAAGCTTCAGCGACTCCGGCGTCTGTCCTTTCGCCTTCGGATTCGTCTTGGCTGTGTCGGCAATCACCATCTCGAGACCTTTACGATCCGGCAGCGTGAGAATGTCGTCGCCGTGCTGCACGAGATAATAATCGTAGCCGATCGCCGCCATCTCGTCCTCGTCGATGCGCAGGTAGCGCTTGATCACCCGGATCGCCGCAGGCTTGTCGCGCTTCAGCACGTAGAGGCCCTCGATGACCGCCTTCATGAAGTTCACCACCTTCGGCCGGTTCTCCGCCAGATAACTCCGGCGCACCATGAAGCAGTTCTGCGGAAACGGGATGCCGCTGTCGGCGAGATCGTAAATCTCACGCATGCCGAATTTTCTCACCGCTATGCTCGCGTGCGGTTCGCTGAAGACCGTCGCCTGCACCGAGCCACCGGTCAGTGCCGCGAGCCGGCTTGGGTTGCCGCCGATCTGGAGCATCGTCACCTGCTTCGCGTTGACGCCGAATTTCTCCAGCGCCGCGACCGCGGCGAAATCCGACGCCGAGCCGAAGCGGCTGATCGCAACCGATTTGCCTTTCAGGTCCGCCGGATTCTTGATCTCCGGCCGCACGATCAACTTGAAAGGAAAAAAGTTGATGCCGCCGGCGATGATCGACACGTCGCCGCCCTGGAGATTGGAGGTCACCGGCAGCGCGCCGGTCGTGAACAGCACCTGGATCTCGTTCGCGAGCAGCGTCTGCATGCCGAGCGTGCCGCTGTCGAGCGCGATGTACTCGACGTCGAGGCCGTATTTCTGAAAAACTTTCTGATGGTACGCTCCCGGCACGAGCGCGTTGATCGCCGTACCGAAGCCGCCGGAGGCGGCGCGGATCTTGTCTGCCGCACAGAGCGGCGATGCGGCGAGGAGAACGAGACCTAATATTGCGAGAAGAACGGAATACCGGCGCGCGAAGCGCTTTGGTTTCATCCCCCACCTCCTAGGATTTTTGGCACATCCCCGACTGGCAGGTTCTTGATACAAGCCGCTCGCGAAGTCAACACGCTAACTTTACTTCATTTCTCCCAATCCGTGGGCATCCATCGCCATGAAGAGATTGTTCAAAGACTCAGCCAGCGTGGGATGGGCAAAGATGCCGTCGCGAATAACGGGGTAAGGCAGCTTCCCCATCATCGCGACCTGCAACACCGGCATGACTTCCCCGCCTTCCATGCCGAGGATCGCGCAGCCTAAAATCTGATTCGTGTTCGCGTCGACGATCGCCTTCATGAATCCGCGCGTTTCGCCGAACTCGATGGCATGGGCGACATTGGCCATCGGCAGTTTGGCGACGCGAATCGAGCGGCCCTGCGCGCGCGCCTCTCTTTCCGTCAGGCCCACGCGGCCGAGTTGCGGATTCATGAAAATCGTGTACGGCACCGGCCGGCCGGCGATGCCTACATGGCCCTTTCGCAAAAGATTTGCCCGGAGGATGCGAAAATCATCGTAGGAGATGTGCGTGAAAGCGGGACCCGGTTTGATATCACCCATCGCATAAATGCCCGGCACGTTAGTTTCGAGTCGCTCGTTGATTTTTACATAGCCATTCTCGTCCACCTCCACGCCGGCGCCGTCGAGGTTCAAATGATCCGTATTCGGACGGCGTCCCGCAGCGATCAGCAGATGAGAACCTTCGAGCATCCCGCCGCCGAGCGTCAGTCGAATCCCGCCTCGATCGGTCGTCTCGACACGGGTCGGCGTCGTCTTTAGTCGCACATCGATTCCGTCTTCCCTCAGGATTCTAATGACCTCCTCGGCCACGTCGCCGTCCTCGCGCGCCAAGAGCTGGTCGCCGCGCTCGAACATGGTCACCCGGCTGCCGTAATGCCGAAACATTTGCCCGAACTCGATAGCGATGTATCCGCCGCCCAAGACCAGGAGATGCTCCGGCAGCGCATCGAGCTCCATGATCGACGTCGAATCCAAAAACGGCACTCGACTGAGTCCGTCGATCGGAGGGATGACCGGCCTCGCGCCGGTGTTGAGAAGGATTTTTTCAGCCCGAAGATGGAGCGCTTCGGCGCCTGCGGCGTCGACTTTAACCGTCCTCGCATCGATAAAACTCGCCTTCCCGTAAATGACATCCAGATTCGCGGTGGCTTGTAGAAGCTTCTCCGACCCGTTGCGGAAGCGTTCGACGATGCGCTGCTTGCGCTCCCTCACCTTAGCCAGATTCACTTCGACGCGACCCGTCTCTACGCCATACTCGCTTGCCCGCCGGGCAAGATGGGCGACGCGCGCGCTCGCCGCCATGGTTTTAGTCGGCGTTCAACCATAATTGACGCAGGCGCCTCCCACGTGCTTCTCTTCGACAAGAGCCATCTTGAGTCCCGCCTTGGCTAAAACCATCGAGAGCGGTTTTGCCGCCTGTCCGGCGCCGATGATAATCGCATCGTAAGATCGTTCAGCCGCCATTTTTCCCCCTCGATGAGAGCAAATTCGCGTTAACGATATTCTGTACGATATACCGGCGATATCAACGCAATTTGGTCGGTTTTGGGAAGATAATCTGAGGATTAACTTGGCGAGCAGTCAGGGGCGGCCGTTGCGCGACAGGGCCATGTACGCCGCTCCGGCAAGCGCGAGGGCCCCCGCCGCAAGCCAGCCGCGGTGGGTCGTCGCCCAGAGCTGGATGGAATGGTTCCGCGCGCGGGCATCGAAGGCGCCGTGCGCCGCAAAATCGCCTCGAACCGGACGCCACAAATTATCGGGACGGTCCTTATCTTCGGGAGCATCGGTCTGCTGCGATTTGTAGCCGACGCGCGCGAGGTATTCGTCGGCGATTCGCGGCGCGATCTTGTTGCCGACGATCGCCTCGACCGTCGGCCAGCCCACGTACACTTCCGGTCGATCATGATGCGCGGCCCAATAGATCGCTTCGGCCGCGACTTCTGGCTGAAAGATCGGCGGCACCGGCTGCGCCTTGTGCGGCAGCCGGCTCTTCACCCAGGAAAATTGCGGCGTATTCAGCGCCGGCATCTGCACCATCGTGACGCGGACGCGGCTCGCGTCGTGCAATAATTCGCAGCGCAGCGAATCGACGAAGCCCTGGATCGCATGCTTCGCGCCGCAATAGGCGGCTTGCAGCGGAATACCGCGGTACGCCAGCGCGGAGCCCACTTCCACAATGACGCCGCGGTCGCGCGGCAGCATGCGCTTGAGCGCCGCGAGCGTGCCGTAAACGACGCCGAGATAGGTGACCTCCGTCACGCGCTTGAACTCATCGGGCTGCATTTCTTTGACCGGCGAGAAAATCGACGTCATGGCGTTGTTGATCCAGATGTCGATCGGCCCGAGCTTGGCCTCGACCTCGCCGGCCGCGGCTTCGACCGCTTCGGCGTCGGCGACGTCGACGGAAAACGTCAGCGCCTTGCCGCCGGCGTCTTCGATTTCATTTTTCGCCGCCGCGAGCCGCTCTTCGCCGCGGGCGATCAATCCGATATGTGCTCGGCGCCTTGCGAATTCGCGCACGGTCGCGCGGCCGACGCCTGCCGAGGCGCCGGTAATGACGACGGTCTCCGGATGGTGCATAGCAGTTTGTCTCCGACAATGGTTTGCGCGGGTCTGCACGCTTAATGGTCGACATCGATCAGCGCGAGCCCCGTTTCTTCATCGACTTTGCGCCGCAGGTGCGTCGGGGATTCCGTCACGATAACTTCGAGCGTGGGCCAGACATGCGCTTCGAGCAGATGGCCGCCGTGCGCGGTGCCGTCGGCTTTGCCGACGACCACGTGCGCGTGCAGCTGCGGCGCGCCGTCTTTGAGCGCGATATCGCCCACCAGCGAAAGGACCTCGACCTGCTCGCGGATGGGGATCTTACGATAATCCTTTTTGTCGCGATCGAAAAAGCCGAGCGTCGCGTCGCTGAATGCGCCGATCGCCGTTAGATGACTCCCGCCGAGTCGGCGCTCTTTCGCGAACCCGATAAGTCCCTCCACCGCTTCGTCGCCCTTGTCGAAAATCAGCGCGTATGTTTTCTCACTCGCCCCGCCGAGCGCTTTATATTTCATGGTCCGCTCTCCGCGCGAGCATCCAGGCGGAGGCGACCGCGGTCGCGCCGATCACCAGTGCCGCGCGCACGTGCCGTCCGTTGCGCCCGTTATTAACACTGACGCGCTCCGTTGTCCGGCCGGCGGTCTGCCGAAGCGCCATTTGCAACAGTTCAGCCGAATGCAGCGGCTTGCGGCCGATAGCATGCCGCACCTGCTCGCGGCAGCTGAAGCCGTCGGCCACGACGAGCGCGTCCTTGGACGCGCGCCGCACGGCGGGCAGCAGCAATTGCTCGCCGATCTTCATCGATACATCGTAGTGGCCGGCTTCGAAGCCGAACGATCCCGCCATACCGCAGCAGCCGGAGTCGAGCAGCTCGCAGTCGAGGCCGAGCTTTGAAAAAAGACTTTTCTCATGTGCCATGCCCATGATCGCTTTTTGATGGCAATGACCGTGGACGAGCGCCTTACGACCGAGCTGGGAGGGTTTGTAGCCGTCGATCATCGTCTCGAGAAACTCCGGCAGCAGAAAGCAGTTCGCGGCGAGGCGCTTGGCGTCCTCGTCGTGGGGAAATAAATTCAACATCTCGTCGCGAAAAACCGCCACGCAGCTCGGCTCGAGTCCGATAACCGGCACGTCGGCCTCGATCTCCGGCGCGAGCGTATCGAGAATGCGCCGGAGCAGTCGCTTGGCCGTGTCGAGCATGCCGAAATCGTAGAGCGGCCGCCCGCAGCAGAGCGACACTTGCGGGATGACGACGCGAAAGCCGGCGGCTTCGAGGACTTCGACCGCCGCACGGCAGACCTCCGGATAAAAATGGTTGTTGAAAGTGTCGGGCCAGAGCATCACCTTGGCATTGCCCATGTTTCGCGGCGCGCGCCGGCGAAACCAGCGCGTGAAAGTCTCGGGCGCGAACATGGGCACATCGCGCTCCTCCGCGATGCCGCCGAAGAATTTGAGCGCGCGGCTGGCGAGCGGCGCGTGCGTAAAAAAGTTGACCGCGCGCGGCGCGAGCGAGGCCAGGCGCGCCCACCAGTAAATCAAGCCCATCGAATAGGCGTGCCGCGGGCGCAGCCGCTTCTCGTAATAGTGCGAAAGAAACTCGGCCTTGTACGTCGCCATGTCGACCTGCACCGGACATTCGCCCTTGCAGCCCTTGCATGCGAGGCAGAGGTCGAGCGCCTCGCGCACGCCGGCATCGCGCCAGCCGTCTCGCAGCGGATTGCCGCGCAGCATCTCGAAGAGCAGATGCGCGCGGCCGCGCGTCGAGTGCATCTCCTCGCGCGTCGCGCGGTAGCTCGGGCACATCGTGCCGACGCTCTCGCGCCGGCATTCGCCGACGCCCACGCAGCGGAGCGTCGCGCGCGCGAAGCTCCCTTTGTCGTCGCCGGGAAACTTGAAATGCGTCGCAGTCTCGGGCGGGCGGTAGTCGGCGCCGAGCCGCAGGTTCTCGTCCATGCGATAAGCGTCGACCACCTTGCCGGGATTCATCTTCCAGTCCGGGTCCCAGATCGACTTGAACTCGCGGAACGCCTGCATCAATTCTGGGCCGAACATTTTCGGCAGCAGCTCGCCGCGCGACTGGCCGTCGCCGTGCTCGCCGGAGAGCGAGCCGCCGTAGCCGATCACGAGATCGGCCGCCTCGTGGATGAACGAGCGGTATTTCTCGATCCCCGCTTTGGTGACGAGATCGAAATCGATGCGCGTGTGCACGCAGCCCTGGCCGAAGTGGCCGTAGAGCGCGCAGGCGTAGCCGTGCTTCGTGAGCAGCCGCCGCAGATCGCGGAGATAATTTCCCAATTTTTCCGGCGGCACCGCCGAGTCCTCCCAACCCTCCCAGGTGTCCTTCTCGCCGGGCACGCGCGCGGTCGCGCCCAGGCCCGAGCGGCGGACGAGCCAGATCGTGCGCTCTTCCGCCGGATCGTCGAAAAACTTTACACTCGGCGCATTCGGTTTTTGTTTGAGGTTTTCGATCAGAGCCCGTGCTCGCTCGTCGGCTTCTTGTTTATCGTCGCCGCCAAACTCGACCAGCAGCCATCCCTTACCATCGGGTAAAATCTCAATGTTTTCGGGATGAAGCTTCTTTTTTCTCATGTCATGGACGAGATTATCATCGAGGCCTTCGAGCGCGATCGGCTTCGCAGCGAGGACCTCCATGATGTGATCGCCCGCGCTGTAAACGTCGGGATAGCCGAGCACGACCAGCGAGCGCACCAGCGGGCTCGGCACAAGCCGCACCGTGGCTTCGAGAGCCGTGACGCAGGTGCATTCGCTGCCGACGAGAGCGCGCGCGACGTGAAAACCATTCTCGGGCAGGAGCCAGGGAAGATTGTAGCCGGAGACGCGGCGCGGAATGTCGGGGAATTTTTTCCGGATGAGATCCGCGTACTTATCGCGCAGCGCCCTGAGTCGCGCGTAAATCTCGCCGCGGCGGCCGCCGGCACGGATGATGTCCGAAAGCTCGGCCTCGTCGGTCTTGCCCACGCGGAGGCGGAGGCCTCCATAGGTGAGTATCTCCAACTCTTCGATGTTGTCGTCGGTTTTGCCGGCCATGACCGAATGGACGCCGCACGAGTTGTTGCCGATCATGCCGCCGAGCGTGCAATGGTTGTGGGTGGAAGGATCGGGGCCGAACGTCAAATGAAATTTCTCGGCCGCGTCGCGGAGGTCGTCGAGCACGAGGCCCGGCTGGACGCGCGCCCGGCGCTTCTCCGCATCCAGCTCGAGGATGCCGTGCATGTACTTCGAGAAGTCCATCACGACGGCGACGTTGCAGCACTGCCCCGCGAGGCTCGTGCCGCCGCCGCGCGCGAGCACCGGCGCGCGATGGCGCCGCGCGGCGGCGACGGTTGCGACCACATCGTCGATATCCCGCGGCAGCACGACGCCGATCGGCGTCTGACGATAGTTCGAACCGTCGGTCGCGTACAGCGCGCGGCTCGCGTCGTCGAAGCGCACCTCGCCGCGGACGCGCTCGCGCAATTCCGCTGCGAGCGCGCTTCCGTCGACGGTCGAGAAGTCGTATTTCGCCGTCCGCGCGGCTTCGACGCGCCGGAGCTTCGCCCGGCGCCGAACATCGACGGGCAGCGACGGCACCACGTCGGCGTGGTGATTCGGGCGGTAGTGTTGTTGGTTAGCGTACTGTTGCAGTTGTTCCATGATTCGTCTTTCGTCATGCGGCGTAACGCGCCGCGTCGTCTCGCTTAAAGGCAATGCCCATGCCCGGCCGCGAGCGATCCGGACGCAGCGCGCCGTCGTCGGGCGAAAGCGCGCCGTCGAAAAGCATGTGTTCGATGCGCGCGTGATCGTGAAAGTATTCGACGTGCCGGACCGGCGCGAGCGCGCAGCAGACGTGCGCGTGAAGCGCCGGCGCGGTGTGCGCCGAGAGCGGCATCGAGCGGGCGTCGCAGAGCGCCGCGGCTGCGATAAAGCCGGTGAAGCCGGCGCAGCGCGTCGCGTCGGCTTGTAAAACGTCGACGGCGCCCGCGTCGAGCATGCGGCGGAAATACGGCAGGTCGTAGCCGTATTCGCCCGCGGCGATGTTCATGCCCGCCGGCGCGCGATCGCGCAGCAAGCGCAATCCCTCGAGGTCGTCGGAGGAAACCGGCTCTTCGAACCACGCCACCCCGCTCGCGGCAAAGCGCTCGGCTTGCGCGAGCGCCTGCTTGCGCGTATATGCGCCGTTGGCGTCGACGAAGAGCTCGACACCGGGGCCGATCGCTGCGCGCGCGGCGGCGACGCGCTCGGCATCCTGCTCCGCGTCCCTCCCGATCTTCATCTTCACCATGGCGATGCCGTCGCGCGCCCAGCCGCCGAGCTGCTCCTGAAGCTGCGGGATGGAATACGAAGTGAAGCCGCCGCTGCCGTAGACCGGGATCGAATCGCGCATTCTGCCGAAGAGCTCGATCAGCGGCAGCTCCAAAAGCCGCGCTTTCAGGTCCCAGAGTGCGACGTCGACGGCCGCGATCGCCATCGACGCGATGCCGGGCCGGCCGAGATTGCGGATCGCGCGGACCGCGGCGAGCCACGAGGCCTGCACGTTCATGGCATCGCCGCCGGTGAGCAAAGGCGCGAGCTTGTCGGCGATCAGGCGCGCTGTGGCGGTGTCGGCGAAGCTATAGCCGAGGCCGCACTTGCCGCCGCCGCGCGCCTCGACGACGACGACCGTCGTCGCGCTCCATTCGAGCGTGCCGTCGGATTCGGGAGAATCGGTCGGGATCGTGTACGCGGAAACGTCGATGCGGTCGATGTTGGGAGTTCGCGCCATCAGTCTGCGGCTGCGTAGGCGATCGTGCTGAGCAGCGCGTTTTCCGCCTGCCGGCTGTCGAGGCGCGTGTGCTGGACGACGATGGGGACGTCGGACTCGATCACGCTAGAAAAGTCGGTGTCTTTCGGAATCGGCTCGGGATCGCTGAGATTGTTGAAGCGCACGTGCTTCGTACGCCGCGCGGGCAGCACGATACGGTAAGGCCCGCAAGGCTCGCGGTCGGCGAAAAATATCGTGATTGCGACGTGCGCTTCGCTGTCGCTTGCGTTCAATAAACAGACCGTCTCATGGCTCGTCATCTGAGGCGCAGGACCGTGTCCCCAACCCGGGATGTAGCCTTCGGCGATCGCCCAGCGTTTGGCTCCTATGGCGCTCATCGTCCACCGGTCAAATCATCTCGCGCACGCGATCGCCCAGGACCGTCCAAGCGATCTTGCTGCGATTGGGCTCGCCTCGCGCCAGCGCTTCGGCGAAGTGCCTCGCCTGATCGAAATTGATCTTTGCCGGCAGAGGCGGCACGAGCGGATCCACCGTCGCCTCGACGAGAACGGGGCCGGGCGTCTCGAGCGCCTGGTCGAGAATCGCGCCGCATCTTTCCGGATCGTCGATGGCGAAGCCGGTCGCGCCGCACGCGCGCGCGAAGGCGACGAAATCCATCGGCTGGAGCTCGACGCCGTATTCGGGATTGCCGAGAAAGACCATCTGCTCCCATTTGATCATGCCGAGCGTGTTGTTCTTGACGACGACAATCTTGATCGGCAGGCGGTATTTTACGGCGGTGAGAAACTCGCCCATCAGCATGGTAAAGCCGCCGTCGCCGACGAAGCCGACGCATTGCCGCTCGGGATAAGCGATCTGCGCCGCGATTGTATAAGGAAGGCCGTTCGCCATCGTCGCGAGCGTGCCGGAGAGCGAATACATCTGGCCGCGCCGCGCGGGTATCTGCCGCGCGAACCATGTGGCGATCGTGCCGGAGTCCGAAGATACGATCGCGGTGTCGGTGAGCCGCTTGCCCAGCTCCCACGCGACCACCTGCGGCTTCATCGGCCGGTCCCTGCGCGTGCCGCGCTCCTCCATCAATTTCCACCATTCTTTCGCGCCCGCCTGCGCGCGTTCGAGAAAGCTCCGGTCGGATTTTCTCTCCAGCTTCGGCAGCAGCAGCCGGAGCGTTCGCTGGCAGTCGCCGACGAGTCCGACCTCAACGGGATAGCGCAAACCAATGCGCGCAGGGTCGAGATCGATCTGCACGCCGCGCGCCTGACCGGGTTTGGGGAGAAATTCGATGTAAGGGAACGACGTGCCCACCATGAACAGCGTGTCGCATTCCTCGAGCGCTTCCTGCGAAGGCTTCGTGCCGAGCAGGCCGATGCCGCCGGTCGTAAAAGGACTCATGTCGGGGACCGCGGCCTTACCGAGCAGCGCCTTCACGATCGGCGCGCCCAGCCGGTCTGCGGTCGCCTCCAGTTCATCGGTCGCGTCGAGCGCGCCGCGGCCGCACAAGATCGCTACTTTTTTGCCGGCGTTGAGAGTAACGGCGGCCCGGATGATGTCGTCTTCGGCAGGAAGGCGCGCGCTGTGCGCGCAGACGTCGGAGGTATGGTCGACGACGTTGCGTTTCGAGCGCGACCCCCTCTCCTGCTCCTGTAGGTCGGTGGGGAAATTGATGTGCGCGACGCCGCGATAGCTGAACGCCGTCCGGCATGCCAGGTCGGCCACGTTCTCGACGTGCGCCGGTCCCATGACGCGCGTGTTGTAGACGCTCACGTCCTCGAAGACCCGGTCGAGATCGACGTCCTGCTGCGCGTGCGTGTCGATGAGGTCGTGAAAATGATGACCGGTAATCGCGAGCACCGGCTGGCCGTCGAGCTTCGCGTCGTAAAGACCGTTCAATAAATGAATGCCGCCGGGGCCCGAAGTCGCAACACAGACGCCGAGCTTGCCGGTGTATTTCGCGTAAGCGCACGCCATGAACGCCGCGGCCTCTTCGTGGCGCACCTGAATGAAACGGATTTGTTCCCTGCGCTTGCGCAGCGCCTCCATAATGCCGTTGATCCCGTCGCCTGGCAGGCCGAAGACGATTTCCACTCCCCAGTCGTGAATCGTATCGATCAAAATATCAGCCGCGGTTTGAGCCATGAATCCTTCTCCTTGAAGGCGCGCGAATCGCCGAAAACTTTGAGCTTACAGCCTTATTTTATGCCGGCTCTCCTTCGATCCAACCGCGGGTCATTCCCGGCAAGCCAAGCAATTATCCCCTGAAATGCATTGCGGGCGCCGGCTGCTCTTCGCCGCCGCCGCCGCGCGGAAAGACCGCGCCGCTTCCGGCATCGGCGGCAAGCCTGCCGTCTCCGGAAATCAGGCGGCGCAGGAGCTCGCGCTGTCGATGCGGATCGTTCTCGAGCTGCCGCGTCAATAACAACAAGTCGATCGTCCGCGCGATCACGACGTGGCCCTGTTTGGCATACTCGATCGTTTCGTTCGGCACCGAGGCGAACGATCTTTCGACGACGCCTTCGACGCGCATATCCGAGTTGATGAACAGCACGGCCGGAAAGTCGGCGGAAAATCCGAGCTCGCTCCGGCGGCGGCACGCTTCGCGGACGCTGTCGGTGTCTACCGCTTCCGCCGAAGATTGTACGCTCACCGCTGCCGCCGGATGATGCCGGGCGTCTTCCAGAACCCCGGCCCTAAAATCGGCGTCGAATTCGATCCGCAGGTCGTAAACGCTCTCCAACAGCGCGGCGAGCTTGTGGCTGAGCGGCGCACCGGTGGCGGTGAGAATGCTCTTGTAATTGCGCCACGAGAGGAGCTGACTCTCGAGGCGGTTGACTTTCTCCAGCAGGCCGTTGATCTGTCGGTAGAGACCCTCTTCGCTCCTGAAGCGGATATTTTCCACCCAGGACGGAATCTCCACGATCCGGCTTTGCCGATACCGCACGATCGCCTGCGCCGCCGCCCGGACCGCGTTGCGCGCCGTCGTCCAGCTCTTTTCGTTCGTGCGAAATGGCAGAAAGAAAAGCTGCGCGTCGAATTCGAAGCCCACCGGATAATCGCCGAGCTCGATGATCACGTGCCGCTCGATGGGGTGGAAATGCGGCAGGTCGAAAACCGTCGTCGGCTCGCCGTAGCGAAGCGCATAGAGTCGGAATTCCGCGTCGCGAATTTTTATTTCCGGAGGACTGCCGAGATCGATGCGGTAGCGGTGATGGCGCGCCACGGAGAACGCGTTGAGGATCCGCTTACAGAGGTCGGTGTCGCGGATCGATTCGCGATGCATTCCCTGCGGCACATCGTCGACGATATCGCCGACAAGAAAGCACACCCACTTGCCGGCCCGCACGAGGTTGAAGACCTGCCGCTCGCGCTCGAGCAGCAGCGGGTCTACGTCCACTTCGGTCTTCGGTCCGAGCATCGATTTCCGCGTCTCGATCTTCTCGAAAATGCCCTGCGGGATGATCACCCCGTCGGCGTTTTCGAGCGAGCTGCCGTCGCCGAAGCGCCGGAATTCCACCGGCGGTCCGGGATACGGCATCTCGCCTTCCTTTACATCGAAACCTGCGGCGTCGAACCCGTAGGCGACGATGCCACCCTCGCGCTCGGCTTCTTCCGTGACTTTGGCGATTAGAGACATATATCCTTACCGGTGAAAGAGCTGCGCATATTCTTTGTCCAGCGCCTGGAATTGACTTTTGTCGAAGCTGTCGAGCGCGACGAATTGGATTTTATCCGCGCCGGGAAGCGGCGGATAAACGCCCTTGCGGTTCACGAACTCGCCCATCTTCGCCATCGTCTGCATGCTCTTCTGTCCGAGAAAGAAATCGATGAACGCCTTCCCGGCGGACGGATGCGGCGCTTTGTTGCTGAGATCGACGTAATGGCCTTCGCCGAGATACTTATCCATCCGCACGTAATCGAGCGGCGCGCCTTTTTGGCCGAAGATGTAGGCGTACTTGATGTAGGTCACGGCGATCGGCGTTTCGCCGGTCGTGACGCGCTCGGCGGCCGGCAACAACGATTGAACTAAAATGGGATGCGCCGCGGCGAGCTTCTTCGTGAAATCGGAGGCCTGCTCTTTTCCCATGATTTTATAGAGGCTCGCGAGCCACTGCGCGGTCGTCGTGTGCTCGGTCGGATCGGGCATCACGATCTTGCCCTGGTACTGGGGCTTCAGTAAATCTTCGAGCGACTTCGGCGCGCGCGCCGCCGGCAGCAGGTCCTTGTTGTAAATGACGCCGATGATCACGTTGCGGTAGCGCGGGCCGAGCTGCGGATCGATTGCGCTCTGCGGGAATTCCTTCGCCGACGGAGAATCATACTTCGCGAAGATGCCGTTTTTCTCGATGATGCGCATCGGCGTATCGTTGGTTAAGATGATGTCGAAGAGCGGTTTACCGGATCGGTATTCCGTCAGCGCGCGGTCCATGACTTTCGTCGCCGACGCGCGCCAATATTCGGCCGACAACCCTGTTTGCTCGTGAAACGCTTTGGCCACCGCCTCGAAGGTGTCGCCCTCGAGCGAGCCATAAATAACTACTTTGCCGCCTTCTTTTTTCGCGGCGTCGACGAGCGCCGTGCTCTGGGCCTGCACCGGCGCGGCGGAAAACAGCCCAAGCGCCGCCGCCAAGATAAAATAGAAAATATTTCGCAACATTCAGCCCTCCTAATTTTTTCCACCTTCTTAGACCAAACGATGTAAGCGCAATCTCGATGCCAATCGAAGCCGCCGGCCGGCAATGAATCCATTGAGGAATTTACACTGTGGCAAGCGCCGTGAGGTCGGATTGCGTGGTCGTCTGTGGCACTTTTGCAGATAAATTCGTAGCTGCGAACGAAAAAATCGACGTTTGTCGCTGGTATACCGCTTGCTCATTACTCAGATTGGAAGCTTCAAAAAAAGGAGGTGATATCGATGAAAGAGTTGAAAGGCGTAAGCTGGGTGAATTTCATCCTCGGTCTATGGCTCATTATCTCGCCGTTCGTTCTAGTCTTTCGGGGAGTCACGCAAGCCCTGTGGGACAACGTTATCGTCGGCATCGTCATCGCGATTCTGGCGATCTGGCGAGCGTTGGCGGAAGAGAGCGAGGGAATGACCGTGATCAGCTGGGTCTTGGCGTTGGTGGGACTGTGGACGCTGATTTCGCCGTTCGTGCTCGGCTACAGCCAGACGCGAAATGCAATGGTGGATGATGTGATCGTGGGAATTATCGTGGGCATCCTAGCGATCTGGCGCGGTTCCGTGACTTCGGCAAGTCAACCACTGCACCAGCGTTGATCGGAACCCGTAGTGAGGCGGCCCGGCGGTTGCTCGATGTTGATGCGGCCTGCCGGGCCCCGCCGGATTGTATCGCCCATCGCTGGGTCTATACTTTTCATGTACGTCCCATGTTCCGTGGATTTCAAAGATACCGCCCTTATACAATTAAACATTATTTGCAGATTGCACGCTTAGACGCCGGGGATCGGCTGCCGCGCGTGGCGTACTATGGCGCTGCCGCCGCCATCGTTGGGGTGGCGGCGATCAGTTCGGGGCTGCTGTCCCGCTTGCCGGGGCAAACGCTGTATTCTCTGTTTTTCGCCGCTGTCGTTGTGAGCACATGGTTCGGCGGCGTCGGACCGGGCCTGCTCGCGACCGTGCTCTCGACAGTTTGCCTCGATATGGTAACCGCGTCCGGTTACGATCAAGCGAGCGGTTTTTTCCGCCTCACCGTCTATTTTCTGGTCGCGCTGCTGACGAATTCGCTCATCGGCGAGCGCAATCGCGCGGCCGACGCGCTGCGCCGAGCGCGCGACGGCTTGGAGGCGCGGGTGCGGCAGCGCACCGCGGAACTGACTCAAACCAACGAAAAACTCCGGATGGAGATCGCCGAGCGCCGCGAAGCCGAGGCGCGCCTCGCCAAGGTGACGCAGGAATTGATCGAGCGGAACGCCGAGCTCTGGCGCCTTCAGCGCGAACGCGGCGGCGTGGAAGGCCTCGCCGCGATGGGCCGCGTTACCGGAACGATCGCGCACGAGCTCGGGACGCCGCTCAACTCGGTTCTCGGCTACACCGAACTGCTGGCGCAGGAGCCGCTTTCCGACGTCGCGCGCCGCCGTCTCGATGTCGTCGCTGCCCAGGTGCGGCGAATCGTCGGCATCATCGACCGGCATCTGTCGCGCGCGCGGAACTCCCTGCGAAAACATTATCGCGTCGATCTCAACCGGACCGTAAGGGAGACGCTGGAGTTATTCAAACCGATCTTCGAGCAGCACGGCATCGCCGTTGCGGTCGAGCTCGCGCGCGGTCTGCCGCCGGTCCGCGGCGACGATGCTTCGCTCCAACGCGTGCTTATCAACCTCCTCGACAACGCGCTCGACGCCCTGCCCGACGGCGGCGGCGTCACGGTGACGACGCGGGCGGATGCCGCCGCGGCTGTCGTCGAAATCGCCGACGACGGAACCGGCATTTCTCCCGAGATGCTGTCGAAGGTGTTTGACCCCTTCGTAAGCACGAAACCGCCCGGCAAAGGAACCGGCCTCGGCCTCGCGGTCTCGCACGAGATTATCCGAAGCCATGGCGGCAGCATCAACATCGCGAGCGAGCCGGGGCGCGGCACGACGGTCGCGATCGTTTTGCCCGGCGAGCGGGAGCCCGCCGCGGAGGCGACATGGAGAAGCAGTGAATACCAGGATTCTTATAGCGGACGATGACGAGGTGACGTGCCGGCTTTTCGCCGAGGTGCTGGAAAACGAGGGCTACCATGTCGATTCGGCGCACACTTGCGAGGAAGCGCTCGACCGCCTCGCGCAAGCCCAATACCAGGCCGTCATCCTAGACGTCCGCATGCCGGGCATGAATGGCCTCGAAGCGGCGCGCATCGCGCATAGCCGCGACGCCTCCATTCCCATCATCATCATGACGGCTTTCGGCGACATCGATACCGCGGTCGAGGCGATCCGCGACGGCGCCTTCGATTTCATCTCGAAGCCGATGAATCTCGACGAGCTCAAGGGCACCGTCGCCCGCGCGCTGCGGCAGCCGCAGGTCGCGCGCGAACGGGGCGACAGCAGCGGCGCGCCGTCTCCGCGGCTGGGAACCTTGATCGGGAACAGCCCCGCGATCGTCGAAGTTTACAAAACCATTGCGCGGGCGGCGCCGACCGCCAGCACTGTGCTGATCACCGGCGAGAGCGGCACCGGCAAGGAGCTGATCGCGCGGGCCATCCATGAGCATAGCTCCAGGGCCGGCGGATCTTTCGTAGCCGTCGATTGCGGCGCGCTCACCGAGTCGCTGCTCGCGAGCGAGCTGTTCGGGCACGTCCGCGGCGCGTTTACCGGCGCGGTGAACGATAAAAAAGGCGTCTTCGAAGAGGCGAGCGGCGGCACCTGCTTTCTCGACGAGATCGGCGACATCGGTCTGTCGATGCAGTCCAAGCTCCTGCGCGTCTTGCAGGAGCACCAAGTGCGCCGGGTTGGCGGTCAGAAGTGGACGAAGGTGGACGTACGGGTGATCGCGGCCACAAACAAGGATCTCGAGGATTTAATGCGGCAGCGACGCTATCGGGAGGACCTCTTCTATCGCCTGAACGTCGTCTCGATCCATGTGCCGCCGCTCCGCGAACGGCGCCAGGATATTCCCGCGCTCGCGCGCCACTTTCTCGCCTGCTACGCCCAATCGAACGGCAAACCGATAGCTTCCATTTCCGAAGGAGCGATGGCGCTGCTCGAGGCATACGATTGGCCCGGCAACGTGCGCGAGCTGGAGAATACGATCGAGCAGGTGCTCATACTCTCGAATCGGCCCGCGCTCGCGGTGGAAGACCTGCCCGCCGCGATTCGCGATCCGGAGGCGGCGCGATCGACGCGTAGCGTGGAACAGTCGTTCAATTTCCCCGACACGCCGCCCCTCGAAGAGATGAAAAAGCGCTACGTGCTGCACGTTCTCGACACCGCCGGCGGGAATATCTCGCGGGCGGCAAAGCTTCTCGACGTCGATCGCAGGTCGCTTTACCGCATGCTCGCGCGCTACCACGTCGGGCCGTATTCAAAATCGCCAGAGTAGCGCCGTCCGATGCAAAATCGCTGTGTTTTGGGCCAATGCCCTGCATCCCTCGTCGCTGGCTCTCATTTGCGCTATCATAAAGACTGGAGGTGGATAAAATATGAAGAGAACCGAAACGTTATTTCTTGCGCTCGTCGCATGCTCGCTGCTGTTCCTCGCGGGCTGCTATGTCGCGGCGGATTCGGGACCCGGACCCTACGCCGGCGGCGCAACCTATTATTACTACCCCGACGCCGAGGTGTACTTTTATCCGAATGTCGGTCTGTACTATTGGTACGACGGCGGAAGCTGGCACCACGACCGCCGGCTGCCGGACCGTTACAGACTGAACGACCGCGACCGCGTACGGTTCAACTGGTCGCGCGAGCCTCATCTGGATCACGACCGTATCCGCAGGGATTATCCCGGACACCGCAACGACCGCGATCGGGATCGCGACCGAGATAAAGATCGCGACCGCGACCGGCCGCGCTATTAGGCCGTCTACTGATCGGCGGGGCGGGACTTCATGGACGACGAGGTCCCGCCCCGCCCTGCTCTGTTTTCTTTCCCCTCCTTTTTCGAGACTCGCCGCGGTTTCGTTTGTCTGACCCCGCAGTTACTTCGCCGCATAATTCACCGGCGAACGTTCCCTAGCTCCTCTCAGGTTTTCTCAACCTGAAAATCTGGAAAACCCCGATAGAAATCGGACGCCGTTCCGGCGATTCGTATGGAAGCAGCAGCTCTCTCGAAGCGGGCTCATGAACGACGCACCGAACTGATCTGGCGAAACGGTGGATTGTTGACGCCGATCACCACGAAACGAAGAACCGGCGCAGAATCGCCTGCCGTTGACAGCGCCCTTGGCCGAATGACGACACAGCATTTCGGCGCGACTCGGGATCTTTAACAAAGCGGCGGCGGAGGTTCGCATGAAGAAGATAGCGATCCTTGTGATTGGCGCGGCTTGCCTCCTCATCGCCGGCGGTAATGTGCCCGAGCCTCAGCCCCAAACCCACGTCCCATACGCCAGCGGCGAGACGTATTTTTACTATCCTGCCTACGAGCTGTACTATTATCCGAGCGCCGGCCAATGGTGCTCGTACCGTGATAACGGCTGGCACCGTGACCGCAGGATTCCACATCGCTTCAAGAACGTACTGAGCGACAGCGATCGCGTGGCAATCCAATGGCCGCGCGAGCCGCATCTGGATCACGCGCAGATCCGCCGCCAATACCCGCCGCCTGCCACCACCTACCGCGCGCCGGGGTATTGAAGACTTCGCCGCGATCGCTTTTTAGCTTTTGCCGTAAAGCTCTTTGACGAAGCCCGAGCTTTCCAGCTCCTTCAAAAACCGATTATCGAAAAAATCTTTCGGGTCGGCTGCAGCCGCCTTGGGATGATCGGTGAATGAGATGGCGCCGCGGATCGCCTCTTCGGTCACGTACGGCACGCGCGGGAAGAGTGGCGCGAAACCTCTGTACGCTTCGTCGATTATTTCCGGATCCTTGGTCACAAGATAGCGCGCGAGCACGCGCCGCGCCGTCTCGGCCTGCTCGACCGCCACCTTGATGCCGGCGAGGTAGCACTTGAGGAACGAGCTGATTAACGCTGGATTCTGCTTGAGAAGCGCCCGGCGCACCGCGAGGCCGGTGAACGGATAGGGAATTTTCAGCGCGCCGATATTGACCAGTTCCTTGAAGCCCAGGCGCCGCGCCATCAGCGTCGTCGGCGCCGAATGGACCGCCGCCGACACGATGCCTTGATTGAGCGCCGCGAGCGCGTCTTCCTGCCGCGAGAAGTAAAGGACCTTCACGTCCTTTCCCTGGCTCATGTTGTGACGGCGGAGCAGCGCGATCGAGGCGTGGTCGGACGATGCGCCCTTGGTGATGACGCCGAGCACCTTGCCGCGCAAATCTTCCACCGATTTGATCTCGGGCCGGGCGTAGAAAGAAAAAGCGAACGTCGGCACCGGCATGCCGATGTAGATGATGTCGGCGCCGGACAGCATCGCGTTCACCGCGGCGCCGCCGGTGAGCGCCACGTCGACATCGCCGGAGACGACCGTCTGCGTCAGGCGCGCGCCGCCGGGAATAAGCACCGGCTTTACTTCGACGCCGTAGCGCCGGTCGATGCCGGTGTCGGCGATAAGCCAGAGCGGCGTCTGCCCGCCGTTGAGCTGCGGGTAGGCTGCGCTGATCGAAACCGTCGCCGCGAACGCCGCGCCCGCGAAAAACGCGCTGAGCGCCGCCGCGGCGACGAACGGAATCGCGCGCGAAAGCATTTCTCCTCGCCGTCTTACAGCAGGCTCTTGCCGCCGAAGCGGCTCTGCCACTGCGGAATGACCTCTTTGTTGTAGACGTTGTCCGGCACCTCGCCCTTCAGCGCCGTGATCACCGACCGCGTCGCCCATGCGACGCCGGGCTTGAGCCCGCTGCCGACGTTGGACGACACCATGTGCGGCGAGATGAGCACCTTGTCGCCCATTTTCCGGAGCGGGCTGTCGGGCGCGAGCGGCTCGTTCTCGAAGACGTCGAGCGCCGCGCCGGCGATCTTGTCCTGCGCGAGCGCGTCGATCAGCGACTTCTCGTCGACGCAAGCGCCGCGCGAGGTGTTGATCAAAAGCGCGGTCGGCTTCATGAGCGCGAGCTCGCGCGCGCTGATCATGTGGCGCGTCTCTTTCGTCAGCACGACATGTAGGGTCACGATGTCCGCGCGCTTCAGCAGCGTGGGCAAGTCGACTCGCTCGACGCCGAGTTCGGCGAACTTGGAATCCGGCACGTACGGATCGCACGCGATGATCTTCATCTCCCACGGGCGCATGAGCTTGGCGATGCGCCCGCCGATGCGACCGAGGCCGATGATACCGAGCGTGATGCCCGGATAACCGTCGCTGGCGCGCGAGCCGAAGTAGAGGCCCTGATAGTCGAGGTTGCGCCACTTGGTCGGATTCTCCTTCAAGTAGCGGTCGCGCTCGCGCAGCTTTTTCGCTAGCGCAAGCATGTTGGTGATCGCGCCTTCGGCGACGCCGCCCCAGTTGGATTCCGTCGGCGAATGCGTGACAAGAATGCCCAGCTCCGTCGCGGCGTCCACGTCGACGTCGTCGACGCCGATCGTGTACTTGGCAACGATGCGCAGGTTTTTCGAGCTCTGCATGATCTTCTGCGTGATCGGCGTGCTACGGATCGACGTGCCGACGAGCGCATCGGTGCCCTCGGACAGGCGCGCCATCTCCATCTCGCTGTCGCCCTGCGGCGTATCCCAATTCGCCTTGCCCTGCTTCAGCTCGCAGCCCGCGGACTCGAGTATCCTGTCGCTCTCGCCAGTCGGGTCGGCGGGCGCGAAAACGAAAACCTTCGCCTTTGCCATGCTGAGCTCCTTTCTATGCGTCGCGCTTGAGACGCTCTCGGAACATATAAGCCGGGCTTGAGTCAAGTCAATAGTATGCGTCGGCCTACAGCCAAGCTACGGCTGCTAAAAAAATAAACCACATGCTCGTCGATCGGACTCTTCGTCGCCTTTTTTTCGCACCCGTCGGTTCCCTTGCAGACCCACCCCGCGGACGGTTAGACTCTTTTGCATGCGGCTTTTCCGCTGCTTGTGTCTCGCCACCGCGCTCGTCTCGATCGCCGCTGTCTTGTCGCCCGTCGCCAGCGCCGATGAGCTGCCGGCCGCCATCGTAGAGGCCGCAAAAAAGGAGCGCGAAGTTGTTCTCTACGGGGGCATTCCCGGTCAGGCGCTGCGACCGATACGCGAGCTGTTCGAGAAGCACTACGATATACGCATTTCGACCTGGCACGGCGACTCCGAAGAGCTGCTCAAGCGCACCGCGGCCGACGCGAGGAGGGCGCGCTCGAATTTCGACGTCGTCGTCGGCAGCGACACGTTAATGGCCGCGCTCGACGCCAAGGGCTACTTCGAGCCGTTCGATGCCCCGTCGACTCGCGGCTATTTCAAACAACTGCTGGTTGCGAGCCGCAGGATGACGCCTTGGCGTGTTTTCGTCTTCGCCATCAATTACAACACACAGCGGCTGAGCGCCGAACAAGCGCCTAAAACATGGGAGGATCTGCTGGATCCTAAATGGAAGCGGAAGTTTCTAATGGCCAATCCGGCGCTTCACTCCGCCACCCTCCAGTTCCTGCTCAATCTGGAAAAAATTCTCGGGTCAAAATGGCGTTCGGTCGTGGAAGGTCTCGCAAAGCAGCGGCCGCGGCTGACGCGTGACCCGCCGGAGGCGATCCCGACGCTCGCATCCGGCGAGCTTCCGCTGGCGATCGGTTACACCAAAGACAAATATCAGTTCGGCGGGCCGATCGATTATGTGAGAATGGACAAATACCTCGTGTCGCCGAGCTACGTCGCCGTGGCGCTCGGCGCGCCGCATCCGAACGCGGCGCGGCTCTTCATGGATTTTTTCCTCGGCCCCGAATCGCAGCAGCTGATCGCGAACCTAGGCGATTACGTCCTCCATCCCGACGTGCCGGACCGCTTCGAGAACAACATCAAAGACGATCAACTCGTGCCGATGAGGATACCCTCCGCCTCGGAGCGCGAAACCTGGACCAAGAAGTTCAAGGAGATGTTTAAGTAGTGCGTAATGAGTCGTGAGTAGTGATTAGAATAAAATTTTCAACCGATCTCGTAACTACTCACTACTCAGTGTTTACGGCATCGTCGCCAGTGCGCCGCCGTCGACAAGCACATCGGCAGCGGTGATAAAATCCGACTCCTCGGTGCAGAGAAACAATACCGCGGCCGCGATGTCGGCGGGCACCCCCCTCCGCCCCACGAGATTCTTGACGTAGCGGTTTTCCGGCACCACGTCTTCGCCCACGGGCGAGCCGATGCGGTTCGGCGTCACGGAGTTGACGCGGATGCCGTGCGTGGCGAGCTGCGCCGCGAGCGAGCGCGTGAGGTTGAGGACGCCTGCCTTGGCAGCCGTATAAGCGGTCGCGTCCGGCCGTCCGACATAGCCCGACGTGGAAGCGAGATTGACGATGCGCCCTTTCCGCTTGCCATCGATCATCGCGCGCGCCGCGTACTTGACGCAGAGAAAGACGCTCTTCAGCGAGACGTCCATAACCTTGTCCCACTCCTCCTCGGTTAGGTCGAGGACGTTCTTGCGGTCGGTCCATGCGGCGTTGTTGACGAGAATGTCGATGCCGCCCCATTTGTCGGACACCGTGCGTACCATCTTCTGCACGTCCGCCGAGGATGAGACATCGCACACGACGGCGATCGCGTGGTCCTTGTGCTGTGCGTTAATCGCGGCCGCCACCTTCTCGCCGCGGCCGCGATCGAGATCGATCACCGCCACGCGAGCGCCCTCGCGCGCGAGCCAGACGGCGACCTCTTCACCGATATTGCGTCCCGCGCCGGTAACAATCGCGACCTTATTTTCCAATTTCATAAGGGGTTTCCTCCTCCCGTGTCTTCCCGCAAATCCAATAGCATTGCAACGGCTACGGCTTCAAACGCATCGCGCAAGGACAACTTCGCGACAGAGGCCGCGATGCGACCCGCGGCATTTTTTGCCGCGAACATTTGTCATTTTCGCGATTTTGAGGTAGTAAAGGCTATTGCTTCAGCTTTGAGCTCCGCCGGCAATCCCGTTACGAAAGACCGATCGATTTGATGAATATTCCTTTACTCGATCTCACACGGAAATACCGCCAGATCGAGCCAGACCTCCGCGCCCGCTGGGACGAAACGCTGACATCGATGCGGCTCCTGAACGGGCCACAGCTCGCCGGTTTCGAGCGCGAGTTCGGCGCGTTTTGCGGCGTGCAGCACGCGATCGGCGTCGCCTCCGGCACCGACGCGATCTTTCTCTCGTTGCGCGCGCTCGGGATCGGCGAGGACGACGAGGTGATCCTCGCGGCACACGCGCCCGCGCCGGTGATCGAGCCGATCTTCAGCGTGGGCGCCAAGCCGGTGCTGGTCGACAAGGCCGCCGGCGATTACGGTCCCGATCTCGGCTCGGTCAGAGCGGCCATCAGCCCCCGCACGCGCGCGATCCTCGCCGTTCATATGCTCGGGCTGCCGTGCGACATGGACTCGCTCGTCCGTCTCGCCGGCGAAAACAATATCCCCGTCATCGAGGATGCGTCGCAGGCGCAGGGCGCGGTGTACAAGGGCGAGCGCGCGGCCGGTCTAGGACGCATCACGCCGATGAGCCTGGGACCGGTGAAAAACCTCGCCTGCTACGGCGACGGCGGAGTCGTGCTCACGAACGACGACAAGCTCGCGGAATCCGTGCGGCTGCTCCGCGTCCACGGACAGGCGGAAAAGTACAACCACAAGATCTACGGCTGGAACAGCCGACTCGACGAGCTTCAGGCCGGCATGCTGCGGCTCAAGCTTCCGACGCTCGACCGCGACAACGCCCGTCGCGGCGAGATCGCCGCGCGCTACGACGACGCTTTCCGCAATCTGCCGCTGCGCACGCCGCCGGTCTTTTCCGATCGTACGAGTGTCTACCATCAATACGCAATCGAGACGCCCGACCGCGAGCCGCTGAAGAAATTTCTCGACGCAAAAGGCATCGGCAACGGCATCTATTATCCGCTTTGCCTGCACCACCATGAGTCGTGGATCGCCAAAAAGCTGCCGAAATATTCGCTTCCCGAGGCCGAGCGGTACGCGCGCGAGAACCTCGCGCTGCCGGTCTTCGCCGAGCTCCGCGACGATGAAGTCGACTACATCATCGCGGCGGTGCGGGAATATTTCTCGCGCGACTGACCTTCTCCGTGCAGAAACTCCGGCTGTCGGTCGTCGCGCCCATGCACAACGAAGAAGGAAACGTGCGGGCGCTTTACGAGGCCATTCGCGACGCGCTCGAGCCGCTGGGCGACTATGAGATCATTTTCGTGAACGATTGGAGCAACGACGACACACTCTCCATCATGAAAGCGATCGCCGATGAGGATCCGCGCTTTCACTACGCCGATCTCGAGACGAATGTCGGTGAGAACTGGGCGCTGCTGGCGGGCGTTTCGCGCGCGTCCGGCGAAATCATCGTGACGATCGACGGCGATTATCAGAATGATCCTGCATATATTCCCGCGATGCTCGATCGCTTGTCGCAGGGGTACCGCGTCGTCTCAGGCTGGCGGCGGGAACGGGTCGGCAGCTTCTGGGACCGGCGCCTGCCGTCGATCGTGGCGAACGCGCTGATCCGATTGGTCAGCGGCGTGCCGGTACACGACTGCGGCTGTGGCCTGAAGGCGTACCGGCGCGAGGTAATCGCCGGCCGATATGTGCCCAAGGGATTTTTAAATCGCTTCTCGCCAGTGGTGTTCGGCGTGAAAGCAAACGAATTTTCCGAAGTGGAGATCGTCGACCGCGAGCGTAAGGCGGGCACTTCGCACTACGGGCTGGGGCGCGTCTTCGAAGTCGCGCGCGATATCTGCGTGCTGCCGTTCGCCGTGGCGGGCGCCGAGCGCTGGATCGGCGCCTTTCTCAGACTCCAGTGGCTGACGGTCACGGTCGGCGCCTTTTTTTTAATTCTCGGCTGGACGATTCCGGCGCTCCTCTTATTGCTCATTGCCTGTCTGATCTACGCCAACGGGCGGAGCCTCGAGCGCTTCGTTGAAGCGCAGGAACGTCCGCCTTTCCGCATTAAGGAGTTTCGTTAGGCAATGACGATCAACGTCGCGCTCGTGGGCGCCGGCTACTGGGGGCGCAAGCTGTTGCCGAAATTTCGTGCGGCCAAGGATTGCTCGGTCGCAGTGATATGCGATCTCGATGCCGGCCTGCGTGCGGAATGCCATAAAGCCTTTCCCGATATTTCTACGACTGGGTCGTACGACGCCGTGCTTAAAGACGCTAAAATCGACGCCGTCGTGCTTGTGACGCCGCCGGCAACGCATTTCTCGCTCGGCAAAAAGGCGCTCGACGCCGGCAAGCACATCTGGATCGAGAAGCCGCTAGCGCTCCGCTACGATGAGGGAAAAGCTCTCGTCGCCGCGGCGCAGGCGCAGCGCGCCGTGCTCTTCGTCGACCACACGTTTCTCTACGACCGCGCGATCCGCGTGACGCAGGAGCTCGCCGCTGGCGGCGAGCTGGGCGACGTCTACCATGTATTTCTCCAGCGGCTGAACCTCGGCCGCATCAAGCGCGACTCCAACGTCTGGTGGAACTCTGCGCCGCACGACGTCTCGATCCTCTTGTTCGTTTTGAAGGGCCGTCCGGCGAGCGTCACGCTCCAAGGCTATCGTTATCTCCAACCCGACGTCGAAGACCTCAACATGGCGACGGTCGAGATGTCCGACGGCGCCTCCGCGTTCATCTATCACAACTGGCTTTTTCCCGAGAACACGGCGAAGCTCACGGTCGTCGGCAGCAAAAAGATGCTCGTCTACGAGGGCAAATTCGACAAGCGCGCGGCAACGCTCTACGAGTACGCGACGGGCGCTGGCGCGGGCGGCGCAGCGCCGGACGCGAATACAATTCCGTCGAAAGTTTTGACGGAACGCAAACTCGAAGGCATCGCCGCCGAGGAGCCGCTGGCTTCCGCCGTGGCGGATTTTCTGGGCAGCATCCGCGAGCGGCGCGCGCCGCTTTCGGACGGCGAGTTCTCGCTGAAAGTCCTCGCGGTGCTGGAAGCGGGCGAGCGCTCGCTCCGAGCCGGCGGAAAGAAAATCGCCATCGAATCCTGACCTCGGCTGGCGCGCGCCGGCCGCACTCGCCATGAGCGCTGATTCGGCAAGGCAGCATAAAACTCGAAATGGTAAGGTAGAGGCGGTACCGTCGGTGGCCGCGGGCGCGGTTCTCGTCTGTGCCTTCTGCTTCATTCTCTTTATCTGGGCACTCTGGGCCTCGCCGTTCTATGAAAAGGGAGAGCCGCGTGAAGGCCTCGTCGTCTGGGAGATCTGGCACAACGGCAGCTGGATCCTGCCGCTGCGCGCGGGCGTCGACATCCCGTCCAAGCCGCCGATGTTCCATTGGATCGCGGCTGTCACCTCGCTCGTGTCGGGAACATTCAACGAATTCACCGTGCGCTTCCCTTCCGCGCTGCTCGCCTCGCTCGGTGTTCTCGCCGTCTATCTTGCCGCCGCTCGTCTGTGGGGCGCGACCGCGGGTCTTGTCGCCGCCGTCGTCCTCGCGACGAGTCCCGAGTGGTGGCGCGCCGCCGTCAGCGCTCGCGTCGATATGACGCTCACTTTTTTCATGCTCTGCACGTTCCTGTATTTTTATTTCTTGCACAAAGCCGGCGGTGGAATTGCGCGCAGCCTGCTGCTCGCACTCTTTGCCGGCCTCGCAATCCTTGCCAAGGGGCCGGTCGGCGCCGCGCTTCCCGGAATCGCCGCCCTGCTGTTTCTCGGGTTCATGCGCGACCTCGCTTTCGTTAAGCGGCTCTATCTCTGGATTTCCATTCCATTCGGCTTGGTAGTCGCCGGGAGCTGGTACTCTCTCGCATGGCTCCAAGGCGGCGAAAGGTTTTTTCTCCGCCAGGTCGTCCACGAGATCGTCGGCACGCCGCTCGGCGCCGCCGGCCATAATCACAATATCTTTTATTATGTGCCGGCGCTTTTCGCGGGCATGGCGCCATGGAGTCTGTTCTTTCCGGCCCTTGCGATTTATTTGTTCCGGCAGCGCCGCCGTCTGGCGGAAAAGGAGCTGCTTTACCCGCTCGTCTGGTTCGCCGCCGTCTTCGTCGTTTTGTCGCTCGCGCTGGGTAAGCGATCGGTGTACATCCTTCCGCTTTACCCGGCGGTAGCGCTGCTGTTCGCTGCATGGTGGAGCGACTTGTCGCTCGGCGTGTCGGCGGAAACCGGATGGGCCAAAACGGCCGTATACGCGATCGCGACCGTCTTCGGTCTCGCCGGCGTAACGCTCGCGGCCCAGGCAGTCGGGTTCGACGTGGTCGCAGCGGCGCAGCGTTTCGTGTGGCCAAATAGCCGCGAGAGCCTTACGGTCATGGCCGGAGCTTTGAACGATTTTCGCACGACGCTGTTTTTCTGCGCCGCGGTGTCGCTGCTGGGAGGCGTCTTCATCATCGGCGAAGCACGGCGCGGAGCTTGGAACGCCGTCGCATTGAGTCTTGCTATCGTGCTCATGATCTCGCTCAGCGCAATCCAAAGCACCTTCCATCCGGCGCTCGCGGGCAACTACAGCTTTCGGCCGTTCATGGCGCGCGTCCGCGCCGAGACTCCGGCCGGCATGCCAATCGTTTTTTACAGCGGCGCCAACAAAGCCGCGCAGTTCTACGCCCGCGCCTATCTGCCGTCGTTTCTGCCGCTCCAGCGGCCCGCAAAGCCGCCCTACTATATTCTCATCCGCGAGAACGAGTGGCTGATGCTCAAAGGCAAACGCGGCCTGACGGAGATCGATACGAGCGAGACGACCGGCTGGGACGGAAGCGAGCGGCTCTTGGTCGTTGCCGTCGCTCCCGGCACCGACATCCGGCTGCCGGATACCGTCGATGCGCCGGACGAAGGAGACGAGCCGTGAGACCGGCAGCGGCGGCCGACCGCCCGCGCTCTCTAGCCGCGTTGCTCGACGATAGCCGCATAGCAGCTGCGATTCTCGCGCTGTCTGCGGTTTTTGTCCTGTTCCACGATCTCGGCGGCGCCGCCCTCTTCAATCCGGATGAAGGGCGCAACGCCGAAATCGCCCGCGAAGTGCTGGAGACGGGCGACTGGATCACGCCCTACTATAATTTTCTCCCGCGGATCGAAAAGCCGATGTTCTTCTACGCCGCAACGGCGGCGAGCTTTAAGCTCTTCGGCGTCTCCGAGACGGCGGCGCGGCTGCCATCCGCATTGGCCGCGCTCGGTATTCTCGTCATCACCTATTTCTTCGTCCGGCGCATAGCCGGCGCGTGGGCGGCGCTCTGGAGCGCGCTCGTGCTCGTGACCGCAGTGCAGTTTAATATCTTCGCGCGCATCGTGATCGTCGATATGGTCCTGGCATTCTTCATCACGACAGCGCTGATGGCATTTTATCTCGCGAGTATAGCCGAACTGCAGAATGTTAAACGGCGCTATCACTTCCTAATGTATGCCGCCGCGGCGGGCGCGACGCTCGTTAAAGGGCCGATCGGTTTCATCTTTCCCGGGATGATCGTGGTCGCATATATCACCGCGCGGCGGAAATGGTCGGCGCTCAAAGAGATGGAGCTTGGCTGGGGCGTGTTGATCTTTCTGCTCATAGTCACGCCCTGGTACGCCGCCGCGGAGATGCGCCGCCCCGGATACCTCGCCTACTTTCTCGGCCAGGAGCATTTCGTCCGCTTTCTCACGCCGCACTTCAACCGCGGAAAGCCGTGGTATTACTTTTTCGGCGTCGTCGCCGTCGGCTTCTTTCCTTGGACGCTCATCCTGCCGCGCATCGCGGCGAGGCTGTGGCAGATGCGTGATGACTTCGCGCTGTTTACGCTGTTATGGGCCGTCGTGCCGTTCGCGTTTTTCAGCTTGTCCAGCTCGAAGATGTCCGAATACCTCCTGCCGATTTATCCGGCGCTCGCCGCACTCGCCGGAATAACGTTGGCTTATGGCCTTCAGCGGATCGATCTCCGCCTTCTCGCTGCCGCCTGGCTGCTGCTCGGCCTGGCCTGTCTCTACTTCTTTGCCGGGCTGATCGCGCCGACCCTCGTCCCAGCCGCCGGTCGGGAATTCGTTACTCAGCTGCCGCGCGCCGAAATCGCGTCGGTCGGAGTCGTCGCCGCGCTCCTCTTCTTCGCCGCCGCATGGACGACGCTGACGGCGCCGCTCGAGCGGTTGATGCCGCTTTGCTGCGTCGCTTTCGCGGCGCTGTTTTTTATCGGGCACCGTGTGATTGCGCCGATTTCTCTCGACCGCTCCGACAAAGAGCTGGCGCATGATTCCGCGGCGGTCGTGCGCTCGGCGGACGCGACGGTGCCCGTCGTGATTTACGACACATACCTTCCGAGCCTCCCTTTTTACCTCGCCCTTCATCGGCCCATGGCTGTCGTCGCGCATCGCGGCGACGGCGAAATCCTCGGCAGCTTTTATTTATCGAAAGAATGGCCCTCTCCCGCCCCAGGCTACGACCCGGCGCTGTTGACTTACGAAGAATTTGACCGACAATGGGGGCAGAGAAGGCTTCTGGTATTCGTTAAAGAAAAACGCCTCTTCGAGCTGCACGGCGCGAAGGTTTTGCTCCGCGCCGATGGCGTCGCGCTGGTAACGAACCGCTAGATGTAAAGTTTTCATGAACGCGCTGAACACTGTATCTACACTCACTTACGATAAGCCCGTCGCCACGTCAGAGCGCGGAACGCGCTGGGACATCCTTTTTCTCGCGGCGATTTTTATCGCGCTCGCCGCCTGGACGTATTTGCTCCCGCCGATCTGGAATCACGGCGAGGCGCGCGAGGGACTCGTCGTGCAGGACATCGTTCAAGATCACGAATGGATTCTGCCGGACCCGAACGAGGGCATCCCTTCGAAGCCGCCGCTGTTCCACTGGATCGCGGCCATCCTCGCGCTCCCGCTCGGTCTTTCCGACTGGACGGTGCGCCTCCCATCAGCGCTGGCGGCGGGCGCCGTGGCCACGATGACTTTCATGCTGGGCAAAGCGATCGGCGGGCGGCGCACCGCATGGCTGGCCGTCGGCGCGCTGCTCGGCATGTACGAATTCTGGGTGTCCGGAACCGAAGCGCGCGTCGATATGGTGTTCGCGGCGTGCGTCACGGCATCCCTCACGGGCTTTTTCTTCTGGCAGCGCGACAGGCGCGAATGGCAGCGCGCCATATGCTATATCGGCGCGGCGCTCGCCGTGCTCGCCAAGGGTCCAGCAGGCGCCGCTTTCCCCGCGCTCGGCATCATCGCTTTCCTCGCCGCCGATAAGCGGCTGGCGGAACTTTGGCAACTCTGGTCGTGGCCGTGGGTCACGCTGACGCTCGCCATCGACATCGGCTGGTATGCCGGCGCGTATCATATCGGCGGCAAGCGCTTCCTCGACGTGCAGATCTTTCGCGAGAACTTCGAGCACATTCTCGGCACGCACGGCTTTTCGACGCGCCACAGCAAATTCGCGGTTTTCGGCTGGCTCGCGACGCGATTGTTTCCTTGGAACCTCGCGCTGATCGCGGCCCTCGTCCATCGCTTCCGCGGCGGGCGCGAGGACTCGACCGGACGCTTTCTCCATGCTTGGTGGATAGTGATCTTTGCCATCGTCTTTATTTCGACGATCAAGCGCGCCGTCTATCTGCTCCCTGCCTATCCGGCGGTCGCGCTGATCGCGGCGCGCGCGCTCGCGCCGCTCGCCGACGGCGAGACGCTCAAGGCTCGTTTCGCCGCGCTGAAGTTAGCCCGCCTGCAGAGCCTTGCCCTGCTAGTCGCGCTCGTCGATCTCGTGTTGATCCTTCCAAATCCTTCCGTATGGAGGCGCGAAGTGGCGTTTGGCGGCATGCTTGATTTCGTGGGCAAAGTCGAAGCTGCCGTTCCAGGAAGCAGCCGGTTCTACGCTACGCCAGAGCTATTGAATCCGACACTGCAGGTTGTCGCCTACCGACTCGATCGCAATATCATCCGCATGCCGCTGTCGTGCGGCAAACCGGACGACTACTACCTTGCGCGGGCCGGTGAAGCGAACGGCGAAATGAAAGTCGTCGTAACCTCATCGGATGGAAAGACGATCGTTATGAAAGGTGCGACGCGCGATCCTCAGGCTTGTGAAATCGAGAAGGCGCAGCTGCCGCCGCCGATCGATCAAGACGGGGAAATCGACTGAGCGCGCTCGCGGTAAAGCACGAACACGAGACCGCCGACAAGGCCGCTCGCCACGACGATCGCGAGCCACACGATGCTGCTGGCGATCGCCCGCTCCGGCGCGACGCCGATGCGGCCGAGAAAAAACAAATAGCCGCCCTCGCGTATCCCGATGCCGCTGATACTAACCGGTAGCATCGCCACGACATCGACCAGCGGAAAAAAAACCAGCGCGTAGCTCCACGGCAGCTCGAAAGCGAGCGCGTCGGCGATGAGAACCTGGATCGCCACTTGAATCAAGTGGAACGCCAGCGACAGCAGCACGGCTCCGGCGAGAACGTCGGGCCGCCGCCAGTACGCGTTTCCCATGTCATGGAGCTTTTGCGCCAGCGAGTGGCGAATCTTTGCGAGCCGGCGGCCCACGAGCGGAAACGCCGCATAGGCGGCGATCGGCAGGACCGCGCTGATATAAGTCGCATAGCGCACCGCCTGCGGAAAAAGCTCCGCATAGCCGGGAAACGCGAGGAGCGCAACGGCGGCGATCCAGAACAGCACCGTCATGCCGATGGCGCGATCGGCGAGGATGGAGATCACAGCGCGTGTCGCCGTCTCGGCGCCGCCGCCGGCATCGCCCCTCTCGCGCGTGAGATAGTAAACCTTGCCCGCGTCGCCGCCGAGCGTGCTCGGCGCGAAGAGGTTGAAAAACATCCCGATATAATAGAACGCGACGAACTCTTTCAGCGGATTTTTGAATCCCGGCGGCCGCGCGAGCATCGCCCAGCGAATAGCCGTCAGAACTTTCCCGACTGTGTAGGCAAGAAGCGCGGCGGCGACGAAGCCGAAGTTCGCCGTCGAAAGCGTGTGGACGAACTGCCGCCAGTCGAGACTCCAGAAAAGGATCGCGAGCAGCCCGAGGCCCACGCCCGCTTTGATCCAATTAATCCACGAAGCGGTTTTTTTCGCCATGTCGAGACCGGCTTCTATCTTCGCGCCGTCCGCTTGTCAATCAAGCACGCCGTTGTGCGGTGTCGGCGGGCGGTATAAGAATAATCGGACGGAGGGGCCGATGAAAATCCTGCACACGATGATCCGCGTCAATGATTTGGACGAATCGATCCGCTTTTACTGCGACCTGCTCGGCATGCGCCTGCTGCGGAAAAAAGAGTATCCGTCGGGGCGCTTCACGCTCGCCTTTGTCGGCTACGGCGACGAAGCTTCCAGCGCGGTCGTCGAGCTCACGTATAATTGGGATACGCATCAATACAGTGTCGGCGACGGCTTCGGCCATATCGCCGTCGGCGTCGACGATATCTACGCGACATGCGAGGCGCTCCGCGGCAAGGGCGGCAAGACCGTGCGCGAACCCGGCCCGATGAAGCACGGCACGACCGAGATCGCCTTCGTCGAAGACCCGAACGGCTACAAGATCGAGCTCATTCAAGCCAAACGTTAAAGAGTTGGCGGAAGTCGTCTCGTTGAAGAGCTTAGGGGCTGCAGAGTTGAAGGGTTAGGCAAGCCGGTTCTTAACCCTTTACTTTAAAATTTAACCCGTTAGCTCCGGAAATGCATCTCTCAGTTCTCTCGGTAACGACGGCACGTCGAGGCCGAGGGCGCGCTTGAGCAGCAGGCCGTCGGCGACGGCGCGCCCGCGCGCGTGGTTGTTGAGGTAAACGCGAATCTTGCGCGCCTCCGGCTTGCCGGCGATCTCTTTCACCCTCGTCGCCAGCGCCTGCATTTTCTCCGCTCCGTAAAGATAATCGTAGCGCTCCCACGACTCGCCGTGCTCCCACCATTGCGCGCTGTTGCGGCCGTGGAGCCTGAGATAAAAAACGCCGCGGCTCGGCGCGAACGGCTGGCGCACCGACGACGCGAACTTCGGCTCGTCGATGACCGCCCACGCGGCGTCGCCTTCGGCGAGAAGCTTCTCGGTCGCCGGCCGCCCGTCGCTCCAGCTCCGATGCCTGAGCTCGACAACCTTCTCGAAATCGCGGAACGCCTCCAGCGTCCACGCGACGCGCTCGGCGTTGGCCGGCGTGAAATAAAACCCTGCAGGGTATTGAAATAGCAGCGCGCCCAGCTTGCCCGCCGCGGCAAGCGGCGCGATCGCCTGCTTGAAGAGCTCGACGTCGTCCGCCGTGGGATTCTCCCGGCGCTCGCGCGGCGCGCCGGGCTCGCCGAGCCGCGTCGCGTGCGTGAATTTTTGCCACGCTTTGACGGAGAATTCGAAGCCGTCCGGCGTTTTCGCCGCCCACGCGCGCGCCATCGCAGGCGCGGGCGGCCGGTAGAAGCTGCTGTTGATCTCGACCGTGTCGAAAAAGTCGGAGTAATAGGAAAGCTCGTCGAAGCCGCGCCGCCGCTCGGCGGGATAAAAAGCGCCGTCCCAACCTTTTGGCGGCGCGCCGGGATAGGAGTAGCCGCAGGTGCCGATCCGGACGTCCGTCATGGCGCCGTTAATTTGCATCGAGCGTCGTTTTCCACTAGGATGATCGCGCTCCCGTTCGAGAAAGCAAAATTCCTACAAGAGGCATTGCTGCATGGCCACGATGATTACGAGCGAGTGTATCAACTGCGGCGCTTGCGAGCCCGAGTGCCCCAACAATGCGATCTCGCAGGGCGAAGAGCTCTACGTCATCGATCCGCTGCTCTGCACCGAATGCGTCGGCTTCCACGATTACGAGGCGTGCGCCGCGGTATGCCCCGTGGACTGCTGCGTCACCGATCCTAACAACGTCGAAGGCGAAGAAGCGCTGATCGGCCGCGCCAAGGCGATCCATCAAGACATTCAGTTCGGCGATACCTTCGAATCGCGCTTCCGCAAAGGCGACAAGCCGGCTCCCGCTGCCGCGAAGAAGCCCGCCGCCCAGCCGCAAGGCGAGCCCGCGGCTGCCACCGCGGCGACAGCGGAGTCCGCCGCGCCGGCAGCGGTCGAGAGGCTGGAGGATGAGTCGATCGAGCCGCCGCTTCCGCCCGCCGATTCCTGGTCGATACCGCTCCGCTGCTACAAATGCAATGAAAGTTTCGATTTCCCCGTCGGCCGCTTCATGGTCGGCAACGTCCTCTGGTGTCCGCACTGCCACAAGTCGATGGTCGTGCGCGACAACGTGAATTATCAAATCCGCACTCTCTTGAAGGACTTTTACGAAGGCTGGGAAAAGGACGAGACCGAGTTTCGCGCGCGACGCGAGCGCGAGCTGAGAGAATTCCGCGAGAAGCGCGCCAAGGAGCTGCGCGACTTCGAGAACCGCCGGCGCCAGGGGCTCGAAAAAATCAAAGCTCGCTTCGCCGAGCTCGGCGACAACTACGACGCGCCCGGCCGCCCCGCTAAAAAGGGTTCCTTCGCCTGGGGATGATCGCTTCCACGCTGCATCTCGTCGCGCTCACCGCGTATCTCGGCGCCGTCGCAGGTCTCTGGACGATCGTCTTCCCGAGCTATACTGCCCTCGCCGGCCATGAAGGCCGCCTCAAGCTCCTCGCCCGGAGCCTGAAAGTTTACAACCCCGTGCAATGCGGCGCCCTCGGTGTGCTGGTGCTCACCGGCGCGATCCAGGTAACGGACTTGAAGGACGCCTATCGCGGCTCGTTCGCGCAAGCGTTCGGCGCGACGCTCGGATGGAAACTCGTTCTCGCTTTCATATTGATCCTCCTCAGCACGTATCAAAGCATGGGCGTCGCGCTCCGCTTCGTCCGCCGCTACGACGGTGGCGACGCGATCACTCCCGGCGAGCTCGATTCGATAGCGAAGCGGATTCGCGGCTCGACGCTGCCGCTTCTCGTGATCGCCGCGGCGACCGTGTGGCTCGGGCTCGAGCTACGCCGCTGACCGCCGCCATTCCTCGATGATCCCGTCTCTGTTTGTCTGCTTCTTCCTTTCCGGCGCCGCCGCGCTGGTATACGAGGTCGTCTGGATGCGGATGCTGACACAGATTTTCGGCAGCACCGCCTACGCCGTCGCGACCGTGCTCGCCGCCTTCATGGCCGGTCTCGCGCTCGGCAGCTACGTCTTCGGCCGGCTCGCGGATCGGCGAACAAACCTGCTCCGGCTGTACGGAGCGCTGGAACTCGGCGTCGGCGTTTACGGATTCGTCGCGCCGTCGCTGTTCTACTCTGCGCGCGGAATTTACGCGCCGCTCTTCTGGCTCTACGAGCTCTCGCCCGGCGCTTTCAATATCGTCCTTTTCATTCTCGCGTTTTTCCTGCTCGCCGTGCCGACCTTTCTCATGGGCGCGACACTCCCGGTGCTGAGCCAGGTTTTCGTCCGGAACAAGAGCCATCTCGGCCAGCGCGTCGGCGATCTCTACGCGACAAATACCCTCGGCGCGGTCGTCGGCTGCGCGCTCGCGGGCTACTACCTCATTCCGCAGCTGGGGCTCAGCAGCACTGTTTATACGGCGGCGATCGGCAACGTCGTCATCGCACTCATCGTAATGATTCTAAGCGTCGCGCCGTACGGCGAAGCAACCGAAGTCACCGGCGAAGACGGCGCAATCGTGCCCGAACGTCGCACGGCGACCGAATGGCTGCTGCTCGCATCGATCGCGCTGTCCGGCGCGGCGGCGATGATCTATGAAAACGCCTGGACGCACGCGCTGACGCTCGTGATCGGCGGCTCGGTCTATTCGTTCACGACCATGCTGCTCACGTTTCTCGTAGGTCTCGCCGCCGGCGGATATCTTTACGCGCGCATCTTCGGGCGCCAGCCCGTCAGCGTAACGGCATTCGGCGTCGTCGAGCTGAGCGTCGGCATCACGGCGGTGGCGACGATTGCGATGTTCGAGAAGCTGCCGCTGGTGTTTCTCCGCCTGCACGAGAGCTTCGGCGATTCCTTCGCGCTTTTCCTCGCCATCCAGGTGATGCTCGCGTTCGCCGTGATGTTCATCCCGGCGCTGCTGCTCGGCATGACGTTCCCGCTGGTGGTGAGCCTCTTCACGGAAAATGTCTACCGCGTGGGCAGCAGCGTGGGAACCACGTACGCCAGCAACACGCTCGGCGCGATCGCCGGCGCATTCATCGGCGGCTTCGTCCTACTGCCACTTGCGGGCATCCAGCATAGCATCGTCATCGGCGGCCTGCTGAATCTCGCGGTCGGCTGCGCGCTGCTCATCGGCGACGTACGTCCGGGTCGAAGCTTTCGTCTCGCAATCGGCGGAGCGATCACCGCCGCGCTCTTGGTCTTCGGCCTGCGCTTCACGCATTGGGATCCCGTCGTGATGACGAGCGGCGTCACGGTCTACGCCAAACGATATAAGCCCATTCCGACCGATTCGCTCCGTCTCGAAGAGATGCACCGCGACCGGCTGCTCTATTACCGCGAGGGTCTCACCGCGACGGTCAGCGTGCACGAGATGCGCTTCAAGACCTATCGCTACTTCAAAACGAACGGCAAAGTCGACGGATCTTACGGCGACGCGCTTACGATGCTCATGACGGGCTATGTGCCGATGCTGCTCCAGCCCGACGCGCGCGACATAGCCGTCATCGGTCTCGGCACCGGCATGACCGTTAAGGCGGTCGGCGCATTCCCGGTGAAAAATATCGACGTGCTGGAGATCGAGCCGGCGATGGCCGAGGCGGCGGCTTACTTCGGCGCGAAGAACGACAATATTCTGAAAGACCCGCGCGTGCGGCTGATCCCGTCGGACGGCCGCAATTATCTCATGGCCGTGCCTCGCAAATACGACCTCATCGTCTCCGAGCCGTCGAATCCATGGATCGCCGGCATTGCGAGCTTGTTCACGCGCGACTTTTACGCGACCGCGCGACAAAAGCTCACGCCCGACGGCGTGTTCGCGCAGTGGCTCCACAACTACTCCATGTCGCCGGACGATTTCCGCATGGTGCTGCGCACGTTCGCCGAGGCGTTTCCGCACATATCGGTGTGGAACCTTCAGGAGACCGATTTCCTTCTCGTCGGCAGCCACAAAGAGCTGCGCTTCGATTACGCACGCGCGCAGAAAATCTTTTCGAGCAACGAGGTCCTGCGCGACGACTTCCACGACCTCGGACTTTCCGACGCCTATTCCGTCCTGGGCTTTTACCGCATGGGACGTCCCGAGCTGCTGAAGCTGGCGGACGGCGCCGAGTACAACACGGACGACAACGCGCGCCTGGAATTCTCGGCGCCGCGAAGCCTCGGCGCCAATACCTCGGAGCTGAACCGCAAGATCATGGAGCCGCTCGTGACGCCGGCGCCGTGGGCCGCCGACGCCCCGCTCGCGCCCGAGCGGCGACGTTACCTCGTCTCCGAAGCGCTCCACGCGAGCGGCTGGGACGACCGGGCGCTCGCCGAGGTGGAGAAGGCGCTCGCGGTCGATCAGGCGAACGCCGATTTTCATCTGCTGCGCGCGCAGATCCTCGCCGCGCAGGATAAGACCGCCGAAGCCGCGCGGGCGGCGCAGATCGTCATGGCGCTCGACCGCAGCAAAGTGAAAAAAGTCATGGCGCTGGCGGAGGACCTTTACACTGGCGAAGCGAGACAGGTCTACCTGAAGGCGATCGAGGCGAATCCGAAAGAGATCATCCCGTATCTCGGGCTCGGCACCGTCGAGCTCCAGCGCAACCGCCTCGACGAAGCGGAATCCTGGCTGCGCAAAGCCGAGGCGCTCCAGCCCAAGCACGCCGCCGTCCTGCTCGCGCTCGGGCGGCTGGAAGTCGTGCGGAAAAATTATCCGCGCGCCGTCGCGCTGCTCGAGGCCGCGCGTGCGGCGCCGGAAGGCGAAAAGTCGTCGATCCTCTACGGCACGCTCGGCAACGCATATGTGCAGCTCGAACGCTGGGACGACGCCGTCGAGACGCTCGAGCAGGCGCTGCTGCGGCAGCGCAAGAACAGTGCGTGGCGGCTGCTGCAGGCACGCGCGCTGACGCGCCTCGGCAGGACGCGCGAGGCCGAGCTTCGCTACCGCGAAGTGATGGCGATGGAGCCGGGCAATGGGGAGGCGTGGGAAGGCCTCAAGTCTTTAGGCCGGCGCTACTGATGTTTCTATTGACAACCGGAAATCGTATGATCATTATGAAATTGCAAGCCGGCAGTCATCGACTCGCCGGCTTTTGGATTTGAGGAGACTTTCCAAACATGGCACGGGTGAAGAAAAAAACATCGACCGCAAAGCTGCGCAACGCGAGCGCGCTCGACGAACAGAACCAGGATGAGGCCGAAGAGCAAGGGCTCGCGAGCGACGAGGCCGGCAGGCTGAAAATCAAAAAGAATTACGAAGAGCTGCTTGGAATTCGGGTCGAGAAGCTCAAAGGCCGGGTGCTGAACCGCGAGAAGATCAACAAGAGCATCGACGGTATTTATTACATCTGTTTTTCCTGCAAGCGGATCGCACACAATCTCGACGAGGGTCTCGTCGAAGACCCGGTCAGCCAGGTGAATTACTGCGCCGCCTGCGCCAAGGAAAAAGGCATCAAGGCGGCGGCGAGCTGATCCCGCTGAGCCGCGTCAGAGCGGCATCCCCAGTTCAGCCAGCACGCGTTTCAAATCTTCCGGAAGGGGCGATTCCACGCGGATAGTCCGGCCTTCGGCCGGATGGCGAAATTCTATTAATTGGGCGTGCAGGAACTGCCGGCTAAGACCGAACACGTCGCGCTGTTTGCCGCCGTAAAGCGGATCGCCGGCGATCGGATGGCCCGCGCTCTGCAAATGCGCGCGGATCTGATGTGTAACGCCGCGCGCGATCTCGATTTCGAGCAGGCTGAAGCCACGGACGCTTAATCTGCGGCGAAAGCGCGTCGACGCGGGCCATTTGCGCGTCCGGCCCTTTTGATCTTGCTGCGGAACCGGCCTCATCTTCCCGCGCTCCTTCGCATCGTGGGCGAGCGGAACCGCGATCGTACCGCTTTCGTCGGCGACTCCCCACACCAACGCCCAATAGATTTTTTGGATCGCGCCGGCTTCGGATTGCGCGCGCAAGTTTTCGAACGACGCTTGATCTTTGGCGGCGATAACGAGTCCCGAGGTGCCGCGATCGAGGCGGTTGACGAGCCCCGGCTCCCACGGGCTCCGGCCGACGCCGCTAAGAGCCGGGCGCGCGGCTGCGAGAAAGTTGGCGAGGCTGCGCTTTTCGCGACCGGAAAAGCCGTGCGTCGCGATGCCGGCCGGCTTGTCAACGACGATGACCGCGTCGTCTTCGTAGCGGACGACGATGCCGAGGTCCGGCTCGGGCGGCGGCGCGGTCGCGAGCCAATGCGGATCGCCGCGGAAGACGATTTCGTTGCCGCCGGATAGGCTGTCGCCTTTGCGGCCTCGGCGGCCGGCGACCCAGAAGGCGCCCTCCTCGATAGCTTTCTGCGCTTCTCGGACCGAGAGATGCGGCAGACAGCGGCGCACGAAGGCATCGAGGCGTATCGCGCGGATTTCCGCGGGCACAATCCAAGATGTCACAGGGTTCATCGCTTTGTCGCGGCTTTAATGGTATCTAACCCATCGGGGTCGAACAATGAAGCCCGAGTTTTTCGCCGTCATCATGGCCGGTGGCAAAGGAAGCCGCTTCTGGCCGCTCAGCCGTCCGAGCCGCCCAAAGCAGATGCTGCGGCTGCTCACGCCCAAAAGCCTCGTGCGCGAGACCGTGGACCGGCTGATGCCGGTCTTTGGGCCGCGCAACATCCTGATCGTCGCGGTGGACGAGCAGCAGCGCGCGATGCGCCGCGAACTGCGCATGCTGCCGAAGAGCAATTTTCTGATCGAGCCGCTGGGAAAAAATACCGCGCCGTGCATCGGGCTCGCCGCCGTCGAGCTGCTCGAGCGCGATCCCGAAGCGATCGCGGCGATCCTGCCCGCCGATCATTGGATATCCGACGGGCGCCGGTTTTCCCGCGCGCTGCAAAAAGCGATCGCCGTCGCGTCCGAAACGGACACGCTCGTCACGCTCGGCATCCGGCCCACGTACCCCGAAACGGGTTACGGCTATATCGTGAAGGCGAAAGGCGGCGGCCGCGCCGAAGCCCGCCGCGTTAGGGGCTTCGTCGAAAAGCCGCCGGCCGCACAGGCGCGCAAGCTGATCGCCTCCGGCGCGCTGTGGAACAGCGGCATCTTCGTCGCGCGCGTCGCGACGTTTCTCGCGGCGTTCCGCCGCTACGCGCCGCAGGTCGCGCGCAGGCTCGACGTCATCGCCGGGATCGCGCACGGCCGCAGCCTTGCCCGCCTCTCGCCCGCCGCGCGCGCGGCGCTTAAGCGCGCGTACCGAAAAATGCCGAACGTATCGATCGACTACGCCGTGATGGAAAAAGCCGGGTCGGATGGGAAAGTCGTGACCATCGAAGCGGACTTCGGCTGGAGCGACATCGGCAATTGGGACGCGCTCCATCGCATGCTGCCGAAGAAAAGATCCGGCAACGCCGGAGTAGGGCCGCACTTCCCGTTCCGCTCGAGCAACTGCCTCGTATATGCCTCCGACGGCCGTCTCGTCGCATTGCTCGGTATGGAAAATACCGTCGTGGTAGACACGCCCGACGCGATTCTCGTCGCGGACATTCGCCGCGCGCAGGAAATCAAGGATTTGACCGACGAGCTCGGTATCCGCGGCTTCCGCAAATACGTCGCTAGATGAATTTTTCCGCGACCCAGCCGAGAATGTAGCCGATCGCGCACGCGGCGATGCCCAAGGATGTCGTCTCGAGGCCGGAGCGCAACGCGTTCGTCTTCGTAAGGCGCGTCTTAACCGCACCGACGGCGAATAGAAACGCGACCGAGACGAGAACCGCGGCCCAGATCGCCGTCCGGGCATTGCTCATGAAAAAATACGGGATAATCGGCGGCAGCGCGCCGGCCACGAAGGAAACCCCCATCGTGCCGGCGACCTGCACCGGCTCATCCAGATGCTCCTCGAAAAGACCGAGCTCCTCGCGCGTCATGAAGCGCAGGAGCAGATCCTTATTCGACATGACGCGGTTGACGATCATCTCCTGCTCCGGCCGCGTGAAGCCCATCTCGCCGTAGATCTCGCGGATCTCCTGCGCTTCCTTTTCCGGCATCTTTTCGATCTCCCACTTCTCGCGCTCGATCTCGGAGTGGAAGAACTCGCGCTGCGACTTGGTGGCGAGATAGGCGCCGAGCGCCATCGAGACCGCGCCGGCGACGATTTCCGCCATGCCGGCGAGAAGAATGTAGCGGCTCTGCGCGATCGAGCCGGTGACGCCGGCCAAAAAGCCGATCGTCGTCACGAGCCCATCGTTCATCCCGAAAACGACCTCGCGGATCGCGCGCCCCTTCGGCGTGTGCCAATCTTCAACGTGGTGGTGCTGGATGAGCGCGGGTTCCGCCATGCGTGGAAGCTACCACCCGAGATTTTAAAAGCCAACAGAAAATCGCCGGCGCCGCGCTACCTCTGTTACATTGACTTCATCGCACCGCTGCTTTACTTTTGCTCATCCCTCTCATGGAGAGCGTATGAATCCGAGCGGTCCGCTGCGCGACGGCGAGACGGTTATTTTCATCGACCGCAAAGAGCGCGAATATCTGCGGCGGCTCGCCGGCGGCAAAGAAATAAAAATCCGCGACGGCAAGCTCGCCGCCGACGAAGTGATCGGCCGCGACGAAGGCACGCTCGTGCGCTCGTCGCTGAGCGATACGTTCCTCGTCTTCCGCCCGACGCTCGCGCAGCTGATTCCCAATCTTCCGCGGCAGGCGCAGGTGATCTATCCCAAGGACATCGGCTCGATCCTCGTCTGGGCCGATATCCAGCCGGGGCTTGCCGTCGTCGAGTCCGGGGTCGGCGCCGGCGCGCTCACGGTCGCGCTGCTGCGCGCGCTCGGGCCTTCAGGACGTCTCGTTTCGTACGAACTGCGCGAGGACTTCGCGCGCATGGCGAAGGAAAACGTCGCGCGCTACTACGGCGCGGCGGAGAACTGGACGCTCAATCTCGGCAACGTTGCCGAGGCGCTCGCCGAAAGTGAGGTCGACCGCATCATCCTCGACCTGCCCGAGCCGTGGCAGGTAACGGAAAAATCCTGGGCGGCGCTCCGCCCCGGAGGAATTCTGCTCAGCTATCTGCCGACGGTCATTCAAGTGAAGACGCTCGTGGATTCCATCCGCGCACACGGCGGGTTTGCCGCGGTCGAAACCTTCGAGACACTCTTCCGCTACTGGCACATCAAAGAGATGAGCATGCGCCCGCAGCACCGCATGGTGGCGCACACGGGATTCATTACTGTGGCGCGGAGATTGGCGGGGAGGTAGAAATGTCGAAAATTTTTCAAAATGTACTCTGCGGAATATTTTTCTTTTTGGCCTTCGCAGCAGTCGTTGAAGCTAAATTCGTGATGCCGCAAATGACGCCTGTCGATCGACTAGTGAAGAATGCCGAGGCCTATCTACTAAAGCATCGAAACGAAGCCAACGCCCATTATACGCTCGCGCGCATTCACTACTTGGCATTTTCCTCTAAACGCAACCAAGTGCCTGCGCACGAGGGTTATGGTGATGATAAAGGCCGTTTCTTCCCCGCGTCGCAGTGGATGGTGGAAGACGGCCACTACGAGCCGAAAACCAATCCCGGCGCAAAGCTGAGCGATGCAGAATTGATCGATCACGCCGCGCGCGGCGCTCGCAGCTTCAAGGAAGCTGTACAGCTCGACCCGAAAAACTCTCTATATCAGCTCGGCCTTGCTTCGCTCCTCGAAGAGTTCTGGCGTTGGAGCGAAAGGAAGAAACCTGGAGCGCTGCCGCAGGAGTTGCGCGGGATAACCGTCCGCTCCGTCCGCAATGCTTATTCCAAAGCTTTCGCCCTCGCTACAGCTAAAGATCCTAAGCCACAGGAAGTACCGGTGGCCGGCGTAAGCAAAAGCCTTACGGGTCACGAGGCCGCGGCGGGCCTGGTCCGACTTGCGCAAGACGGAAGTTTGACGGCCGCCGATAAAACAGAATTAGTGCAAGCGAAGGTGGCGATGGCACGGTTTGAGAAGCGGGCGATGGAGCACGGCTTATTTACGCCCATGGCGTTTTCGTTTCAGGAAGCGCACCTCGCCGATCTTCTCGTGCCCGACAAATCTGTCGACTTCGATCTTCGCGGCTATGGGCCGTGCGAGACTTGGCCGTGGGTCAAGCCCGAGCTCGGGTTTCTCGTTTGGGACCCAAACGAGAGCGGCCGAATCGAATCCGCGCGGCAGATGTTCGGCGGCTATACGTTTCAGATTTTCTGGCGCACGGGCTACGACGCGCTGCGCGCGCTGGACGATAACGATGACGGCGTTCTTTCCAGCTCGGAAATGGAAGGTATCAGCGTGTGGTTCGACCGCAACGGCGACGGCGTCTCGCAGCCGGACGAGGTAATGCCCGCACACCGCATAGGAATCGTATCCATCGCGGTGACCCTCAGTGAATACGACGGCATCCACCCGACGAACCCGCGCGGGATTACGCTGAAAGACGGGGGTACTCTGCGTTCTTGGGACTGGATGGTCGAGCCTCACACCGCCTCGCGCGTGGCCGCGCGATAGATTTGTCGCAAACAGAAAAGGTGAAAGCCGCTCGCGCCGCCTTCACCTCTCTACATCGTATTTGTGATTAAATTACCTGCCGATCACTCCGGGCACTGCAGCTGAATATAGTTGCCCTCGGGATCGTAGAAGTAGAGGCCGCGCCCCGTCGGCCGCGCGACCGGCTTGTCGATGAGCACTTTGACGCCGGCCTTCTTCAATTCGTCGACGGCATTATCGAAGTCTTCCTTATTAGTCTGGAGCGCGATGTGCGCCGTGCCATCGTCGAAGTCGCCGCGCTCGATCGGCTTGGGACGCTGGAAGAGGACGAGGCACATGCCGTCCTCGCAGAACAGGCGCGAGATCGACGGATACATGCCGTAGACTTCCTTGTAGGGGCCGCCGCTGTCGACGTCGAAGCCGACCTTGGTGCATTTCATGCCAAGAACTTCGCTGTAGAATTTCGTCGCGCGGTCGAGGTCATTGACCGGCAAGCCGATGTGGTAGACCTTTTTAATCTTCATAGACTTCTCCTCCTACGCTGATTGATTTTATACCGCGCCGCGACGGCTGTTTTCAAGGGCGGCTAAACGACGCTTTCTTCTTGTAGAGCGGCAAGCCTTTTGTGTAGATTAGCGCGCGTGGACGCCATGCAGCCATGCATCCAGGCGCGAGACGTAAGCCTCACCTTCCGCCCGAAAAATCGCGACCCCGTCGCAGCCTTGCAAAACCTCTCGCTCGAAGTCGCTAGGGGCGAGTTCGTCAGCATCGTCGGCCCTTCGGGCTGCGGCAAGAGCACCTTCCTCAATATACTTTTGGGGCTCATTCGACCTGATGCGGGCGTCATGGAACTCAACGGCCGGCGCATCGACGGGCCGGGCCAGGACCGTGCGATGGTGTTTCAGGAGTTCGGACTGCTGCCGTGGCGCACCGTGCTCGGCAACGTCGAGCTCGGCTTGGAGCTGAAAGGTGTCGACGCTGAGAAGCGGCGCCGTCGCGCGGCGGAGCTGATCGACATGGCCGGCCTCTCCGGCTTCGCCAGCCACTATCCGCACGAGCTTTCCGGCGGTATGAAGCAGAGGGTCGGACTTGCGCGCGCGCTCGCGACCGATCCCGAGGTGCTTCTCATGGACGAGCCGTTCGCCGCGCTCGACGCGCAGACGCGCGATCTCATGCAGAGCGAGCTTTTGCAGGTGTGGGAGAAGACGCGGAAGACGGTGCTCTTCGTCACACACAGCATCGAAGAGGCCGCTTACCTCTCGGACCGCGTCGTGGTGATGAGCGCGCGGCCCGGCAGGATCAAGCATATTCTCAAGGTCGAGCTGCCACGCCCGCGCGATTACGAGATGCGGCTCACGGCGGAATTCAACGTGCTGAAATCGCGCATCTGGGACATTCTCAAAGAAGAGCTCGTGGGAAAGAAATAATATGCGCGCGCGGGAATTCTACGGCGAGCACCGGCGGCTGATTTTGGGCGTGGCGTCGCTCGTCGCTGTGGTCGCCGCGTGGGAGCTGCTGCTGACGTATGTCGTTCCGCTGAATCCTTTCTTCTTCACCAAGCCGTCGCTCATCGCCGCCGCGTTCCGCGATCAGATCGCGACCGGCAAGCTGTGGCACGACCTCGGCGTCAGCAGCCGCGCGTTCATTCTCGGCTTCTCGGCCGCAGTGATCGTCGGCATACCGCTCGGCATCGTCATGGGCTGGAACCGGCGCGTGGAATATGCGCTCGATCCGTTTCTCACGGCGATGTACGCGAGCCCGCTGGTCGCGGTCGCGCCGCTTTTGATCATCTTTTTCGGCGTCGGACTCACCGGCAAAGCGGTGCTGGTCTTTCTGCTCGCCGTCTTCCCGTTCGTCTTCAACGTCTTCGCCGGCGTGAAGTCAACCGATCCGCTGCTCATCAGCGTCGTGCGCGCTTTCGGAGGGTGTGAAAAAGATTTGTACGTCAAAGTCATCCTTCCGAGCACGCTGCCGTATCTCGCGGCGGCGGCGCGCATCGCGATCGGCCGCGGGCTGGTCGGCATCATCGTCGGCGAGTTCTACGCCGCCTCGGAAGGCATCGGCTTCGCGATCTCGCAGGCCGGCGACACCTACCGCCTGCCTGACATGTTCGTCGGCATTCTCATTCTCTCGGTGATCGCGGTGATCTTGACCGAAGGCATGCGCTGGCTCGAGACCGCGCTCGCGCCGTGGCGCGCCGGCGAGGAGGTACGATAATGGCGCTGAAACGATTTTATCTCGAGCGCGAGCCCTACATTCTCGGCATCGGCTTCATCGCGGCGCTGCTGCTCGTCTGGCAATCGGTTCCGCTCTGGTACACGCTGCCGCGCGGCATGGCGCTGTTTTTTACGACGCCTTCGGCGGTTGCGGCGGCGTTCTGGCATCTCGTTTCGAGCGGCGAACTGGAAAAGCACATCTATGTCAGCGCGCTCGCCTTCGTCGCCGGCCTCAGCCTCTCGATCGCCGTCGGCCTGCCGTTGGGGATCATTATGGGGCGGTCGAAGACGCTCGAGGCGCTGCTCGATCCCTACGTCACGGCTTTCAATGCGACGCCGCGCATCGTCTTCCTGCCGCTGCTGATCCTCTGGTTCGGCATCGGCATCTGGTCGAAGATCGCCGTCGTGTTCGCCGGCGCGGTTTTTCCGCTGCTGATCAACACCTATGCCGGCGTGAAAAACGTCGACCGCGTGCTCGTGAACGTCGTGCGCTCGTTCGGCGCGAACGAATGGCAATTGATGAAGGTCGTCGTAGTGCCGAATTCGCTGCCGTACATCATCGCGGGACTCAGGCTCGCGATCGGGCGCGCGATTTTGGGCGTCGTGGTCGGTGAGTTTTTCGGATCGTCGCGCGGCCTCGGCTATATGATCGCGTCGGCGGCGACGAACTATAAAGTCGACGTCGTCTTCGTCGGCGTCGCCATATTCATGGCGCTGTCGCTCGTCCTGACGCTCGCGGTCAAGCGATTGGAATCGCGCCTCGCGAGCTGGCGCCCTGAGACGGCGAAGACGTTCTGATCTGATTAGAAACCAGCGCCACGCTCCAGCGATATCCCTGTAAACTCCGAAATGGCTTGGTAAACGCCTGTATATACCCAGAGGTAGTTACAGACAAGAAAGACGATTACAGCAATTGAATACTCGATGACCTTGGCGTTTAAAGCCGAGCGTTTGGCAATAGCTTGAGCGACGACTCGACTCGCGAAGACATACAAACCGAGAACGCCGAAAAAAATACAAAACCAAAAGAGCGGATGCACAATCTTTATTTCGCCGGCGTCCGCCCCATCTCTTTCAGCACTTCGTTCAAAGGACCGCGGTCGACGAACTGCTCGGGATCGGGAAGCGGCTTGCCCTTCGGCCAGCCGAGCTCCGGTGTGGTGCGCGACTCGAAAAGGTCGCGGATCAGGTTCGCCGGCATCTCCGGGCTGTACTTGTCGAACACCTGCTTGTAGATGCTCTCGTTTACCTTCGGGTCTTTGATCTCGAAATATTTCGCGATCACGTCGACCGTCCCCTGCTTGTTCGCCTTGATGTAGTCCTCGGCCTTGACCATCGCGCGGATGAAGCGCTTCACAACCTCACGCTTCTCCTTGATGTAATCCTTGTGCGTCAGGAACGTCCCGCCGAGTCGCGGCAGGTAGTCGCCGGTGCGCACGAGAATTTTCATGCCCTCCTTCTCGGCGCGCGCGGCGTGCGGGAACGAGAGCACGCCGCCCTGGATCGAGCCTTGAATGAGCGCCGCGACGCGGTCCGGCTCGCCCGTGAAGCTGATTACTTTGTAGTCCTTGCCCGGCTCCATCTTGAAATTCTTCCCGAGCACGATCACGAGCTCGCTATAGTCCGCCGAGCCAGGCCGCCCTAGGCCCAGCGTTCGGCCTTTGAGGTCCTCGACGCGCTTGATGTCCGGCGTGGTCGTGAGCGTCCACTGCGAGATCAGCGACTCACCGACGATGAAGACAATCGGCGCGCCCTGGAGCATCGCCTCCGAGCCGCCGCCGGGGATCGGCGTGAACTCGATCTCGCGCGCGATCGTCGCGCGCACAAGCACGCCGGCGGTCGCCGCGATGAAATCGGCGTCGAGCCCTTCGTTCTTGAAGAAGCCCTTGTCGATCGCGACGTATGACGGTATGTGAAAGCCGCTCCCGCCGGTCGTCCGGCCGACCCTGATCTTGATCGACTGCGCGTCGGCGATTGAGACGGCGAAAACCAGTAGAACGAATGCCAACGCGGAGATTGGGGCTTGGGGACTCATCCTCATGGCTGTCTCCTTTCCGGCGGATAGAGGCTAGCCTTAAAACAGCGTCGATGGCAAGAGCAATTGACGCATGCCGTGCGCTGGCCTAAGGTTGGATGACCAGGAGGTATCCCATGAACGTCCTCATCACCGGCGCCGGGCTGATCGGCTGCCATGTCGCGAAACGCGCCGCCGACGCCGGCAATAAAGTCGTGATCTATGATCTGTCGCCCAACCGCGACTATATCGACAAGATCGTCGGCCGCGACCGCGCGGAGATCGTCGCCGCGGATATGCGCGATCTGCCGGCGCTGCTGAGCGCGCTCGAGCGCTCGAACATCGACACGGTCGTCGCGACCGCCGGCCTCATCGGCAAGCGCGTCGCCGAGAACTCTTACACCGGCGCGACGAACAATATTCTCGCCACGATCCATACCCTGGAGGCTGCGCGGCTGCGCCGTTTGCGCCGCGTCGTCTATGTCAGCACGTTCGGCGTCTACGACCGGGCGAACATCAAGGCGCCGATCCGCGAGGACGCGCCGATCGGCGGGCACAATCTCTACACGACAACGAAGATCTGCTCGGAGCATCTGGTGCATTCCTATACGCATCTGTACGATCTCGATACGGTGATCATCCGCCCGGCCGGCGTCTTCGGCCGCGGCCATTACGTGGGCGGCTCGACGGTGGGCATGGTCATGCGCGACCTCGCGCTCAAGCTCATCCAAGGCGCGCCGTTCGCGCTCGACGCGAAGGTTTATTTCTCGAATGAGTACGTTTATGCTAAGGATGTCGCATTCGCGATCGATCTCGCCTGCTCGGCGAAAGCGCCGAAGCAGCGGATTTACAACGCCGGCAGCGGCGTTGTCACACGCGTCGACGATTTGGCGCGCGCCGCACGCGACCTCGTGCCGAACATCGAAATCCGCGTGACCGGCACCGCGGCGGAAAGCCACGCGGAATACCCGCTCGACCTGAGCTCGTCCGAAGCGGAATTGGGCTACGCGCCCCAGTTTCCATTGAAAGAGGCACTCCGAGACTACATGGAAGAATTGTGGAGCGAGGCGCGAAACGTTTGACACCAACCGGCGATATCATTGAAGAGTCCCGCTGACGGCTCCCACGGAACAACCGGCAATGTTATGGCTCGCCAGCGCGCTTCCCGCAGGCTACCTGTCGACGAGATTTAACCGACGTCGATCATGAAAACGATTTATCCACATACGGCCGAGAAATACGACGATACCGCGTCAAACGCTTCGGATGCACATCGCTCTTTGATCGAATCCGAAGTCACCCGCGCCACGCAGCCCGCCATTATGAAGCTTTCGATCATCATGCCGGTCTACAATGAAGTCGCGACGATCGCCGAGATCATCAAGCGCGTGATGGCGGTCGATTTGAACAAGGAATTGATCATCGTCGATGACGGATCCGTCGACGGGACGCGGGAAATCCTGAGAAACTTTTCCCCCGTCGCAAAAATTATTTTTCACGACGGCAACCGCGGCAAAGGAGCGGCGATTCGAACCGGCCTGGAGCGCGCGACCGGCGACATCGTCCTCATTCAGGACGCCGACCTGGAATACGACCCCAACGATTATCACGCCCTCGTTCAGCCGATCGTCGACGGCAAAACGCCGGTCGTGTACGGCTCGCGAATCCTGCGACGCGAGAACCCTCGTTCGAACGTGAAATTCTATATCGCCGGAAGATTTCTCTCGTTGGTGACGAATCTCCTCTATGGAATTCACATCACCGACGAGCCGACGTGTTATAAAGTCTTTCGCCGGGACTTGCTGAAGAGTCTCGATCTTCAATGCGAAGGCTTCGAGTTCTGCCCGGAGGTCACGGCGAAAATCGCCGCCCGGCGCATTCTCATTCACGAAGTGCCGATCCGCTACATGCCGCGGAGCGTCGCAGAGGGTAAGAAGATCAACTGGAAGGACGGCCTACAGGCTCTGTGGACTCTACTCAAGTACCGGCTGCGCCGCTGAAGCCGGCGCGTCGACGCGTTTTCGTTTCAAAAAAATCAATCCGGCAACGAAGTAGCAGAGACTCCCCAGGGTAATGATCGATTGACGTTCGAGGGTCTCCTCTAGGAGTCCGGGCAACAGGCCCGACTGCAGGAGCGCTCCGGCGACGATCAGGCCGGTCACGATGTTGCGCTTGCGACCCGGAGCGGAGGCTGCCCAGAGCGCGAACAAACCGGTCAGCAGGTAGATCTGCGACGCGTAGTAGTGCTTCCACGTGAGCGGCGAGGCGTAGAGCGACAAATTCATCACCAGCCCCTCCTCTACAATGCGGCTCGCCCGGTCCGCGATCGAGGTGCCGCGGCCGTCATCCTGGAACGGATTGCCGGCGTAGTAGATCCAGGCGCAGCCGAGAATTAGAAGAAACCCGGCCGTAACTACCATAACCGCCGGTTTGCCGCTCGCAAACAACGGCCCGTCGATCTGAACGTCGGCCCACGGCCAGAGGCCGTGGCCGATCCATCGGTCGAACATCGCGAACGCCGAGACATTGTGAGCACGCGTCGGGATGGGGCTGAGCAATTTTCCCGGCGCGAGCCACGAATCGTAATATTCGTGGGTCCGCTCGGGGCCAACCACGGCGAAAGGAAGGACGAAGAAAAACGCGATCACGAGAAGGGAGAGAACGGCCGCTTTCCAGCGCCCCCGAAAAGCAGCATAACCGATCCAGATCGCGGGCGTGAGCTTGATCGCCGCGCTAAGGCCGATAAAGAAAGCGGCGCGCGCTTCCTTTCGGCGCTCAAGGTAATCCGTCGCTCTTACGGCGAGCCACAGCAGGATGAACGTAACCTGCATGATCTTGGCGGTCTCGGTGATAAAGCGCGACAAAACGATAATCGCGAGGGCGATCGATGGCATGGTGATCGACACGCGGCCAGCCATCGGCCAGAGACTTAGCGGCTTGCCGTAAATGCGCCTGATCAGAATGCGCAAAGCGTCGAAGAAGGCAAGATAAGTGAGAAATAAATAACCTACCCGCGTGGCAGCATCGTTGATCCCGTCGAAGAAAGCCAGCGGCGCGAAGATGACCGGCATCGAAGGCGGCCAACGGTAGCGCACGTCGTCCACGTCGTACGGATTGAAGCCCTGCACGACGCCCCGCCCCATCCGCGCGTAATGGTCGTAGTCCCCGATGAACGACCGCGCGTGGATAAGATAGGCGATGCCGCCGCCGAAAAGCAGCCCGAGCACGCCGACGCCGATGAAAACTTTGATAGCCTTCGTCAAGCGTTCGTTAGACATCGTGAGTCGCCCGTCCCTTAGTCCTTCCACCAAAACCGTATCAAACAATACAGCGCCGAGACTCCGTCCTTCCAGGTGATCTTTTTTCCCTCGGCGTAGGTCCGGCCGTAATAGGAGATCGGCACTTCGTAGACGCGGCAGCCCATTTTCGCGACCTTCATCGTGATTTCGGGCTCGAAACCGAAGCGCTCGGATTCGAGCCTGATGCTCTTGATGACCTCGGCGCGAAAGACCTTATAGCCGACCTCCATGTCGGTGAGATTCAAGTTGGTGAGCGCGTTCGAGAAGAGGGTCAGCATCTTGTTGCCGATATAGTGCCAGAAAAACATCACGCGGTGGGGACCGCCGCCGGCAAACCGCGTGCCGTAGACGACGTCCGCTTTGCCTTGCACGATAGGCTCCAGCAGCCGCTCGTAATCGGCGGGATCGTATTCGAGATCTGCGTCCTGGATGATTACGACTTCGCCGGTCACGTGCGCGATGCCGGTCCGGAGCGCCGCGCCTTTGCCCTGGTTGAACGGCTGCAGGAATACTTTGAATGTATCGGCAGCGCCTGCGGCGATCGCCCCCGCGGCAAAGCGATGCAGAATGTCGCGGCTGCCGTCCGTCGAGCCGTCGTCGACGGCGATGATCTCTTTCGGAAAAGGGACGCTCTGCACTCTCCGGATAGCTTCTTCGAGCGAGGCCGCCTCGTTGTAGACGGGCATCACGACGGAGAGCTTCACTGCTCGAACTCGCGCTTTTTCAGCTCGCGGATAAACGCCGAGAGGTTGGGATCGTTATTGACAGCTTCGTTGACCTTGTTCTGAAAATCGGCCGCGGCGCGCTCGAGCGGCCCGATGTCCACACGGAGCCCGAGCCACTGCGTGAGCTTCAGCACGAGCGCGAGCGAGCCACGCGGATTCGGCGTGGCGGAGAGATAATGCGGCAGCGTCGCCCACAGGCTCAGGTGCGGCACATTGTTTCTTCGAAACGCGTCGCCCAAGATGCCGATAATGCCGGTGGGTCCTTGATAGCGCGACGGCAGCAGATCCAGCTCGTTCATGAGTTGCGTGTCGGTCGAGAAGCCGGTCAGCGGCACGGGCCTCGTGTATAGGACTTCGTCGAGGTAGGCCCCGAGCGTGACCACGAGCTCAATCTTGCATTCACGGACGACGCGCAGCATCGTCTCGGAAAAACCGCGCCAGCGGAGGTGCGGCTCTCCGCCGATACCGAAAACGAAATCGCGGTCGATGCCCATGCCGGCGCCGTGGTGGAAATCGTAGGTCGGCCAGTGAACCTCCCGCTGCAGGCCGTCGGCGAGCCGCACCTGCGGCCGCTGCAGTGAGAAATCGTAGAAGTCTTCGGGGTCGATGGCGGCGAACTTGGTCGCCATGATCTGCTCGGAGAGGTACCGGACCGACGTCGTCGCCGACGCGCCGGCGTCGCTCCAGCCGCCGAAGGCAAGAACCAAGACCGGCCGCCTGAGCGCCGGAACGGCTGTTATGCTGAGCGGATCGGCTGCCATGGCGTCTTTTTACCACAACTTTGCCAGCGGACTCCAGTAGCATTGCTCATGAACGTCTCACCGCTACTGCTTCGCGGCGAGTCCTGCGGCGCTATTTTTTTTGATAATCGATACGATAGATAAGTCCCGTAGCGTCGTCCGAGAGATAAAGAGCGCCGTCGCCGCCGACGACCAAATCGACCGGCCTGCCCCAGACGGTTTCCGCTCCGCTTTCCTGCCTGAGCCAGCCGGTGATGAAATCCTCCGGCGCGGCGGGTTTGCCGTTTTTCAGCCTGACGCGGATGACTTTATAGCCGGTTTTTTTGCTCCGGTTCCACGAGCCGTGCAGCGCGACGAAGAGATCGCCGCGATATGCTTCCGGGAATTGCTTGGCCGTATAGAACGCAAGGCCCAACGGCGCCGAATGGGCTTGAATCTTTACCAGCGGCGGCTCCGTCTTCCGGCAGATTTCCTCGCTGCCGAACTCGGGATCAAGCACGCGGTCGGCGTAGCAATTGGGCCAGCCGTAGTTTTTTCCCTGGCGGATGATGTTGATCTCCTCCGGCGGCGAATCGTCGCCGAGCCAATCGCGCCCGTTGTCGGTGGCCCAAAGCTCCTTGCTTGCCGGATGCCACGCGATGCCGACCGAGTTGCGCAGCCCCGTGGCGAAGATCTCTTCGCCGGTTCCGTCGGGATTGTACCGAACGATTGCGGCCCTGCGCGGATCTTTCTCCTTGCAGACGTTGCACGAGGAGCCGATCGAGACATAGAGCTTGCCGTCATCGCCGAACAGGATCGTGCGCGTCGAATGGCCGCCGTCGGGCAGGTTCGAGACGATTTCCGCCGATCGCCCAGGCGCACTGTCGCCGCGGAACTGATCGACGCGCCAAATTTTCCGTGTGCCGGCGACATAGAGCTTGCCTTCACGAAAGACAAGGCCGTGCGCTCGGTCGAGGCCGGTGATGACGCGCTCAGCGCGCACGGTGCCACCGTCGGCGTGGAGCCGCGCAACGCTGCCCGACCCGGGCAGCGAGACGTAAATCAATCCGTCAGGCCCGACCGTCATAAAGCGAGCGCCGGAGAGGCCGCGTGCGAAGACATGGATCTCAAATCCCGTCGGCAGGCGCAGGCGCTGTGCCAGCTCGGCGTCCGTTATGTCGGCGGCGAAAAGTCTCCCGGCAGCGAGAAAGAAGAGAGCGGCGATGATCGTCCGGCGCATCGTTCCTCCTATGACTCCGAGGGCCTGTTTGTTATATTGCCAGCTAGTCGACCGTGCGGCAATGAAGTTCCGCGATGTTTAACCTTGTGCGGACATAGTTAAAGGATTTTTCATGAGCGAAACGGGAGCTAAGACTGCCTTGATCACCGGCGGTGCCCGCGGCATCGCGCGAGCGGTCGCGCTCGATCTCGCGCGCGGCGGATGGAACATCGCCGTGTGCTACCGGACGAGCGCAGACGAGGCGGCTACGGTGGCCGACAGCGCGAAACGCAGCGGGGCCCAGGCGTTCGCCGCGCAATGCGACGTGTCCGATCCGAAAGCCGCCGCCGCGATGGTCGAGCGCGTCGAAAAAGAATGGGGCCGCATCGACGTCTTGATCAACGGCGCGGGTCCGTATCATCGTGTCGATCTCTTGAAGGAGACGGTCGAAGGCTGGCATGCGATGTTCGACAACAACCTCCATCCGGTCTTCTACCTCAGCCGCGCCGTGCTGCCGGGCATGATGACGCGCAATTGGGGCCGCATCGTCAACTTCAGTATGGCCAACGCCGATCAAATGATCGCGCAGCCGAACCTGACCGCGCACTATATCGCGAAGACCGGCGTGCTCGTGCTCACGCGCACGCTGGCGAAGGTCGCCGCGCCGCACGGCGTCACCGTCAACGCGATCTCTCCGGGATTTATCGACACCGGCAGCGCGCCCGCGGAAGAAACCGCGGCGATGGCGAAGCGCATCCCGGCCGGTTACGTCGGTTCCACCGACGACGCCGTCGCGACTATCCGATTCTTACTTTCCGAAGAGGCGCGCTACGTCAACGGCGCCAATATCCATTTGAGCGGAGCCTGGGGAGTGTAAAGTTTTTGGGGCGCTTCGCTACCGAAGGCTTACCGCTACTTTACCACGGACGAGAATATCTCTACGCCGATATCGATTTCCGCCTTGGTTACGATCAGCGGTGGGCAAAAGCGAATCACGCGGTCGCCGCAGCCGAGCAGCAGTAATCCTTTTTCGAACGATGCGAGTACGGCGCGCTCGCGCTCTTCGGCGGACGCGAACTCGACACCGACCATCAAGCCCATGCCGCGCACGTCGGAGATAGTCGAACGCGACATTTTCAGCCGCGCTAGTTTTTCCTTCAGATAAGCGCCGGCTTCCGCGGCGTTCTTCATGAGTCCGTTTTCGACGAGCTCGATCGTCGCGAGCGCGGCGGCGCACGCGACCGGATTGCCGCCGAAGGTCGAGCCGTGGTTGCCGTGCTTCCATGTGCTGATCTCGCTCCGCGCGATCATCGCGCCGAGCGGGAGGCCGCTGGCGATGCCCTTGGCGGCGCAGAGGATATCCGGCTCGATGTTCCAATGCTCGCACGCGAACATCTTTCCCGTGCGGCCGAAGCCGGATTGAATTTCGTCGGCCACGAGCAGGATCCCGTGGCGCCGGCAAAGCGCCGCCAACGTCGGAAGGAATTCGGGCGGCGGGACGACATATCCGCCCTCGCCCTGGATCGGCTCGACGAAAATCGCCGCGACCTCGTCGGGCGCCGCCTCATGGGAAAAGATTTCCGTCTCTATCGTTTTGAGACCTTCGATCCCGTAAGGCACATGGTGTACGCCGGGCAGCAGCGGGCCGAAGTGCGCGCGGTGCGTCGCCCGGCTCGCCGTAAGCGAGAGCGCGCCCAGCGTGCGGCCGTGAAACGCGCCGAGAAACGCGATCAGGTGCGTCCGCCTCGTCTCGTAGCGCGCGAGCTTGATCGCGGCTTCGACCGCCTCCGTGCCGGAGTTGGTGAAGAAAACTTTCTTCTCCGAAGCTCCCGGAGCCAACTTGGCGAGTTTTTCCGCCAGCTGCGCCATCGGCTCATAGTAGAAGTCGCTGCCGCAGTAATGGAGAAAGCGCCGCGCCTGTTGCTCGATCGCGGCGACGACCTTGGGATGCGAATGCCCGGTCGAGGTTACGGCGATGCCGGCGGTGAAATCGAGGTACAGATTGCCGTCGACGTCCTCAATCGCAATGCCGCGGCCTTCCTTGACGGCGAGCGGATACACGCGCCCGTACGCCGGGGCGGTGTAGCGCTCGTCGCGCCGGATGAGCTCCTGGGCTTTCGGCCCAGGCGGTTTGACTTTGATGTGAGGAACTTTTAATTCGCTCATTCCGCGTTGTCGATCTGCGCCTTTTGCAACTTTCCCGAGTAGTCGACGTAGACCGACTTCCACTCGGTGAAAATATCATAGACGGTCGTGCCGGCCTCGCGATGGCCGTTGCCGGTGTCTTTGACACCGCCGAACGGCAGATGCACCTCGGCGCCGATCGTCGGCCCGTTGATATACGTGATGCCGGCCTCGATGTCGCGCATGGAGCGAAACGCGCGCGCGACGTCGCGGGTATAAATTGAGCTCGAAAGTCCGTAACGCGTGCCGTTCAATACTTCGATCGCTTCTTCGAAATTCTTCACCTCGATGATCGAGAGGACGGGGCCGAAAATCTCTTCCTGCGCGATACGCATCGACGGCGCGACGCCGTCAAAGATCGTCGGCCGGTAAAACCAGCCGTTAATCCATTTCTCCTCTTCGTACAGCGACCCTCCGGTCAACAGACGAGCGCCTTCGTCCTTGCCGATCTTTACATAGCCATGCACTTTTTCGCGCGCGGCCTCGTGGATGAGCGGCCCCATCTCCGTGCTTTCGTCCAGGCCGCTGCCGACGACGATCTTCTCGGCGCGCGCGACGAGGGCGTCGGTGACACGCTGTTTGACGTCCCGGTGCACGATGAGGCGGCTCGTCGCGGTGCAGCGCTGTCCGGTCGTGCCGAAGGCGCCCCACAGCGCGCCTTCCACGGCGAGATCCAAGTCGGCGTCCTCGAGTACGATCTGCGCGTTTTTTCCGCCCATCTCGAGCGCGACGCGTTTGAGATTTTTTCCGCACGAAGCGGCGATCTCGCGGCCGACTTCAGAAGAGCCGGTGAACGAGATCAGCTTGACCTCCGGGTGGTTCACAAGCGCGGCGCCGGCGATCTCACCCGCACCGTGGACCAGATTGACAACGCCGGTCGGGACGCCCGCCTCCTCGAGAACCTCGAAGAAGAGCACGGCGGTATGCGGCGTATCCTCGGCCGGTTTCAAGATGACGGTATTGCCGCAGAGTAGCGCCGGGAAAAGCTTCCACGTCGGAATCGCGAGGGGAAAATTCCACGGCGTGATGAGGCCACAGACACCAACCGGCGCCCGCACCGACATCGCGAACTTATCCGGCAGTTCCGCCGGCGTGGTCTCGCCGAAAAGCCGCCGCCCTTCGCCGCCCGCATAAAACGCGGTGTCGATTCCCTCCTGCACGTCGCCGCGCGTTTCTTTCAGTATTTTTCCCATTTCGCGCGTCATCGCGCGCGCGATCTCTTCCTTGCGGCGTTTGAGAATCTCACCGGCCTTGAAAATGATTTCGCCGCGCTTCGGCGCGGGAATGAGCCGCCAGGAAGACAGCGCCCGGCGCGCCGCGCGCGCCGCCGCATCAATATCCTCCGCCGCCGAGTCTGGAAATAAGCCAATTAAATCGCGTTGGTCCGCCGGATTGCGGTTCTCGAAAGTTTCGCCTGACGCGGCCGCGATCCACCGGCCTCCAATATAGTTTTTATATATCGAGCGCATAGTCAACTTCTGACAAAACCCTTGCAATCTCCGCATTCATTTTAGTAATCTAACGGGTCAAAAACAATCTCGGCCAGCAGAGAACGACTTCAGGCGATTGCAACCCGTATCGCGCCGCGTGTCCTACGACGCGCCGGCGCGGGCGAGCTCCGCGCGTGCGCGCTGATTGCCGGGGACGTTTTTTCGCGATTATGAATCTCAGCGATATCTGCCTAACGCTTTGCCGAGAGATCCACAAGCTCGTCCCCTATGATCGAGCGGCGATCAATCTTGCCGACACCGCCGAGCAGTTCGCCGTATACGCCGAAGAATCACGCTTGCCGGCTCCCGCGATCCCGCAGGGCTTTTCCACGGTCATGGGAACCGCCACCGGATGGGTGATGCGCAACGCGGAGTCCGTTATCTGCGAGGACATCCTGAACGACGACCGTTTTCCTCTCACGCATCAGAGATACCGGAGCGTCGGCATCCGCTCGTATATCATGCTTCCGCTCATCGCCGAGCAAGAACTGCTCGGAGTTTTAAACTTGGGGAGCCTCGTCCCGAAGCGCTTCGGGCGGAAAGAGCTCGAGCTCCTCACGCCGATTGCCGACATCCTTGCGCTGGCGGTTCAAAACTCGCGGCGGTACGAGGAATCGCGCAACCGCGAGGAGATGCAGAAGGTGTTAAAGGAGCTCAGCCAGGATATCGCCGTTCTCGACGTCGATACGTTGTTGCAGAAACTCACCGAAAAAATCCGCGACGTGTTGAAGGTCGACGTCTCCGATGTGCGTCTGATCGTCAACGGCGAATGGCGGTCCCTCGGAGTCTCAGGCACGGAGCCGGGCTCGCTCCAGCCGACTGCTTACGGCGCGGGCCGCGGCTTATCCCGATCGGTCCTCCAGAGCGGTCAACCGGTCACGGTCTCCGACATGATTCCCGCGGATGCGAGCACGGCGCAAAGGCAGACGCGTCACGGCTTTCGCGGCTATGCTGGAGTTCCGCTGCTTTCCCGGAACGGCGACGTCATCGGCGTGCTGCGCGTTCTCACGTACCGAGCACGCCAATTTTCTCAGGATGAGATCGGGTCTCTGCAGCAACTCGCCGGCGGCGCCGCGATCGCCGTCGAAAACGCGCGGCTGTTCGAAGAAGTCCGGCGGAAATCCGCCGAATTGGAGAACGCCTTCAAGCTTAAGACCGATTTCTTAAATACCATGGCTCACGAGCTGCGAACGCCGCTCAACGTCGTGATCGGCACGCAGCAACTTTTACAAGAGGGCGCTTACGGGAAGCTCGGCGATCAGCAACAGAAGGCGCTGTCGCGCATCGGCCGGTATGCGCGGGAGCTGCTCGAGCTCATCAATGAAATTCTCGGCCTCATGCGCCTGGAGGCGAAAAAAGTTCCGCTTCATCCCGAGGAGTTCGCAGTGCGCGACGTCACCGACGACCTCGAGCTTTCGTTTGAGCCTCTGGCGCGCGAGAAAGGGCTGCGTCTCGAAATCACAGTTGCGCGCGGCTTGCCGCGGGTCACGACCGACCGTCTGCGACTCAGAGAAATTCTCGAGAACCTGCTCGCGAACGCGGTGAAATACACCGAAACCGGCGGCATTGAACTGCGCGTCGGTATTGAAAACGCCAGACGGCCGAAGCGGATCGTCTGGTCCGTTGCCGACACCGGCATCGGCATCCGCAATTCGGACCTGCCTCGCATCTTCGAGCCTTTTTACATGGCCGAGGGCGTCGATCGGCGGAAATACCCCGGCAGCGGGCTCGGCCTCAGCATCGTCAAGAAGCTCGTCGAGCTGCTCGACGGCGAAATCGAAGTGGAGAGCGAGCCGGGCCGCGGCTCGACATTCACCGTAAGCCTGCCTTTGCCCCCGAAGAGCAAAGCCAGCTGTCGGTAGTCCTTTCTCGGGGGCGTTTTTTCTTGCTTTGCCGCCCCTTTTGCAATAAGACACCCATCCAGCACGCATGTAGTCGAGGCGCGAACGTCGCGTGATGTCGGGTTTTTTTCCCATCGAGCGTCATCCCGGAGATGAGCGGGACATCAGGGGAGTAGCATGTTCGAGATGTTGACATCGTTCGTCTCGGGTTTCTATCAGGTCTTCGCTCCGTCGACTTTCGGCCTGATGTGCGTCGGTCTCTTCATCGGCTTTATCGTCGGTATTCTGCCAGGCCTCGGCGGTCCGACGGCGATGGCGCTGATGCTCCCCTTCATCTTCAAAATGACCCCGGTCGAGGCATTCGCCTTTCTGCTCGGCATGACGGCGGTGACGGCGACGACCGGCGACATCACCTCGGTGCTTTTCGGCGTGCCGGGCGAGCCGACGACCGCGTCGACGATCGTCGATGGACACGCGATGGCGAAGCGCGGCGAAGCCGGCCGCGCGCTCGGCGCCGTGCTGATGAGCTCGCTGTTCGGCGCCATCTTCGGCGCCGTCTGCATCGTCCTCGCAGTGCCGATCGTCCGTCCACTCGTGCTCACCTTCGGCTCGCCGGAATTTTTCATGCTCGCGCTATTGGGGATCTCCTTTGTGGCCGCGCTGAGCGGCGAGGCGGTATTGAAAGGCGTGATCTCCGGCGCGCTGGGTCTCATGCTCGCGACCATCGGGCTCGATCCGATTTCCGGCATCCAGCGCTACACGTTCGGTCAGCTGTTTCTCTGGGACGGCGTCGGTCTCGTGCCGGTGACGATCGGATTCTACGCCATCCCTGAAACCATCGAGTTAGCGGTCCTAGGCACGAGCATCGCGCAAGACAAGGTCGAAGAGCTTGGCGGCGTCATGCAGGGCGTCAAGGACACGTTCACCCACTGGTGGCTCGTGCTGCGCTGCAGCGCGATCGGCACTTTCACGGCGATCATTCCCGGCATGGGCGCGGCGACGACTCAATGGGTCGCCTACGCGCACGCCGTGCAGAGCTCGCCGAAGAAAGAGCGCTTCGGCAAGGGCGCTATCGAAGGCGTGCTCGGCCCCGGCGCGGCGAATAATTCCACGCTCGGCGGCAGCCTGATCACCACGATCGCCTTCGGCGTGCCAGCGAGCGTCATTATGGCGATCCTCTTGGGCGGCTTCATCATTCAAGGTATCGTTCCGGGGCCCGACATGTTGTTGCCGCCGCCGAAGGGCAAGCTCGATGTCACTTTCTCTTTCGTCTGGGTCATCATCATCTCGAACATCATCACGGTCGCTGTCTGTTTTCTGTTCCTCAAGCCGCTCGCGAAGATCACGCAAATACGCGGCAGCCTCATCATCCCGCTGATCTTGATCCTCATCTATCTCGGCGCCTTCGCCGAAAAGAACGCCTTCGAGGACATGCTGGTCGTGCTCGGCTTCGGCGCGCTCGGCTGGGTTTTGGAGAAGCTCGAATGGCCGCGGCCGCCGCTGCTACTGGGTCTCGTTCTCGGCCCGCTGGCGGAGAATCGATTGTTCCTCGCGACCGACAACTACGGCTGGGCATGGATCTGGCGACCGGGCGTGTTGCTCATTTTCACCATTACCTTGCTCGGCGTTCTTTACCCGGTCGTGAAAGACCGCGTGAAGAGAAAATCCAAGCGGGAGACCGCTGCCGACGTGGCGCTCGCCAATGCGACCGTCGCCGATCCCGGCCGCGCGAAGACCGCGGCGATCTTCAGCTTCATCGTCGTCGTGCTGCTCGGGCTCGCGCTGTGGCAGAGCCGGAACTTCGGCTATCGCGCCGGTTTGTTTCCCTGGGTCATCGGCATCCCGGCGCTGGCGCTGACGATCGTGCAGTTTTTGATGGATGCTTCCGGCAAGACGCGCTTCAAAGCTCCGGACGACAGCGGCGTCGGCGCCGAGCTTCCGCGGGAGGTTGTGAAGCAGCGAACCGTGAGCATCGGGATCTGGACGGTGGGATTTTTCGTGGCAATCTGGCTGTTCGGCTTTGCCGTCGCCGTGCCGCTCGCGACGATACTCTACTTGAAGATCGCCGGACGCGAGAAATGGCCGATCACGATTGCCATCGCATTCGGCGCCTGGTTATTTTTCTTCGTTCTATTCGAACGCGGACTTCACGTCCCCTTCCCCGACCCGGTGATTCCGATCCCCTACATCACGACGAGCTGAAATCAGCCCGAGCTTTTTTCGTTGAGCGCGCGCCAGACTTTCTCCGGCGTGAGCGGCAGATCGTAAAGCCGCACGCCGACCGCGTTGTAGACCGCGTTGGCGACGGCCGACGCGACCGGCAGCAGGCCGCCTTCGCCCATCCCCTTCGAGCCGAACGGGCCAGGCCCGTTTTTGTTCTGCATCAAAACGGTCTCGAACTCCTCCGGCACGTCGAGGAAGTTCGGGACGTGATAGTCGATAAGATTCGGGTTGAGCAGCTGACCGTCCTTGTAGACCATCTCCTCGCGCAGTGTGTGGCCGACGGCGAACATCACGGCGCCTTCGTCCTGCCCTTCGCACTGAATCGGATGGATCGCCTGGCCGACGTCCGCGATCGAGACGTACTTCAGTAGCTTGATCGCGCCCGTGTCCCGATCGACGGCAACCTGCGCGCCGCCCCAGCCGATCTCCCAGAAAGTCGTCGGCGAGCCGAGCGCGGCGTCCTTGCTCTTGATATCCTGGTACGATCCTTTGCCGATGATCTCGCCCGCATTGGCGCCGAAATATTTCGCGATCACCGCGCTGTAGGCAATTTTCTTGCCGCTGCGGCTCTGAACGCTGCCGTCCTGGAGGGACAGATCCGCCGCATTTTCGTTCAGCGCCTTGGCGGCGGATTCGAGCAACTGGCGTTTCAAGTCCTGCGCCGCGCGCTGGACGCAGAGTCCCATGACGACCATCGAGCTGCTGGCGTTCGTGCCGGGGTCGTACGGCGTCGTATCGGTGTCGAGCTGCGCGACGACAACGTACTCGAGCGGCACCGCGAGCTCTTCGGCGACGACCTGGCTGAGCGCCGTCCGCGCGCCCTGTCCGAGTTCCACGGTGCCGGTGAGCAGCACGACGCTGCCGTCGGAGATCATCTTCGCGACCGCGGAGGCGAACTTGTACGTACCGCCGCCGTCCTTCATGCAGCAGCTCAGCCCTTTGCCGGTTCCGGCCGGCCCTTTTTCTCCCCAGCCTATTTCCCGCGCGACGCGCAGCAAGCCTTCGCGGAGGTCGGCATCGACCGGCGTATCGCCCGGCGTGTAGAGATCGCCTTTGTCGAGCATATTTTTGAGGCGGAATTCCAGCGCATCGAGCCCCAGCTTCTCCGCGATGATGTCCATCTGCGATTCGTAGGCCCACGTGACTTGCAGCGTGCCGAAGCCGCGGAACGCGCCGGCGGGCGCGGTATTGGTGTAGACGGTGTAGGCGTCAGACTTGACGTTGGGAATTTTATATGGGCCGAAGGCCCGGTAGCCGGCTTTTTGCGTGACGCGCGGTCCCGCGTCGGCGTACGCACCGGTGTCCATGTAGATCTCGCATTCGCGCGCGAGCATCCTGCCGTCGCGCGTAACCCCGGTCTTGATGCGAAAGCGCGCCGGATGGCGCGTCACGGTCTTGAAGCTCTCCTCGATCGAGAGGACGATCTTCACCGGGCGCCCGGCCTTCCAGGACAGCGCGGCGGCGAGCGGCTCCGTCTTGACCGAGAGCTTGCCCCCGTAGCCGCCGCCCACGTACGGCACCACCACGCGCACGCGGCTTAGGGGCATGCGGAAGATTTCCGCCAGATGCTCGCGCAGCGTGAACGGGTCCTGCGACGACGCCCATAGCGTGATGCGGTCGATCTCGACATTGGCGATGATCGCGTGCGGCTCCATGGAGAAATGCTGCACGCGCGGAAACGTAAACGTATGCTCGAAGATGTGGTCGGACTGCTTGAAACCCTGGGCGACATCGCCGTTCGCGTAACTGAACTGGTAACAGATGTTCGTGCCTTTGAATCTTTCCGGCGCCTGATAGTGGTAGCCGTGCAGCTCGCCGCCCTGGGCGAGCGCCTCGTGAATGATCGGCGCTCCGGTTTTGAGCGCGCCGTCGAGGTCGTCCACCGCCGGCAGCTCTTCATATTCGACTTCGATCAGGCCGAGCGCCTCTTCGGCGATCTCGGCATCCGCCGCAGCGACCCCGGCAACGGGATCGCCGACGAAGCGAACCTTGTCGGTCGCGACGATCGGCTGGTCCTTGTAGGCGGCGCCGTAATAATAATTGAGGGCGGAGAGATCGTCGCGCGTGATGACGGCGAAGACGCCCGGCAGCCTCGCGGCCTTCGCCGCGTCGATCCTGACAACCTTCGCGTGCGGAAGAGGACTGCGCAGAACTTTGCCGACAGCCATGTTCGGGAGCTCCAGATCGACCGTATAGGCCGCCTTGCCCGTCGCCTTGTCTTTGCCGTCGACGCGCTTTGGCCCCTTGCCGACGACTTTGAAGCCGTTCGCCGCTTCCATATCAGTCTCGCCCCCCGTACTCCTTTTTGACCCAGTCGAGCGCCGCTTGCCGGTCGCGCAGCTCGCCCTCGAGCTGCGCTTCTTTGACGCGGTCCAGAATCTCGTGAAACATCGGCCCCGGCTCGAGGCCGAGCGCGATCAAATCCTTGCCCGTGACGAGCGGAGGCGGATGAATCTCCTCGTGCTTCAGCTCGGCCATTTTCCGCCGGCAGAAATCATAATATTGCAGGTCGCCGTTCGATGCCAGCGCATCGAGGCGCACCACTTCCAGCAGCTCGTCGATGCCCGGGTCGGCGAAAAATCGCTTGAGCGTCGATACGCGCATCTTCGGCGCCTGCACGGGCCGCAGATGGTTCTTGACGATATACGCCACGCGCTCCCATACGCTGCGGCTACGCTTCAGACGCTTCAAGATCGCGACCGCCATTTCCGCGCCTTGTTCCGTGTGGCCGTAGAACGTGATGCGATGCTCTTTGCGGTCCGCGGTTACGGGCTTGCCGACGTCGTGGAGCAGCGCGCCGTACGCGACCGTCTCCGTAGGCTCTGCGAGATTCTTCAGCACGAGCATCGTGTGCACGAACACATCGCCTTCGGGATGGTAGTCCGGCGATTGCTCGACGCCGTGCATCGCCGCCACCTCGGGGAGAATTCGCGTCAGCAATCCGGTCGCGTCCATGATCTCGAAGCCGCGGCGGGCGCCGCCCTCGGTGAGAATGCGCGTGACCTCTTCGCCGATGCGCTCCCACGATACCTGCGTGATGTGGGGCGCCTCAGTGCGAATCGCCGCGAGCGTATCCGGCTCGATTTCGAAACCGAGGCTCGCGGAAAAACGCGCCGCGCGGATCATCCGCAGCCGGTCTTCCTGAAAGCGCGCGCGCGGATCGCCGATGGCGCGGATGCGGCGCCGTGCGAGATCGTCGCACCCGCCGACGAGGTCGATGAGACGATCGTCCAGCGGATCGTACATCAGGCCGTTGACGGTGAAATCGCGCCGGTGAATGTCCTCTTCGAGCCGCGCGTAGCGGACTTCGCTCGGGCGGCGCCCGTCGAGATACGGCCCGTCGTAACGGAAGGTCGCGACCTCGAAGGCGTCGCCGTCGGAGAGAACCAGAAGAATGCCGAATTGCGCGCCTACTTCGAGCGTGCGGGGAAATATTTTGCGGATATCCTCGGGGCGCGCGCCGGTTGCGATATCGTAATCGTCGGGGTCTCGGCCCAGAAGCATATCGCGCACCGATCCGCCGGCGAAATACGCCTCGAACCCCGCCTGTTTCAGGCGCTCGACAATGGCGACGGCTTTTTCCCGGCGTGTCACGGCACAACCTCGGGAACGATGCCAACCGAAATGGTAAACGAAGGAGCGGCGAAGGAAACTACTGCAGGGTCATGCGGGAATCGGTGATGAATTCCTGGATTTTGCCCTGCAATTCCTGAAACGTAAAGGGCTTGACGATATAGTCGTTGCAGCCGGCGTCGATGCAGGTCTTGAGATCGGCGTCGCGGAAAAGAGCGGTGGCTGCAAGTATGGGAATATCCTGCGTATCCGGATGCGAGCGCAAAAGCCGAGTGGCCTCGCGACCGTCCATGCCCGGCATCATGATATCCATCAGGATCAGCTCGGGCTTCTCCTGGACTGCCTTCTCCACACCCTCTTTGCCGTGCTTGGCTGGGATCGCCGAAAACCCCATCAGCTCCATCTGCCAGATGAGGAGTTCGCGCATGTCTGGATGGTCTTCGACGACCAGGACCTTTTTCATCCGCGCGCCTCTCCTCCTTCCGTAAGCGAAACGAAGGGTGTCTTACTATAGCCCCCCTCCACTGTCAAGCGCCTGAAGAGCGGCCTTGGATTGGTCGGCCACGACAACCACAATAAGCTTTTCCGGATGCAGATAGTTCTTGGCGGCACGCAGCACGTCTTCACGGGTTATTTTACGAATGATCTCGGGATATCGATCGAGATAGTCAAGGCCCAGTCCGTAGAATTCCACCTGCGATAGCACGGCGGCGACCTTGCGATTCGTGTCGAAGCGCAGCGGGAAGCTGCCGATGAGATAATCCTTGGCCTCGTTGAGCTCGGTTTCGGTCACGCCTTGCTCGCGGATTTCTCGTATGTCGGCGAGCGCAATCTTGATCGCCTCGCCCGCGCTTTCGTTCTTCGTCTGCATCACGACCTGGAAGCTTCCGGCATATTTCCGCGGGTCGAACTGGCTGTAAACCGAATAGGCGAAACCGCGCTGATTGCGGATCGATTCCATCATCCGCGACGAAAAACCGCCGCCGCCGAGAATGTAGTTCATGACCTGAATCGCGTAATAATCCGGATGCGTGCGCGGTACACCGTCATGGCCTAGAATAATGTTCGCCTGCGTTAGCTGCCGGTTGATTTTGATGACCGTCGGCGATCCGGGAATGACCTTGGGCAACGACAGCTTGGCCGCCGCCTTCGTCTGCCAGGACCGCAGCGCCGCGTTCAGTTTCTCGACGATCTCCTTCTCGGACACGTCGCCGACCACCGCGAAGATGGCGCGGTCGGGACGAAGCTCGTTCTCGTAAAAAGCGGTCAAGTCGGCGCGCGCGATGCTCTTGACCGATTCCGGCGTTCCTTCGACGCGGCGTCCATAAGGGCTCTTGGGGAAGAGCGCTTCGAGAAATTTCACTTCGGCGACTTGCCCGGGCTGCTCGTCCTGCGCGCGGATGCCCGCGATGACCGCCTGTTTGCGCCGCTCGATCTCTTCCGGCGGAAACGACGCCTCGGTCAGCACCTCGGCAAGCAGCCGTAGTCCCTCGTCGAGATCTTTTTTCAGCAGCGTGAAATTGACGGTGATCGCCTCTTCGCTGCAGCCGGCGGATAGCGAGGCGCCGAGAAAATCGAGCGCTTCGCCAAGCTGGACGGCGGTGTGATTTTTGGTGCCGTATGTCAGGAGCTGCGCCGTCAAGTTGGCGAGCCCTTCCCGTCCGGCCGGATCGAGACGCCCGCCGCCGGCGATCATCAGGCTCATCGTCACCATCGGAAGCGCCCTCTGCTCCGACGTGAGAACGACCGCTCCGTTGGCGAGCGTTGTCCGCGACGGGGTGAGCCGCGCCTGCGCGGAAGATTGCGAGCCGAGAATAGCTGTCATGAAGACCGCCGCAAGAAGCCTTCTCACGAGTCGGATTCTTTCGTAGGAATCAGGACGCCGATCGTCCGCTGATCGGGTTGGAGATATTTCTTCGCGACCCGAAGGACGTCCTGCGCCGTCACGGCGCGGATTCCGGGAAGATAATCGTTGATCAGCTGCCACTTCGAGAGCGACTCGAACTGCCCGATGCGCAGCGCTTGGCCGAAGATCGAGTCCTGGCCGAAGACGAACGCCGCCTCAACCTGGTTTTTCGCCTTCTGCAGCTCGCGGTCACCGACCGGCTCGGACTTGATTTTTTCGACGGCGGCTTCGATCGCGCGCTGCACCTCGGCGGGCTCCTTCTCGGGCATGACCTGCGCCGTCATCCCCACCATCGAAGGCCCGATCATGTAGCCCTCGTAATCGGCGTCGACGGCCGTCGCGATCTGTTTCTCGTAAACCAGATCGTGATGCAGGCGCGAGCTGCGTCCGCCCGCGAGAATCGTGGAAAGCAGGTCGAGCGCGAATGCGTCGCGGTTGAGCAAATTCGGCGCGTGATAATACGCCGAGAGCAGCGGCAGCTCCGCCTCTTTCTTGAGCGCGGCGCGGCGCTCGCCCTGCTGCGGCGGCTCCTCCAATTTGACCGCGGGCGGGTCCGACCGGCGCGCCACCTTGCCGAATTCCTGCTTGATTTTGGCGAGCATCTCGTCGCTGGAAAAATCGCCGACAGCTACGATAAAGGCATTGTTCGGCGAGTAATAAGTCTTGTAATGCTGGACCAGATCGTCGCGCGTGAGATTCAAAATGTCCGACATCCAGCCGATAACGGGGCGACGATACGGATAAACCATGTACATGACCGCATTGGCGATTTCGGCGAGCGCCTGGTCGGGATTGTCGTCGGTTCTGAGACGGCGCTCCTCCATGACGACGGCTTTTTCGTTTTCGAAAGTCGGTCCGTCGAGAATCGCGTTCGCCATCCGGTCGGCTTCGAGTTCAACTTCGATGCCGATTTTGTCCCGGCTCATGGTCGCGAAATACACGGTATAATCGTAAGAGGTAAAGGCGTTGGAGTTGCCGCCGTTCCTGGCGATGATCTTCGCGTACTCCTCGGGCTTCACATTCGGCGTGCCCTTGAACATCATGTGCTCGAGAAAATGGGAGAGTCCGCTCTTGCCGTCGATCTCGTTGCGCGAGCCGACTCGGTACCAGACCTGGAACGTCACCGCGGCGCTCTTGTGGTCTTCGAGCAGGAGAACTTTCAGGCCGTTGTCGAGAATTGCTTCTTTCACGGGAAAATTTTGCGCCGCGGCCGGCGCGGCCGCAGCCGCTAAAAAGAGCGCGACGAAAACCAGCAAACGCATTTATTCAGGAATACAGGAACAGCGTGAAAGAGCAAGGGCCGGCAGCGTGTTGACAGTATCGGGCCCGGGAAATAGGATGAACTTTTTGGAGGAATCATGCGTACTGTGACCGATATGCGGGAGTACATCCAGTGTCTCGAAGAGATGGGCGAGATCAAGAAGTTCGATGGCGCCGATCTCAAGATCGAAGTCGGCGCCCTGACCGAGCGCGCGGCGGAGAAGGAAGGACCGGCACTGCTCTTCGGCGGCTTCGCCGGATATCCGCCGGGGTTTCGCATCATCTCGAACGCATTTCGCACGTGCAAGCGCACGGCGCCGGCGATGGGCCTGCCGGAGGATTTGAACGGCATCGAGTATCTCTACGCGTGGCGGAAAAAGCTCGCGGCATTCAAGCCTGTCCCCGCGCAACAGGTCGAAGGCGGGCCCGTCGGCGAGAATCAGATGGTCGACAGCGAAGTCGATCTTTATAAATTCCCAACGCCGAGCTGGCACGAGCTCGACGGCGGCCCGTACATCGGGACCGGCTGCGGGGTCATCACCAGAGATCCCGAGACCGGCAAGGTCAATGTCGGCACCTATCGCGTGATGGTGCAGAACAAGAACACCGTCTCGGTCAAGATGAACATGGGCAAGCACGGGCGGCTCGCCTTCGAGCGCAGCCGCGCCGCCGGCAAGCCGCTGCCGGTCGCGATCACGCTCGGCCAGGCGCCGAGCGTTTTTTTGGCGGCGCAGATGCCGCTGCCGCCGGACGTGAACGAATACGAGTTCGCCGGTTTTCTCCAGGGCGCGCCGGTGCCGGTTTTGCGCGGCGCGGTGACGGGGCTGCCGATTCCGGCGAACGCGGAAATCGTTCTCGAAGGCGAGATGCCGCCGATGCCGGATAAGGAAATGCCGCGCGAAGGGCCGTTCGGCGAATGGCCGGGCTATTTCACCGAAGCGAACGTCGGCGAGACGCCGATCATGAACGTCAAGCGCGTTTATTACCGCAACGACCCGATCATGCTCGGCGCGCCGCCGCTCAAGCCGCCGGCGAGCTATCTGCCGATCGCGCTCGGCGCCGCGACGCTGTGGGAGCAGCTCGAGAAAGCCGGCGTGCCGGAGATCAAAGGCGTCTGGGGCTTCGTCTACGGCGGGCAGCCGGGGCCGTTCACGGTCATATCCATCAAGCAACGCTACGCCGGCCATTCGAAGCAGGCGCTGCTCGTCGCGGCCGGCGCGCGCGCCGGCGCCTACGGCGGCAAATTCGTCGTGGTGGTCGACGACGACATCGACATCACCAATCCCTATGATGTCATCTGGGCGATCGCGACGCGCTGCTACGTGCGCGACGGTCTCGACGTCGTGAAAAGCGTCTGGGCATCGGTGTGCGAGCCGGCGATGCCGCCCGAGGAGCGCTCGCCGAAAGGCTACGTCTCCGACCGCGTGCTCATCGATGCGTGCCGGCCGTACCGCTGGATGGAGGATTTCCCGGCGGTAAACGCTTTCGAGAAAGAGATCAAGGACCGCGTGGAACAGAAATGGAAGCTGTAAAGCAGCCGCCGTTAATATGGAAACGCTGCAGCTGCTGAGTCTCGCGCTCGGCAGCGCCTGGACCTCGGGCATCAATCTCTACGCTACCGTCGCGGCGCTCGGCATCGCCGGACGGATGCAGATGATCGATCTGCCCCAAGGCCTCGAAGTGCTGACCGACCCGCTCGTCATCGGCATGGCTTGCGTCATGTATGTCGTCGAGTTCTTCGCCGACAAGGTTCCTTACGTCGATAGCGGCTGGGACGTTTTGCACACTTTCATCCGCATTCCCGCCGGCGCGATCCTCGCGGCAAAAGCGCTGGGGCCAATGAACCCGGCGCTGGAATTGGCCGCAATTCTAGCGGGCGGCTCGCTCGCGTTCGCGGCGCACGCCACCAAGGCAACGACGCGTCTCGCTATCAACGTGAGTCCGGAGCCTTTCAGCAACTGGGCCGCGAGCGTCGGCGAAGACGTCATGGTTCTCGGATCGCTATGGCTCATCTTCCACCATCCGCTCATCATGCTGCTCCTGCTCGCGCTCTTTATCGGGCTCTGTCTCTGGCTGATCCCCAAGATGTTCGGCGCCGCGAGACGCGGCTTCCAGGCGCTGCGGCAGCGTCTGCGCCGAAAAGAAGTCCCCGATCCCAACACACCGTGAAAGACGAACTCCATAGCAAATATCCGCCCGTCCCGCTCACGCTCGAAGGCTCTTACATCCTGCACCAGATGTTTCGCTTCCGACGGCCAGCGTGGAAGCGCCTTGAGAAAAATCGGCAAGCGGCGGCGAGCGCGGAAACCGCGGCTCTTCTCGCCGCCATGGAGCAGAGCAAAGAAGAGCCGAGCGCCGTCTTTTCGCTCTTGGGACACAAAGGCGATCTGCTCTTCATCCATTTTCGCCGCACGCTCGAGGCGCTGAACGCGGCGCAGGTCGCGCTCGCCGATCTCGACCTCACCGAATATCTCGAGCCGACGACATCCTACGTATCCGTCGTCGAGCTCGGCCTCTACGAGGCGACGGTGCGCCTTTACCAGAGCCTCAGCGAAAAAGGATTACAGCCCGGCTCCGCCGAATGGAATCAAGCGGTCGCGGCGGAGCTCGATAGCCAGAGGAAGGTCGTTGCGCCGCGGCTCTTCACGCCGATTCCTCCGCGGCGCTACGTGTGCTTCTATCCGATGAACAAGCTCCGCGGCGAGACCAAGAACTGGTATTCGGCGCCGCTCGAAGAGCGGCAGAAGATGATGGCCGAGCACGGCATCATCGGCCGGAGATACGCCGGGCAGGTGACGCAGATCATCTCCGGATCGATCGGCTTCGACGATTGGGAATGGGGCGTCGACTTGTTCGCCGACGATCCACTGGTGTTCAAGAAACTCGTTTATGAGATGCGCTTCGACGAGGCGAGCGCCGTCTACGGCCAGTTCGGCGCGTTTTATATCGGCGTCAGACTTCCCGCCGCGAAGTTCGGAATGTTTTTGGAAGCAAAAGGTCCCGCTTAAATCCGTTCCAGCCAGTCCTCGTGCAGGTCGACGCGGACTTTGTCCGTGCTATTCGTCCCGAACACTTCTTTCACCTCGAATGCGACGGTATAGAGCGGCGGATAATGGCCGCGGTGATCGCGGAGATTGCTGATCACGCCATGCGCTTCGACGACCACGCCGTTTTTGCCGCGAATGTACTTCGGCGTGCGCGGGTTGCCCGTCACGTTTTCCAGTTTCACGGCCACATGGTCGCCGACTTTGAATGTGCCTGAATTTTTCATCGCGATAAGCGCCTTCGATCAGACTCCGATTAATTTTGCGTCCGTAGGCAGTATCCAAGCCTGCGGATGCCGGGCAAAGCCGAGCCGCGGGTAATATTCTTCCGCCGCGGGCGCGGCGAGCAGCACAATCATCGCCTTGGCGTCGAGCTGCTCGCGTGTTCGGCGAATCAATTCCCTGCCGATGCCGCGCTTCTGATATTCCGCGCGCACCAGCAAGTCGGCGAGATAGGCGATGTAGCAAAAGTCGGTGAGAGTGCGCGCGAGGCCGACCAGACGCGCTCCGTCCCACGCGCTCACCACCAGGCTCGCCTCCAGGAGCATTCGCCGCATGCATTCACGATTATTTACCGGCCGTCGCTCTCCGAGTCCCGAAGACTTATAGACCTCGATGACGGCATCGAGGCCCAAGCGGTTGCCGACGCAGTAAGTTATTTCGGAAATTTTCATAAACAGCGATCAGTAGTCACGCGGTCGCGGCTTCGGATGCCCCCAAGGCGTTTCTTTTTGATGGCCGACTTCGGCCGGTGCCGTCGCCTCCCCTGCCCCGATCAAGCTGTCGATCGTGACGAGCTTCGCAAGCTCGGCTTCTTGCATGCCGTCGGTTCCGGAGGGGCGCCGCGGAATCACCATGTAGCGCACGTCCGACGTGCTGTCGTGCACGCGCACTTCCATACTCGCCGGCAGCTTGAGCTCGAACATTTCTTCCAGAATCGCGCGCGGATCGGCGATTATGCGCTTTTTGTAGATGTCCTGCTTGTACCACCACGGCGTATCGCCCAGGAGATCGTACGGATAACAGGAGCAGAGAGTGCAGACGATCACGTTGTGAACGCTTTCGGTGTTCTCCAGCACGCCGAGTTTTCCAAGCCGCCCCGGAGGAATACCGAGCTCACGGAGCGCCGGCCGTCCTTCGCTGACGAGCCGGCGCTTGAAGTCGGAATCCGTCCATGCGCGCGCAACGATCCTGCCGCCGTGCCACGGCCCGGCGGTTTTGAGCGCCTCGCGGTTTTTCTGCAATGTTGCTTCGCCGAGCACGCCGTTTTTAATAAGCGCGCGCGCAAGCACGTCGAGCACTCTCCGGTTGCGCTCCACGTCCGCCGTCAACTGCGCGACTCGCTCTTCGAGCGACCCGCGGTACTCGCGGCGTGTGAGGCGGAAGAATTCGTTGTAGTCGCCGCGCTCGACGCGCGTGTCCTCGGTCACGACGTCCACATTGCCGCCGACGCTGGACGTGACGAGGCCGATCTCGCGCACGTAGTCGTCGAGGCTGTCTTCCAGTGCGCGGATGCGCTGCTCCATATCCTTCGCCTCGCCGTCGCCGTTTTGTGTCCCGGGTTTTCCGGCGGCGGCGTCGAAGAGATCGCCAAACGACAAAATGCCGCGGCGCAGGAATGTGAAGACACGCGGCTCGATGCGCTTCGCGCGGTAATATTCGAGGTCTTCCTCGACGGCCCTCACGTGCGCCTCGAAATCGTGCATGTGGCTGCCGCCGTGCGGCGCGTGATCGGACATAAATTACCTCCGAATGTGAGATGCGATTCGAGTTAGCTCTACGCCAAAGATACGGCCATTTCAATTCTCACACCGCCCTGAGCGCACCGACGATGTCGAGCCGCGCGGCGCGAAACGCGGGCAGGAAGCCGCCGATCAGCCCCATGAAGAGCGCGAATGCGAACGAGCTTGCCGCGATCGGTGTAGATAGCGAGAACGAAAACGCCAGCTCGGAGAAGGAAGTGAAGTTGAGCGTCGAGATCGTGACCAGCTGGAGCAGCGAAGCGAGCGCAACGCCGACTACCGCGCCGGAGAGCGCGAGCAGCAGCGCCTCTCCGAGGAATGCCGCGAGAATGCTGCGGCGCTGGAACCCGAGCGCCCGCAGCGTGCCGATCTCGGTCGTGCGGTTTGCGACCGCGCCGTACATCGTGATCATGGCGCCGATCGTCGCGCCGATGCTGAAGATGATGGTAATGAAGAGCCCTAGGATGCGGATGAAGGTCGCCATCATCTCCGACTGCTCCTCGAAAAATTTCTTCTCGATCTTCGCCTCGTAGTGGAGCAGCCGGTTATCGCTCTCCCACGCCGCGACGAACGCCGGAAAGGCTTCGGGGTCGCGGAGCTTGAGCGTGAGCGTCGAGTAAGAGGTCCGCTTGAAAGCATCCATGATCTGGTTCGAGTCGCCCCAGATCTCCGAATCGAAGCCGCTGCCGCCGGAATCGAAAACGCCGACGACGCTCCAGATGCTGCCGGCGAATTTGATGCGGGAGCCGAGGCCCGCGTTGGCAAAGCGCCGCGCGATCGAGCGGCCGACGATGATCTCGCGCGCGCCCCAGCGGAAAAGCCTCCCGTCGATCAGCCGCAGGTGCGGCCGCAGCTCGAACGCCGGCGGATCGACGCCGCGCACGGTGACGTTGCTCATGCCGCCGGCAAGCTTCTCCATGTTGATGATGACGACTGCCTCGCGCGAGCTGAGCGGCATGCCGTTCTCCGAGCGCGCGACCTGGGGCATACCGGTGGCGAGCGCCGCCACGTCGCGGTCGAGGACACTGAGCGTTTCACTGTTGGCGGCCTTCCGCAGCACGAGGACATTTTCGTCCGAGCCGGTGGCCCGCAGCGTCTGCCGTATGCCGTTCGCCATCATGAGCACGGCAGCGAAGACGAATACGACGAGCGCGATGCCGAGCACGGTCATCGCCGCCGTCAGCCGACGCGCCACGAAACTGCGGAAGATGTAGCGAAATGGAATCGTCATGCTTAAGAGCCCTTCGACAGGTTCAGGGCGAACCGAATAAGATTAGCGCCAAATTACCCCGTTCGTGCTGAGCCCTTCGGCTTCGCTCAGGACAGGCTTGTCGAAGCACTCCTCGCCTTAGCCTATATAGCGCAGTCCTTCGACGATTCTGATGCTCATGGCGCGCCGCGCCGGGATGAGAGCGGCGATCAATCCGACGGCGACCCCGGCGATCGTGCCGAAGACGATCGTCCTCGGCTCGATATAAAAGATCGGAAACCAGCCCTTGGGCAGCGCGTTCTGGAAGCCCTCCACGGCCGGAAACGCCACCGTGAGGCCGATCGCACTGCCGATCACAGAGAGAATCAGCGACTCGCCGGTGATCAGCACGAAAATGTGCCGGGCGGTAAACCCCAGCGTCTTCAGCACGGCGTACTCGTGCGTGCGCTCGCGCGCCGCCATGATCATCGTGTTGGCGAGCACGAGCAGGATGATGCCGATGATCACGAAGGACATGACATCCATCGCCGTCATGACCGAACCCATCGACGAGAGAAAGCTCTGCTGGAAGGCGCGCTCGGTTTCCGTCTTGGTCTCGGCGCGGCTGTTAGCGAAGAGCGCATCGATCGACGCCGAGAGCGCGCCGGCTTCGTCGGGATTCGTTATCCGGCTCACATACCAGCCGACCTGGCCTTCGCGGCTCGACTTTTCTTTTCGCGCCTGCTCTTCGAGGTACTGCCAGTGAAACAGCATGCTGGTCGGGTCGGTCGTCTTGTCGCGCGGGCGATAGATCCCGCGCACGACGAATTCCCAGCGGCCGGGGAAGATGTCGCCTTCGAGCGGCATGACGTCGCCGATCTTTAGGTTGTAGCGCTGGGCGATCTCGCTGCCGATGATGCAGGCGTTGCGCTCGCGTTTGAACGCCGCGAGCTGATCCGGCGGAACGAGAAACTCCGGATACACGTCGAAAAAGCTATTCGAGTCGACGGCGAGGCGCGCGAAGAACTGGTTCTTGTCGATGTACACGCCGGAAAACCAGACCGCGAACGTGACGCGCTCGACGCCCGGCACGCGCGCGATGCGATCGCGGTAGGCGTAGGGCAGCGGGAAGACGAAAGAGACCGCGTGACGCGTAATCAGGCGGTTCGCGGCCGAAGCCTCGACGCCCGCATTCCACGCCGTCACGACGGTGCGCAGCAGCATGAACGCCAGGACGGCGACCGCGATGCCGACGGCCGTCAGCAGGCTCCGGAGCTTATGGCGCAGCGTGTTGCGCCAGATGAGCTTCAGCAGTTCCACAACTTTCCTCGGATACGGAGCCCTTCGACAGGCTCAGGGTGAACGGAAAAAGATCCGATATTCTTTATTCCCGTTCGTGCTGAGCTTGTCGAAGCGCTGCTAGATTTCTACACCAGCTCGCCTTTGTCGAGCCGCCGGATGGAGCGCGCGCGCTCGGCCGCGTGCGGATCGTGGGTGACCATGAGAATCGTCTTCGCGATCTCACGGTTCAGGCGGTCCATGAGGCCGAGCACTTCCTCGGCGGAGTTCTTGTCGAGGTCGCCCGTGGGCTCGTCGGCGACGAGAATCGTGGGATCGGTGACGATCGCGCGCGCGATCGCGACGCGCTGCTCCTGACCGCCGGAGAGCTGACGCGGGTAATGGTCCATGCGGTCGCCGAGTCCGACGATCGCGAGCGCCGCCTCGGCGTGCTCACGGCGCTCGGGCTTGTCGAGCCCGCTCAGGAGCAGCGGCAGCTCGACGTTTTCGACCGCCGTCAGAACGGGAATGAGATTGTAAAACTGAAAAATGAATCCCACATGCCGCGCGCGCCACTCGGCGAGCTCGCCTTCACTCAGCTCCGTTAAGTCGGTTCCCGCGACGACGACGCTGCCCGCGGAGGGACGATCGATACCTGCGATGAGGTTGAGCAGCGTCGTCTTCCCCGATCCCGACGGGCCCATCAGCGCCACGAAATCGCCGGCGCCGATCTCCAGCGAGATGTTTCTTAGCACCGGGATTTCCAGCTTCTCGCGTCGATAGGACTTCGAGACGTTTCTGATCTCGATCAGCGGCGGCATCAAATCAGCGCGCGGAGGGATCGGGCGGGAAGAATACATGCCGCCTCACTCGATGATGGTAAAAAGCTCCTGGGGGCGCTGCACGCCGCGGAGCGCGTAGCGCCCGACGGAGATCAGCCGTGACCTGGCATCGCCCATGGCGGCCGCAAAAGCCGAGGAAACCAGCAGTGGCTGCTCGACCGAGCGGCACATGGCGGCGATCCGGCTCACTTCGTTGACGGCGGGGCCGATGACGGTGAAGTCGAGCCGGTCCTTGCTGCCGATGTTGCCGTAGAAAACGTCGCCGATGTGCAGCCCGAGATAGATTTCGGTTACCGGCAGGCCGAGCGCGACGCGATCCAGGTTCGCCTCGGCGACGCCCTGCCGTGCGCGCGCGGCGGCGGCGAGCGCCGCTTCGCACGCGCGGCCGCGGTCTTCCGAGGTGAAGATGGCGAGCGTGCCGTCGCCGATCAATTTCAGCACGTCGCCGCCTTCGTCGTGAATCGCCGAGATGACGGCGTCGGCGTAGTGATTGAGCAGCGGGATGATTTCCTCCGGCGTCGCGGTATCACTCAAGCGCGTGTAGCCGCGCAGATCGCTGAACCAGAGCACCGCCTCGATGCGCTCGGGCACGCCGCGTCGGATGCGCCCTTGGAGAACACGCCGGCCGGGATCGCGCCCGAGGTAGGTCTCGACGAGCGTTCCGGCGACGTGCGCGAGAGAGGCGGACTTCACCGCGAGCGCGAGGAACGGCATGAACCGGCGTATCTCGGCGATCTGCTCGTCGCTGAATCCTTGCGAGGCGTCGGTTGCCCAGGAAGAATAGACGCAGTCCATGTCTCCGATGACTTCGTCGCCGGTGAAGCGGCTCGCGAGGGCGACGTAGTCCGTGATGCCGTCGGCGCGGAATTCTGGAAAAATGGAAAATTCGTTTTCGTTTTCGGCTGTGAGGCGCCGGCGCAACATAGGCTCGCCGGACTGTTCGAGGCGGTAGAACGGGCTTCGCTGCCACCGGCCGACGTCGTCATCGGTGCGGCCGTATTCGGTGAGCGTCGTCTCCTTCTGCGCGCGCGTCCAGCGGAACGCGCGCCCCTCGTAAACCGGATGCAGCGTGTCGATCAATACGAGAGCGCGCGCGATCGGCAGCCCGGCGGCGGTTTCGCGCTCGCAAACGCCGGCGAGCATTTCGGCTTCGCTCCGCCCCGCGAGTGACGCTTCCGTGATCCAGAGCGACAGCTCGGAGAATTCGCAATCGTTCATCGCGCTTACGGTCCTTTCAAGGCGACCCTGCCGCCGGCTTCGATGCGGTTGTCGGCGGTGGCGATGACTTTATCGCCGGCCTTGAGTCCGGATCGGATTTCCACGTAGCTGCCGACGCGGCTGCCCAACGTCACAGGGACTTCGACGGCGCGGCCGTCGCGGATTTCGTACACGAGTTGGCGCCCGTTTCGCTCCGCCACGGCGGCGGCGGGTACGGCAAGGACCGGCGGAGTCTCCAACTGCGATGCAGCGTCTTTCGGCAGGAAGCCGATCTTGGCGCTCATCTCCGGCAGCACGCGGCTGTCATACGACTTGAATTTAATTTTCACCATGACGGTCGCCTTCGCGCGGTCCGCGGTCGGCACGATTTTGTCGACGTACGCCGAATAATGGCGGTCGGGGTACGCATCCAGCGTCACGACGCAGGGCTGCTCCGAGAAGACGCGCGTCAGATTCGCCTCGGCGACATCCGCCTCCACCTCGAGCGAGCTCAAATCCGCGATCGTGACTACGGCGGCGCGCGAGCTCACCGCGCCTGCGAGCGGCGCAACGATCTCGCCCACATCGGCATTTTTGTTAAGTACGGTGCCGTCGAACGGGGCAACGATGCGGGTGTATTCGACGGCGGTTTCGGCCTCCTTAACTGCCGAGCGCGCCGACTCGATCGACGCGACCACGCGGTTGTAGCGCGCCTCGGCAGTGTCGTATTCCGCCTGCGCGACTAGATTTTTCTTCAGCAGGATTTTCTGGCGCTCGAGCGACTGCTTCGCGTCGTGAAGATCCGCCTCGTTCATGCGAAGATTTTGGCGCGTCCGGGCGAGCGTCGCCATTACGTCGCGGTCTTCGAGACGCGCGATCACCTGGCCTTTTTTGACGGCGTCCCCTTCCTCGACCCCCAGATAGACGAGCTGCCCCGTGCCTTTCGAGGCTACGGCGGCCTTGCGCCGCGCCGTAACGTAGCCGCTAGCGGTAAGCACCGCCTGGGCTTCCGCCGGAGACAGCAATGCCGCGGTCGCGAGCTGCACTTCGACGCGTGGTGAGAGCATCTCCCGCCCGAGAAAAACCGCCCCGGCGAGGACGAGCACGGCGATAGTGCCGATAACCCGCCGGCTCGGCCGGCGCGACGCGCGATGCGTGGCCGACGGGCGGCTCCTATCGATGCGCAGCGTAGAGAGATCGGGCTCGGGCTTCGACATGATATTCAACCATTAAGCCGGTTAAACGGCGCGATTTCAACTGAACGAAGCCATGCATGCGCAAAACGGCAGCAAATTCAGCGACTACGAAGGAGTGGTACCGGGGAAGAGGGTAAAAGCGCGATCTACTGCGAGGAACCGGACTGTCTTACACTCGCCATGTCGTCCGGCGGGATAATGATTTTTTGGCCGACGAAAACGAAGTTGGGCGTTTTCAAAGTTTGTTTATTGGCTTCGAAGATGCGCGTCCACTTCTTTACATCACCGTAGTATCTTTGCGCGATGAGCGCCAGCGTGTCGCCCGTTTGGATGGTATATTCGTGCGATCCCGCAGCCGCCGCCTTGACCGGCGTGGCGCCGGACGACTTTCTTTTCTCCTGCGTGGCGGCCGCCGTCTTCGCTGCTGGTGTTTCTTTTGTCCCTGCGGTCGTTGCCGTTTTCGGTCCCGTCGATGCAAGGGCCGGACGCGATTTATAGAGTTGATCGATAAAGCCGGACTCGTCGAGCTCTTTGATGTACGTGAGGTCGACGAACTGCTCGGGCTTGGCCGTTTGCGCTCGGGGCTCCACGGCGGCCATCTCGCCGAGGATCATCTGAATGCCTTTGAGCGTCGGATAAGGCCGCTCCGGTACCAACGTCAGCCCCACGCCTTCGTAGGTTTCCCTCAAGGCTTCGGCATCGTCGAATTTCAAGTATTTTTGCAGGATCCCCATCGACTCTCGCGGATGGGTTTTGTAGTAGTGGATCGCCTCCACGTAAGCTTTCATCAGGCTGCGAAAGACCTCGGGGCGGGATTTGAGCAACGAGCGTGTCGTCGCGAGGCCGGTCGCTTGATATTCCAGCCCCAGCATCTGGAGGTCGGCGAGAACTCTCATGCCCATGCGCTTCGCTTTCAGCGTCTGCGGCACCTCGAGCATCACGCCCTGAACGCGGCCGCTTTCGAGCGCCGCGAAACGCTCGGGCTGCGTCCCGATCTCGACGATACTCACGTCCTTTCCAGGCACGAGACCGTACTTGTCGAGCGCAAAACGCGTCGCGAAATCGGACGAGCTGCCGGCGCGGCTCACGGCCATCGATGTGCCCCGGAGGTCGTCCGGCCGCTGGATCGTCTTGTCCACGATGAACTGATAGTTGATCGTGTTGAGAATGCCGCCGATCAAAACGACGTCGCCGCCTTGCAGACTCCGCTGCACGACAGACGGTCCAGGCACCTGCGCCAAAGTCGCATAGCCCGACGTCAAGACCTGGACCGCCTTTGGCCCGCCGGTGACCTGCACCAGCTGGACCTCAAGGCCGTACTTGCGAAAAATACCGGTCTCGTAGGCGACCCAGCCGGGCGCCTGGTTGCTCGACGTTCCGGCGTAAACGATGGTGATGTTTCGCGGGCGCTGCTGCTGCGCGTGCGCTCGATGCACCGTACTGATGACGAGAATGAGCAGCAGCGAAAAGAATACGAATGGAACGGACGGCGACGAGAAGACTACTTTACGTCGCAATCGGTGCATTTTTTCTTTCTCCGCCGCGCGGCGCGGCGGGTACCGAACGGTTTTGGCTCAGGCGGACCATCGCGGCCTTGAGACTCGCGCGCATCCTTCCCAGCGACTTGGCGAGATCGCCGATCTCGTCGCTCGCCTCGACGCCGATCGGCATATCCAGATCGCCGAGACTGATTCGATCGGCGACATGCGTCAGGCGCAAGATCGGTCTAATAATGCAGCGCGCGAGTAGAATCGAGAGCATGCCGCCGGCGGCGGTAAGCGCGATGATGATACCGATAAGCGGAAGAAGCGCGCGGCGGATCTGCTCTTGGACGCCGTCGCCCCAGATCGCCACGTGGGCGGTGCCAACCTGCCCGCCGAGGATCGGCACGCGGGTCTCATAAACGGTCTTGCCGCGGAGCGTCAGCTCCTGTTGCGCCGGCTGCCGCCGGCCCTCTGCCGCAACCGGCTCGCGCACCTCCGGCGGAAGCGCCGCCGGGCTTTGCGCGAGGACCTCGCCCTTGTTGTCCTGAATGTAAGCGTAGGCAACCCCTTCTAGAAGAGCCGACTTGGCGACGACGCTGTTAAGTTCAAGCGCATTGCGCGCGATGACATGGCCGGCCGCCGCGTCGCTCATAATCGTGGCTATGGTAAGCGCGCGCTGGTCCACTTGCGCGCGGAGCGCCCGGACGGTCAGATGATAAACGACGCCGATTACGAGGAGCGCGAAAACGACGATAACGCCGGCGAGCGTGCCCACGATCTTCATTGTGAGGCCGATGCGCCGCGAGCCCGCTTCCAGCGCCATGGGCACGCTGCGGGCCTCGAACGAAACCGTCGACTGACTCATTTTTCCTCCGAGAGGGACTCCTGGGACATGATCTGCTGGAAGCGCCGCCGAAGCGAGTCCTCCAAAATCTCACAACTGGTCGATTCGACGAGCTCCGGCAGCCGCGATTTCGGAAAGGCGTCGAAGTCTTCGCCGAGTGCGGAGGCCTGGTCGCGCAGCACGAGCGGCGCCATCGGGCCCATCGCTTCCGTCAACGAGGTGATCATCGACTTGAGAAACTCGGGCGTGAGGACATTCGCACGGCTTTGCGACTCGCTCGTATCTTCCACCGACGGAGTCGGCATAGGCTCCGGCTCCGCGTAGACCTGAAACGATGGGATCGGTTCAGGCGGAGCGGCGGCTTCAGGGTGGTATGTTGCCTCGAATTCGGACTTTGCTGTTTCAGCGGCAAGCGCCGTATCGGCATCGCCGAAAGTCGTCGGCGACTCCTTCACGGCCGCAGTGATCGGCTGGTCGTCGTGTGTTTGATCCGCATCGCCCGCGAAGATCGCCGTCTCACGCTCGCGCTGGAGCCGCTCTATGAGTTCCGACAGCCGGTCCGGACCGCCCTCAGGCGGCAGCGGCACATGGTCATCGATCGGCTCTTCGTCAACGATTCGGCGCGGAGGGACAGCCTCTCGCAATTCATCGCTCTCAAAGACCGGACGCGGCTGCCTTGGCGGCCGCTCGGCGATCCTACCGCCTCGGGCGCGCGCGGCCTCTTCGGAGGCGGAGACGAGCGAGCGGTCGTCGGCGATGTCGCGGATGATCGCGGCGCTTACGCGCTTCTCGCCCATGCTATAGGCGGTGATCAGCCCGTTATCGCAGAGAATATTGATGAGTCGAGGGATCCCGCCCGAGCAGGCGTGAATCGCTTCGAGTGCCTTCGAGGTGAATATAAAGGGTGTGCCGCCCGCCGTATCGACGCGCTTGGCAATGTACTCCGAGCATTCGGCGAGATTCAGCGGTTTAAGATGGTGATAGAGCACCACGCGCTGCTTCAATTGCCGTAAACTCGGCATGTTCAATTTAACCGCCAGCTCCGGCTGGCCGGCCATGACGATTTGCAAGAGCTTGCAGTCCGACGTTTCGAGATTCGAGAGCAGCCGGATGCTTTCCAGCACCTTGGGGGAAAGGTTCTGTGCTTCGTCTAGGATCAGCGTGACGTTCTTACCGTTATGGTACGAATCCAAAAGCAGCTGATTGACGAGCTTTAAATAGGTATGGACATTCTGGCGATCCTCGCGAAAGGCCGTGAAGCCTAAGTCTTCGCACATGTCGCGCAGAAGATCCTTCGATTGGCTGATCGTATTGAAGATGAGCGTGCTCTGGGTGTTTCTCTGCTCCAGCTCTTGCAGCAGCGCATGGATCAGCGTCGTCTTTCCCGTGCCGACTTCGCCCGTTAGGACGATGAAGCCCTTGCGGGCATCGATGCCGTAGAGAAGACGCGCGAGCGCTTGCTGATGGCTGGCGCTTAAATAGAGAAAGCCGGGATCGGGCGTGATGTTGAAGGGTTCCCGACTAAGACCGAAGTGTTCCAGGAGAGATTGGCTTTTGAGGTTGACCCATTGGGCGTTCAAAACTGCCTCCGTGGACAACGGACAACCCAACGTGTAACCGATTCATGATTCGACTGTCAAGAAAATTCTTCAATTATTGACGATTTCTGATGACGCCTGGCGTGATATGTCGACGGTTATCCGCGCCCGCTTCAAAATAATCAACTCAAAAACAAGCGGTACGCGGGATTATCGGTTTCTTCGACGCGCTCGTAGCCGACGCGGTCGAGAAGTCGCTCGAACGCGCGTCGGTCGCCGCGCGGCACCTGCATGCCGACGAGCACGCGCCCGAAGTCGGCGCCGTGCGACCGATAGTGGAAAAGCGAGATGTTCCAGCGGCCGCCCATCTGGCTCAAAAAATTCATCAGTGCCCCGGGGCGCTCGGGAAATTCAAAGCGATAGAGCACCTCGTCGCGCGCATTCGGCGCGCGCCCGCCGACCATGTAGCGCGCGTGGAGCTTCGCGAGCTCGTTGTCGGTCATATCGGTCGTCGGATAGCCGCCGCGCGTCAGCGTGCGAACCAGGCGGCGCATCTCATCCCCGTCGCGCACCTGAACGCCGACGAAGATATGCGCCCGGCGCGCATCGGCGTAGCGGTAGTTGAACTCGGTGATATTGTGGCGGCCGAGGATGTGGCAAAAGCGCTTGAGCGATCCCGGACGCTCGGGGATCGTCACGGCGAACACGGCCTCGCGCCGCTCGCCGATCTCGGCGCGCTCGGAGACGTGGCGGAGACGGTCGAAATTGACATTGGCGCCCGACGCCACGGCGACGAGAGTCTTTCCGCGCCAGCCCGCGGAGGCGGCATGACGCTTGAGGCCGGCGATCGCGAGCGCGCCGGCCGGCTCGAGAATGAGCCGGCGGTCCTCGAAGACATCCTTCATCGCCGCGCAGATCTCGTCATTCGTAACGATCACGACCCGGTCGACCCAGCGCCGGCAGAGCCTCAGCGTCTCGCGCCCTACCTGCCGGACGGCCACGCCGTCGGCGAAGATGCCGACATGATCGAGCTTTATGCGCCGCCGGAGCTCCAGCGAGCGGCTCATGGCGTCGGCGTCCTCGGGCTCGACGCCGATGATTCGCACGGCCGGGCGGATCTGCTTCACGTAAGCGGCGATGCCGGCGATAAGCCCGCCGCCGCCCACGGGAACGAAGATCGCGTCAATGTCTCCGGGATGCTGCTTTAGGATCTCGAGGCCGATCGTCCCCTGCCCTGCGATGACTTCGGGGTCGTCGTACGGATGGACGAAAGCGAGCCGGCGGCGAGACGCCAGCTTTCGCGCGTAAGCATAGGCCTCATCATAGTTATCGCCGCGGAGCTCGATCGCGGCGCCGAGCCCGCGCACGGCGTCGATCTTGATCTGCGGGGTCGTGCGCGGCATGACGATCGTGGCGCGCGCGCCGAGCCGCTCGGCCGCGAGCGCGACGCCCTGCGCGTGATTGCCGGCCGAAGAGGCGATGACGCCCCGCTTCAGCGCGGCGCGCGGCAGCCGTGACATCTTGTTATAGGCGCCGCGGCATTTGAAGGAGAAAACCGGCTGGAGATCCTCGCGCTTGAGCCAGACATGATTGCCGAAGCGGCGCGACAGGACCGGCGCGTATTCGAGCGGCGTCTCGCGCGCGATCTCATAGACCCGCGCGTTCAGAATTCGCGTGAGATAATTCTGCGCCATGAAATCCGCCTCGCGAAGGCGTAGATTACACGCAAGCGCGGGGAATTGCCAAAGCGGCGGACTACGGAGCTATTGAGAGGCTATTCGGCGAACGAAGTCCGCAAGAATACTATTGAACCGCTCCGGCTCGTCGACGAAGAGCGCGTGACCGGCGCGCTCGAAGACCTCGACGCGCGTGCCGGGACGATTTTTCTCGAGGTTCTGCGCTTGCGCGGCGAACTGCGGCGTAATCATGTAGAACAGTGGCTTGTCGAAGGCGTGGGCGATCTCCTTCCAATGCGTGCGCGGGAACGGATAGGAGAGCAGCGCGATGCTATTGTCGAGCGACATGCGCTTGGCGCCGCGTACCAGGGCGTCGATCTCCGCCTTGGGCCGCGGTTTGGAGAAAATCGCCCGGACGAACTGGTTCAGTGCGGCGTCGCGGTTCCGCTTGAGCCCGTCAGTGAAGCCGGAGTTTGGCGTCGGCGCTGGCTCTTCGCCGACGGAGCTGTCGACCAGCACGAGGCCGGCGATCTTTTCCGAGCCGAAGGTATCCAGGTATTCGAGCGCATCGATGGCCCCGAGCGACCAGCCGACGAGCACGACGCGCGAAAGCGGCCGGAGGAATTCATCGATATCGGCGGCGCGCCGCTCGGCGGTATAACCTTTGGAGGGAACGTCAGACCGGCCCTGGCCGCGCGGATCGAGCGCGACCGTATGATACTGCGTGCCGAGCGCCTCGAGCTGTTTGCGCCAGATATCTGCGGGCATGCACCAGCCCGGAATAAAAGCGATCGCGATGCCGCCCTCGCGCTTGCGGCCCGCGCCGCTTTCGAGGAAAGAGAGGTTCACGCCGTCGGTCGTGCGGAAGGCGCGGCGAGTCACGGGCTCAGCGGGTAATACGCCGGGACCGCCCGCCAAAAACAGCAGGCAGATGCCTAACCATAATCGCATTCAGCTCAATTCGTCTTGAGTTCGCGCACGGCAACCATGATGCCGGATTTCTGCGTCCGCCAGTGGTAGCCGAACGGAAACGCCAACGGTGGGGTTTCCGGCAGCTTCTGATACGCCGCCTCGAGATCGGGCTGATAGCCGTAGCTGAGCGCCTTCAACGGCTTCGCATAGCGCCCGTAAAGGCGGACGTGCCACGGCGAACGCACCAGGAACCGATATGGAATGCCGGTGTCGTCCTGTATCACCGTTTCGGCCGAAGCGAGCAGCATATCTCTGATCTTGGAGAATTGCGCGTCGTGGAGCAGGTAGGAAGCGGACTTGAGAAAGATCGTCGCAGGACGCTGGCGTCCCACCCAGTCGGTGAAGCCGGGGTAGAACTCCAATGCCTTGTCGGAAACGTCCAGCGAGAAATAGTAGAGCTGCTGGGTTTTGCCGCTCTTCGGATTGACAAACTCGATTCGCGCGCCGCGCATGAGCTTGCGCGGCCGGATCGCTGCGGGTTTGTCATAGGCGCGGGTCTGTTCGGGAAAAAGATCGTAACTCTCGATGCGAACGATCCGGAGGTCGAGCAGCGCTATCATGGTCGCCATGACCGGAACCGTGCCGGAAAGCTGCGGCGTCGTCAGCTGCTTGGTCATATAGTCAGTGATGAAATAATTCCGCTCGAAGATATCGCGGAAAGCGCCACGCACGTCCTGCAGCAGCTGTTTGAATTGGCCGCCGGTATACGCGCTCAAGTCGGGCAGCGCACCCGGGCGCTCCAGGCTGAAGAAAACATAGCGCGCATGCTCGGGCGCCATCTCGTAGGCGTTGAGGAAATCCGGCCCGCTGAACGGATAGATCAGCGACCGCGCCGGCCCGTCAACAAGGCGAATTTCCTGGCCGCGCCATTGCTCCATCGCGCCGAGACGCGCGCGCACCTGGGCCCATTGCGCTTCCATCCACTGCCGGTGCTCTTTCCAGCAATCCATGGCTGCAAAGCGGTCGATGACAGGGTCGCCGGGCGACGGCGGAATGCCCGCGAGAAGCTGAGCGGTGGCCGTAGCCCGGGAGGAAACGATATTGTCCTGGGCGACGGCGGATGAGTGGTAAAGACCTAAGATAAAAGCTGTTAAAAGAAGAAAACTGCCGATCTTCATTCTGTCCTTATAGACGCGTCTGGAACCGAAGCCTTCAAATCGCTTTTTTGGGGCAAGCGCTTATACCATTTAACCGGCTGAATTGTTAGCGAATTCGCGCCGATAGGCGAAAATTCCTTGGCGCTTTGCGATGTTCGGGAACGAATGGGTAAGGCTTGGCGGGATTATTCCCACTCGATAGTCGCGGGCGGCTTGGAGGAGATGTCGTATACGACGCGGTTGACGCCGCGGACTTCGTTGGTGATCCGGTTGGAGATTTTCCGCTGCAGCTCGGGGTCGAGAGCGACCCAATCGGCGGTCATGCCGTCGTCGCTCTCGACGATACGCAGCGCGATGACGTGCTCGTAGCTGCGCTCGTCGCCCACGACGCCCACGGTACGGATCGGCAGCAGAACAGCGAACGACTGCCAGACTTCCTCGTAGAGGCCGGCTTGCCGGATCTCCTCCAGAACGATGGAATCTGCCGAGCGGAGTATTTCGAGGCGCTCCTCGGTAACTTCGCCGAGAACGCGAATCGCGAGTCCCGGCCCCGGAAAGGGCTGGCGCTGGATTAATTCGCGCGGCAGCCCGAGTTCTTCGCCCAAGCGGCGCACCTCGTCTTTGAACAGTTCTCGCAGCGGCTCGATCAATTTGAATTCCATGTTCGGCGGCAGCCCGCCGACATTGTGATGGCTCTTGATCGTTGCCGACGGCCCGCCGGAAGATACCGACTCGATGACATCCGGATAGAGCGTCCCCTGTGCGAGAAACTTTCCGTCGCCCAGCTTCTTCGCCTCGGTTTCGAAGACCTCGATGAACAACCGTCCGATAATCTTCCGCTTCTGCTCCGGGTCTTCGACGCCTTTCAGCTCGGAGAGAAATTTATTCGAGGCATCGACGTGATGGAAGCCGCGCCCGAAGCGCTCGGCGAATAAACTCGCAACGCGCTTGCCTTCGCCGCGGCGCAACAGGCCGTTGTCGACGAAGATGCAGTCGAGCCGGTCGCCGATCGCGCGGTGGACGAGCGTAGCGACGACCGAGGAGTCGACGCCGCCGCTGAGCGCGCAGACGACGCGGCCGCTGCCCACCTGCTCGCGGATTTTTTCGATCGAGCTTTCGACGAAGCGGCCCATCGTCCAGTCGGGAGCGCAGCCGCAAACGCGAAAAAGAAAATTCCTGAGAACTTCGCTGCCGCGCGGTGTATGGACGACTTCCGGATGGAACTGCACGCCGAAAAGCCTCCGGCGGGAATCGGCGAAGGCGGCGATCGGGGAGTTCCGGCTGTGCGCGAGAATGCGCCAGCCCGCCGGCGCCGCGTCCATCTTGTCGCCGTGACTCATCCAGACGCGCGCGACGCGGTCGGCTTCGAAACCGTGGAAAAGATCGCTGTCGTCGTCGATCACAAGATCGGCGGGGCCGTATTCGCGCCGCTCGGCGCGCGCGACGCTGCCTCCCGCCGCCAGGTTGATCATCCCCATGCCGTAACAGATGCCCAAAAACGGAACGTCGAGATCGAATAGCGCCGCTTCGACCTTCGGCGCACTTTCAGCGTAGACGCTCGCCGGGCCGCCGGAGAGAATGATTCCGTGCGGCTTCAGCGCGCGAATTGTATCCAGCGACAGGTTGAATGGGTGAATCTCGCAGTAAACGTTCTGCTCGCGCACGCGCCGCGCGATCAGCTGCGTGTACTGCGAGCCGAAATCGAGGATGAGGATCATGTTGATAGCTGGGAAGCGATCAGCATGCAGCTTTCAGCAATAGGCCCGGGATTCCGGCTGATGCGCACCGCTTACCGCTGACAGCTTCTTACTCCGCTCTATAATTCGGCGCCTCTTTGGTGATGAAGACGTCGTGCACATGGCCTTCGCGGAATCCGGCCATCGTGACGCGCATGAAGCGCGCCTTGGATTTCAATTCGCCGATCGTACGGCAGCCGAGATAACCCATGCCGGCGCGCAGGCCGCCGATCAGCTGGTGAATATTGAAAGAGAGCGAACCTTTATAAGGGACGCGCCCCTCTATGCCTTCGGGAACCAGCTTCGCCTCTTCGGCGACGTCGCCCTGTCCGTAGCGGTCCTTGCTGCCTTCTTTCATCGCGCCGAGCGACCCCATGCCGCGATAAACCTTGTAGGTCCTCCCTTGATAGAGAATCGTCTCGCCGGGGCTTTCCTCGGTCCCCGCGAAAAGGCTTCCGATCATGACGGAATCGGCTCCCGCCGCGATCGCCTTCGTGATGTCGCCGGAGTATTTGATGCCACCGTCGGAGATGATCGGGGTATCGTGACGCGCGGCGGCCTTGGCGCAGCTCGCGATCGCGGTGATCTGCGGCACGCCGACGCCGGAGATGACGCGCGTCGTGCAAATCGAGCCCGGGCCGACGCCTACTTTGACGCCATTGACGCCAGCGTCGATCAGCGCCGACGTCCCCTCCTCCGTCGCGACGTTGCCGGCGAGGAGATTGAGGTCGGGATGACGCCGGCGTATGAAGCGCACCGTCTCGAGGACGTTTTTCGAATGGCCGTGAGCCGTGTCAACGACAATCACATCGACTCCGGCCTTCACCAATGCGTCGACGCGCTCCTCGCAGTCGGGGCCGACGCCGACGGCCGCGCCGACGCGGAGCCTGCCCCACTCGTCTTTGCACGCGTAGGGATACTGCGTCTTTTTCTCGATGTCCTTGACTGTGATCAAGCCTCGGAGTTGGAATTTTTCGTCGACGACCAGAAGTTTTTCGATTCTATGGCGATGGAGGATCTCCTTTGCCTCGTCGAGCTCGACGCCGGGACGCGCGGTGACGAGATTGTCCTTTGTCATGACCTCGGCGACGGAGCGATCGTTGCGCTTCTCGAAGCGGAGATCTCGGTTCGTAAGAATCCCGACCAGCCGTCCGTTGTGCGTCACCGGTAGCCCCGAGATGCCGTACTTGTTCATGATCTCGCGCGCCTCGGCGATTTTCTGCTCGGGATTAACGGTGACCGGATCGGCGATCATGCCGCTTTCGAATTTTTTTACCTTCTCGACCTCGGAAGCCTGCAAGCGGATCGGCATATTGCGGTGAATGAATCCCAGCCCGCCTTCCTGCGCCATGGCGATGGCGGTGCGCGACTCTGTCACCGTATCCATTGCGGAACTGAGCAGAGGCGCGTTTAACGCGATTTGCTGCGTGAGCCTCGACTTCACATCCGTATCGCGGGGCAACACGGCGGATTCCGCCGGCACCAGGAGAACGTCGTCAAATGTCAGTCCGAGGGGTAAAATTTCTTGATCAAACATGGCTCATCTCCCTGCCGGGTAAAAAAAAAACCCAGACCTGCGCCTGGGTTTTGATCGAGCCGTTCGCACGTATCGGCAAACATGAAGTTTTATACCAAGAACGATTCGGCTGCGCAAGGCGAATTATGGCCTTGAAAAATCAGCTTGACACCCCCGCTTGTTTATATAAGGATAGCGCTAATCCATTGAAGTTTTGCAGGAGGCTCCGTTTAAATTTTAGGAGCCTTCGCGATCGCTCGAATGCGAGGACTCGCAGTAACGCAATTTCTCGTCCTAGCTTTCGTGGGTGTTTTGTTGCTTTCTCCGCTCTCCGCGGCACAAGTGCAATCTCCCCAAGCTTGGCGGTTTGTCTCGAATACGGAACTGTCGCATATGCCGCCGTACAGCGGCGAGACGCGCAACTTTCCCGACAACCTACAGCCGACAAACCAATCGTTCGTGCTTTTTAATTTCGGCGAAAACCTCCTGACTGTCAAAAGCGCGTTGGTGGAGCAACAACCCGGCGATCAGCCGAAACCGGCCGCTGCTCTAGCGCCGAAGCCGGCCGTGGTGAGAATGCTCGCGAACTCTTCCATCATCGACCGCCTGCTCGACGCCGAAGCCGAACTCGCCTACAGCTCGCCCGACACCGGCACGCTGTCCGGCATCGGCGAGGATGTGCATCGTCTGCTGCGCATGAAGGTAAAAGGTACGGTGAGCGGGACGAGTTACGGCGCGGAATACCGCTGGGTCGGCAGAGACTTCATGAACGTCGCCGGGCCCGCATTCGCTCAAAACCAGCAGGGTTTGGAGCTTTGGTCCGAACGGAAGCTGGGGCCGGTCTTCGGGCTGAAAACATCCCTGTCGCGTTTCACCGACAACACCGCCGCCGATTCCACGCTACCTTTCACGACGCGAACAATAGCCGGCACTAACCTCAGCGTCGCCCTGCCCGCATGGCCGACGTTCAACCTGTTTTACAGCGGCGGTCTGCTCGCGACTTCACATGAGCCCGATGGCACAGCGCCGCAGCGCGGCACGGTCCAAAACGCCGGGGCGCAGCTGGTTTACCACCGCAGCGCCTGGGAGATGGCTGCCTCTTCCGCCTTCGCCTTCAATAGTCTCGCAAGTCACGGTGCCGTGCCGGTCCGGACGCACACGCCGGTCTTTTCGCTCGGCTTCAAGTACCAGCCGATTGGTCTTCCACTGCAGGCGAATGCATTCGGATCGTATACGAGAAACAAAGCGAGCGACGCCAGCAGCGATAACAACGAGTTCGCTCTTTCCGCGGCCCTGAGCTGGAATCTCGGCGTGTCCCGCTTCGGAAAGAGCACGCTGCTTTTCGCCGGCAGCCTAAATCGCCACATCGATCTTGTCGATCCGACCGCTTCACACAAGGACGCATCCGCCTGGATCCGCTTCAAAGTCGACGCTTTTTGATCGAACATGCCGCTCTACGAATACGAATGCGCCAAAGGCCACCGCTTCGAAGCTGTCGAGAAAGTATCCGACCGGCCGGCAACCAAATGCGTCGCGTGCTCCGCGAAGGCGCGGCGCGTCATCTCCCAGCCGACGCTGCTGCACAATCGCGGCATCCACGTGTTCGACCGCGTCACCAAAGACGACGCGCTCAGAAGCCGCCCCTCGTCGCTCAAGTCATTTAAGAAGGATAAATTCTAGTTTGCCATTGCGCGGCGCAAAACGCCGGCGAAATAAAAAGCGCGTATATAACTAACCGTCGAAGCCGGGACGGATCAGCCTGTCAATCGCTTCTTGAACGAATGCCGTGTCGGAGGTTTGAGATAGCCCGAATGCCGAGGCCGTGTCGGTTTCGCCTTACGCGATTGCCGCAAAAGCTCGAGAACCTCCTGAGCGCCCGGCGAAATTGGTTTGTCTGCTTTATAAATGATGAACGATTGAATGTGCTTCCTTAGACCCGGAACATTTAAAACCTTTAGTTCACCCCTTCTTATCTCTTCTTCGACATGGCTGTGATATAGAAGCCCGATACCCAATCCTTTGGCTACAGCGATTTTCACTCCCTGAGGAGAATCGCATTTCATTACTACATTGACCTCAAATCCATGTTGTTCAATCTCTTCCAGAATTTGTTCACTGGACGATTTCCTGCGTGTTCTAACGATCAGAGGACCTTGTGCCAATTCCGCCATCGTCAACTCGCGTTTTCTGGACAGAGCGTGCTGCTTAGAGACGATTACCACCATCTCCTCGTAGCGATACGGCTCGACAATTAACAGTGAAGAAGGAGTCGCATTGGTAATTAACCCGAGATCAACTTTGTCGGCCAATACCAATCGCTCAAGGACTCTACTGCTCTTGGTTTTAAACTCAACGTGAACGTCGGGATGCCTGCTTTGAAATGTCGCCACAATGTGTGCAAGTATCGAAGCGGACAAAACATGGGAGCCGCCAACCGATAGATGCCCCGGCCTAGTTGCTGCCGGAGTCCGGCCAAACTCTCTTTCGAGCTCCTCCGCCTTTTGCACGATCTCACTTGCTTTTACAGAGAAGGCCCTGCCTGCGGAAGTGATCTCGATTACTCTACCGACCTTTCGGTAGAGACTTCGGGAAAAATTCATTTGCAAGGATTTAACCTGCTGATGGACGCTAGGCTCACTAATACGGAGTTCCTGAGATGCTTTTGTGATACTGGCGTGTCTTGCGACAGTTACAAAAATCTTGAGTTGATGAAGCGTCATACTGCGTTTTGCAAATTACTGCCTGAATGTCGAACAGAAAGCAATGATAACCAAAACTGAAATTGTGACTCTTAAGAAGAAAATATTGGACGCGTCTCGGAAGCCATGACTATAAGCGCAGAGCGCTAATGGAAGGAAATTGTTATGGCACAGGCGCGCGTTTCTCCAATAGAACCGCCGCCATCGCAGAGGAATCTGTAAATATTATTAACTCCGGAGATTTCTTGTGCCAGAAATCCGAAAAGTTGCACCGACGGGCTAAGTCGGACCAAAAACAGAAGAACTAATTGGACCAAGGAGGAGGCTGTTATGAAAAGAGTGTGGATTTATTTATTCTTGTTCGCTGTACTGGCAGCTATCGGAACTACGGAAGCCACAGCCGCAATCGTAGTAGAAGATGTGGATTTAGGCGGCACCCCCGTCCACGCCCTCGGTCGCTATCGATATCGAGATGACTTGCCATTTTCCCCAATCGCAACGCTTGCGATCCATCGAACGTCCGACTATCGAAACCACGCCTCAACCACGAACTTGGCAAATCGCGGCTTCGCCACACTCGGCATCAGAACCCGGTTTGGTAACAGCGAGGCCGCGGTAGACTTCGAGCAAATCGCTCTCGATATCCGGAATGGAATCCGATTCCTGAAGGGCAAAGGACACACCAAAATTATTTTGATCGGGCATAGCGGCGGGGGACCCAGCACCTCGTATTATCAGGCGCTGCTGGAAAACGGCCCATCCTATTGCCAAGGAAAAAGCAAGATTACCGAGTGTCCGTTTACGGGAGCTGAATTTACCGCTGCGGACAAGGCCGATGGAATCGTATTCGTCGATGCGCATCCGGGCGTCGGCGTCAATCAACTGCGTTCGCTTAACGCCTCCGTGAACAATGATGCCAAACCATTTGGTCCGAGCAATAAAACGCTCGACCCCTTCGACCCGGCAAACGGCTACAACGGCCTCCCACCAGTCCACGAACCGGATGGCGACTCGACTTACTCGGATCATTTTGTCGATAAATATGCTCAGGGGCAGTCGACACGCATGAACCGTCTGATCAAAGATGCTCAGCAAATCACAAAAAAGATCGGAAAAGGGCAGATTGAGACGGCTGATCCCGATGACCTGACTCAGCACCCGTTTCCGATCTATCGTGCCAACGCTCGGTTGGTGCAACTCAGCACGCAGGTCCAGTGCTGCACCCAGCACCCGACCAGACTTCTACAAGACAGCACCGGTACCCTCTCAGCTCCACAGATCATTCATACGGTGCGAGTCCCTCAGCCAGACATCAAGGACGATGATGAAGATCAGAACACGTTCGAAGATTTATCACTCACTTCCTTTTTGAGCGCCAACGCCATCCAGTCCAAGAACTCGCTGGATGAGAGCCAGATGGATTGGTGCAGCACCAACAACTCCACACCGTGCGCAGTCGCGCAGATTCATGTGCCAACCCTTGTGATGGCTATGCAGGGGCATTACTTCATTCGTGACGGTGAATTCATCTATGAAAGCGCAGCGGCCCTCGATAAGCAGTTTTTGGTAGTGGAAGGGGCGACCCACGGCCTCGGCAACTGCACTGCCTGCGCGTCTTACCACGGTACTAGCCCTTACACGAATGTTCCGCTCAATCTTTGGAACTACGTACGCGATTGGGTCAACGCCCGGTTCTAGCTTTGCAGCCCAGTCCGGGGCTTTTGTCCCGGACTGGGCCCTTACGGGATTGCCGTAAAAGATCGAGAAACTCTTGAGCGGCCGACGAAATGGGTCTTTCTGCTTTATGAATGATAAATGATTGAACCATTTTCTTTAGACCCTTAA